>Ga0228699_1001686_pt1 | contig 10577 bp, 13 predicted proteins | sample McNCre217_Aug_MG_FD_178016 | JGI IMG/M metagenome (GOLD analysis project Ga0228699, IMG submission 178016) | Freshwater microbial communities from McNutts Creek, Athens, Georgia, United States - 2-17_Aug_MG | ecosystem: Environmental > Aquatic > Freshwater > Creek | place: USA: Georgia...
AGTCTCGATGACGGGCCGCAGCATCTCGCGGGTGGCGTCCGTGATCGCCCAGACGGGGTTGGGGTTGGGGATGATCGATCCGTCCGGCATCAATCGCATGCCAACCAGCTCGGCCGCCCTCGCCCTGGCTTGATCGACTGCATAGCGGGTGGAGATTGCAGAGACTGCCGAGCTGGTCGACATCACAGATTCGAGGGCGGTCTGCGTCGATGCCGTAGCGCTCGATGCAAGGATCTCGGCGATTGGGTCGATGCGTGCGACGAATTTGCCGAAATCAATCCCGGCCAGGATCGCATCGATCGGGTCTTGCATCTTGCTGATCGATCCCACTGACTGCGCGATGTGCCGGGCTATCCCCGGAGCTGCATCGCGCAGCATCTCGCGGATGATCCCCCGCAGCCGTACAGAGTGTCTTTTTGCTGATGGCCCATCTGGATCGAGCGGGCGGATACCGCCCTTCGAGACCGGCGCAGCCTCACGGCTAAATCGGACGTATGTCACAGCCCGAGAGCAGCGCGGATGCGCATCAGTACGCCAGGGCGGATCAGCACGCTGTCCCCGTCTGCTGTGACTCGTGCGCCCGGGTACTCTCGGCGCAAATCAGCGGCGGCGATACGTGCGGCGGTCGTGGAGTCAAATTTGATGATTGTCATATTACGTCCTCGGGGTCACATCAGAGTGTGTAGTGTCTCCGATATGCACATGCGTGACAACGTCGCCAACAAATACCTCACCGCTACCGGCTGATTTTTGCATCGGGCCCGAAGGCGCAGCGAACCCAAACCCGCCGCCTGCTGGCGGGGGCGGCGCAATGCTTGCGAGTTGCTCTGGCGTCATGGGCTTCAGGCCGTACTCCTCGCGGATCTCGTCAGGGGTCTTGACCTTTGCGGTGATGAGGATCTGGGCGATCTGGGCCTGCACCAGCGCATCGATAACCTGCTGATCGTCCCAAACAAACTCAATCGACGGCGACCAGAACCGCGCCAGCTCAGCATCGATCAAGGACTTGATCCAGCGTTTGATGGGCTCGACACCTTCCGTGAGCGATTGCTCGCGGGCCGTCTCTGCCACGCTGCGATTCGTGGTCGTGATGAAGGGGGTTGGCTCGATTGAAAACGCGAAACAGATCAAGCGAATCAACCACTCATCAAACGGGGTTTTCAGCTCGATCCCGCCCATCGTGGCTTTGAAGCTGTTTGCCATCTCCAGCGGCATCATGCGGACCTTTGACCGCTCGGCCGGGTCGCCGATCATCCACTCGTCAAACCTGCGCTGGTATATTTCGATCTGCTCGGGGGTCCAATTGTCCGGTGCGCCTGCGACGGCCGTGGGGACGTTCGAGCCCTCGAACTCGCGCATCTGCTGAGTCTGCCGGGCGATCGCGGCGCGGGCCGTGTTGGCGATCTGCTCCACCGGACTCATGCCATAAGCCTTGTGCGATCGCCTGTTTCGGGGCTTGTAGATCAGATCGTCAGGGGTGTAATCAACGGCAGGCAAGCCCTTGAGGATCTGCTGATAAGCTGGCCCGCCATCCTTGGGCATCCGGCCCCACGGGTCAAGGATCGGCTTGATGGTCCCGCCGTAGATGATCTCAAGCGCCTCCAACTCACCCGCTTTATTGCGGCGCCGGTAGATCGCTGGCGCATCGATGACAAGAAGGTCATCCAACAGCACCCGAACCCACGAGTCGAAATCCTGCTCGCCATCCGGCGACCGGAAGAAGGCCTCAGCCGATGCGATCAAATCGGGCGGCACGTCGTACCCCTCGCGAGCCTTGACCGTCCAATCGAGCCCGGAAACTTGGTCCTTGCGTGTCTCGATGACGAGGCGCAGCGGGTCGCAGTTGGTCGCGAAGGCCTGAAGCTGCTCGAAGCTCAGCGGCTCATATGCCCGCGTGCGAATCTGGACGTTGGCCGCAACGGGGAAATCGAACTTGCGTCCCTCGGCCTGCTCTTGCGCAGCCGGCGGCAGGGGATTGCCAGGCCCGAAAAAGCTCGGCGCACTGCCCCCGAATGCGTAGCGCAGGCCATCCCACGCCTTGCGAATTGACCAGTCAGCCATCTAATACCCCTTGCGTCATGTCGCGCATTATGCTACTTGATGCGCATCCAGTCATCGAATGATGCGCCGCCTTTGATGAGTGGTGCCAGCGCATACCGCAGCGCATCCATGATGTGATTGTCGGCGTCCACGAACTCGGGCAGCACGTCGCCGCTGAGCCGGTCCACCTTGTAGCTCCACCGGCTGGCCTCCTCGGCAGTCTTGACGCATCGCGGGTGGATCACGATCCGGTCAAACGACCTTAGGTATGCCGCACCATCGGCCACCGATCCCGGCCATTTATCGGCCGCCCTGACCTCGGGCCACCCGTTGCGCTGCATGTAGCTGATCGTCTCGGGTCGAGAGCAGTCGGCGCGAATAGTGTGATCGCGCGCTCCCGGAACCCCATCAAACAGCGCGCCGGTCTTGTCGATGTCAATCCCCATGCCATAGGCCTCGTAATCGATCCATAGGGTTTTGTCGTGTACCCATGCCCTGACAAGGGTTGTCGGGTCTTTGGCAAAGCCCCAATCGGCGCCGTAGTACGGTCCATCCCAACCGGCGGCGGCCTCGAAGTCGCGCACGCACCACTTGCTCTTGAGTACCTGCGCATCTGAGATTGTCCTGAATCCACCGCCCCACACGTGCGCGTAGCGGTCTGGATCGGTGCCCAGCATCTGCACGCGCTCTTGCTCAAGCTCGGGCGGAAACCATGGGTTATCGGACCAATTGACGGTGCGGGCAATGACGTCAGGCCGAGGTGACGCGCACCACTCAGCCCAGACATAATCTGTCGGCGCGGATGGGTTGAAGGTGCCCCAAATCTCAGATCCTGCCGCCCGGATCGTTGGGGTGAGCAGCTCCCACGAAGCAGCACTTACGCCCTGGGCCTCCTCGACCCAGCACAGACCGATGTCCTCCATGGATTTGATCTCGGCCGCGTTGGTGCGCAGGCCCTTGAACACAAACTCAGCCCCGCTTGTCAGGCACCGAATGTAGGACCGGCCCACATCGAAATGGGCGTCAAGGGCCATAGCCGAAATCTGATCCGACAACAGCTTGTGCACCGAATCCGTGATACTGACCTGAAGCTCCCGACAGCAGAGGATGCGCGACTTGGTGCCCAACGAGTACAGCAGTGCCAGCCTGGCGAACGCCCACGACTTGCCCGAGCCGCGCCCGCCATGGGCGAACTTGTACCGGCTGGGCCGCTGAAAATCACGCGTCCAGCTTGGGAGCTGAATCGACATACTCGATGATGATCTTGTTCGAAGACATCGCTACAGTCTCGCCCGGAAGTGGGGCCTGACGATTCGCCGCGATCAGCGCCAGTCCGACAGAGGCAGCGTCGTTGGCCATGCGTGTGACGGCGGCCACGGCTTGGAGGTCCTCTTGCGATTCCATGGGCGCGTCCGGGTTGACCCGCTCGGCCGCCTTGGTTGCGACGCCGCTCAGAATGGCTGATGTCCTCGCCCCGTTGAGTGCCGATGTCGCAAGGTCACGACTCACCCGGCCCAGCATGTCGGCGAGCGAGATGGCCGCGCCGCGTTGGCTGGGCGGTAGTTCAGCGAGTGCGGCGTTAGCGAGTGCGAGCGTTTCGGCGACTTTTCGAACCTTCGAACTTTCGCTTCGCACCTTGGGCCCGTACCTTTTCCGGATCGCCGCCTCGCTGATCCCGAACTCGCGCCCAAGTGCCGAATCCGACTCACCGACCAAGCGGCGGTTTTGGATCATCTCCCACTGCTCGGGGGTGAGTCGCGACGGGTTGGCCACTTAAACCCCGGCCTTAGCCGCCACGCTGAGGGTTTCGGCCTTGGGCTGCTGTTCGTGCCCGGCTTTCGTTGATTCGCTTGTAGCCCTCAGAACCTGTTGCCATAGCTCATTTCCCCTCACTGATTTGTTGATCGTCTTGTGCCGCTCGATGATCTGAGCATGCACGCCGTGAGCGAAATCATACAGCTCTGGCGAGTGCTCAACAACGATTTGCTCGATGTTGTCAGATGACCGCAGGTTGGCCGAGCCGTGAATCACGATCTTTTTTCCGCAGGCTGTGCGAATCATGCAGATCTTGGTGTGGACTGCTGCGACCGCGATTTGAGTGCGATCCTCGTAATCAAGCGTCTCGTATAGGTACGGGACCATGCCGCCATTGCCGCGCTCGTGCTGGAAATAGTGGTCAGATATGACGATGTTCAGCGAGCGGACGTAATCGCCCTTGAGCAGGTTTTTAAGGCTGTCGATATTGTCTTGGCTCATTGACAGTGTGCTGATCGTCATGTCCTCGACCAGCCAATCATTGCGTACGCACAGGGCCTCGATCAGGTCGCTAGCGATGAATCGGCCACTCAGGATGCAAAAGGCACGGAACCCGGCATGGAACTTCGACTCACTGAGCTTTTCCGCGAGCGCGTCCGCGTTTTTGTACGCGACCCGCCACTCATCCATGCTCTCACATCCGTGGGGCTCGATGAATCTATCTGACTTGACTCCGGCCACGCATGTCGGCTTGAATGCCTGGCCCAGCTTGAAAATGTTTGCCATCCGCGTACCTTGATTCTCAAAATCCGTGCCGCTATTATAGCACTTGTTTACTACGTGCCCGGTATTTTACCGCCAGCTCTCTCAGCTCATCGCGCCCCCACTTCGTGGTGCGGTTGTCCGATTCGATACGTTCGACTGCATCGATCCCGATGCGCTCGATCAGCCCGATGCGGTACATGACGTGATTTCCTGCTAAATGCTGATTGCAGTATTTGCACTGCCCGTGCGCGTTTTGCTCGTCGAATCGCAGATGCCCGGCAGATCCGACTGATCTATAGTGCCCGCAGTCATACCCTCCGCCGACTGACCCTGCAGATAGCGGTCGTCCGCATGAGATGCATGGCCGGCCTGCATCGCGTGCGCGGATGTATGAGTTGAATGCATGCTGCGCTTTTTTGAGCAGCTCCGGGATCCCCTGCATTTCGTCCAGCTTCCTCCGTGTCTCTTTTCGATCGACACGAAGTTTTGCAGCATCCGCCTTTGCGCGCTTTGACCTTGCATGCTCTACTGCGCACAATATCCCGCAGACGGCCTGCATTGGTCGCACCGACTCGAATGCGCACTTACAGACTCGGCACTTTTTTTTCCGCACCATAGCAATCTGTTAATTTGTCACGATAGGCGTGATGCCCGCAGTTGGTATGCGTCGTACTCCACCGGGAACACCTTGCCGTCGCGGTCCGCTCATCGCCGACGTTAGTCCTCATCGCGTGCGCTCAGTGCGCGTAAGTCCGCACTTTGTGCAGCGGTGGACCACTTCGCTCCCAACAATGCAGTCGTCGAAAACTCTGTGCAGGTTGTACTCGCGCCACGGCTCCCACTTGTGGAAACACGGCGCACACAGGTTGCGTAGCCATTGCATGCTTCTGTCCTTTCGTTTCGGGTATTTCGGCCTAACACACCATTCAACCCGGACCTTCGGCCTGGTTAATCGCAGCGTTAGGTGCCATAATCAGGATGGTTGTTTCTGTAAAAACTCAATCAGTTCCGCAACTGTCATTTCGCTTCCTTTCCGTGGCGCATGGCCCCTAACGCTGCGTCCGAGGCGACTGCCTCCGGCATCGCCTCTCCGATATATCTAAATCACGGCGCGAAACCGAACGCCTTGCTGTGCTCCGAATGCGTATGCGAACTCTGTCAGTTCCGACATCTCTGTCCGCGTCATCTTGCTCGTCCTTGCTCCGATCACGACGAAACCGCCATCGATGCCGGGCACGACTTTCTGACGCTTCAGTCCGGCAGTCAGCACGTCTTTCCACTCTTCCGACGTGAGCTTTTGGCCGTACCAGACGACCTGATCCGCAATCTCACCGAGCATCGCCCACATGCGGGCGTTTTGCTCTAGTGTCCGCGTCTGCTGTATGATTTCGACACGGTAGCCTTCTGGCGCTGACCGAACGGCATCAATCGCGCGCTGCCTTGCCGTCGAGTGCACGAGGATGAATACCTGCTTGCTCACGCACCCCCCACCGCATCGGTGACGATGAGCCTAACTCCGTCGCGCTCAATATCCCTGAGCGTCAGATCCCGCAGCCCGCACGGGCTCCATGCCTCACACAGCTCCGGGTCTAGCTCGCATGTGCGGATTCCAAGTCGAGGATTTCGAGGCTGACTATGCGCCCACAGAACCACCGGAGCAGACGCCGCGTACTGATCGCCATCGCTGCACTTCGCAGTGCTCTGGCATCGCGTAACGCCGTGCATGACAGCGCTATGCGCACACGTCCTGCAGTCATGCATCGCTGTCGCCCATCTCTCGAAAACCCTGCACGATGTGCAGAGCGAGCGTCATGTATTCGCCGATCTGAGTCTCTGTCGGCTTCTCGCCGACGCTGTCGCAGCGAATCGCTTCGATGGTGTCACACCCGCTGCATGACCCGTAACTTACTTTCACGTACCAGTAACTGTACGGCTGGTATCCTGTGGCTCCGATCACATAAACAAGTGTGCCATGGTAGTTGCCGTCGTCAATCTCGTGAATGCGCTTCGGGTCGGGCTTGTCGTGCCCAGTGATGGCGTCGGACAGCATCTCCACCACGGCGCGAACCACTTCCTTGTAGTCCTCCGGGTGCTTGGCCGCGAACTTCTCGCGCATGGTGTGCAGGTTCGCAAACCATGCCTTTGTGAATGCTTCGATCATCTAGTTTCTCCTGATTGCTGCAGTGGTACTAATGTACGTCGTCCGTCCGCAGCAGTCAACAAATTATTTAATCCCGTGCTGTTCTATCAACATTTCCAAGACCCTGCGGCGCCCATGCCGGCAGGGCATCAGCGAGCGCGTACCGCACAGCAGCGAGCTTGAAAGCATAGACCCTTCCGTGCTTCATTTTTTCGACTAGTGCATCTGCAATTCCACGCCACATCCCTGACTCGTCAGCGTCAAGCTGCTGCGCTCTGTGCCATGCGTACGATTTCCACCCGGGTCTTCCGGCGAGATCTACGAGATGCGCGAGCATTGCGGAGTAGTCCGGGGTCATGCGATTAGCTCTAGCTGTCGCGGGCTACCCCACTGATCAGCCATCGCATCAGCAATGCCCTGAAATGTACGGCTACGCTCACGCCAGCGATCTGGGCCGGGCGGCATTCGGTGTATGCGCTGCTCACGCCCTGGCACGATATTTGTAGGCACGAGGTGCGGCAGGCCCTTGAGCCATAGACATGTGGCTTTGCACTCTCCGTGCCCAAATTGCCACGGCTGGATCGTCTGATCCGGCCTGCGCCACACGCTTGACATGATGCACACTGGATTTTCGATGGCCAGGAGCGGCACCGGAAGTCGGGCCAATGCCAAGAAAAAGTCGATCGCCTCCTGTTGTCTCCCGTCGGCCCGCTTTGCTGCGAAGTGCCGGGCGCCGCTCACAGCGAGGTGTGTGCACGGCGGGTGTGCAATGACCAAATCCCATGGACGCGATGCGGCAGCGGCGAGCGCATCGCCCTGAATGTGATGCGCCGACCCATCCTCGCAGTCTAGCAGATCGCAGCTCCATGCATCATGACCCCTAGCCCGGAAGGCCTCTCGTACCCGGCCCGAGTACTCACATGCGACTAGCACTAGCATGATGCAATCGCCTCGCGCCATGCGGCCCGCTGAAATTGAGTCAGACGCTCACATGCCAGCTCACGCATACGCAGCCGACGAGCCCAGGCCCGGTAATCCGGGTGACTGCCGACGATCTCTGCTCTGATCTGCGCGAGTCTCGATTTGATGTGCTCCGGTGCTTTCATCGCATCCCCCGTGACTGCACTTGCTTCGACTGCTGGGGCTGGTCGAGTGACTCGCTAGACTCGGACCAGCGCTGCACAGACCCTGCGAAGTCGAGCGCGATCTCTGTGCATCGTCCCTGCCGATTTTTAGCGACATTGAGCCCGGTCAGTTTCGATCCCTCATTTTCGCGGACCGGCCACAGCAGGAATACCGCGTCTGCGTCCTGCTCGATTGACCCCGAATCCCGCAAATCCGCGAGCACGGGCCGGCCTCCGGCTCGCTGCTCTACATTGCGATTGAGCTGTGACAGACAGATGATCGCAATCTGCATCTCCATTGCGAGCGCTTTCAGCCGGCGAGATATTTCCTCGATCTCTGCATTCCGATTCGCTCCGGACGACCCATCGCTGCGGGCGCAGAGCTGCAGGTAGTCGAGCACGACGACGCGCAGACCCGGCACGCTCCGGACTTTTGCTCGGATGTCTGCAATCGTCAGCGAGCCCTGGTCGTCGACCAGGACCGGCATTGTCGCCATCCGCTCCAGCATCTCGACTGCCCGGCCCCAGTCTCTGTCGCTCAGATTGCCGGTCTGGAGTCTCCCGTATTCGATGCGTCCGACATTTGACACCGCCCTATCGGCGACCTCCTCTGCAGACATTTCCTGGCTTAGAAATAGACCGCAATGCCCGGCTTGCGCAAGCTCCAGCAGGATTTGAGCGGACAGAGATGATTTTCCGACAGCAGGGCGCGCGCCGACAAAATAGAGCTTCCCGGGGCGGATACCCCCGTTCAGCGCAGCGTCAAGCCCTGCTATCCCGGTCGGCCACCCGCTCTGCTCTTCGCCCGCTTTGAGTCGCTCGTAGTACGCAGTACGCTCAGCCGCGATCTCTGCAAGATATCGCGGCGCCCGCTTAGTCTGACCCCGCATGATCGACGACATCGCCGTGCCGGCGCAGTTGAGCACTGCATCGATACTGTCACTATCTCGCGCACCCTCGATCATTGCCTCGGCTGCCGCAATGATCGCCCGACGTGCCGATGCCTCGCGGACGATCTCAGCATAGCGGCGCACGTTCCGGGCCGACGGCATCGCGGCTGCGATTGCATCGATGTACGCCTGCCCGCCTGCGGCTGCATACGACGCCCCCAGCTCGGTCTGTAGTGTGATCGCGTCAATCGGGTAGTGACGCGCGGCCATCCGACCCATCGCCGCCCAGATCAGCTGATGCTGCGCATGCGCAAAATCGGACGATGCCAGCGGCTGCGCCGCTTCGAGGGCTCGATTGTCTGCGAGCACTGACCCGATTACCGATTGCTCTGCCTCCAGTCTCTGAGTCCGCATCAAACAGCCCCCCCTTCAGTGCATTCGCACGGCAGAGACAGCTCCATCTGCGGATTGATTTTTATCACTTTCTTCGCATGCGCCCAGAATCGCTGCTGCGTGATGTGCTCGGTCGCGGGCACTCCGGCTGCCCGCATGGCCTCGAAGCGGGGTTCCATGTCTTCGAGGTATTCGGGGCCATCGTTGCCGTGGTGTATCGCGTAGCCGATCTCCTCTTCCGCCCACTTGGCCTTCGCCCAGATGTCAGGTCTGGTGCAGTAGACGATATACCAGTGCTGCCATCCGGCTTTCAGGCATCCGATGCAGTTGCCGTGCCTGAAAGTCCCATACGTGCTAGGGCGCTTGATGCCGATTTCCTCCGTCTGATGGATCGTGCGATCTGACCACAGCAACGGGTAGTCGGTGCGCCAGCCTTGCGCCGCCATGATCCCGACGCGCCGCTGTACGCGATGCATCTCGCTAGCGTCGAAGCCGTAATAAATCACAGCGTCTTTGTCGGCAACGTTTTCGGCGAGCCACGTCATGAACGGCTCGGTCTTGAGACGTGACGTGCATAGCTCAGATCCGGAGCCGACTTTGAACGCGCCGGCTTCAACGCATACGTCGAATTGGTCCTGGCTCGCATTGCGCCGACTTGCAAAAGTCGGATTTGTGCAGATGTACGCCGCCACCTCGGCCTTAAATCGCTTAATGTCAGCGTGCTCGACCGTAAAATGCATGTCGTGATTGATCAGCACCAGGTCGGCGTTGCCGAAACGGCGCGCGACCTCGATAGCGACGATTGCAGACGAATGCCCGCCGCTGTAGCAGACGATGTGCTTTGTCATGAAATCCCCCCACAAAGCCGGGCGTGAGCCTGAGCGCCGACAGTCGTCAGCACGTATTGACCCGATGCGTCGACGTACCAGAGCCTCAAAAAGTTGCCGTCGACGTGATCCCTGAAGGCCTGGACCCACGATTTGTACCGCTTGCCGCTGTGGTTTTCGTTGGTCGTGTACCGCTCCTTAAATGCGAGCCATGCGAGCTGGATCATCTCTGCCGGGACGCCTCGGTCATAGATGACGTCAGTCGGCTTGATGACGTACTCGTCCGGCGGGATCGTCTCGATGTACTCGCTCAGTGTCTTGAGCTTGAGACGTTGTCTTTTTGCCTTGACCTCGACGGCATCAGTAGTGTCCCCTTTGGGGGATACAGGGGGTATCTCTGATGTAGTCTCTGTTCTATTAGAGATTGCCGCAATCTGCGTGTGTCCATTACCGCAAATTGCGGTAATGCATTCCGGCATTGCGCTGTAGTCGATCCGGTAGTACAGCGACCGATCGCGCGGATCTTGACTCAATGCCTCGGCGACAATGACACCGCGCGAGCGCAGGCTTTTCAGGCCGCGTGCGATGGTGTCATCGCTCCAAAAAGGGAATTGATCGCGCCACTGGCGGACCGAGTTGTACA
>Ga0228699_1001687_pt1 | contig 10577 bp, 16 predicted proteins | sample McNCre217_Aug_MG_FD_178016 | JGI IMG/M metagenome (GOLD analysis project Ga0228699, IMG submission 178016) | Freshwater microbial communities from McNutts Creek, Athens, Georgia, United States - 2-17_Aug_MG | ecosystem: Environmental > Aquatic > Freshwater > Creek | place: USA: Georgia...
CCCGCGCGGTGGCCACGGCATCTTGTTCAAGTTCGGCTGATTGATCGCCCCTGAGGAGTTGTGCCATGTCCCGTCCCGAACGCAGTGTGTTCGTCTGCTCGCAACAGCGCCCGCCCGGCCACCCGCGCGGTTGTTGCGCGGCCCAAGGCAGCCAGGCCGTGCTGCAGACCTTCTGGAAAGAGCTGCAAGCCCGCAATGCCTACGACCAGGTGGGCATCACCTACAGCGGCTGCCTGGGCCCCTGTGATGGCGGCGTCAACGTGCTCGTCTTTCCTGACAGCGTGCTCTACAGCCGCGTCAAGCCCGAAGACGTGCCCGAGATTTTCGAGAAGCACCTGCTGGGTGGCGAAGTGGTCGCACGCCTGGCCGCTTCGGCCGCATCATGGTGAACTTCCTCACCGGCGAGGCCTCCACCGATTTGTTCGGGGGCGAGGTGCCGCCGCAGGCCAAGGCCCTGGTGGAGCAGGCGCGCAGCGAGCCCAACCCCGAGCGGGCGCTGGCCTTGCTGTGGACGGCACAGGTGTGCGCCCCGCAATGCCCCTCGCTGTACTACCTGCTCTACAAGTTCTACGCGCGGCATGCGGATTTTGACCAGGCCGAAGAGGCCGCACTCAAGGGGCTGGACGTGGCGGCCGAGCAGGCCCACTTGCCCGATGACTGGCGGGTTGTGACGCCCGAGATGGGCGACTTCACCTCGCCGGGGCCAGCGCGCTTTTGGGTGTTCACGCTCAAGGCGCTGGCCTTCATCCGGCTGCGCAAGCAAGACCGGGCCGCCGCGCAGGCCTACCTGGCCAAGGTGCAAGAGCTGGATCCCCAAGGGGGCAGCGGCGCGGGCGTGATCGCCTCGCTGATCGAGGGCAGCCAGCCGGGTTGAGCGCTCAGGCGCTGGCCTGCAGGTGCAGCACCTGGGCCAGCAAGGCCCGCGTGGCCACGGGATCAAACCCCAGGGCCTGGCGGCCCACCTGCGCGAACAGCAGGCCATCGACCGTGGTCAACAAGGCCGGGGCCGCATGGGCCGGATCGGGCACGCCCAGCGCCTGCAGGCTGCGCTGCGTGCCTTGCAAGAAGTGCTGGCGCAAGCCATCGACCACATCGGCCAGGCCCGGCTCGCGGCTGGCGATCAAAAACAGCTCGAAGCGGGCGATCAGGCGATCGCGCTTGGCCGGCGACAACCAATCTTGCAGGCGCGCCAGCAAGGTGTCGACGAACACGTCTTCACTGGGGGCCGAGGCCATCAGCACCTGCACGTCGGCACGCAGGTCGACCTCGTCGAGTGCGGCGTGGCGGCGCAGGGCCAGCGTCAACAAATCCAGCCGGGTGCGGCAGTAAAACGAGGTCGACCCCAGGGCCAGCCCCGCCCGGGTGTCCACCGCCCGGTGCGTGAGGCCACGCGCGCCCAGCTCGGCCAGCAGGGCGATGGCGGTGTCGGCGATCAGGGTTTTGCGGTCGGGGCTCATGGGTGGGCGCAGTCTAGCAGCGCCCTGCCCGGCTCAGGCGCTGCGCGTCATGCGCTGTGCCCAGACTTTGAGCGCCCCCAGCGCCAGCAAGGCCAGCGCCGCCAGGCCATACCCGGGCATGGCCGGTGCGCGCTTGAGCATGGCCAACAGGTAGACCAGCCAGATCACCCAGCCGCACACGCTGTGCAGGCGATGCCAGCGCGCCCACCCCAACCAGCGCTGGGCGCCATCCCACGAGGTGGCGGCCATGGCGAACAAGGCCAGGTAGCCGCTGCCCCCGATCACCCGGTTGGGCCAGGGCGTGAGCTGGGCCCTCAAGGCGGGGTCGGCCCACCCGGCCAGCACCGCGATGCCCATGGCGTGCAGCAGGTGTGAGCTGAACATCAACAGGCCAAGCGACCGGCGCTGCGCCAGCAGCAGGCGCGAGACCGCACCGGGCCACAGGCGCCAGCAGGTCGAGGCCATGTGGGCCAGCAAGAAGGCCAGCAGCGACGTCCAGGCCGTGAGGCGGATGAGCTGGCGGGCGCCGGCCACATCCGGCTGGAGCGCCAGCGCACCGAGGCCCAGCGCGGCGCCAACCACGAGGCACTGATGACCGCGATCGCCGAAGAAGCCACCTTGCGCCTGCGCATCGCCGTGGAGCGCACGCTGCAAGGGGCGGGCCCCGAGCCCATCGACCGCCTGCACGCCTTGGGCCATGGCTTTCTGGAGTGGGCGCTGGGCCACCCCACGGCGTTTCGGCTGGTGTCGGCCAGGCGGCTGTACCGCTTCGAGCGCTCGCGCGCCTTGCTGACCCACTTCGCGGCCGTGCGCGACCTGACCGTGCAGCTGGTGGAAGCGGCACAGGCCGCCGGCCAGTTGCCCCAATGGGGCGTGTCGCCACGGCGCGCCCGCACCGAGGTGACGCAGGCGCTCGACTTGCTGGTCAGCGGGCTGACAACAAAGCCGCGCCCTTGACCTGGGCAAACACCGCCATGCCCTCGGCCAGGTGCAAGGCCTCGCACGAGCGGCGCGTCAGCCGCGCCTGCAGCCACACCCCGGGCGCCACGGTCAGCTTGAGCATGACGCTGTGATCGGCCCCGGCCTGCATGGCGTCGATGGTGGCCGGCAGGATGTTGAGGATGCTGCTGTCTGTGGCGGCCGACAGCGACACGCTCACATCCCTGGCCAGCACGCGGGCCCGCACGGTCTGGCCCACATCGGCCTGCACCTGCCCCACCCACAGTTGCTGGTGTGGCTGATCGCCCAGTTGCAGCAGGCTCAGGCCATGGGTGGGCTCATGGGCAGCCACGCGGGCCTGCACCACCACAGCGGCTTCATCGAGCTGGCTCAAAGGCGTATCAACACGGGCCAGCACCTCGATGGCCGGCCCATCCAATAGCGCACGCCCTTGCTGCATCCACACCAGGTGATCGGCCAGGCGGGCCGCTTCGTCCATCGCGTGGGTGACGTACACGATGGGCACGCCGCCGCGCCCCAGGGCTTCGAGGTAAGGCAGCACCTCGGCGCGGCGCGCGGCATCCAATGCCGACAAAGGCTCGTCCATCAGCAGCAGCGCCGGACTTGTGAGCAAGGCGCGGGCAATGGCCACGCGCTGCCGCTCGCCGCCTGACAGGCCGTCGGGCTTGCGCGCCAGCAAATGGCCGATGCCCAGCAAGGCCAGGGCCTCATCGAGGTGCACCCGCCGCTGTGCAGCAGGCACGCGTTGGTAGCCGTACAGCAGGTTGGCTTTCACATCGAGGTGCGCGAACAAGCTGGCCTCTTGGAACACCAACCCCAAGGGCCGCCGGTGCGTGGGCACGAACACGCCCTGCCCGTCGTCTTGCCACACCTGCGGTGCGCCATCAGGCCCAGCCACGCTCACCTTGCCCTGCGCCCGCTCCAGGCCCGCCAGGGCACGCAGCACCGTGGTCTTGCCACTGCCCGAAGGCCCCAGCAACACGCTGACGCCACGCGGCGGCAAGCGCAGGCTCACGTCGAGCGCGAAGCCTGGGCGCGCCAGCTTCAAGTCGGCCTGGATCACGGCGTGCCCCCAGCCAGGCCGCGCAAGGCCTGGCCCCGGCGGTGGTTGAGGCCGTACAGCAGCAACATCACCCCAAAGCCAAAGCCCACCATGCCCCCGGCCAGGGCGTGGGCCCGCGCCAGTTCGCCCGCCTCCACGTGGCCATACAGCGCAATCGACAGCACTTGGGTGGCACCGGGGATGTTGCCGCCGATCATCAGCACCACACCAAACTCGCCCACGGTGTGCGCAAAGCCCAGCACCGTGGCCGTCAGCAGGCCCGGTCGCACAAGGGGCAAGGCCACGGTGAAGAAGCGGTCCCACGGGCCAGCGCGCAGGGTGGCGGCCACCTCCATCGGCCGGTGGCCCATGGCCTCAAAGGCCTGCACCAGCGGCTGCACCACAAAGGGCATGCTGTGCAGCACCGAGGCCACCACCAGGCCCGCGAAGGTGAAGGGCAGCCGCCCCAGGCCCAGCGCCTGCGTGAGCTGGCCCACCGGCCCCTGCGGCCCCATCAGCACCAGCAGGTAAAAGCCGATCACCGTGGGCGGCAGCACCAGGGGCAAGGCCACGAAGGCCGACACCGGGCCCTTCCACCAGCCGCGCGTGCGGGCCAGCCACCAGGCCAGGGGCAGGCCCAGCACCAGCAGGATCAGCGTCGTGTACGTGGCCAATTTGGCGGTCAGCCACAGGGCGTTCAGGTCTTCAGGCGACATCGGCAAACGCGGGCTTCACAGGCCATAGCCATGCGACTTGATCACCGCCACCGCCGCATCGCTGCGCAGGTAGCTCAGCAGCGCCTTGGCGGCGGGGTTGTCGGCGCCCTTGTTCAGCAGCACCGCGTCTTGGCGGATGGGGGTGTAGAGCTTCTCGGGCACCAGCCAATACGCACCACCGGCAGGCTTGTCGGGTGCAGCCACCTGGGCCAGGGCCACAAAGCCCAGCTCGGCATTGCCAGTGGCCACGAACTGGAAGGTCTGCGCGATGTTGTCGCCCTGCACGATCTTGGGCTGCACGGCGGCCAGCAGGCCCAGCGCCTTCAGGGCCTCCATGGCCGCCGCGCCATAGGGCGCCAGCTTGGGGTTGGCCACGGCCAGGTGCGTGAACTGGCCCTTCTTGATCGCCTCGCCGTCCTGACCCACGCCATCGGGGCGCGCGCTCCACAGCACCAGCTTGCCCACGGCATAGGTGTAGGCGCTGCCTTTGACGGCCAGCCCTTCGGCCACCAGCTTGGCGGGGGTCTCGTCGTCGGCAGCCAGCAGCACATCGAAAGGGGCGCCTTGCTGGATCTGCACGTAGAACTTGCCCGTGGCGCCGCTGCTGCTCACCACCTTGTGGCCGGTGGCGGCCATGAAATCGGCTGCGATCTTCTGGAAGGCCCCCGCGAAGTTGGCGGCCACCGCCACCTGCACGTCGCCTGCCCACGCCGCGCTGCTGCCCAGGGCACATGCGCTGGCCAAGGCCGCGCCCATCACCTTGAGCGCAGCCCGAGCCGCCGCCCTGCGCGCCGCCATCACATCACCACGAGACATGGACCACTCCTTGCACGACACCCTCCCAGTCGGTGATCAGTGTACCCACCGCCCGCATCAGACGGCAGGCGCCCTGGTGCTCACACCGTGGCCGGCGCGTGCGTGTAGCACTTCTTGGGGCAGATCTTCGAGCACGCGGTGCAGCCGATGCACATCTCCTGATGGGCAATCGTCATCACCTTCTTTTCGTACTCTTCGTCTTCGTCGTCCTCATCGTTGATGTGGACACGCTCGCCGTCTTCGTTCAAGCCCACCAGCTCCAGCACCCCGCGTGGGCACACCTTGAAGCAGCGGCCGCAACCGATGCAGGTGTCCTCGTTGATCTGCTGCACGAACTTGGGCTCCCAGGTCTCGCCACTGGGCAGGGTCACGCTGAACAAGCTCATGGCGGGCTCCTCACGCGGCTGCGGCCTGGGCCTTGCGCGCCGCCATCAGGGCCGCGTGCGCATCGTGGCAGCGCTGCGCCACCTCCAGGATCTTCTCCCAGTTGGTGGGCAGGTCTTCAGACAGGTCGTGCAGGTCCATCTTGGCCTGGGTGGCCTGGGCATTGAGCTTCTTGAGCTTGGCCTTGAGTTCATCGGCGTCCATGTGCTTCTCCTGCCTCAGGCGCCGTAGTTGGCCACCTGCGGGTAGTCCTTGATCATCTTCACGCCTTCTTCGACGAACTTGTTGCCGGCCTCCACCAGCTTCTCCAGCGAGGCGAAGCCAAAGCGGTGCACGTCGCGCAGCTGCTTGTTGACCACGATGAGGCGGCCCGCCAGCAAGATCAGGCGGCCAAAGCCCTCGTGGCTCATCTTGGACATGGGGGTGACCATGTTGCCCGTGGCGCGCTCGATGGCCACACCGATGGCGTTGTAGAACAGCTCCATGCGCCAGATGATCTCGGGGTCGGGGTCACCGATGATGGGGATCTCGCGGCGCTGCTCGGCCGTGAGGATGTAGGGATCGAGCAGCTTGCGGTCGGTCTTGCCCTCCCAGGTGCCGTGGGTGTCTTGGGCGCGCAGCACCTTGATGAGCTCGCGCACAAAGGGCGTGTCCATCAGCGTCGCTTCGCTGCTGGCCGGGGTGTCAGGGGTGGCGGTGTCAGCCATGTTCGACCTCGTCTTCGTCAAAGTTGGAAGTGGTGGTGTTCTGGCCGTCTGCCAGGCCCTTCATCAGCGCCTTGCGCATCCATGGCGGTGGCGTGCCCTTGAGCACGTCCTGGAGCTTCTCCAAGATGTCGAGGATGGCTTCAGGCTGCGGCACCTTGATCGGGTGGATCTTGTGCGCCACCACGCGGGCCGCGGCCGAGCCCCCGATGGCGGCCACGTACAAGATGGCGCAGTCGTGGATGGCGTCGAGCTTGGGGGCGAGCTTGTCTTCGTCGCCGTCTTCTTCCAGCTTGCCGCCGAACTCGAAGTTCTCGACAAACTGGTAGCCGTCGGTGGTGACGTCATAGACCGCGATGTTCTTGGCCCAACCAAAGTGCGCGTCCACGCGCTGCTTGTCCTGGGTGCTGAAGGCAACTTTCATGGGTTCACTCCATGGGGTTGGTGATGGGCCGTGGTGTCGACCGCGGGGGGCTTGGTGAACGTGGGCCAAGGCAGCTCGGCCTGTGCGCTGGATGGCTTGGCCACACGCTGCGCGGCCTCGGGCAGCGGCCAGGTGTCGGGCACGGCATGCGGGATGTGGGCCATCATCAGGTTGGCCACCTCGAAGATGAACTGCCGCGTGCCCCGGTAGCCCACCATCACGCGGTGCGCATTGCCGATGCGGTCGAACACCGGAAAGCCCAGCCTGAAGAAGGGCTTGTGCAAACGCTCGGCAGCCTGACGGCCATGCGAATGCGTCATCAGCAGGTCGCAGGCCCGGGCGCCTGTCTCCAGGTCTTCCAGGTCGCCGACCAGGGCCTGCTCGGCGGGCAAGGCGTCCAGCGCGGCCGAGTGCGTGGTGGTCACCACCGTGTGCAGCACCGCGCCCATCTCGTGCAGCAGCGCGCCCGCCGCCAGCAGCAGGTCGGGCTCGGCGCCAATGGCCACCTGCTTGCCACCCAGGTAGAAGTGGCCATCGAGCATGGCGTCCAGCAGTTGGCTGCGCTGGCGCCGGTACTTGGGCGGCACGGGCTGGCCACTGATCCGCGACAGCGCCATCAAGAAGGCATCGTTGCAGGCCAGGCCCGTGAGCCGATCGAACAGTTGAAACGGCACACCCGTGCGCTGCTGCAAGGCCTCGGCCGCCTCGCGCATCTGCTCGCCGATGGCCAGCGTGGCCACCGAGCTGCCCATGCGGGCGATGTCGTCGTGCCGCGTGCCGCCCAGCGTGGTGCCGCGCCAGTCTGGCGGGATGTGGCCATCGAGCGAGCCCGACACATCGGGCAAGGTGATGGCGCTCAGGCCAAAGGCCGCGAGCATCTCCTTGATCTCTTCGAGATCGCCCGGCGTGAGGTGGCTGCCCGGCAGCAGGTTCACCTGGGTGGGGATGGTCGCCGTGGGTGCCCCCTCAGCGCCGCGCTCGGGCACCAGGTGCTGGACGATGCCCGTCACCGCGTGCTTCCAGCCATCTTCGAAGGCCCCCACATAGTCGGGTGTCGAGACGTAGACCAGCGCGGTGTCATCCAGCTCGGGCTTGCGGGCGCGCACCAGCTTGAGGTAGCCGTCCACGTCATCGCCCTTGGTCTCGGTCAAGCCGGTCGAGCACAGCGCGATGATGCGCGGTGCCGCACGCTTTTTGATGTTGAGCAGCGCGGCCTCGATGTTCTCGTAGCCCCCCAAGATCGTGGTCACCTCGTTCATCGCCGTCGTCTGCAGAGGGATGGCCTCTTTGAAATGCCGCACCAGCAGCACCAGGCCAAACGAGGTGCAGCCCTGAGAGCCATGCATCACCGGCATGCAGCTGTCCAGGCCCATGAAGGCGTAGGCCGCGCCCAAGGGCTGGCTCATCTTCAACGGGTTGACCGTGCAAGCCTTCTTGGATTCGAGGGTCTTGGCCATCAGTGCGCTCCCTCAGCGGTGGGCACCAGCGCCTCGCCAGCCAACATGCCAGCGTCCACCTCGTCCCACGGGGCGGGGATGCGTACCTGTTGCCACACGGGGTTGTACAGCGCCTTGTCGATCTCTTCGACCAGCTCCACCATGCCTTCGTAGCCGGCATACGGGTGGTAGCGCTCCTGGTTGATGTCCAGCCAGGGCATGCGGGCCTTGAGCGCGATGAACTGCGAGCGCCCGCCCGACAGCATGATGTCTGCCCGGGCATCGCGCAGCATGTTGTACATCTCGCGCGGCGTCATGTCGTCGATCATGTGGGCATCGTCCCCCATGATCTCCTTGATCTTTTCCTTGTCTTCCTTGGTGGACTTCTTGATCGAGGTGCCCACGATCTCCATGCCCACCTCTTGCAGGGCCGACACCACCGACCAGCTCTTCACGCCCCCCGTGATCAGCAGCACCCGCTTGCCCGCCAGGCGGGCCCTGTACGGCTCCAGCCGTTTCCAGGCGCGGGCCTCTTCCACCTCGATCAGGCGCTCGGTGCGCTCGATCAGGTCGGCCTCGGCGCCCTGCTGCACCAACAGCCGCGCGATCTGGCGCAGCGTGTCGCTCATGTCCCCGATGCCGTAGAACGAGCCCTCGAAGTACGGGATGCCCCAGTTCTTCTGCATGCGCGTGGCGATGTTGATCATCGACTTGCTGCACACCATCATGTTGACCCGGGCGCGGTGGCTGCTGGCCACCTCGTGGTAGCGGCCATCCCCCGAGATGCAGCTCAACACCCGCACGCCCAAGGCATCGAGCAGTGGCTTGATCTGCCACAGCTCGCCAGAGAGGTTGTACTCGCCGATGATGTTGATGTCGTAAGGCGTGGTGTAAGCAGGCTCTTGCGTGCCGATCACGTGGTCCAGGATGGACTCACCACCCAGCTTGTTGCCCAGGTTCTTGGGGCCGGCAAAACCCGGGCTGTTGACGGGGATCACCGGCTTGCCAAACTTCTCTGAGGCACGCTTGCACACCGCTTCGATGTCGTCGCCAATCAGCGCGGTCACGCAGGTCTGGTACACGAACACGGCGGGCGGGTCGTACTTCTCGATGATCTCTTTCACCGACTTGAACAGGCGCTTCTCGCCGCCGTAGATCACATCCAGCTCGTTGATGTCGGTGGTGAAGCCGGTCCGGTAAAGCGTTGAGCCGGATGAATAGCTGTGGCGGTTGTCCCAGCTGTTGCCCTCACACGCGATGGGCCCGTGCACCAGGTGGGCCACGTCCACGATGGGCTGCAGCGCGATCTTGGCGCCATCGAAGGCGCAGCCCCCTGCGGCCGCCCCCGGCGACAGCTGCTTGGTGCAGCCCTTCTTGCGCTCCTTCTCGCTCTTGCCCTGGTTCTTGTCGCAACCCGGCTCGTCAAACACTTCGGCGATCTTTTGCTTGAGCGACGCAGACATGGGGCACCTCAGCTTTCAGCCAGCACATCCAGTGACAACAGCTGCGAACGCAGGGCGTGCAGCGCCTTCCAACCGTCTTTGGCAGCGAACATCGGCTCGGCGCCTTCCGTGGCCAGCACCGCGTCTTCTTCGCGCCAGTAGATGCGCACGTCCTTGAGCGTGCTGCCCACACGGTGGCGCAGCGCCGCCTCACAGGCCTGGCGCACCGAGATCAGCTGGTCTTGGTAGCAGCCCCGCTCCAGCAGGTAATCGGCGCGGTAGAGCGTGGTGTCCAGCCCATAGGCCTGCGCCAGCGTCACCATGCCCGGAAAGGCCTGTGCCTCGGGCGAGCCAGGCAGCACACCCACCAAGGCCATCAGCTCACGCGGCGAGCAGGCATCGTGGATCTCCCAGGGCTGCAGCGGGTCGTCCCCGGCCACCTTGGTCAACAGGTCCTGGTCATCGTAGGCAAACCAGGCATGGGGGTGTTCAGTCACCGGCACTTCAAGCACGAAGATCATGGCTCACTCCACGCCTTCCATGGCTGCCTTGTGCCACACCACCTTGCGGAAGCGCTCGGCAATGGCCACCGGGTCGTTGACGAAATCACGCTTGGCGATGTCCATGGCCCCTTGTGCGATGGCCGACTCGTCATGGCGCAAGGGGATGCGACCGGCCATGTGCGTGGCCCCCGGCACCGCCTTGCTGATCGCCTGGCGGTTGGGGTGCTCGATCAGCGGCACCAGCGTGTCGGTCTCGCGCACCCCACCCAGGCACAGCCAGCCATCGATCACCTCGACCTTGCGGCCGTCTTGCGTGGTCTTCACGTACACAGCGTCAGTCATACACACCCCTCGCATGAAACAACAGGGCAACCACCACCGGCTGAGGTGGGGGTGGATGCCGTCGCGAGCGGGCGGAGGTGGTGCGGATCGCGCACAGCCGTACCCCAGTACGGCGAGCACGAGACGCGCCAGATCCGCCCGCGCAGCAGGCAGACGCCGCCACCTCACCGGATGATGTCGTAGGAGTAGTCGGTCTTGCCCGGGATGATGGTGTTGGCGTCCAGGGTCTCGAAGTACTCGTCGAGCAGGTTCATCAACACCCGCTGGCCACCCTCATAGCCCCAGGTGGGCAGGCGGTGGTAGTGGTGGCGATCGAAGATCGGGAACACCAATCGGATCAACGGGGTGCCC
>Ga0228699_1001692_pt1 | contig 10552 bp, 8 predicted proteins | sample McNCre217_Aug_MG_FD_178016 | JGI IMG/M metagenome (GOLD analysis project Ga0228699, IMG submission 178016) | Freshwater microbial communities from McNutts Creek, Athens, Georgia, United States - 2-17_Aug_MG | ecosystem: Environmental > Aquatic > Freshwater > Creek | place: USA: Georgia...
CGATGGCTCGGCCTTCCCTAGAGTGGGCGTCATCTGCACAAACAAGGGCTCAGCCTGGAGGGGAGGGTGCGATGACGATGACGCCAGATGCGCGCAGGAACCGGCTGCTGGCGGCGCTGCCCGAGCCCGATTGGCAAGGCCTGCTCGCACGGATCGAGCGCGTGGAGCTGGTGGCCGGGCAGGTGCTGCAGGACGCGGGGCTGGCACTGCCCCACGTGTACTTCCTCACCACGGCCATCGTGTCGCTGTCGCACGCGATGCGCTCTGGCGCATCGGCCGAGGTGGCGGTGGTGGGGCAGGAGGGCCTGATTGGCTTCTCCTTGTTCATGGGGGGAGACACCACCCCCGGTCAGGCCGTGGTGCAGCGCGCGGGGCAGGCCTATCGCCTGCCGGCCCAGGCGCTCAAACAGGAGTTCAACCGAGGCGGCGCACTCACGGCGGTGCTGCTGCGTTATGCCCAGTCTCTGATTACGCAGGTGTCACAGACCTCGGTCTGCAACAGCCACCACACGCTGGAGCAGCGCTTGTGCCGCTGGCTGCTGCTGACGCTGGATCGGCAGGATGACCTCGTGGTGCGCATGACGCAGGAGATGATCGCCAACGCGCTGGGCGTGCGCAGAGAAGGGGTGACGGAGGTGGCCCTCAGGTTGCAGCGCGCCGGCCTGATGCGCTACGCGCGGGGGCGCATTGAGGTGCTAGATCGGGCTGGGCTTGAGGCCCGCGCCTGCGAGTGCCATGAGGTGGTGCGGCTGGCCGGCCCGCCGCGGTGACACGCTGATGCGGCGCGGGTGTCCGTCACGCGTGTGCACGGCCGGCTCATGCGGTGGGCTGCGCCATCCACACCAGGACATGGCCTTGGGCTGATGCGGCCGTGTTGAGGGTCGCCAGCACGGCCCGCGGTGCCGCACCATCGGCCAACACGGTCATGGGCCAGCTGCCGGCCTCCTGGCCCGCCCGCACCTGGCGCTGCCGATGGCCGAGCGTGGCGGCGTCGTCCGGGCTCATGAATGCCGAGACCTGCAGCGTCAGCAGGGCCTCACGCGGAGCGCCCAGCCAGCGTTCAGCGGTCTGGTTGACCTGGGTCAAACACCCGTCATGGTCCAGGCTCAGACAGGCCACGGGCAGGCCGTCGAGGCTGTCCGCCTGCCCGGCTTGCGCTGCGTGCAGTGCTTCAGCCAGCATGTCGATTTCGACCTGATGCACCTGCAATTCGTGCAGCAGCGCCAGGGCCTGCTCGGCGGTGGCGGGGTGGGCCGCGAGGTCGTGGAGCACACGCATGGCGGCCGTGGCACGGTCTTGTGCCTTGGCGGTGCCGTGTGGCCCCTGTAGCGCGTGCAGCCCGTGCAGCCTGGCGTGGGCACCCAGGCGCCTCTCGCTCAGTTGCGCCAATTGTTGGATCCGCTCGTTCATGGTGTTGCTGGCCCCATCGGGCAGGCTGTTCACCCGCAAACCCTACACCTGTGGCCGCTGTGGCGCCACAGCATTTGTGGCCATGCGCAGCCGCCTTGCATGGCAAGGCTGCGATGCGTCGCTGCGGGTGGGGGCGCCGCTTGCACCCGTTTGTGCCCGCTGTGTCTGTGCGGTGGCCCACATGGTGTGTCGTGCGGCCGCGTCTGAACCGGGCTTGTGCCGGGTCCTGTCCGCCAGAGTGTGCGGTGCCGCACAGGCAGGTACCAGGGTGATCCCTAGACTGGGTCAGGCCTGCAGTCCATGGGGCGTTTCAGATCGGTCACCCCTCAGACGCATGTGGATGGGCACGCAGATGGTGTTTTCAGCAGACCCCCGACACAATCACCTGATCGCCGCCTTGCCGCATGGCGACTGGCCACGCTGGCGGGCCCAGCTGACCCCCGTCGAGCTGGCACCTGGCCAGGTGCTGTACGAGGCCGGCACCGTGGTGCGGCAGGTGTACTTCCCCACGCAGGGCCTCATCTCCAAGCAGCACGTGACGCGCGACGGTGGCACCTCGGAGCTGGCCGTGGTGGGCCGCGAGGGCATCATCGGCACGTCGGCCTTCCTGGGCGGTGGGCCCCATCTGCACCGGGTGGTGGCGCTGACCGCTGCCCAGGTTTGGCGCATGCCGGTGCCGGCCTTGCTGGCCGAATGCCGGGACTCGGCGCTGGTGCAGCCGCTCTTGTTGCGCTACACCCAGGCCTTGATGACCCAGATGGCACAGACCGCCGTGTGCACGCGATTGCACAGGCTGGATCAGCGCCTGAGCCGTTGGCTGTTGATGGCGCTGGACCGGTCCGACGGGGATGAGGTGCCACTCACGCACGAAGCGATTGCTCAGCTGCTGGGGGTGCGTCGTGAGGGGGTCACCGAGGCGGCTGGTCGGCTGCAGCGGGCAGGGGTGATCCGCTATGCTCGGGGCCGTATCCAGGTGCTCGACCTCGCCGGCCTGATGGCCAGCAGCTGCGAGTGCCATGGCGTGGTGCAGGGTGAGTACGAGCGGCTGCTGTGGCTGGGCCGCAGCACCCGCATGGCGGCCTGAGCTGGCCGGGCAGGCGCTCGGGCAGGTCGCCGGGTAGATGGCCCGGCGCTGGCACAATCCGCGCCCGACAGGGGCCATGTGGGATGGCGCCTGGCCTGCCAGCCCCGGCTGGGGGCTGACCCCCATGGCCGCGAACACGGTATGCGCACCACTCTCGAACAACTGGCCCGCGGCGAGCTGAAGGGCGCCACCCGACTTGACTTGGCGGCTGGGTTGACCGCGTTGCCCGAGGCCGTGCGCGATCTGGCCGACACACTGGAGGTGCTCAACCTCACGGGCAACGCCCTGCGCAGCTTGCCGGACTGGCTGCCCGAGCTCACCCGCTTGCGCGTGCTGTTCTGCTCGGATAACGCCTTCACCGAACTGCCCGAGGTGGTGGGGGCCTGTCCGCTGCTCAGCATGGTGGGCTTCAAGAGCAACCAGATCCAGCACGTCAGTGCGGCCAGCCTGCCGCCGGCCTTGCGCTGGCTCATCCTGACGGGCAACCAGATCGAGGCCCTGCCCGAGGCCCTGGGCGAGCGACCGGCGCTGGAGAAGGTGGCCCTGGCCGGCAACCGCCTGCAGGCCTTGCCCGACAGCCTGGCGGGTTGCGATCGGCTCGCCCTGCTGCGCCTGTCGGCCAACCGCTTCACGGCGCTCCCGCCGTGGCTGTGGACCCTGCCGTCCTTGAGCTGGCTGGCCTTGGCGGGCAACCCGACCACCGCCGCACTGGAGGCCCGACTGGCCGCACAGGTCAGCGTGCCCGAGGTGAGCTGGACATCGCTGTCGATCGGCGCGCTGCTGGGTGCGGGGGCCTCGGGCCACATCCACCGCGCCACCTGGCGCACGGGTGCAGGTGCGCCCGGCGAGCTGGCGCTCAAGCTGTTCAAGGGCGAGCTCACCAGCGATGGCTGGCCCGCCAGCGAGATGGCTTGCTGGAGCGCGGCGGGCGCGCACCCCCACCTCATCGGTGTGACGGGTGTGCTGCGTGCGCACCCTGAGGGGCGGGCCGGCCTGACCATGCCGCTCATGCCGGCCGGCCTGCGCGCCCTGGCCGAGCCACCGAGCCTGGCGTCGTGCTCGCGCGACCACTATCCGCAGGGCGGGCGCTGGTCGCTGGCCGAGGCCTGGCAGCTGGCCATCGACACCGCCTCGGTGCTGGCGCACCTGCACGCGCGCGGCATCATGCATGGCGATTTCTACGGGCACAACCTGATGTGGGCCCCCGGCCACCGGGTGATGCTGGGAGACTTCGGGGCGGCGACCCCTTTCGACCCGCGCGATGCCGAGCGTGCGCAGGCCTGCCAGCGCCTGGACCTGCGCGCCTGGGGCTGCCTGATCGATGAGCTGCTGCAGCACCTGCCTGCGGTTGCCGGTGGCGCGGGCCCCGCCCACGACGACCTCGACCGCGTGCGCCGCCTGGCCCTCTGGCGTGACCGCGCCATGGGCCCGCCAGCGCAGCGGCCCAGCTGGGCCGAGGTGCTGGCTGGGTTGATGGACTGAGGCGGGCCGGGCCTGTCGCATTCGCCCCCCACAAGTCTTGAGCGGCGCCCGGCGCAGCCTCTAGACTGGCGTCAAGTTGTAAAAAATCAGGAGTGAACACCGTGTCGAAGTCTGCCTTCGGACGCGCGCCCGTGCGCGCCAGCCTGGCCGTGTTGGCCGTGGCCCTGAGCCTGCCCGCCTGGTCGGTCGATGAGCAGTGCCACCTGCAGCGGCCCATCGTGCTGTCGCACATGTGGAGCACCGTGCCCATCTGCGAGCGGCCCGAGGTGACGGGCGAGCTCGCGTGCGAAAACATCTGGGACTACGAGCGCTACTGCGGCACCAAATCCACGCTGCCCGATGGCGCGCGCAAGTGCCTGGCCTGGCGTGTGCCCGACGACGAGGCCGACCTGCCGCCGCGAGACCGCAACGTGTTCGACCCCACGCTGGTGCGCGACATGCGCAGCTACCGCCGCTTGTTCAGCAAGGAGATCGTCAGCCGGCTGCGCGACACCTGCGGCAACCCGGTCTACATCGCCGACAAGCCGCCCTATGCCTCGTACGCCGTGCGGGCGCGCGTGCTGCGGGCCACGGTGCTGCAGGCGCTGCGCGAGACCGGCGCCGATCAGGTCAACATCATCGGCATGTCGATGGGGGTGCAGGACGCCCGCTACATGATGGCCGTGCTGCCTGCGGATGCCAGCCAGCCCGATGGCCCGCGCATGTCGACCAAGGTGGCGGCGCTGGTCAGCCTGGTGGGCGAGGACGGTGGCGCCGATTCGGCCGGACTGGGTCTGCTGCAAGGCTGGCTCAAGTACGGCAGCAAGTGGGGCACGATCGACCCGGCTGTGCAGCCGGTGTTGGGCTACATCACGCAAGCGTCGTGGAAGAAGGTCGGCACGCCCCTGGATCAGCCGGGCGCCTTGGTGGAGCATTGCCAGACGCCCGATGAATGCGACCTCGGCAGCGAAGCCACGCGCAACCGCTGGTTCATGCACTCGGTGGTCAACCTCAGCCCGGCCTTCATGCGGCCTTCGGCCACCGACAAGCTGGCGCAGCAGTTCATGGGTTGGGACACCCTGCGCGCCGAGGTCGGCGAGCCTCTGCGTCAGTGGTCGCAGGCCGTGCCCGATGCGGCCGAGGCCAACAACGGTGTGCGCTACATGAGCTATGGCGCGGTGCTGCGCTTTCCGCAGCCCAGCTGGGGCGGGGCGGCCTTGTTCTACGCGGTGTCGCTCTTCGCGGGCGAAAACGACAGCAACGTGAGCCTGCCGCACCAGCGCTTCGTCAACCGCGCGCCCAACTTCGAGAACCTCAAGGTGATGCGCGGGGCGCCGCTGACCACCGGCTACCACCACACCTGGTTCTCGGGTCAGAACGATGCCATGTACGGTCCCACCAAGGCCAGCGAGCAAGAGCCCGCCCCTTGGCGCGGGGCTCCGGCCGACTTCTGGCACCAGGTGGCGCGCGAGATGAAGGCCCGCGGGCTGTGAGCAGGGGCTGATCAGCGCTGGGCCGCCAGCGCCTGTCGGTCGCGCTCACCACCGGTCGGGTCCAGGCAGAAGAAGGCGTTCTTGCCGTCTTCAATGCCCCAGGCCGGCAGGTTCGAGGAGCTGGAGCACACCTCGCCTTCCTTCGTGAACACCAGGTCGCGCAACCAGGTCACGCGCGTGGGGGCTGGGTAGGCGATGAAGGTCTTGGTCTTGGGCTGGAAGCGCAGCACCCGATCCGACATGTTTGAGGTGATCCACACGTCGCCCGTATTCGGATGGATGTTGAGCGCATAGGGGGTTTCGTACTCGTTGGCGGCCAGCAGCGGCAGCTTGTAGCTCTCGAACTTGCGTGTCGCCGGATCGAAGCGCATCAGGGCACTGTCGTCAAAGGCCGGGATCCACAAGATGCCGTCGCGGTCGAAGCGCGGGCGGCGGGGGCCCTTGAGCGGCGTGTCGATCTCTTCGATCTTCAGCGTCTTGGGGTCGATGCGGCCGATCTTGTGGTCCAGCAGCTTGGCGTACCAGATCGAGCCATCTTTCGGGTTGATGTCGATGCCATAAGGCAGCTTGTACAGCGCGCGGCCAAAGAAGAACTGGTGCGGCGACAGGATGACGGGCACGTTCTGCGCCGGCAGGAACTTGGCCGCCAGCTTGAACACGATGGGCAGGCCGTACTCGCTGAAGGTGCGGATGAGCCAGTTGTCTGGCAGGTGCAGCATGGTGAAAGTTTCGGTCTTGGGATCGAACCTGCCCACCTTGTTGGACACCGCCACAGTGAACCAGATGATGCCCTCGCCATCGATGCGGATGGTGTGCATGTAGAAGGCCGGCTCGTTGATCGCGTAGCGCTTGAACTGGCCCGTCTTGGGGTCGAAGCTCATCAGCAAGGATGACAGTGCATTGGTGATCCAGATGCGCCCATCTTTGCCTTGGGCCATGCTGTGTGGGCCGTGCTTGCCGGTGAACACGCCCAGCGGCAGTTGCATCCCGGCGAAGTGGCCGCCTTGTGGCAGGTCCACATCGGGGAAGGTATGCTTGCTGATCTGGCCGGTGCTGCGGTCGAGTTCCCACAACAGGTCGTGACCCTCGTCGGTGCCGTACAAGTGCCCGTTGCTGGCCACGTCGGTGTCGTGCACGAAGGTGCCGGCATCCCCCACATGCCACTCACGCACCTTGGCACGGGCCAGCTCGTCGCTGGCGGTGTACTTTTGCATGTGCTGGATGGGCTGGCCGTCGAAGCCCTTGTTCAGGCTTTTGGCGATGCTCTTGAACTCGCCCAAGGTGAGCAAGGCGCCGTAGCCCTCCATGCGCTTCATGATGGCTTCCCAGGTGCCGACTTCCTTGGGGGTACGGGTCAGCGCGTTGCCCACTTGGTGGCAGTAGTTGCACTGGCTGATGAAGGCCCCGCGCACCGACTCGTTCTCGAACTTCACCTGGGTGATGTGGGCCGAGGCCGTGAGGCTGTCCGACAGGCTCCTGGCGTTGGGGTGCGGTGCCATCTGGAAGTCCAGCGTCTGCACGGCGATCAATTGGCCATCGACCGGCATGCTCGCGTCTTGCAGCATGTGCGAGCGTACGCGGACGGTCAGTGGCCCGGTGAAGGGGCTGGTGATGGCGTAGTGGCCATCCTGTGCGGTGTAGACGGTCTCCTTGCGGTCGCGGGCGGTGTTGAAGACGGTCACCAGCGCGCCCGCCACCGGTTGTCCGCTGGCCAGGGTGACGCGGCCTTGCAGACTGACCGCGGCAGCGGGCATGGCCAGTGCGCCGGCGAACAGGGCCGCCGTGGCTCGGAGCAGGCATGTGAAGTGGGGCGAGGCGGACATGACTGACACACAGGATTGTGAAAACGGCCATTGTCTGAATCTGTCCAGCGGCCGTCCATGTCAGCTTTGGACACCGGCGGCCAGGTTCGCGCACTGGGGTGACAAAGCGCGACAGCCAGCCGGTGCACAATGCGCGGCTTGCTTTGCCAAAACTGTGCGCAGCCGTGTTCAAGAACCTCACCGTCTACCGCATCGCCCCGGGTTGGGCCGCTGACCTGTCTGCCGCGATGGCATCCCTGGGCAAGGCGCCCTTTGTGCCCTGTGGCGCCACCCAGCAGAAATCTTCGGGCTGGGTGTCGCCGCGTGGCCGTGCTCACGCCCCGCTGATCGAATCGTTCGAGGGCCGCTGGCTGATGCAACTGCAAAGCGAGCAGCGCGTGGTGCCGGGATCGGTGGTCAAGCGCCGCACCGAAGAGCTGGCCGACCGCATCGAGGCGGACACCGGCCGCCGCCCGGGCCGCAAGCAGACCAAAGACCTCAAGGAGCAGGCCCTGTTGGAGCTGCTGCCCATGGCCTTCACCAAGCAGGCGAGCACCCGCGTGGCCCTGTGCCCCAAGGAAGGACTGCTGCTGCTGGATTCGTCGAGCCAGGGCTGGTGCGATGAGGTCACCAGCCTGCTGGTCGAAGCCATGCCGGGTCTGAACCTGGGCCTGGTGCACACCGAGATGTCGCCCACGGTGGCGATGGCGCACTGGCTGGGCACGGGTGAGGCGCCTTACCATTTCAGCGTCGACCGCGAGTGCGAGCTGAAATCCTCGGACGAAATGAAGTCGGTGGTGCGCTATGCCCGTCACCCGCTGGACACCGACGAGGTCAAACAGCACATCCTGAGCGGCAAGATGCCCACCCGTGTGGCGCTGACCTGGCAGGAGCGCGTGTCCTTCCTGCTCACCGAGAGCATGCAGCTCAAGAAGCTGGACTTCTTGGACGTGGTGTTCGAAGGCTCGGCCATTGGCGTGGGCAAGGCCGATCAGGACGAGGCCTTTGACGCCAACGCCGCCATCACCTTGGGCGAGCTGTTGGGCCTGTTGCCCGACCTGCTGGAAGCGCTGGGCGGCGAGCAGATTTTTGACCGCACCGATGGCCCGGTGATGCTGGATGCGCCCGGCGCTGGGGCCCAGCCGGTGCGCCGTGAGGCGACCCAGTCCCCGCAGGCAGCGGCCAGCCTGACCACGGCAGACGCGGCCCCGCCGCCCTGGGATGTTTGAGGGCGTCTGAGGGCGCCACGGGGTGATCCGGGCAGATCGGGCCAGATCGGGCCCGATCAAACCCGCGACAGGCACCTGCGCGGTGCCTTTTTTGCGTCCGATTCACGTCAAGGTGCCGACTGGGCCGCCGATAACTCTGCCGTTGGGCCCGTCTTTCCCGCTGCAGTCGCCGGGGCCCCGTTCACCCGAGGTGACCCATGGCGCAATCGCTGACGCGTACCCTGTTGTATCCAGGCTTGCTGGCCATGCGCCGCATGCCGCCCGCCGTGAAGCTGCCCCTGCTGGGGGCTGGCGCCGTGCTGACCCCTTTCATCCCCGTGGCCATGATGGCGTGGTGGCCCGACGCCTGTTCGGCGCCCGCCTTGTGGTCGGTGGCGGCCGGGGCTGGGCTGGTGCAGGCCTACCTGTGGGGCGCGCACACCTACACCGTGCTGGCCTCGATGCGCGTGTTGCGCGAGTCGGTGGCCCAGCTCGCCCAGGGGGACCTGGCCACCCGCATCCACCTGCGCCAGACCGACGAGCTCTACCCCGTGGGGCAGACCATGGACGAGGTCACGGGGGTGATCTCTCAGATGGTGTCTGACATCCGCAGCAACTCGACCATGGTCGCGCAGACGGGCATCCACATGGCCGAGGACACCCGGGGCCTGGCAGGCAGCGTGCAAGGGCAGGGCCAGAGCCTGGCGGGGGTCTCCAGCCGCGTGCGCGACATCAACCAGGCCATTGGCAGCAATGCGGCCAGCGTGCGTGCCGTCGACGAGCAGATCGACGCCGTGCGCGGCATCGCCGAGGCGGGTGGGGTGTCGGTGCACAGTGCGGTCAGCTCGGTGCAGGACATCCAGCACAGCTCGCGCAAGATGCAGGAGATCATCGCCGTGATCGAAGGCATCTCGTTCCAGACCAACATCCTGGCGCTCAACGCCGCCGTCGAAGCGGCCAGGGCGGGCGAGCAGGGCCGGGGCTTTGCGGTGGTGGCCGGCGAGGTGCGCTCTCTCGCGCAGCGCAGTGCCAATTCGGCCAAGGAGATCAAGCAGCTGATCCAGGCGTCGGTGGAACATGTGGACGTGGGCGTGCGCCAGATCCACAGCACGCAAGAGGCGTTCGAGCGCATCCTCATGGGCATCCGTGGCGTGGCCGAAGAGGTGCGCAACATCGCCCACAGCACCCAGGCCCAGAGCCAGGCGCTCGACGAGGTGACCACCTCGGTTGCCGAGCTGGAAGACAGCACGCGCAACAGCGCAGGCCTGGTGCAGCAGGCCTCTGACAGCTCGGCACAACTCAGCGAGCGTGCGCGGCGGCTGTCGGACGCGGTGTCGTCCTTCCGCTTGCGCCAGGGCAGTGCCGACGAGGCGCTCACGCTGGTGCAGCAGGCCATGCAGGTCTACCGTGCGCAGGGCAGCGCATCGTTCACCACCATCACCCAGGAAGGCCGGCGCTTCGCTGACCGGGACATGTACGTCTTCGTCTTCGACCGGCGCGGCGTCTACAAGGCATTTGCCGGCAAGCCCGAGAAGGTGGGCACCAACGTCTGCGATGTGCCGGGTGTGGACGGCGCCAAGCTGATCCGCGATGCCTTCGAGCGGGCCAGCTTCGGTGGCGGCTGGGTGGATTACGCCTTCGCCAACCCGCAAACAGGTCGCACCGACCTGAAGACGTCGTATGTCGAGGCGGTGGGCGAAGACATGGTGATGGGCTGCGGGGTCTACAAGCGCCAGGATGAGGCGCGTGAGGGCCCGCGGGTCACCGTGAGCAGCCCCCTGCGCCAGCGGCCTGGCTCGCCCACATCACGGTCGTCGGCAGGGGTGCGGCCCGACTCGGCCGCACCGCGGTCAGCCGCGTTCGGCGCGGCGGCGCTGTGACATCTCGCGGCCCATGCCCTTGAGGTCCCATTGAGCGATGCGGGCCTTGGCCTCGGGGTAGATCATCGACTCTTCAAGCGCCATGTGATCTTGGTAGAGCGCCTGGAACACGGGGATGGCGTGCATCAGCAGGTCCAGGTTGTACCAGTTGTAGCCGGCAGCGATCGATTCGATCTGCGGGGCCAGCTCCAGCCAGTCTTCTTCGATCCAGCCA
>Ga0228699_1001696_pt1 | contig 10519 bp, 12 predicted proteins | sample McNCre217_Aug_MG_FD_178016 | JGI IMG/M metagenome (GOLD analysis project Ga0228699, IMG submission 178016) | Freshwater microbial communities from McNutts Creek, Athens, Georgia, United States - 2-17_Aug_MG | ecosystem: Environmental > Aquatic > Freshwater > Creek | place: USA: Georgia...
GTTAATTGCAGTGGAGTCTGCGGCCAAATCTGTAGAGACAGTGACACAAGGCCAAGCCGATGTGGGATTTTTTGCGATTGATCCGATTCGCGGAAAAGGCATTGCGTATACGCCACCTTATGTCTGGATTGAAGGGAGCTACTTGGTCAAACAAGACTCCCCCTTGGTCGACAACTCGCAAGTAGATCAAGCCAAGCATCGCGTGGTCGTGGGCAAAGGTAGCGCCTATGATTTGTTCTTGACACGTGAATTGAAAGATGCGCAACTCGTTAGAGCCCCCACCTCGCCACAAGTCGTTTCCTTTTTCTTAGAAGGTGCCTACGATGCAGCAGCCGGTGTGAAGCAACAGCTAGAAGCTGATGCACAAAAAACGAAAGGCTTGCGTTTATTACCAGGCCGCTTCATGGTGATCGAGCAAGCCATGGGTCAGCCCAACACCGTATCACCACAAGCACAGCAAGCACTGACTGATTTCGTAGTTGAAATGAAGTCAACAGGTTTTCTTCGGCAAAGTTTGTTGAGGCACCACATCGAGGGAGCGATCATTGCCCCATGAAAAAAGGGTTCCCAAATGGGAACCCTTTTAAAATTTGGGGTGGCTGATGGGGTTCCACCCCAATACTTTTTCCCCTTGCTCCACCACGGGTTACGCATATTTTGTAGCAATGCTGTGTAGCAAATTCTAAGCAAAATGCAGCGTCCTAGCTAGGTGTCAGCATCGTTGTATTTCGAATGCTGATGATTGACGCACGAGACACGGCAAACTCTCTAGCAAGAGCAGACACCGTAGCACCTGATTCAAGTCGTGTAGCAATCTCCAGCTGTTGCTCTTTGGTCGTCTTGGATGGTCTTCCCAACGTCTTACCTTGAGCCTTGGCACGTTCCAATCCCGCTTGTGTACGCTCGACCAATAGATCACGTTCCATCTCAGCCACTGCAACCAACATGGTTAGCAAGAGCTTTCCTGCTACTGAGGTCAGATCTACCTTACCAAGTTGCAGGACGATAACTTGTATGCCTCTCGAACCAAGCAATCGAATGGTTTGAAGCACATCCACGGCATCTCTACCCAATCGATCAAGCTTGGATACGACCAATGTTTCACCATCTCGGATTTTGTCTAGTAGCAATGCAAATTCTGGTCTTTGGGATGCACTGGTCTTACCTGAGATGCCAACGTCTGAAAACCAATAATCAATCTTGAAACCAGCCGATTCAAGTTCCAGACGTTGATTCTCTGTGTGCTGTGTTGACGTGCTGACACGACCGTAACCAAAAACCGCCATTTCGATACCTCCAACTGTTGGAAAACGGTGTTAGTTTATTCAAACTGTCGGATATTGTCAAGCCCTATTTTTCTAACAGTCTATGGATCAAATTTAGCTGGTGTTGGAAAACGTTCGTTTATCAACACTTCTTTAAAGCCGCTTCAACCACCGAACAAGCTTCCTTGTAAGCTCTGTCGTACTCAACTTGCAGCTTTTTCGCAAGGTCTACATCCTTAATAAAAATCTCATAACTTCGAAACAGTACGCTCAATGCGATCTCAAGTTTGGGTACATCCCTACGCCAATCGTCTACATCAAGATGAGCTACGTTCTTGTTTCTGTAGGTTACTAACTTGTTGTGATACGACTGCCAATCGTCAAAACTTACATCGACGGGGGAAAGTACGTCAGCAATGAACATAGACCTGTCATCAATCCATTTGCATTCACAATTCAGCCAATGCGTTGAATTGTTCTCACCGTAAGTACCAAACAAACTGCACCATTCAATGATTGCCATGTCAATGGCTGAATTTGACAGAACTCGCCAAGTGTTCATGGCGAATGCAGGTGTATTGGAAAACTCCGTGATACCTCGATGAATCGCTATGTTTCTTACACAGTTCACGTGAAGATAATTGATGAGAACCCTTGGATCAGTCTTCATTTTGAATAGTATTTGACCTTAATCATCGTACAGTCAATGATGATCATATCCAATGCAAAATGACAAGCGTACGAACGAAAGGGTAAAGAAAATCTGTATGAAAAAAATAATGCTCCTGATCCCTTTCCTTGCCGTGGGTTGCAAACCACAAACAGAAACTAATCAAGTGCAAATCTACAGCTGCGAAGGTACTGTGACCCAGAACTACGCCGACGCTCCATGCCTGTCGGCAGATAAAAAATTCAAATTCAACATGGCACTTGGTGAGAAGATTGAATTGGATTTCATGAACTGTGCAAACATACTGTTCAACTGGAAAGAGTTTGTTCGGAAAGAAAACACTGACTTACGGCTAAGTTACCAATACAAGTACAAAACGAACCAAGGGTTGTACGTCACTCAAGAGTTGAATGTAGACAAGGTATCTGGAAACTTCACCTTTATGGGTTCAATTGGATCCGAGGATGAGCCTCTAACCCAAAGAACTGAAAAGGGAATCATGGGTAGCTGTACAAGAGCCGTTAAAGCCATTGAATGATTGTTATTACTTCCTGATAAGAGCCAAACCTAGCCTCGGAGTACAGATGAGCTTGATGTTGAAAAATCTGACGAAAAAAACGCTTTGTTTCACTTTGCTGTTTACTTCACTTAGAGCAATAAGTGCGGATACGGCAGTGATCCATATGATGACAGTCGCATCACCGACAGCTCGATACGAAATCATTTCATCGACTTTGGCAGCACGTCATACGTTCAGATTGGACAGATTTTGTGGAGAAATCTCTCAAATTGTGAAAACGCAAAGTGATGAGTTAACGTGGCAAGGAATGTGGGTTTCTGGTTTACCAAAATGTCAGACAGACAACAAACCTAGATATCAGTTGTTTACCTCTGGCATGGCAGCTCGGAACACATTTTTGATGAACACTGATACTGGAAAGACATGGCAAATCATGACTTTCAAGGATAAAGATGGAAACGAGGACTCTGGTTGGTTTCCGATTAATTGAACCAACTTTCTAGGCCTCACAATGTCCACATCGTCCCGATTTAGCTAGGAGACATAAAGCGTCTTCACCTGCAATACAGCCCCATGCAGGGAGCAGGGACTTTGTATTGATTTTGTTGCAGTATCTGTTGCGTCATCTGATTTTGACGTATCTGATTTGCGGTGTTCATGTTGTTGATTGACTCCTGTGCCGCAATACTCCCAGATAGCTGTTCTTGAAGATCTTGATTGTTCAGCTGTTGCCTTAACAGCGTGATATCAGTTATCAACTTCTGAGTAATCTCAAGTTTCTTGGCGTTTGCTTCGCCGATCGTAATTTTTCCAGTCAGCAAATTTGAGTCATTGATAGCTGAAAGGGTTTCCGCACTTGCCAGTAAATTTGCGTAGGGATTGTTCTTCAACTTCTCCATGGCACCTTTAAAGCAAACATCATCAATTTTCAAATAGTTCTGGTATGCGATCTTCTGTTGCTCATTAAGCTTTTTGTCAGATGCTAGTAGCTCTGATCTGTTCGAGGCGTTCATACCTTTAACCATGATCTGTTCATAGGTCAGTAAAACGTCTGGATTGTTTGCATTTACCTCATCACACTGCTTCGATTGAACCAATGCGCTTCTGAATTGATCATTGAAAATTCTGGCTTGACTAGCAAACGGGTTACCACTGCAACTAGCAAGAACCAAAGCTGAACCTAACAGCAAGAGGATTAATTTTGAGTTGGTTTTGTCATTCATAAAACTTCTCATACCTAGAATTACGGCTCACTTTAGCATCCATAGCCAGAATCGACAAAGATATCTTTAAAGCTCTGTCAAACATGTCGACCATCAAAATACTGTTTGTTTGTACAGTATATTCTAGCAATGCCGATTGCATCTGAGACCCCCATTCAAGTCCAGTCCAACCCTCTTTTGTTGGATCTATGCGCTTGGTCAGTCCAAGCTGGATTCCCGAGCCCTGCGGCTGACCATGCTCAAAAAAGCATTGATCTGAACGAACAACTCGTTCGAAACAAGGCGGCAACATTCATGTTCAAGGTCAAAGGGGACAGCATGACTGGTGCTGGGATATACGCCGATGACATGTTGGTGGTTGATCGAAGCATTGAACCAAAGCACAACAACATCGTTTTGGCTGTTTTGAACAACGATTTCACCGTTAAAAGGTTCTACAAACGTGGCGGCATGGTCAAGCTGGTTGCAGAGAACCCCATTTACCCGCCTATAACGATCAAGGAAGGCGATGACTTCACGGTCTGGGGTGTCGTTACCTACAACCTTCACAAACTGCTTTGAAATGACTCCGCAGATAGCACTGGTGGACTGCAACAACTTCTATGTAAGTTGTGAACGGCTGTTCAGGCCAGATCTTAGAAATACACCAGTCGTGGTGCTATCCAACAATGATGGATGTGTCGTATCTCGTAGCAACGAGGCGAAAGACATTGGAATAAGAATGGGTGTCCCATGGTTTGAATGCAAATCATTGACTGAGGAACATGGCGTACTGGGTTTGAGCAGTAACTATGCACTCTATGCGGATTTATCCAACCGTGTCATGAGCATCTTGGCTGAGTTTTCACCAAGGTCAGAGGTTTACAGCATTGATGAATGCTTTGTTGACCTTACTGGAACTCCAAAGCTTCGTGATGTGAGTTACCAGATGCGTGAACAGGTAATGAAGTGGACAGGGATTCCAGTCTGTGTGGGGATAGCCTCAACCAAGACTTTGGCGAAACTTGCCAACTTTGTAGCCAAGAAGCACCCACGCTCCAAAGGGGTCTTCAATTTCAATGCGTTGACTACTGACCAACAAACAAGGCTTTTGAAGCAAATCCCTGTGGATGAGATTTGGGGAGTTGGACGGAGACTCACCAAACGGCTAGAAGTCCATGGGATATCTTCTGCATATGACCTGCAAAGTGCCAATACAGCCAGTCTGAGAACTGAATTCGGTGTGGTGATAGAGAGAACCCAGCGGGAGTTGCAAGGCATTCAATGCATCGAAATGGAGGATATCCAAGCTCCTAAGAAGCAAATCCTTCGCAGTCGATCATTTGGTAAGCCTGTGGTGGATATCCATGTGATGCAGGATGCTTTGAGCGTATTCACTGCTTCGGCAGTTGAGCAACTCAGGAAGCAAAAAGGCGTAACAGATTTGATCCGTGTGTTCATGATGACCAATCGTCACCGCAAAGACCAACCTCAATACAACCCCAGTTTTACAGTTCCGCTACCCCAAGCCACAAATGACAGCCAGATCATTCTGGGTTGGGTTGATCATGTGGCTCAAAGGCTGTGGAAGGATAAATTCCAGTACGTAAAAGCTGGAGTGATGCTTGGTGAGATTTCACCCGAAACGACCATGCAATTAGATCTGTTGGAACCTAATCAGATCGGTAACACCAAGCTCATGAATGCCATTGATAGCTTGAACAGTCGGTTTGGTCGTGGATGTGTGCGAATCAGCACTGGTGGGATGTTTGACCAATGGAGCATGAAGCAAGAACGTAAGTCACCTGCTTACACGACTGACTGGACTCAAGTGCCTGTTGTATAGGTCATTGAATTACAAATCAAGCTTATGACCAGATTCCACTCGTGTCAAAGCCACTTCGATTCCATTTGCCTCAATATCAGCCAGATGGCGTTCAAGTGCATCTCTAGCGAGTATCGACATGGGAATACGTGTCTGTTTCGAAATGGATGCAAAACGATGGTGTAGTGCTGAACTTATGCGGATTGGCACTTGAATTCTGAATTGTGTTGTCATAGCTTGATTTCGTGTGAAGACTAAGTTAATTGAAATGAAGGATCAATCCTCTGGTTCCGACGTGAACTGCGCCATCAGAAAAATCACCCATTCATGGTTATTTATCAAATGAATGCAGAAGGGTATTTCTGCTGTCAGACTGCATCTACCTATGGGTTCTAGCCTTCATGTGGCTATAGGCCATCCTGCAGCCTTCTAGCTTCCTTGCTAGTGACATGTATGGCTTGTCATGGCTTCGCTTCCACTTATCAGGGAACGTTAGGAAGTCTGGATAAGTTCGAATCATCTTTGAAGCGTATAGAACCCTCTTTGCATCACATGGTTTCAGGTCTGACGTTAGGTAGGGACCAAAGGCATTTTTTATGTCTGTTAGCGAGTTTTCACCAATGTGATCATCGAACCAAGTCTTAGTGTCTGGATGAACTGCCAAGATCGTATGGTGATGCAATCTTGCGGCTTTGCCAAATTGCGTGAACTTGTCCTTTTTATGCTCATCAAGAAACGCATAGGCAATTGGTTGCTTTGATCTGTACTTTGCGTAATGGAACTTTCTGGTTCCCAACAGACTTGGTAACAGGTGTTGGGTGTAAAACTTGATGAAGCGATAGTTAACGTTCTTTGGGCTTAGATGGTGTTCTGTTGGCTTGTACGTCAATGTGAAGTGGTAGAGCGCATAGCCTTGTTCGTATACAAGCTTGTAGAAGTAATCAGCAAGATTCAGCCTCTTTAGGTCATGCTCATCCAAGTGCAAGTACCGAAGGTCAGTCTCGGTTAAACCCATTCGGAACAGATCAGTTCCTGTGAGCTGATAGTTCCATATTTCTTCACTGGTCATACCTATAGCTCTCAGTGAATCTTTTAACGATTGAAGATCAGGATGGTTAAACCTTAATCCTTCTAGGTTTAGTAACGATGGGTTGTAGGTCTTATCTGTTAACCATAGGATCCAGTCTTTGTACTGTTCTTCATAGGATAAATCTCTTACTGGTACTTGTTGTATTTCTGGTTCTTGGCATTCCCCCAAATCAGTAGACAAATAATGATGTCAAAACTGAAATGGAGGAATGCAAATGCAACGGACGAAATATGCCCCAGAGTTCAAAGACGAGGCAGTCAAGCAAGTCATCGATAAAGGCCACTCGGTTGTCGATGTAGCTAAGCGGCTTGGAATTCCAGATAACGTGCTGTACACATGGGTCAGCAAATTCAAGAAGGCCGATGAACCTCTGTCCAGCGATCTCAAGGCAATGCAAGCCGAGATGGCCAAACTCAAGGCAGAACTCAGGCGCACGACAGAGGAGCGCGACATCCTAAAAAAGGCCGCCGCGTACTTTGCCAAGCAGTCCGGGTGAAGTACGCGTTTATTCAAGCGCACCGAACCGAATTCCGACTCACCAGCATGTGTCGTGTCCTTAAAGTTCACCGCAGTGGCTACTACGCTTGGCTGCACGAGCCTCTATCTCCACGGACCAAGGCTAACGAGGCGCTAACGGCAAAGATCAAAGAGTTCTACGACCAAAGCATGGGCATCTATGGAAGCCCACGCATCTTCTACGATTTGAAAGAGGCCGGTGTGATTTGTGGTGAGAACCGGGTTGCGCGGCTGATGCGTGCAGCAGGAATTAAGTCAGTGCGTGGCTACAAGCGCCCTCGGTACAGAGTAGGCAAGCCTGCATTGGTTGCACCGAATCAGTTGCAACGCCAGTTCCAACACGATGAGCCAGACCATGCCTGGGTGACTGACATCACGTACATCCGTACACATGAAGGGTGGTTGTATTTGGCGGCTGTGCTGGACTTGCACTCGCGTGCGGTGGTGGGCTGGAGCATGGGTTCGCGCATGCAAACGAGCTTGGTGCTGGATGCACTGACGATGGCTGTGTGGCGCAGAAGGCCCAAGGACTCGGTGATCATCCATTCGGATCAGGGCAGTCAATTTGGCAGCGATGATTTCAACCGTTGGTGCAAAGACAACCGACTAAGTCCGAGCATGAGTCGTCGTGGCAACTGTTGGGATAACGCAGTGGCTGAGTCGTTCTTCAGTAACTTGAAGAGCGAGCAAATCAAGAAGCGGATTTACCAAACTCGGGCTGAGGCCAAGTCAGAAATCTTCGATTACATAGAGGGTTTCTACAATCGTGTTCGGCGCCACAAGCATCTCGATCAACTCAGCCCCTATGAGTTCGAGCGGCAGCGTCAGACTGCGCTATGAAAAGTGTCTACAGGTTTGGGGGAATGCCATCTGGTTGTAGAAATGGTTCTAGATTGTTCATGTGATTCCTTTAGACAATAGAAGTTCTCATTGAACCCATGCATGGTTCAATAGACAAAGGAGAAGCGCAGGTGAAAGCCACTCAAACGCAAACGTCTAAGTTATTTATGCTTTCAAGTGCTGTCACATTGGTAAAAGTGAGGTTTTTTGCGAAAAAATATTAGAAAAATACCAATTAATTGCCAAAATAATTATAATTTCCCATTTTTAACACTTATTAATTCAATATTTGAATCAAATCCAATTGTATTTTTTACCTTTAAGAAATTTTTGGCCGAATAATCAGTTTGGTTTGGTAGGAGCTTTTTTTTGCAGCTTTGCATTTAGTGGCCCCATGTCCTCTTTGCCACGTCTGGAACCTAGCTTTCTTTTTAGGGCTTTTTCAATCGAAGCCATACCTGCCGTCATGTCAAATTTTGCAGGAATCTTGATACCTGTATCGAGACTTGCAACATATGGCGCAAGTTCGTCAGCTCCAAAACCATCAAAGTAATGACGGGTGTTCACGCTTTCACCTACTGTGTGACCAAGCAGCCTCTTTCGTGGTAGATCGGACAAGCCTTTATCCATATCTTGACGGATCAATATGTTGTTTACCGTATGCCTAAAGCTATGAAAAACTTTCGTACCGTCCCGCTCCATACCTAAAGCTTTAAGCGTTGCGGACATTCTTCTAACTGGCTCTTTCCTGTAACGGGTCGCCGTTCCCCACGCCAACTCTGGGAAAAGTCTCCGAAACCCAGCATCTCTAAGAACTTGCACCCATTCAATCAATCCACACTCAATCAAGGTGGGATGTATTGGCACAAGTCTTTTGCTGTCTTTGTTCTTTAGGTTCTTGTCAGAAGTGTCTTCGTTGATATCAAAGTACCAAGTACCTTTGTCTGTTTGCTTGATATCGTCCAAATGCAACTGACAGATCTCGCTTATTCGTTCTCCACCGTGAATTGCTATCAACGGAAACCAGTATTCAAAAGTCGCCCACATCCGATTTATTCCAGATGCCTCTGCCAAATTTCCGTTGCCAGTTTTAAACCATGATTGATCAAAGATTAACGACAAGTCCTCAGTCGTGAATGACTTTCGTTGAGTCTCTTTTTGTTGCAACTTTTGCTCTTTTTGTTGCTCTTTTGTCATTACCGAAACACCACGAATTGGCTCAGAAATATCAATATTCAGCCACTCACCTTTTAGCCACTTAAACAGTCGACAGAGGGTTGATATACGCTCATCTTGCTCTCTCGGACTTATTGAAGGCCAGTCACTCTTTGAATCCTCGATAGCCTTGAGTGTCTCTACTAGTCCTTGCGTTCCAAAGTGTGCTTCTGCATGGTTTAGACGACTTGGCACTTTCCTCAAAAACTCATCACGAAAATGACGGATAGTGTCAGTGCTTATGTCTGCCAATCTAAGGTTTCCCATGAAATCCGAAAACAACAAAAGACTACGTTTAAGCCTTGCTATTTCCTTAGGATTGCCATTTGTTCTTGAAAGCCGTTGATCCACAAATGCATCAACAGCCTCAATGTATGAAGCGTCAGCTTTGCGACCAAGCGTTGCGGCTTGATCAATCTGCTGTTTATTCGAATGGCTTTCCCTTACTTTTTTTATCTGATCGTCTGGTATTTGCTCTTTAAGCTTGTTACGACATTTCAGGAAAGTACGTCCATCGATCAAAAACTTGTCCAACTCGATGACTAATGGATCAGTTGGAAACAGCACTCCGCTAGGCTTTAACTCAACGGCACGGATAGTAATGCGGGGTTCTCGACATTCTTTGATCTCATGCAACACATCAAATGCACGATGAATCTCAACAAGTCCATGTTCTGTGTATTCGTAAGCATTTGGAAAATCTTCGAAGCTTGGCTGAACTATGGGTGGTGTTGACCTCATCCGAACTCCAGACGGAGTTACGAAGGTCCTGTCGACCACATTTGAGGCTCTTTCAAAGACCCAACCTTTTACCCACACAACTCGACACCACAGCCGCAGGTGCCTGTGACCTATTGCATTGAAAACTTTATCAACTGACACACCTAGCTGATCGGCGGCCTCTCCTGTGGTCATCAAACCATCTAAAGACGTTGGCTCATGTTCGGAAAGTAGCTTTTCAATGTCAGAAGTCATAGCACTTGATCGTAAATCAAGTAACTGGAGACGCCATTTTCCTAACAGGATGGAGGCTAAGGCTTTTGCTTCGTTAACGTCAGTAGTTCTACAAGACTGTATGAACTCTCGTCTACCCAGAATTTGACGCAGTTTCTTGGGGACTACAAGCCGAACCCACCATGTGTGGGAACGGCGAAACAAGTGATCTGTCATCCATCTGCCTTTGTAGCAAGGTGATGGAGCAGTGGGACATAAATCCCAAAAACCTAATTAGAACAACAGGTTTTTAAAGTATTGGGGTGGCTGATGGGGCTCGAACCCACGACAACAGGAATCACAATCCTGGACTCTACCAACTGAGCTACAGCCACCGTAGAAGCGAAAATTATAACCTAGCTATTTTGATTTCTGCCTTGAAT
>Ga0228699_1001697_pt1 | contig 10516 bp, 18 predicted proteins | sample McNCre217_Aug_MG_FD_178016 | JGI IMG/M metagenome (GOLD analysis project Ga0228699, IMG submission 178016) | Freshwater microbial communities from McNutts Creek, Athens, Georgia, United States - 2-17_Aug_MG | ecosystem: Environmental > Aquatic > Freshwater > Creek | place: USA: Georgia...
GTGTAGGGACCTGTACCATCCCCATTCCCTGCCGCCGCCGCCCCCGTAACCACCCCCGCGAGATTGATGTAACCCGGTAACATGTCCAGACGACAAAAAGCCCCGATGGGCGGGGCTGATGTCAAGTGTTAATTGGAAGACCTAGGCGGTCTGTCAGGTACTGAGGTTAGCGGGAACTGAAACGGTTTTGTCATTTGCCTATCACGATGCGCGGTCCCTAGGCACGCTTTCAAACTACCCGAGTATTCCCGCGTCCCGTTGTGGCGCAGTGTCCAAGACCCGTCAATTGCCTGTTGTACATACGTCATACCGCACCCCATTGTGTAGCCATCGCGTCGGCAATGCCATGATAGGTACGTGACCGGTCCTGCCCGGGAGGCGCAAGCTTCGGCAACCCCTCCAACCATAGGCATGTGGCTTTAGTCTCCCCGGGCCCGAACTGGCACGGCTGAAGCACTTGATCCGGTTTGTGCCAGACAGTGCTCATAATACAGACAGGGGTCACGATCGCCTTGCGTGGGATGGGTAGCGCGGCCAGTGACATGAAAAAGTCTATCGCCGCTTGTTGCCGACCATCAGCACGTTTTGCGGCGAAATGACGCGCGCCTGAAACTGCCAAGTGTGTGCACGGCGGGTGCGCGATCATGAGATCCCACGAGCCCCATTGCGCCACCGACAACGAGGCGGCAATAATATGGTGGGGCGACCCGTCTTCCGCTGACAGCAAACCGCATGACCATGCGTCGTGTCCAAGATTACGGAACGCTTGGCAGACGCGTCCCGTGTATTCGCACGCGATAAGCACTTTCATTTCTGCACCCGTGCTTACAGCATGCCCCCACGCGAAGCGGCATGGCCATCGGGGCACTCCACAGTGATACGGGCTTCGGGGCGTGTCAGGACGCGCTGAATCGTGTCGTCGGTATGAGCCGCGTGAAGGTACACAGCCTTCTCGATGTTACCCTGAGCACGTGCCAACGATGCTTCCATACCATTCACCAACGCCTGATTAAACGCTATTTGTTCAGCGTGCTGCGCTTCTGCGTGGGCGTTGATCGTCTCCACGGCGGCATCCAGACCATCCAGAAGCATTTGTGCATCGTCCCGGGCATCGCGCCGGATAGATACGGTGCACGCAAGCCCCACACCACCAATGATGGCACCCATGACAAGGTGCAGAAGGTATACAGGATCTGACATCACATTCTCCAAGCTATGTTAAAAGCCCCTTTCGGGGCTGGTTTCTTACTTCGCCTTCACAGCTTTGGGTGCAACGAGTGCCGGCATGGGGGATGCCGCTGCCATCAAACGGGCCAGCGGGCTGTTTTCCGCGGTCTCGGGAATCACGAGCTGGGCGCGGTAGCTGAAACCGCACGGGCTGTTCGTGTCGACGCACGCATACACATCCACGGCGACATCAATTGCACCACCAGTCGTGGCAAGCTGCGAAACGATGGGCATCATCACGAGATCGGGGGCGAACGCCAGCGGTGCACGTGTTTGCTCACCATCGGGAGAGATACGGCAAAAGTCACCGAGCAGTGCCGTCCACTCGCCATACTGCGACGTGCCGGTCTTGGTGCCGGTGGCAACGCCCAGCAGACGGCCCATGTACAGCCGACCGTTGGCGGCGTTGACGGCGGCAAGCTTGGCGCCGGCGATAGAAACCTTTTTAACGATGTCCATTTGAAACTCCAGATTGTTAGTGGTCAGGATTGACCCCCAAACCCCGCACGCGGGGTTTGAAGATTTTCCGTCAGTGACGATAAATAGCCATAAATTTCGTATACATACTTTCAGGCACCACGATCTGGTCCATTTTCGCAACAAAATCACGGAATTGATCGAAGGCCTCATCGTCCAGCACCGCCGGCATACAGACCCAAAACGGCAGGCTCATTGCATAGGCAATCAGTTTGCGGCTGGAAATATCGGGGATGATCACACTGCGTACCGCCAGATCAATCGCCACGTCAGCATTGACCATGGTGATATAGTTGTCTTTTACAGCGCCCTTGAGAATGTACATTTCGGTACTCCTTGTTTCGATGGACTCATTATAGGGACGTTTTTGGTCTGTGCACGTTTATGGTGATTGATTTTTACTATCGCACCAAGCTAGTCGTTTTGATCGTCCGACGTGTGGTTCGGTATGTGCCCGCGATGTCGAACGATCCCATCTCCGGGCAATGCACCAGATCCGACTCACCGGCCACCAGGGCAATGATCCCTTCCGCCGATGCCCGGACACCCTTGGACGCGATCTTCCATTTCCCGCCCTGTTGATGCAGCGCGTAGAGCTTGGGGCCGGCGATTACAAGCCGGTCAAGCTGGCACTCCACCTTCCACTGTCCCAGCGCTGCGCCTAGGTCCATCGTTGCCGGACCCTCGAATACGATCGAGTCTGTATCACAGTAGTGGACAGTTCCCCCGGCTTCTAGGACAGCCCCAATAGCGTCGATCAGGGTAGCACGGGCAGCACCCGTGATGCTGGCCGCAGTTGCCACGTTGATGTAACTGCGGTCGTCTGGCTGGATGATTTTCGAGCGTTCCCAAATCTGGTTTAAATCATCACTTGTCCAACCTTTGAACATCCACGGGGTGTAAACATCGGGCTTGTCATTTTCTGGCGGACACCCGGGCAAACAGAATATCGTGTCTGAATAGTTGTCCGGGTCCATCCCGAATTTACCGTAGGCCGAATTAAGAACAATCTTGAAGCAATATTCGGCGGCATCATTTGCCTTCTTCGCGGCTTGACGCTGGCCATAGTAGTCGTCCACAAACAGCGCATAACTCGTGGTGTCCTGAAATACCACGGCAGACAGTATTTTGTCCACCCGTACCATCCCGAACCTAATCGCGGCTTGTAATTCGTGGCACGACACATAATAAGTCCCTTCCACATCATATTCCAGACCGCCGGTTATCTTGACGTGGGGGAGAATACATGACCACCCCTCAAACGCGATGAAAAATATCCGGTCGCCGAAATTCTTTAGTTTCCCGTTCTTGAGTAATACCGGGTTTGCAACGTCGATTGCGCGATTGGAGCACGGGTGTGGGAAGTTTTTCATAGCGGCGGGATACATCGAGTTAGCGTCCACCATCGTGTATTCCCCCTCAATATCACGGGCCGGGCCAAATGTGTTAACAATCCCGCCATGGTAATACGGGCGCATGCGATCGTCGAACGCCTTGGTGGTAACCCACGCTGATGGGGGCAAGTCCGGATAACACGCTTTCAGGGCCTTGAATGCGTTGGACGCAGCCGTATCCCTACACGGTTTCGATTCGTCCCCGGTAAACACTTTGCAAAAGCGCCGATATGCTGCCAACAGCACCCTACAGTCTTGCTCACAGTATTTCAGTATGTATTCTTGCTGATCCGGCGTCGCGTCCGGCGTGTGCCACTCCAGCCGCATTTCCCCCTTTTCTTCGCCGCCATGCCCCAGATTCTTCAGGGCCGTAGGCATCAATAACATCGTGTCGAATGTTTCCCACCCACCAATTGACGATGTTAAAAGGCGGGATCCCACCACACGCTTTTTACCGGCATCGTGGGTGTAGTAACCGAAGTCAAACTTCCCACCATTATGAGCGAGTAGGCGCCCTTTTCGTGGGCGGGCTGCTAGGTACTCATGTGCCCGTTCGATGCAGTCTGCACCCCATTGCCGAAACGTCCAGTGTTCATCTTCACAGACGATGACCACACAAATGGGAATAGGCCGAAACCCATAGCGCCCGGGTGTTGTCTCAATATCGAGACTAGCAATTAATGGTGGTTTCCTAGCCATCATTAATACTCAGTGATTATCAGGGCTGCCACACCATTAGTTTTATCGACCGCTTGAAGGAAACCCGGCATATCATCAAGGTAATCCCCCGGATCGAGCGTAGCATTCCCCACGCTGTACCGATGGTCCAACATCGCGTCGATTGGGTTTTCGTAGGTCATCGCTACGTCCCGGATAAACCCACGATGGACTAATCCATTCTTGGTCACCACATCGTGTGTTTTCAGCGTGCCGAACGAGTGCTTTTTACCGTCACGATTCTTGAATTTCTTTGCGTAGTCTAAACCAGCCTGTAGGTGGTTCCCATCCTTGCCTAACACAATAATATCTCTGTGCCCAGACGGTTTACGCTGATAAAAAATAACCTTGTCTTTTGTCTCCCGTATTGTCACTTTTGTGTTACCGGCAGGATACACAATCCGGTCACCGATCACTAGCATATTTACGGATGACGCGGCTTTTAAAGTTGTCTTTGACCCTTTCAACAACTGGGCATTAGGATAAATGCGACCGGACGGAAAAGCTGTTTTAAAATTCGTCCATGCTGTTTTCACGGACTTATTGAACGTCTTTACAGACTTTTCGATGAACCCATGCTTTTTCAGCATTTCGAGCCGCGTTGCGTTCGTTTCTTTTACTACCTTTGGAGTCTTTGCCATGGCCGATCCTGTTGAGTCTGCACCGATTGTACCGACCGAAATTGTCGCCGATCCGATTGAAATTATTGCTACCGATCCGGTTATCAATAGCGTTTATCAATCGGACGAAGACCCGGTGGTCGAAGCGGTTGCTACGGCTGTGGAACAGTGGGTGGGATTTGACCCCGAAATCCACGCACGTAACCCGGACGGTTCGCCCCGGCTGCGTGTAGACGGTAGCTACGCCCGCAAGCGCGGCAAAGGAGGCCGTAAAAGTGATGACACTGTTTCACGTGAAACAGGGTCGGATCTGTTTTCTGGTGTGGAACAAGCACAGGATGTTTCACGTGAAACACCGGCCAGCCCCGCACCCTCGACGCCCCCCACGTCAGCGAACCTGAGTAGCCGGGAAGCCGCAGCGGCAATCGTCATCACTAGCACGGCGATTTTGTCCAAGGTGATCGGTCCCGAATGGACCGCCGACAAGCCGGAAATTAAGACCCTCACCGATGCGACGAAAACGTACATTGACGCAAAGGGTGGTATCCAGATGTCCCCCGAAATGGGTCTGTTCCTGGCGGTCAGCGTGTACGCAGCGCCACGGTTTGCACATGAAAATACCCGGTCTAAGTTTGGTCGGATGGTCGATTGGGTCAAAGATCGCGCCGCCGTGCTCAAGTCGCGTTTCGGTCGCAAGTGATGGCAACCGGGTTCAAAAAGCCCCAATCGCATATCCTGTTTTTGGGTGTGACCATGAGTGGTAAAACCACAGCGGCCCGCATTTACTCTAGAGCGTTTTGTAAGGCACGTATCCCCGTTGTGGTTTTTGACCCTGTGGGGTCGGCCACGAAAGGTGGTGACTGGGGCGATGGTGCCGAGGTGTACCAAGATGCCGAAGAGTTTCAGGAATTAATCCATAGCGGAAAACTTAAACCGTGTAAAATGTTTATTGACGAAGCGTCCGCTATTTTTGGACATGAACAGCGTCATAACTTTTGGCTGGCCGAGCGTGGTAGGCATTACGGGATTCAGTTATTTACTATCACACAGCGCCCCATGCGCGTGCACCCATCGGTTCGCGACCAGCACGCTGAGGCCTATGTGTTTCGGTTGAAGGCGGCAGATATTGCCAACGTAGGCGCAGATTTTGGACACGATTTGCGCGACGAAAATTTGGATGCCGGGGAATACTTGCATCTAGTGTCCGGGTCACGGGGTTACACTCGTGGAAATGTGTTTACTGACAAAGGACTGAAATGATTGGAATGTTTAAGGAATATGCCATTATCGCGCTTAAAGGTGCGGCTATTGGTATCGCTGTGACCGCAGCTGTTCGGGCCGGTCACCTCATTGGTGGTGATAACACCCCGCCGGCACATATTTACTAAAGATAACAATGCCTGATATCAAATCCATCATCATTGTCGGTGCTACCACGCTGGCAGTACTCGCATATATGCGCATTACTACGGGGACTCTGTATGGCGCCCAATCTTAAGACGCTTGCCATCATGTGTGTTGGTGGTGTTGCCGGTGTTTACTTTGCCCGTCGCGCTGGTGTTTTGTCCGACGTGCTGTTGAGTCAAGACACGCAAGCACCTATTTTGTCGATCCCCGAAATGGGGCTGGGGCGTGGTAAAAATAACCTCGCTAACAGCTCGTATATCGCCCCGGCACTTGTTGCCGTCGCCGCTTACTACTACATGTAATCAAAATGGCCGCACAAATCCGCACCCAACAATTTATCCGCCAGGTTGCTTTCCAACCCGGGGCCGTGGTTTCGATGGAAATCCCGCGTATGGCGGACATCGAATCCCTTGTCGTCGATTTTTCGGGAACGTTTACGTATCCAGCCGGTGCTACGGGTGCTCTCAAGTCGCTGGGGCCGCAAGCACTGATCCAGCGTGTCGAGCTCATCTGCGACGGCAAGATTACGGTTATCTCCGCACCGGGCTGGACGTTTGGATACGCGTCCGACCGGACGTTTGAAGGATCTGGCGGTGGTAGCACCACGCAAATGACGGTGCCCGCCGCAAACGCTGCGGGTACGTTTTCCGCACAGCTCTATGTTGATTTGATGCAGTTTGATGGGTTCCGTCCCAAGGATTCCAATCTGCGCGTTCGTAGTTTCTCGATCGTTGAGCTTAAGATCACGTTTGGGAACTGGACTGATTGTTTTGTCAACGCTGCCAGCGTGCCTACGGTCTACGCTGGCACGCTGACGGTGGACGGTAATCTGTGTACCGAGGCCGATCCGGAAACCGCTAAGCCTAAATTTGTTGTCAAGCGCACGTCCCAAACTATTGACGCAACTTCGTCCAACTCCAGCTTTCAGATCAATCTGCCTGCCGGTAATGCGATTCGTGCGCTTAAGTTTTTTACGCACGTTAATGGTGTTGCCAACGATACCATTCTGAAGAATATGGCCGTGACGAATGGTATCGACACGCGGGCGCAAGGGTCTGCTGTTTCTTTCCGAAATCGTGTTCGCGGATTTAAGACCGTCATCACTGGTTTTAACGAGATCGACTTCGCCCGACAAACCCGTGTTGGTGTTCTGGCGGCTAACGCATGGGCCGTGCCCAGCCCGTCGCAACCTGTTCTGACCTTGGATTTTACGGGGCAAGCGGGCGCTAAGATTGAAATGGTTGTCGTCGAATATGTAGGCGCGTAATCATGGGGTCGATTGTTAGATACGATCGACCCGATTTCAGCATCGGGGGAATTCGTTTCTCCGATGCAGAAGTTTGGGATTGTTTGGGTAGTGTTAACACATATACTACCGCTGATCCTGACGTGACATTGCGGTATTTACCCACCGATATGCCTTCGGCGGCTAACGGATATAACCCTAGAAAAATACCTGATAAAAGTATAGCCCAACAGACTACCGGTTTTTCTTTACCTTTTTCTGGTCCGCGATTTGTCTGGCTATTTCGTGCTCTTCGCGAGCCGTTTTATGGGTATGGTCAGAAAGAAGACTACTGGGGCCCGCTGTTCCTTAGAGGTGGGAAATTCCTAGTCCTTAAAATTGACACAGAAAATGGTGTTGTAGAACCACAAGTCCGGGTGTCTTCTGGTTTTTCAATCGGTAAAGATTTTCTGCCCGGGGCTGCTGCTACGGTTGCCGTTATCGTTGCAGCGTCTGCTATTGCCGGCGCTGTACTAACCCCCGCATCCGTCGTGGTAGAAACTGCTGCGGCACCTGTTGTTACATCCGTTGCAGATGTTGCACCATTTGTCGGCCCGATTGAGTCTATTGCAGCACCAGGCTGGACCTTGGCAGAGACCGTAGCCGCCGCAAAGACTGTTGGGACAACCGCGATGGATGCGGCCAATGTGGTGAATAAAGTTGCGAGCACCGTCGCCGCTGTTGGGACCGTTGCAGCCGCAATTCAAGGACCGTCGACCACACCAGCGCCAGCGCCAGCACCAGCACCAGCACCGGCACCGTTGGCAGAATCTATTTCGGCGACATGGGCAGGGTTGGATAAGACCGCACAATACGCTGTAATCGGCGCGGCGGCCCTACTTTTAATCGGGAAATAAAATGGCAGACTTTTTGAGCATGGGACTTGGATCTACCGATCTGAGCCTTGACGATCGAACCGCGCAAGCGTTGGGCATGACCACTACCACGGCATACACAACTCCTGTTTTGGGTGTTGTATCCGCCGATAAAACTATGTTGTACTTGACCGCTGCTGGCGTTGTACTTGCCGCATTAGCGTTGTTTAAAAAGGGTTAATCATGGACGATTCTTTTAACTATAATTTTCTGTCTGGCGGTAGTAGTGACAGTTTCTCGCTTAGTAATTTTCTAGATTCCATCACTACCACCGCGCAACAGTCCGCCGCCGCAATCAATTCGGTACGTGGTTCGATTGTCTCCGTGCAAACACCGTTGGTAACAACCGCTACGCGTGTTGATAATCCTGTACCTGCTAAAGCTAGTATTCCGGGATATGTCTGGGCGATTGGTGCGGTTATTTTATATATGGCTGTTAAATGAAAGTCGCCCCCGTAACCATACCGCAATTGATTGCTGTGGGGGCGGTTTGTGTGCTGGGGTATTTGGCATACAAATCGTACAAGGCTATTTCATCAGTTAGTGTTGGTGCTCTTGCAGATGTTGTGGTTGCCGGCGCTGCAAATGCTGTAGATGCGCGGACGGTGGATCAAAATCCTAACGATTTCTCGCTCGGTGGTGTTCAACAAGCAGTTTCCAATGCTGTACAGCGTGGGCAAGATGCTGGGGCAACAAATTTCTTTTCTGCATACCTAACAGGGATTTTTAAATGAGTATTTCTGTTATTAACCTGACCGTCGATTCGGCACCCGGAAATTATGGGTTTGCTGACGAATTGGCCCTCGAAGATGATTCTTGGACGGGTGTTCGTACCCACGCATATAAGCCCTATATTTTTGGTCTTACAGACCTTGGACTGCCTCCCGTCATCCAGTTGTCTGGTGGGTGGCTTTGTTCTGACCCTGATAATGGTGGTGAGATTTACATCGTATTGTACGATCGGTCTAAAACTCGGATTTCACCTCCGATTTTGTTATCTGTAGGCATGGTGCTGAATACCGAAGCCTATACAGCGGAGATTGTTGGGGTTAAGCGTGGTGGTCACCTTCGCCTGTTGCACGGTAGCGGCACTGCACCGTTTGTTAATAACCTGGCAGGCAGCTCGGAAACCCGTACTTTTACGATCAATTATACGGGCGTATCTACTTGGACCACATACCAAGGGCCAGACGGTGATCCGTCTTATGGGGTGGTTCGCGTCTCACCCGTTGAGTGCGGACTTGGCGGAAACTACAGTAATAATCGACCGCTAGCACCAGTAACGATTAATATCGCGCATTATGATTTTCTAGAATATGGATTTGCAACATTCCGGCAATCTCAAGACTTGATTGGGACTGTTACAGGAGGTATTTATGTAGGACAGTTTGATGTGTTTAATTCAACTATTTTTAATAGTGTATCATCTAATGGTGCAGTATCCGCCCAGCCGCAACCATGGCAATTCTTGGCGGTTTACTACAAACTAACAGCTGCGGGTATAACTGCCGGTGCGGTTCCACCAGACCGTAAATATCAGGTGCAAGTATCACGGCCTTATAACCGCAGTAAAACTCCATACTCGGTGGTATGACCAATAAAACCCCCTTGTATTTTATCCTCGGGGGTTGTGCTTATCTATTTTATAGATATTACACAAACCCTGATGATGTGAACCTATTCGATGATGTTTCTTCAACAGTGCAAACCATTGGTGAGTATGTGAACCAAACTAAAATACCGTTTAGCTGTATCGACCCCGAAACCGGACGGGATTACACCGAAGCGATTCAATCCGCCGCTAGGTCCACCGGCACACCGGCTCTACTTATTGCGGCGCTTATTAGGCAAGAATCCGGATTCAAGGCGTCTATACGCAACCGATCGAGTGGGGCAATGGGGCTTGGACAATTCATGCCTGATACTGCTGCGGAATGGTTCGGATCCGATTGGGCCGTTGCCGTTTATAAGCCAGATCGTGCTATCCCTAATGTCGCTAAATATCTTAGATGGCTATATCGGAGGCATGGTACATGGCGCATGGCCGTTGCCGCATATAATTGGGGCCCGGGCAATTTAGCCGCTAAGGGGTTGGCATTGGCGCCCCAAGAAACCCGTGATTATGTGCGGATTGTTTACGATACTTGGTCTAATTCACTGCCGGCTTGAAGGGAATATAATGATTTTTGATGCTGAAACTTTGAGCGTAGTTACTCAGATCCTCACCACAGCGGGTATTTCCATACTCGGTATTCGAGGGATGATTGCGGCGCTTACTTTGCGCGTGGAACGGATCGAGACCGATCTGGCCGAGCTCCGGGCACGGTATGCTGTGAACCACCCAGTACCAACTACCACGCCCATCCCCTGACCGTTACACCCTCCCCTCTTGACACCAGCCCCGTCCATCGGGGCTTTTTGTCGTCTGGACATGTTACCGGGTTACATCAATCTCGCGGGGGTGGTTACGGGGGCGGCGGCGGCAGGGAATGGGGATGGTACAGGTCCCTACAC
>Ga0228699_1001698_pt1 | contig 10514 bp, 10 predicted proteins | sample McNCre217_Aug_MG_FD_178016 | JGI IMG/M metagenome (GOLD analysis project Ga0228699, IMG submission 178016) | Freshwater microbial communities from McNutts Creek, Athens, Georgia, United States - 2-17_Aug_MG | ecosystem: Environmental > Aquatic > Freshwater > Creek | place: USA: Georgia...
GCCCTCGGACCGAAGCGGTTTGATGAGCAACACCCAAGACAGCACCACGGAGTGGGCAGCCAAAGACCGTATTCAATTCAATGACCAAACATCGGCTTGGCTGGGCTTGCGCTACACACAACTCAACCGCCAAAGCGCGTTGACCGATGGCTCGTCACCGGCACAAGACCTGCGCAACTTTGCCACCCCCTGGCTGGCCGTGAGCCATCAGCTCGAAGCCGGCCCGACGGTGTTTGCCAGCACCGGCGCAGGCATCGAGTCAGAACTTGCACCCAATCGCAGCAGCTACAGCAACGCCGGTCAAGCCCTGCCAACACTGCGCAGCCATCAGCGCGAAGTGGGCATCAAAAACTTTGGCTACCAAAGTCAGTGGCAAGCCACTTGGTTTGACATCACGCGCCCCATGTCCGGCGACTCAACCGGATGCAGCAACGTTGGCCTTTGTGTGCGCCAAATGGACGGTCTAGCCCATCACCAAGGGCTAGAGCTCAATGGCCAAACCATGCAAAACAACTGGGTATGGACGGGTTCAGCCACCTGGCTGCATGCACGCCGTGAAAACGCCATCAGTGACCCGAGCTTGAATGGTCAACGCCCCATCAACGTGCCCAACTACCTCATGCGTGGTTTGGCCGAATACCGATTCAGCGGTATGACCGGGCTGCGCACGGGCTTGCGTGTCTCACGCGAAGGCGAACGTCCAGTGATGGAGCACGGGGAAATCATGCTGCCTGCATGGACCACATGGGATCTGACGGCGCACTACGACACCCGTTCAGACCAGCAAGCCACGACTTGGACATTGGCGATTCAAAACGTGATGAACAAGCACTACTGGCGTGAGTCGCCCAAGCAATACGGGCAATACTTTTTAAACCCAGGCGCACCGCGAACCCTTCGTGCCAGTGTGCAGTGGCATCTTTGAAAACGCGCTGGGATCAGGATTCAACAACCCGCTTGGCTGTGTTCTCAAAATGAGCCACAACAGCTTTCTTGATTTTTTTCACATCTCGCTGCGCCAACGCCTGGGCGATGCGCTCATGGTCTTCTAAGGCACCTCGCCAGTTGTCGGGCGTGCTGTTTCCGCTGTAGCGCAAACTGCGCATGCGTTTGCTGAGGGTGCTATGGACCATGCTTAAAGAGGCGTTGTCGGCCATGTCCACCAAAGCGTTGTGAATTTTTTGATTCAACTCAAAATATTCAGGGCGCTTACCTTTGGCATACAAGGTCTTCATCTTCTCGTGCATGGCCAGCACTTGGTCAATGCGTTTTTGGTCGGCTTTGCAAGCTTTTTGTGCCGCAAAGCTTTCCAACACCCCCATCACTTCCAACATGTCGGCAGCATCCTTGCGGCTGAATGTTTTGACCACGGCCCCCCTCAAGGGCAGCAGATCCACCAACCCTTCGGAAGCCAACACCTTCAAAGCTTCACGGATAGGTGTTCGTGAAACCCCCAAATCCTTGCTGATTGCCATCTCGGGCACCCTCTCACCCGGCTTGATGTGCGATTCGACGATCAAACTGCGCAATCGCGCGGTGACCTGCGAGTGCAAAGAAGTTCTGGCGATGGGGTCCTGGGTAGGCATTGAATTAAAAAATCAAAATCTGAGGGTAATGACGGATGTTTCTCATTCTACGAGGTTCATTACACTGTGATCTGTAATTACAGATTACGCATTCCATGCGAACCACAACATGACGCTACCTACCATCGCCCTCTTCAGCGGAGACCCTGCGGGCATTGGCCCTGAACTGGTTCAAAAGCTGATTCAACACCCCATCAGTCAACAGGCAGCCAAGATCATCTTGATTGGGCAAAAAGACAGCCTGCACACAACACCTCAAGTTGAGTGGCATGCGTGGTCGGGCTATCAAACGCCTCCCTTTCCCCAGGCTGTTGCAAACGCCGACAACGGCGCTTACATGGTTGCCGCTTTGGCTGAGGGCGTTTCTTTGGTTCGTGATGGCCATGCCGATGCCTTTTGTTTTGCCCCGCTCAACAAAAGCGCCCTGCGCATGGGGGGCATGCATCAGGAAGACGAATTGCGCTGGTTTGCTGAATTTCTCAACTTCAAGGGCGTGTGCGGCGAGCTCAATGTGCTGCAAAACCTCTGGACTTCGCGCGTGACATCGCATGTGGCACTCAAGGATGTCAGCCATCTGCTCACAAGTCAGAAAGTATTTGAATCCATAGAAATGATTGCCAAGGCCTTGAAAGCCGCAGGCAAAACGTCACCACGCTTGGCCGTGTGCGGTCTGAACCCTCACAACGGCGACAACGGCAACTATGGCGATGAAGAACTCACCATCATCACGCCCGGTGTCGCGATGGCTCACAAAGCAGGCATCCCTGCCGATGGTCCCTTCCCAGCCGACACCGCTTTTGTGCGCGCCATTCGCCAAGAAGGTGGCTACGACGGTGTGGTCACCATGTACCACGACCAAGGTCAAATTGCCATGAAGCTGATGGGGTTTGAAAAAGGGGTCACGGTGCACGGCGGTTTGCCAATTCCCATTTGCACCCCCGCGCACGGCACGGCCTACGACATTACAGGGAAAAACTTGGCCAACCCACAAGCCATGTGCAACGCCTTTGAACTGGCTTGCCGGATGGGTCAACACCACAAGCAATCCCAAAAGCCTGCTTCTCTGGCCGCCTAAGGCGAAAGACTCCCATGAAAAAACGATTCACGTTCATCTTTGCTGCTGTTTTCTGTGCTGTGAGCTCCCTCGCGCAAACTGCCTACCCCAGCAAACCCGTCAAGCTGATGGTAGGAGCCGGCGCGGGTGGTGGCACCGACATCATTGCACGCATGCTGGCCGAGAAAATGAGTGATTCACTCAAAGGCACATTCATCGTTGAAAACAGGCCTGGCGCCTCCAACACAATCGCTGCCGACCTCACGGCCAAGGCGGCACCGGATGGTCACACGCTGCTGGTCGCCACCAACACAGGCCAAGCCATTGCGCCGCACCTGATGAAACTGTCGTTTGATCCGATCAAAGATTTAACCCCGATCGGTTTGGTGGTCACCGTCCCCAATGTCCTGGTGGTCGGCAGCCAAGTGCCCGCCAACAACATCAAGGAATTGGTCGCCCTCATGAAAGCCAAACCCGACGAATTCAAATACGCCTCATCAGGCGTGGGCAGCACTCAGCACATTGCAGGCGAAGGTTTTGACATTGCGGCAGGCGTCAAGAGCGTGCATGTGCCTTACAAAGGGAGCGCACAAGCCCACCTGGACGTCATTGCCGGCAATGTGCAAATCATGTTTGACACCACCTCGTCTGCCATGGGACAAATCAAAGCGGGCAAATTCAAACCACTGGCTGTTACCACAGCACAACGCTCAAGTGAACTGCCCAATGTGCCCACACTGGCTGAGGCAGGGGTGCCCGGTTTTGAAATGAGCACTTGGTACGGCGTGTTTGTGACCTCAGGCACACCACCCGAGGTGGTCAGCAAACTTCAAGCGGAGTTGGCTCGCATCATCAAGTTGCCTGATGTGCAAGCCAAGTTGAAGGGTCTGGGCGGGGAGCCTGGCAACATCAGTCCGGAAGATTTCAGCAAATTCAACCGGCAAGAGTTTGAACGCTTTGGCAAGTTGATCAAACAGGCGAACATCAAACTGTAATGCGCGAAGCATCAAATCGACATCCAAAGAATTGAGAGCCCTGAGGTCAACATGACCAACTCCATGACCAACAAGAATTTTTTCTCAGGCAGCGCCAAGACAATTTTCTTGGAAAAAATTGAGCCCACGATGACAAAGAAGCCAATCAATAGGCCTTGACTAATTGCGAGCACATTCAGAAAACCAAGCTGATGAAAAGCAACCCCCTTGGCGATAAGGATAGACAGCGTGCTCAAAGCCTCTGTCCCTAGAAATCCTCCCTTGGTAAGACCATAAGCCAAGAAAAATGGCGTGTTGATCGCACCTGTGGTTGCGACGATGCCTGTTAGATAACCAATTCCGGCCCCCACAAAACACATTTGCCAAAGTGTGAGATGAAGGTTCTTTTTTTGCATCCACCTGCGAATTGGAATCAAACCAATCAAAAACAATCCCAATGTGGTCTCGACTGCTTTGTCATTCAGCGACACAAGTGTGTTCACACCCATCATCACGGCTGGCACCCCAGTCAAGCTGTAGACCACACAGACCCTCCAGTTGATCCATCGCCACCATAAGAAAATTCGGGACAAATTAGCAACGGTTGCGACCATCGCAATCACGGGGATGGCTTGAATGGGCCCATAAAAATAGACCAAAGCAGGCATCAACATAATCGTCGTGCCGAACCCAATCACGCCCCCTAAAACGCCCGCCCCTAGCCCCAATACACCCAGGACGAGTACTTGGATAATCAGGTCAGGAAAATTCATGCAATTGATTTTTACATCAAAGGCGCGGGCAACTCTCACTGAGTGCGAATGCTTGATTACTGTAAGGCCTGTCTTCAACTATGGGAGTTTCTATGAAATACCTCGTCACCCTTGCTCTGTTGCTGTTGAATCTGGCACATGCGCAAGTCATTCCCGTCCCCCCTATAGAGACATGTTTTCTGTGCAGCTCGGCACCATCCATGACCATGTATTGGAAGGGCAACAACGCCAAGGCGGTTGTGATCTTTATTCCGGGCGGTGAAGGTTACATGGGGCTCAAAGAAGATCAAACCGAGATCAAAGGTCAGCTCCTGCTGACGCTCAAACGCTTGACCAATCCAGAGCAAACAAGTGGCAACTTTGATGTGGTGTTGCTAGATAGCCCAGGCGAGTTATCACCCCGGCAGATGTATCCATCAGCAAGAGGCACCTTTGACCATTTGATTCGCATTGAAAGTGCAATCCGTTACTACAAAGCCAAAACCGGATTGCCCGTTTGGTTGATGGGCCACAGCAACGGTGGCATCAGCCTGAGCGAGTTCATCAAATACGCACAAAAGAACGGCAAGATGGATTTGATTTCTGGCGTCATCAACAGCGGCATCCGTACGGAATCGTATTTCAATGCCCCTATTTCATTCCCGATGTTGTTCATCCATCACCAGAATGATGCATGCCATCACTGCCTGCCATCGGCCGCATTGGCGAATTACGAGAAGGTCAAACAGTTCAACACCGGCCTGACTGAGTTTGTGTATGTCACCACGGGTTCGGCACAAGCGGCTGACCCATGCCGCAGTGGATTTCACATGTACAACGGCGCGGGGGAAGATGCTGCGAAATACATGGATGAGTTCATGTCTAAGGCCTATTCGGCTAAGCCGCAGTCATCTCATCCGTAGGTCTTTGGCCTGTCATCCAAGAAGTTGTGTCGAGTCTTGAAAGGGGGGTCCTACCGCTAGGCCATGAGGCCCAGCGGTCATTGGCAAGTTCAGGCCATATCGACTTTGCGGGCCAGATTACTTCGCACCCAGGTGGCCAAGCCAGATTTTGTCGACTCCAATTGCCATTTTTGAAATTCTGGGTCTGCGCCTAATGCATCCAAGCATTTGCCGTAGGCACTAAAGGATTCGAATGCAACGGAAAACACCCAGTTGCCAATTTCGCCAGAACTCACAGCCCAAACGGTGGGTTCAGCCCCATGCTTGCGCCAAATATTGACGGAGGTTTGCACTTGGGCTTTGAATGCGGCAACATCCGCACCTGGATTCACACGGGTCACATATTGAATTACGCATTGAGTCATTGAATTCTCCAATAGGTTGTGGGGATTTCAGACTAACAGCGAAAAATGTCAGAACATGCCTAATTTGACAATTTGAGTTTGGTGATTTCCCTAGTCAACCCCGCTTGGCTTGCGCCAGGTCAATACGCATCTGGGCTAATCAGATACCCGCCTCCTCGCGCCCCATGATTAGGCTAATCAGTTTGCGCGCAGCTGGTGACAGGGTGCGACCGGCAAGCTGAACAATACCTACGCTGAGCTGCCTGGCCTGCGTTGGAATGGCAGGCTGAAGCCGTGCGCCCAAGTCAACGATAGAGCCCTGTGCAAGTTCTTTTTCAAGCCATGCTTCCCAAGTGAACAGGATGGCATCGCTGCTCATCACACTTTCAAGCAGCAAGGCCTGGTTGTCGCACCGCAACCTGATGGGCAATTCACGATCGCCGCCAACAGCGAAGAGTTGCCGCAGTTGGGTTTCAATGAGGTTGTCAATTTGCACCAGCGCCCATGGAAAATCCGGCACTTGATCGGGCCGAGGTTCAAGGGCGGAGGCCTTGACTAACGGATGTTCTGCTCGGCAATACAGAGAAGCCGGACGCGAAGCCAGCATGTTTACTTCATAACGGGGATCATTCGTCGTGGGACCTGGGTACGCAACAAAGAACTCAATGGATTCAGACTCCAAATGTTGCAGCAGCACCGCCCATTGGCTAACTTCCACATCGACACGCAGGCCGGGGCGGTCTCGTTTGAATTGGGATAAAACCCCTGGCAATACGGTATCCACCGCAAACAAACTCGCACCAAAGCTCAATGTGCCGCCGTCTGCATTTGCCAAGTAGTCCACTTCTTGCGCCATATCTCGCGCACGTCCCAGAAGCTCTTTGGCTCGTTCGATGACGCTGCGCCCTACTGATGTAGGTTGAACTGATCGCGTTGCTCGATCAAACAGCCGCATACCGAATTCGGCTTCGAGGGTTTGAATGCTCCTGCTAAAGGCGGTCTGAGACAGACACGCACGCTCTGCAGCTCTTGAGAAGTTCAATTCTTCAGCAAGTAGTACCAAATGATGCAGACGTTTCAGATCGATTGATGTGCTCATTGCATAAATGGTAGTTGAAAAATACATTGGACGAATAATTCCAAGAGGAAACACACTGCACCCTAGCGAACTTATTTCAAGGCGCTGATTAATATAAAAACGGAGACAGGCTCATGAAATTTAAAACTAGTCCTATCGTCTTGGCGACGTTGTTGTCATTCAATTTGGCCGCACATGCCCATGAAGAATCCGTAGCGCCTTGTGACAAGCTCACAGTGTTCACGGCAAAAAAGATTTACACCATGAACCCTGGGCGCCCACAAGCGCGAGTTGTTGCTGTTTGCAGGGATCGCATCGTTTCTGTGGGTGGTTCGCTGGACGACCTGAAGGACTGGACCAGCAAAGTCCCGACCACCGTGGATACACGCTTTGCGAACAAGACACTTTTTCCAGGCTTCATCGAGGCACATTCGCACCCACTGTTGGGTGCCATCACGGCCAACTTGCCTGCGATTGCTGCGTTAGATACCCCTCAGGCTTATGGCCCTGACATCAAAGGCGTCAAGAGCGAAGCAGAAGCCTTTGAACGCATGCGCCGATATGAATCGGAAATGAAAGATGCGACCACGCCAATCCTGATTTGGGGATGGGATGTACCTGCAATGGGGCGCCATCTGACGCGGCAAGATCTGGACAAGATTTCGACAACTCGCCCCGTATTGGTTTGGGATGCATCACAGCACCACGGATATGTGAACAGTGCTTTGATTGCACAGAGAAAAATCCCAACCGACCTCAAAATTGTGGGCGTAGGACGTGATGAAAAAGGTGAATTAAATGGGCAGTTTTTGGGTGTGCCTGCCGCAAGCTATGTGATCTTGCCTCTGCTTGCTAGCAAATTGGCACCTGCAGAAGCATCACGCTTGATGCGCTGGCTGATCGATTTGAACCGTCGCAATGGCATCACAACGACCACCGATCACTCCATGGGAATCTTCAGCGTAGATGCTGAAGCGGGCTTGCTCAATGCGGTGTTCAACAACCCAGAGACACCTCAGCGCTTGATGGCAATTCCTGTCATGCACAGCTTTCTTGCCAAGTATGGATCTCCAGAAAAAGCGATTGACGCAGTCCATGCATTGCAGGCAAAAAGCACAGACCGCTTGATGTATCGCGGCATTAAGTTCATGACGGATGACAGCTTCAATGGTCTGACTTTTAAACCAGGCGGCATGGGTTACATCGATGGCAATGTTGGTCAATGGATTACACCTCCAGACAAACTCGAAGGTTTGATGGAACCCTGGTGGAAAGACGGGCAACAAATATTTGTCCACTCGATCGGAGTTGAGGCGCAAGACGTCACCCTGGACACATTGCGAAAATTGCAAACCAAAACGCCGAGGACGGATCATCGTTTCACTTTTGAACATGTCGGCATGGCTCGCTATGACCAGATTCGCGCCATGAAGGCGCTCGGCGCCAGCGCCAACGTGAACCTCTACTATGTTTGGCTGCGTGGAGAGTCCTACCCCAAGGTGTTTGGAAAAGACCGTGCAGAAGATTTGTCCCCCATCGGCACCATGGTTCGAGAAGGTGTTCCAACGACATTCCATTCCGACTATCCAGTGGCACCACCCAAGCCTTTGCTGGGTGTCACATTGGGTTTGACGCGCGTAGGTCAATCCAACACCAAAACATTGGGCACTGACCAACGTATCAATCTTGAGCAAGCGCTTCGCATGATCACGATTGATGCTGCTTATGTATTAGGTCTGGACAACAAAATCGGCAGCATCGAACCAGGAAAATTGGCTGACTTCACAGTGCTAGAGCAAGATCCTCATCAAGTCAAACCAGCCGCCATCCGCGACATTCCTGTCTGGGGAACCGTGTTGGGAGGACGCGTTTTCCCAGCATCAGAAATTGGGAAGCCCTGACACCATCAAAGCGCATCAACTTGAAAAAACGCCCATTTTTTTGCTATACTGTCGATCTTCGTAGGGCACTTATAGTGCTTTATGTACCGAATATTCCTCGATAGCTCAGTCGGTAGAGCGCCGGACTGTTAATCCACAATAAGCCAGTTTTTTAACTGGCTTTTTTGCGTTTAAAACCCTTATAAATCAACAACTTACGTGCGTGCAGGTACTGTATTTTTCAATTACACATATATTACACAGTTACTTTACAGGCTTCTTAATTTTGACGCCAATACTCTTCCGTCAAAAATGACACGTCAAAATTTTTGACGCTCCACGGCATTGCTTATCAGGGAGGCCTATCGCGCTCAAATTGGCTATGCAACTCTTCCCAAAATTCCTGCAATTACTGGCTCAAACTCCAACAGTCGCTGAGAGTTAATAGCGACGCCAATATTATTTGGAATTGCAGTAACAGCAATGGGCTCCACTGAAGTTGGAGTCGTAACGATCTTGATCTCTCCAGTAGCAGTATGCATAGCGCCCGCATAGTGAATCCCTAGCAAGCTGATCCTCTTAGCACCTACAAACGTATTACCTCTGGCGTCGCTGTAACCATTCAGATTAGCAAGCAGGACAGGTGACCCACTCGAACCCGGGAAACTTGCGATGTCTGTCAAAAACTCGGTTTTTCCGTTCCAGTTAATTGCTGGATGTGTTGCAGTAATACCTCTCCTGATAACAGGAAGATTGTTAACTGAGTCCCAGATACCGCTTGGATATCCGATCATGACGATCTCCTCCATAGTAGAAAGAGACTTTCGATTATTCGCGTCCATGATCATTTCAGTTGAGAGCGGCACAAAGAACATCTGCATACCGGTTTGCTGAACCTGGTTAAGAAGAGGACCAATCAAAAAAATTGCAAGATCAACATCTGGATCAGGATGACCAATCCACCTCGCCTCAAAATTATCTAGAGTGAACTCTCGGTGATTGCCAATGTTTGGAGTCCCATCAGCATTGGCAATAGTCAAGTGAAATTTGCCCTGATCTGCTCCTGCGATTACGTGCTTGTTTGTCACGATTACAGGCACTGCTTCATTTTTGTTTTGTAAAAAATTAACAAAAAATCCCGTTCCACACGAATCGATTCCACTACGAAGCCTGGTTTCAATTCTGACGGTGCTATGCACCAGCTGCTCGATGATTCCTAAGGCCATACTTAAGGCTCCTGTTTTGCAATTTGACGAAACATATCCGTCTGAGGTTTTGCTAAAGATTAGGCTAGCACGGATGGCAGCCACATGGTGCCTTGCGAATATCCCTCACTGCGTAAAGCAGTCACCATTTCAATTGATTGCCCTTCTAGCAAGACTTGGATAGTATTCAGGCAAAAGGAGCTCGCATATGCCACTCAAACCTGGTCCCAAGCCAATTGCAAAAACAACAGGCAAGCCTGATCGACGTCGTCGCGACAACAAAGAAACGCCGAAGAACACACCTGAACTCAAGCCTCACAAGCACAAAAAAGGCGACTGACTGCACCTGAGCAAGCCCTCCTAAGCACAGGGGCAAAAGTGCTTGACGTGGACTTGTAAAAAAGTCCATTTTTTTGCTATACTGTCGATCTTCGCAGGGCACTTTTAGTGCTTTTCGTACCGAATATTCCTCAATAGCTCAGTCGGTAGAGCGCCGGACTGTTAATCCGTAGGTCCCTGGTTCGAGCCCAGGTTGAGGAGCCAAAAACCTAATAAAAGCAAGCACTTACAGCTTGCTTTTATTTTAACTTCTTAATTACACATATATTACACATTTACTTTAGCTGCCGCTGGTTGACTTTTTGAAAAGTCGTATCTAAACTCCTCGCCTATGCGTGTA
>Ga0228699_1001699_pt1 | contig 10514 bp, 7 predicted proteins | sample McNCre217_Aug_MG_FD_178016 | JGI IMG/M metagenome (GOLD analysis project Ga0228699, IMG submission 178016) | Freshwater microbial communities from McNutts Creek, Athens, Georgia, United States - 2-17_Aug_MG | ecosystem: Environmental > Aquatic > Freshwater > Creek | place: USA: Georgia...
GTCTGGCAGATCCGTTTGCCGCGCACCGCCGGGGCCTGGGCGGCGGGGGCCTTGTTGGGGCTGGCAGGCGCGGTGGCGCAAGGGCTGTTTCGCAACCCGCTGGCCGACCCCTACCTGCTGGGCAGCGCCTCGGGCGCGTCGCTGGGCGTGGCCTTGGCTTTGGCTGCGCTTGGCGGCGGTGCGGGTATGTTGGGCGGTGGCAGCACCGGCAGCATGATGAATGGTGCCGTGGCGGTGAGCGTGTTTTCCAGCAGCGTGTGGGTGCGTATCGGCTTGACCGGCGCGGCCTTTGTGGGCGCCGTGGCGGCCGTGTTGCTGACCTTGCTGCTCAGCCGTGGTGTGGGCCATACCCTGCGGCTGTTGCTCGCGGGTGTGGTGGTGGGCGTGGTGCTGAGCGCCACCACACATCTGGTGTTGCTGTTCACCCCCGATTCCTTGCAGGCCATGCAGGCTTTCATGCTGGGTTCCACCGCCTTCGTGGGCTGGACCTCATTCAGCCTGATGGCGGGCGTGTGGCTGGTGTGTGTGCTGGCCGCGTGGCTGCTGGCCCGAGTGCTCGATGGTCTGAGCCTGGGCGACGCGACCGCCCTGAGCCTGGGCCTGCCGGTGGCGCCCATGCGCGCCGCTTTGGTGGCGGTGCTGGCGCTGGCCACCGGCACGGCGGTTGCGCAAACCGGATTGATCGCTTTTGTGGGCTTGGCCGCGCCGCACCTGGTGCGCTCGGTCGTCAAAACCACGCACGCGCACCTGATGCTGCTCTCCAGCCTCGTGGGCGGTGTGCTGCTGATGGGCGCAGACACCTTGGCGCGCGGCCTGCTGGCACCCCAGGAGCTACCGGTGGGCGTGCTCACGGCAGTGCTCGGTGGCGGCTACCTGCTGTGGCTGATGCACCGGGGTGGCCAGCACAGCGGAGGTGCCGCATGAGCCAAATTGATGCTATGAAAAACATAGCTATTCGCGCAGATTCCATCAGCGCCAGCCTCGGAAGTGACATTGCCAAGCAGCAGGTGCTGCACGGTGTGTCACTGGACATAGCGGCCGGCCAATGGACCAGCATCGTCGGCCCCAACGGGGCGGGCAAGTCCACCTTGCTGCGTTGCTTGGCTGGTGTGCTGCTCCACAGTGGCACGGTGTCATTGTTCGGGCAAGCGCTGCTGGCTTTGCCGCACCGCGAGCGGGCCCGCCAGTTGGCATGGCTGGGCCAGAACGAGGCCTCGGCCGATGACCTGACCGTGTGGGACGTGGCCATGCTGGGCCGCCTGCCTCACCAAGCGTGGCTGGCTCCGGCGAGCCCGGCAGACCATGCCGCGGTGGAGCAGGCTTTGCGTGCTACCCAAGCCTGGGACTGGCGCTGCCGCCCGCTGGGCCACCTGAGCGGAGGCGAGCGCCAGCGGGTGCTGCTGGCCCGCGCGCTGGCGGTGCAAGCGCAGGTGTTGCTGATGGACGAGCCGCTGGCCAACCTCGATCCGCCGCACCAAGCCGACTGGCTGGACGTGGTGCGCGCCTTGGTGGCGCAGGGCACCACCGTGGTCAGCGTGTTGCACGAAATCAGCATGGCCCTGCACGCCGACCAATTGGTGGTGATGGCGAAAGGGCGGGTGATCCACCACGGGCCGAGCAATGATGCGAGCACCCATGCTGCGCTGGTTGGCGTGTTCGACCACCGCATCGCGATCCACGCCATAGAAGGGCAGTGGGTAGCGCTGCCGAAAGGGCCTGTGCGCGCATGATGCCTAAGCCCTACACCATTGCTATCGCAGAAGAGGCCGCAGCGGGCCTTCTGCTCCGTGTCCCCCGCCCTGCGGGCTCCTCCTTGACCTGCGCAGAATGCCCGCTGCGGCCTCTTCTGGGCACTTCTCTTGCCTGCGCAATGCGCGCTTTGTAAAACTCCCCAAGCTATGCACATCGAAACTCCACCCACCGAAAAGCCCTACGAAAAAGCCGAAGGCGAACGCCGCGGCATCGTTATCGTCAACACGGGCGACGGCAAAGGCAAAAGCACCGCGGCCTTTGGCCTAGCTTTGCGCGCGCATGGCCGTGGCAAGAAGGTCAAGATCTTCCAGTTCATGAAGGTGCCCACCGCGCGCTTTGGCGAGCACCGCATGTTCGAGCAGATCGGCATTCCCATCGAAGGCTTGGGCGACGGCTTCAGCTGGAAAAGCCAGGACCTGGAGCACAGCGCCCAGTTGGCGCGCGATGGCTGGGCCAAGGCCAAGGCCGCCATCCTGAGTGGCCACTACTTCATGGTCACCCTAGACGAGATTACCTACCCGCTGATCTACGGCTGGATGCCGCTGGACGATGTGCTGGAAACCCTCAAAACCCGCCCCAGCCATGTGCATGTGGTGCTGACCGGCCGCCGCTGCCCGCCCGAGATCATTGATCTGGCCGATACGGTGAGCGAGATCCAGATGGTCAAGCACGCGTTCAAGGCCGGCATCCCGGCGCAACGCGGGATTGAGGACTGAGTGATTGGACGTTCTTGAGGGAGTGTGATGATGGTGTTTGATACCTTGTTGTTTGAGTTGGCCCGGCTGTTTTTGTGGCCGGTATCTGCTGGGGTGGTGTTGTCGTTTGCTTACGCCGTCGTGGTGCTGGGCATGTTTGGCATGGAATGGGTGCAGCGCCGTCGCCACCCGGAACGCGTCTTGTTGCTGGTAGACCGGGGCATGAGCCAGGATCTGATGGAGTTGGCCGTGCTCAAGGACTTGGAAGGCGTGCGCCTGTGTAGCCGGGTGGCACCCATGCTGGGCTTGATAGCCACCATGATTCCCATGGGACCTGCGCTGGTGGCTGTGGCGTCGGGCGAGTCCCAGGGCGTGGCGCAAAGCCTAGCACCGGCGTTTGCCAGCGTGATTGTGGCCCTGGCTGCAGCGTCCATCAGCTTTGTGGTGTACACCGTGCGCCGCCGTTGGCTGATGCGAGAACTGGTCTTGGTGCTGGATCAGTCGGTATGACCCGGCGCCATTTCTCCATCCTCCAGAGCCTGGACCAGGACGATGACGATCCGGTGCTCTCCACCATCAACTTGATCGATGTGTTTATGGTGGTGATTGGCATGCTGATGATTGCCGTGGTCAACAACCCGGTGAGCCCCTTTGGCAATGACAAGGTCACCATCATCCGCAACGAAGGCAAGCCGGACATGGAAATTATCACCAAAGAAGGGCAGAAAGTGACCCGCTTCAAGGCCAGCGGCGCCTCGGGCGAAGGCAACGGCGAGAAAGCCGGCACCGCCTTCCGCATGAAAGACGGCACCATGGTCTATGTGCCGGCGACGGGGGCCCAGCCCTGATGCGGTTTCTGCGCTCGACCTCTCCGTTTGCACTTCCATATCCAGCCTGGCGCTTGGTGGTAGGGGCCTGCTTGGGCTGGCTGCTGGGTAGCGGGTGGGGGCTGGCGCATGCCCAATCCGGCAGTGAGGCCATGGCAAAGCCGGCGCCCGTGGTATTGCTCAGCACGTATGTGGTGTCACCCGCCCGGCTGGCCAAGCTGGTGGGGCAGGCAGAGCGCAGAGGCTTGCCGCTGCAGGTACTCAGTGCCGAGCAGGACACGCCCCAAGCCTTGCAGCACGCCTTGGCAGGCGCGCAGCTGCTGGTGATTGATGCGCCCCATGGCAGCGTGGCGCAGGCCGTGGCCGGCAAGTTTGGTGACGTGGTGGCGGCTGCCGGTACGCCTTATGTGCTGGTGGGCGACTATGCCCAGGTGCAGGGTCGCCAGGCCGTGGCCGTGCCGCCGCTGGCGACCCAGCAGGGGGTAGATGCCGCGTGGGCCCAGCGCTTGCGGGAGTACTGGCGCTTTGGGGGGAGCACCAACCTGGCGCGTGCCGTAGACGCCTTGCGCCGTGGCGGGTATCGCAGCGTGGAAGGCTTGGCTGCGGCCCAGCCCATGCCGGCGGCCGGGGTGTACCACCCCGCCTGGTCGCAGATACAGACGGACTTGCTGCCTGCGTGGCAAGAAAAAAAACCTCTGGCGCAGGCAGGTATTGCCCAAGCTGCTACCAAAACCGTAGCAATTGCGGTGAATCCCGCTGTGTTCACTTCGGATGATGTGGCCTGGGTTGATCAACTGATCGCCACCCTGGAGCAACGCGGGCTGCAGGCCTATGCGTTTTACGGGCCCCGCCAGCAGAAAGACTTGTTTTTCCAGATGACGCATACCCCCCAGGGGCAGCGCGTGGCGGATGTGCTGATCAATGCGGCGCTGGTGTTCAACCCTGCTGAGCGCAAGGCAGAGCTGGAGCGTATCGGCATTCCAGTCCTGCAGACCATGCCTGCCCTGGCTCGCGACGCCGCCCAATGGGTGCAGAGCAAAGACGGCCTGGCGCTGAGTGACGTGGCCTACTACTACACGCCCAGCGAGCTCGCTGGCATGACCGATGCCATGCTGATCACAGCACGCGACGCACAGACTGGCACCCTGCAAGCCATTCCGGCACAGATGGACGCTGTGGCTGACAAGGCTGCGGCCCTGGCCCGCTTGCAGCAAACCCCAACGGCGCAACGCCGCGTGGCCATGCTGGTCTACAACTACCCCTTGGGAGAAGGCAACTTCGGTGCCTCCTTTCTTAATGTGCCCAAGAGCCTGCACAACATGCTGCAAGCCATGCAGGGGGCGGGGTATGAGACCCATGCCCCGGATGTGGATTGGATGACCCGCCAGGTGCAGGCCACCATGTCGGCGTTCTATCAGCCCGAAGCTGCTCCGGCATTGCTGGAGCAGGGTTTGGCTGACACGCTGGACCTCGGGGACTACCTGAAGTGGTTCCGCTCCCTGCCTGCAGACACCCAACACCGTATCGAGGCCTACTGGGGCCCGCCGGAGAAGGCGGCCATGCTGTTGCCTGCAGACGCCTTGCCCGGTACCGGACGGCGGAGCGTGGCGTTCATTATTCCCCGCGTTGAATTGGGGCACGTGGTGGTTATGCCCCAGCCCCTGCGCCACGAACTCACGGCGGCTAACAGCCTGTTGCAGCGGCAAAAGAAGATCGGGCACCGGTCCGCCATCCCGCTCAGTCACAACTACCTGGCCACCTATCTGTGGATACGCACCCGCCTGGGCGCCCATGCTTTGGTGCACGTGGGCACCCACGGCACCTTGGAGTGGGCTCCGGGCAAGGAGCGGGGCCTGTCTGCCCAGGACGACCCGCTCCTTGCCTTGGGCGACCTGCCCAATATCTACCCTTACATCATGGACAACCTGGGCGAGGCCATCACGGCCAAGCGGCGGGGCAGGGCGGTGATGGTGAGCCACAGCACCCCCATGCTTTCGCCCGCAGGTTTCAGGCCCAAAGCCCACGAAATGCACGACCTGATGCACGACTGGGAAACCGTGGCACCTGGCCCCACCAAGGTGGAGTTGGAAAACCGGCTGATTGCCCAGTTTGTCGAGCAGCAGTACCACCGGGACCTGGGCTGGACCGAGGAGCGCATCCGGGCCAATTTCGCCGGATTCATGGAACTTTTGCACCCCTACCTGGACGAACTGGCCCAGACCGCGCAACCCTTGGGCCTGGCCACTTTCGGCGAAGTGCCCAGCGCCGAGCGGCGCCTGCTTACCGTGTTGCAGACCTTGCGCAAGCCCTTGGTGGATGCGTTGGGAGAAGACATCGACGAGGTGTTTTTGCTGGACGCCGCCAAGCTCCTGCAGTCCCGCCCGGCGCGTTGGCTGCAAGTAGCCTTGAAAGACGCACAAGCCGCCAGCCGCCTGGACCTGCGGCAGGAAGACGCACGTGCCGCAGTCCACCTGGCCGGCAGTGCGGTGCCGAACCGGGCCGAGGCCAAGGTACTGCAACCGGCCGTGCTGCTGGAACTGGCACAACGGGCCCAGCAACTGGACGCCGCGCTGGCGGACAACCAGGAGATCCGGGGCTTTCTGACCGCGCTGGATGGCAAACACCTGCCCGCAAGCTACGGGGGTGACCCGGTGCGCAACCCCGAGAGCCTGCCCACCGGGCGCAACCTCTATGGTTTCGACCCCAGCCGCGTGCCAACCCGTCAGGCCTGGGACACCGGCGTCGCGGCGTTCGATGCGTGGATGGCCCAGCACCGCCAGACCCACCAGGGTCAATGGCCTGAAAAAATCGCATTCACGCTGTGGGCGGGTGAAACCATGCGCCATCAGGGTGTGATGGAGAGCCAGGCACTGTATGCCATGGGTGTCAAACCCCGATGGGACGACTCCGGCCGCGTCATCGGGCTCGACGTAGTGCCGGATGCCGTGCTGCAACGCCCGCGTGTGGACGTGTTGCTCAGCGTGACCGGCTCCTACCGGGACCAGTTCCCCAGTGTGATGCGCTGGCTGGACGCCGCCGCGCGTGATGTGGCAGCGCTGCCTGCCGCTGGCAACGTTGTGGCCCGTAATACCCAAGCCCTGGCACAGCAACTCCAGAAAGACGGGGCCAGTGCAGCCGAGGCACGCGCTTGGGCAGGCACCCGGGTCTTTTCGAACGAACAAGGCAGCTATGGCACCGGGCTCAGCGAGGCCACCCTGGCCACCGACACCTGGGCTCGCGCAGACCGTGGTGGCGGGGATGCACAGATGGCCCAGCTGTATATCGATCGCATGGGCCATGCCGGCCTGCCCAGTGATGCCACCGGCGGCGTATCCACGGGCGATACCTCGGCCCGCCAGAGTGCCTATGCCCGGCAGTTGGCCCAGGTGGACGCGGCGCTCTTGTCTCGCACATCCAATACCTATGGCATGTTGACCAGCGATGATCCTTTCCAGTACCTGGGGGGCATTGCCATGGCTGTGCGCCAGCTCACCGGCCGTGAGCCCTCGTTGTATGTGCAGAATTTGCGGGACGACACCGAGATCAAGACCGACAGCGCTGCCATGGCCATCAACAAGGAAATGCAAACCCGCTACCTGCACCCGCAATGGATCAAGGCCCAGCAAGCCGAGGGCTATAGCGGTACTTTGCAGGTGCTCAAGACCGCCAACTTCCTGTGGGGTTGGCAGGTCACGGCGCCGCAAGAGGTGCGACAAGACCACTGGCAATCCCTGCACAACGTGTATGTGCGCGATCAATACCAGCTGGGCACACGCCGCTGGCTGGAAGGCGACAACCGTGCCGCTTTCGCCCAAACGCTGGAGCGCATGCTGGATGCTGTGCGCCTGAATTACTGGCAACCCGATGCGGCCACCCGCCAGGAATTGGTGCAGGCCTACACCGAGTCGCTCAAGGCTACGGGCCTGCGCGAGAGCAATCCGCTGGTGCAGCGCTTTGCGGCACAGCTACAAGGCGCAGCGGATGCCAAGCCCGCGCGCCCGACTCCAAAACCAGCACAGCCGGTGACAGCGCCCACTCGTTCATCCGCTGAGCCTGCGCCCGCTGCACAGGATCAAGCGGCCGGTGCGGTCAAAGGCCTGGTGCTGGAGCCCCAGGCTGCCCCACAGCCGCACCGTGAGAACGAACACCCGGCGCAGAGTGTGCTGCGGGTGCTGGCGTTGCTGTGGGGGCTCGCTGTCTTGGGGGGCTTTGGGGTATGGCGGCAATCACGCCTTGGGGGGCGGTCTGTCCTGGCAATGAAAGGGCTACCGCCATGATCAGCACTTGGGTTCTCTGCAATGCGTTGGCGCTGTTGGTGGCCTTCGGCGTGGACCGCTGGTGCGGTGAGCCGCCTGCGCGTCTGCACCCGGTGGTCTGGATGGGCAACTACCTCGGCACGCTGGGGGCTTGGGTGCAGCAGCGTACACAGCAAGATCCCGCGGTGCGCGATATCAAGGCATTTGTGCTTGCAGCGCTTTCCTGGTGTGCGGGAGTAGCTCTCTTTTTGATAGCGTTTTTGCTGCTGCTGGGTGCCGCCCTGGAGTTGCCCTGGTGGGCGGCGGGTGTGGTGATTGGCCTGTTGCTCAAGCCCATGCTGGCCTGGACCATGTTGCAGCGCGAGGTGCAGGCGGTGGAGGCCGCGCTGGCAGAGGAGCTGGACGCCGGGCGCGAGCGCCTGCGCTGGCTCGTCAGCCGTGATGTGCAGCACTTGAGCGCCAGCCAGGTCCGTGAGAGCGCCATAGAGACGCTGGCCGAAAACCTCAACGACTCGGTGGTGGCCCCGGTGTTCTGGTTTGTGCTGCTGGGCCTGCCCGGCGCCGTGTTGTACCGCTTTGCCAATACCGCCGATGCCATGTGGGGCTACCCCGGCCTGTATCCCGCAGGTGCGCAGGGGCGCAACTGGGCTTGGGCCGGCAAATGGGCAGCGCGGGCGGACGATGTGTTGAGTTGGCTGCCCGCGCGCATCACGGCGCTGCTCTTACTGCTCGTCGCCGGGCGACGGGGCCGGGCGGTGCTGCCGGCCCTGCGGGTAGAAGCTGCCCGCACGCCCTCGCCCAACAGCGGTTGGCCTATGGCCGCGATGGGGCTGGTGCTGGGGGTGGCGTTGCGCAAACCCGGGGTGTATGTATTGCACCCCGAGGGGCGGGAGGCACTGGCCGCTGACATGGCCCTGGCCCAGTGGCTTGCCTCCAAAGCCGTGCTAGCGCTCGTGCTGATTGCGCTGGCAGCTCTTCTTTTGATAGCGTCTGGAGCCTGAGCGCATGGCCTATACACGCACCCATGGCGGGCCCGACGCGGCAGGGGCCGCAGCCTTCGACTTTTCTACCAACAGCAACGCCTGTGGGCCGTGCCCCACGGCGCTGGCGGCGGTGCAAGCCGCAGACGCCACCCGCTACCCGGATTCGGGCTACGCCGCCCTGACCGCCGCCCTAGCCATGCACCACGCCGTGGAGCCGTGGCGCATCGTGCTGGCCGGCAGTGCCAGCGAATTCATCTTTCGCATCACCGCCTGGGTGCGCAGCCGGGGCGGGGCTACCGTGCACCTGCCCCGCCACGCTTACGGCGACTATGCCCATGCCGCACGCGCCTGGGGTTTGCAGGTGGCGGATGACGTGAATACGGCCGACTTGGTATGGGCTTGCGACCCAGGCAGCCCGACCGGCCAGGCCCACACCGGATGGCCCGCTGAGTTGGCGCGCGCGCCGGTGGTGCTGGATGGGGCCTATGCCCCCCTGCGCCTGAGCGGTCAACCGGCCTTGGGAGCGGCGCAGCGCGCGCAGGTGTGGCAGCTTTTTTCGCCCAACAAGGCGCTGGGCTTGACCGGCGTGCGGGCTGCCTATGCCATTGCGCCGGCCCATGCCGCTGCAGAGGCCGAGGCGCTGGACGCACTGGCGCCTTCCTGGGTGGTGGGTGCCCATGGCGTGGCCATGCTGCACGCGTGGGTGCAGGCAGATACCCAAGCCTGGGTGGCGCAGAGCCTGGACACCCTGCGCAGTTGGAAGGCCCGACAGATGGCGGCGTTGGCAGATGCCGGCTGGGCGCTTCTGCCCAGCGAGGCCAATTTCCTGTGCGCTCAGCCCCCGGCAGGGGTTGATACGGCGGCTTTGTGCATCAGCCTGCGCAGCCGCGGCATTCAGCTGCGGGATGCCGGCTCCTTCGGTTTGCCGGGCTGGGTGCGCGTGGGGGTGTTGCCTCCCGTGGCGGTGGATGCGTGGATGGGCTTCGCCCTACAAGGAGACTGAGGATGCAAATTTTTCGCGTGTTGATCCGTTGGGCGGCGCCGCAGGTGCTCGATGGGGTGAAAGGCTTGCCATGACGGCCACATGCATCATGGTGCTGGGCACCACCAGCGGCGCCGGCAAAAGCTGGCTCACCACCGCGCTGTGCCGCTATTACGCGCGCCAGGGGCTCAAAGTGGCGCCCTTCAAGGCGCAGAACATGAGCAACAACGCAAGAGTGGTGGCATTCTCGGAAGACGACGACGGTGTCGCCGCAGAGCCGCGGCGCAGCGTGGGGGCCGAAATCGGCTCGGCCCAGTACTTCCAGGCGCTGGCTTCCAATGCGGTGCCGGATGTGCGCATGAACCCGCTGTTGCTCAAACCCGAGCGCGATACACACAGCCAAGTGGTGCTGATGGGGCAGGTGAGCGCGGAGCTGAGTGCCATGCCCTGGCGCTGCCGCTGCCTCAAGGTGTGGCCCGACATCGCGGCGGCGTTGGATGCACTGCGCGCCGATAACGATGTGGTGGTTATTGAAGGCGCGGGCTCCCCTGCAGAGATCAATCTCTCCAGCAGCGATATCGTGAACATGCGGGTGGCCAAGCACTGCCATGCCAGCTGCCTGCTGGTGACTGATATTGACCGGGGGGGCGCTTTTGCCCACCTCTACGGGACCTGGGCCCTGTTGCCTGAGGATGAACGCTCCCTCATCAAGGGCTTTGTGCTGAACAAGTTCCGGGGCGACGCCGCACTGCTCGCGCCGGCCCCCCAGATGTTGCAGGACCTGACCGGTATTCCTACCGTGGCCACGTTGCCCATGTGGTGGCAGCACGGCCTGCCGGAAGAAGACGGTGTGTTTGATGACCGCAGCGTGAGCAAGGGCGCGGTGAACCTGACGGTGGCGGTCATCGCGTATCCGCGCATCAGCAACCTCGACGAGTTCCAGCCGCTCAAAAACATTCCGGGTCTGCGGCTGCAGTGGGTGCGTTCGCCGTCTGAGCTGGCGGGGCTCAAGGCCAGTG
>Ga0228699_1001703_pt1 | contig 10503 bp, 10 predicted proteins | sample McNCre217_Aug_MG_FD_178016 | JGI IMG/M metagenome (GOLD analysis project Ga0228699, IMG submission 178016) | Freshwater microbial communities from McNutts Creek, Athens, Georgia, United States - 2-17_Aug_MG | ecosystem: Environmental > Aquatic > Freshwater > Creek | place: USA: Georgia...
GGCCCGTCCCACGCTGGTGGGGCGCGCCGGCATGATCGCCGCGCGCATCGAACGCTTCGGCTTGCGCCTGAGGGCGGGGCTGGACTACGACGTGGTCAGCACCGAGGATGACCCGCGCTACCGCGACTACTGGCAGACCTACCACCGCCTCAGCGACCGCAAGGGGGTGACCGCGCAGATGGCCAAGATCGAGATGCGCCGCCGCCTCACGCTGATCGGCGCGATGCTGGTGCACAAGGGCGATGCCGATGGCCTGATCTGCGGCACCTGGGGGCACACGGCCTTGCACCTGGCCTACATCGACCAGGTGATTGGCAAGCGTGCAGGGGTGCAGACCTACGCCGCCATGACGGGGCTGCTGCTGCCCGGGCGCCAGGTGCACATCGTGGACACGCACATCAACCACGACCCGAGTGCGGCGCAACTGGCCGAAATCACCATCATGGCGGCCGAAGAGCTGCTGCGCCTGGGGCAGCGCCCCAAGGCGGCCCTGCTGTCGCACTCGAACTTCGGCTCGAGCCACCACCCTTCCGCGCAGAAGATGCGGGAGGCGCTGGGCCTCATCCAGGCCCAGGCGCCGTGGCTGGAGGTGGATGGCGAGATGCATGGCGACACCGCGCTGGATGCGGCCTACCGCGCCGAACTGATGCCGCGCAGCACCCTGACGGGCGAGGCCAACCTGCTGGTCATGCCCAACATCGATGCGGCCAACATCAGCTACAACCTGCTCAAGGTGGCGGCGGGCAACCACATCGCCCTGGGCCCCGTGCTGCTGGGGGCGGCCAAGCCGGTGTGCATCCTCACGCCCTCGGCCACCGTGCGCCGCATCGTCAACATGACGGCCATGACCGTCGCCGACGCCAACGCCGTGCGGTGAGGCGAGCAGGGGGCGATACCCCTGCGGTATGGGCCGCGGCCGTTCAAAGGTATTGGACGGCTGCGGCGCGCTTTCCTAGACTCTCTCCAGACCTCAACAAAGGGGCCCGCGTCACCGCACGGTGCTGCATGGCCAGGAGAGACACGTGAAGCAGATCCAGCATTTCATCAACGGCGTGATGCGCTCGGCCAGCACCGGCCGCACCTTCGAGAAGCGCTCGCCGCTGAACAACCAGGTGATCGCCCAGGTGGCTGAGGGCAGCCAGGCCGACGTGGACGCGGCCGTGGCATCGGCCCAGGCTGCACTCAAGGGCCCCTGGGGCAAGATGACGGTGGACCAGCGTGTGGCCATGCTGCACGCCGTGGCCGAGGGCATCACCCGCCGCTTTGACGAGTTCGTGGCGGCCGAAGAGGCCGACACCGGCCAGCCCCACCACGTCATCGCCCACGCCTTCGTGCCGCGTGGCGCGGCCAATTTCAAGATCTTCGCCGATGTCATCAAGAACGTGCCCACGGAGTCGTTCCAGATGGACACGCCCGATGGCCGTGGCGCGTTGAACTACGCCATCCGCAAGCCCAAGGGCGTGATCGGCGTGATCAGCCCCTGGAACGCGCCCTTCCTGCTGATGACCTGGAAGGTGGGCCCCGCGCTGGCCTGCGGCAACACCGTGGTGGTCAAGCCCTCGGAAGAAACCCCGGCCACCGCTGCTTTGCTGGGCGAGGTGATGAACGAGGTGGGCGTGCCCCCGGGCGTCTACAACGTGGTGCATGGCTTCGGGCCCGATGCCGCCGGCGAGTTCATCACCCGCCACGATGGCGTGGATGCCATCACCTTCACCGGCGAGACCCGCACGGGCAGCGCCATCATGAAGGCGGCGGCCGATGGCATCCGCGACGTGTCGTTCGAGTTGGGGGGCAAGAACGCCGGCATCGTGTTCGCCGACGCGAACTTCGACGACGCGGTGGAAGGCATCTTCCGCTCGGCCTTCATGAACACCGGCCAGGTGTGCCTGGGCACCGAGCGCGTGTACGTGGAGCGTCCCATCTTCGACCGATTCGTGGCCGCCTTGAAGGCGCGCTGTGAAGCCGTGAGCTACGGCCGTCCGCAAGACCCCGGCGCCAACTACGGCCCGCTGATCAGCCAGGAACACCGCCGCAAGGTGCTGTCGTACTACGACCGGGCCCGATCGGAAGGCGCCACGGTGGTGACCGGTGGTGGCGTGCCGCAGCTCAGTGGCGATCTGGCCGATGGCGCCTGGGTGCAGCCCACGATCTGGACGGGCCTGCCCGAGACCGCCTCGGTGGTGACCGAAGAGATCTTCGGCCCCTGTTGCCACATCCGCGCCTTCGACAGCGAAGAAGAAGTGCTGGGCCTGGCCAATGCCAACCGCTATGGGCTGTCCACCACCATCTGGACGCAGAACCTTTCGCGTGCGCACCGCATGGCCGCCGGCATCGAGGTGGGCATTACCTGGGTGAACAGCTGGTTCCTGCGCGACCTGCGCACGCCGTTCGGCGGCAGCAAGATGTCGGGCATCGGCCGCGAGGGCGGGGTGCATTCGCTCGAGTTCTACACCGAGCTGCGCAACGTGTGCATCAAGCTCTGATCGCGAAGGCGAGAACCTCATGGACACCACCACCATCGCGCGCCTGGGCGACGCGCTGTACGACGCCTGGCGCGAGCGGCGCACCCTGGCCCCGCTGCGCGAGCAGGCCCCGGGCCTGACCATCGAAGACGCCTACGCCATCCAGTCGCGCATGGTGGCCCGCCGCGTGCAGGCCGGCGAGCGCATCGTGGGCAAGAAGATCGGCGTCACTTCCAAGCCGGTGCAAGAGTTTCTGGGCGTGTTCGAGCCCGACTTCGGGCAGCTCACCTCGGGCATGGTGTGCACCGAGTCCGATGGCATCGACCTCAACCGGCTGATCCAGCCCAAGGCCGAGGCCGAGCTGGCCTTCGTGTTGAAGCACGACCTGATCGGCCCCGGCATCACCGCCACCGACGTGCTGCGCGCCACCGAGTACGTGGTGCCGTGCTTCGAGATCGTGGATTCGCGCATCCGGAACTGGGACATCCAGATCCAGGACACCGTGGCCGACAACGCTTCGTGCGGTGTGTTCATCCTGGGCGATGTGAAGGCCGACCCGCGCGAGCTGGACCTGACGCTGGCCGGCATGGTGCTGGAGAAAAACGGCGAGCTGTTCTCGACCGCGGCCGGGGCCGCCGTGCAAGGCTCGCCGGTGAACGCGGTGGTCTGGCTGGCCAACACGCTGGGGCGGCTGGGCCTGCCCTTCCGTGCGGGCGAGGTGATCCTGTCGGGTTCGCAATCGGCCCTGGTGCCGGTGACGGATGGCGATGAACTGGTGTGCACGGTGGGCGGTCTGGGCCGCTGCCGCGCGCGCTTTCACGGACGGAGTGCCGCATGAGCCTGACCCTGACCGCGCCGCAAGTGGCGCAACTGATGGCGCGTGTCCACCACGCGCAAACGCAGGCCCAGGCCATGCCGCGCCTGACCGAAGACTTCCCAGACATGACGCTGGCCGATGGCTACGCCGTGCAGAACGCACTGCGCCAGCGCTGGCTGGCAGAAGGCCGACGCCAGGTGGGCTGGAAGGCGGGGCTCACGTCCAAGGCCAAGATGCAGCAGATGGGCGTGCACGTGCCGTCCATCGGCTTCCTGATGGCCGACATGGCCCGCCCCGAGAACTCGGCCGTGCGCACCGACGACCTCATCCACCCCCGCGTGGAATGCGAGGTGGCCTTCGTGACCCGCAAGCCGCTGGCCGGCCCTGCGGTGACCCGCGAAGAGGTGCTCGACGCCACCGACTTCGTGCTGCCCGCCATCGAAATCATCGACTCGCGCTTCTCAGGCTTCAAGTTCGACTTGCCCAGCGTGGTGGCCGACAACGGCTCGTCCGCCCGCTACGTGGCCGGTGGCCGCGCCCGCGACCCGCAAGACCTGAACCTGCCCACCCTGGGCGTGGTGATGGAAAAGAACGGCGAGATCGTGACCCTGGGCGCTGCGGCCGCCGTGATGGGCCACCCGGCCGAGGCCGTGGCCCTGCTGGTGAAGGTGCTGCACGAGATCGGCGAGACCTTGCCCGCCGGCAGCTTCGTCATGAGCGGCGGCATCACCGAGGCCGTGGCCGTGAAGGCCGGCGACAACGTCATCGCGCGCTACCAGGAGCTGGGCAGCGTGTCGGTGCGGTTCGTCTGAGCGGCGACAGCCGTGGAGTAAGCGATGCCCATCATCGAAATGCACCTCATGGAAGGCCGCACCGTCGAGCAAAAGCGCCGCGTGGCCGTGGCCATGACCGAGGCCATCGTGCGCGAGCTCGGTGTGCCGGCCGGCACGGTGCGCATCCTCATCACCGAGCACGGTGCCAACGACTTTTCGGTGGGCGGCGTGACCATGGCCCAGCGGCGTGAAGCCGAGGCCGCCGCCGAGCAGGCATCCAACGCGGCCGAGACCGCATCCAGGAGTTGACATGGCCAAGATCAAGTGCGCCCTCATCGGGTCGGGCAACATCGGCACCGACCTCATCTACAAGATCCAGCGCAGCCCCGTGCTGGAGCCCGTGTGGATGGTGGGCATCGACCCGCAATCCGAGGGCCTGGCCCGTGCGCGCGACATGGGCTTGAAGGTGACGGCCGAGGGCGTGGATGGTCTGCTGCCTCACGTCAAGGCCGACGGCATCCAGATCGCTTTCGATGCCACCTCGGCCTATGTGCACGCCGAGAACTCGCGCAAGCTCAACGCGCTGGGCGTGATGATGATCGACCTGACGCCCGCGGCCATCGGCCCGCTGTGCGTGCCGCCGGTGAACCTGCGGGAACACGCCGACAAGTGTGAAATGAACGTGAACATGATCTCGTGCGCGGGGCAGGCGACCATTCCGATCGTGAACGCCGTGTCGCGCGTGCAGTCGGTCGAGTACGCCGAGATCGTGGCCAGCCTGTCGTCGCGCTCGGTGGGCCCGGGCACCCGCGCCAACCTCGACGAGTTCACGTTCACCACCTCGAATGCGCTGGTGAAGGTGGGCGGTGCGCGCCGGGGCAAGGCCTTGTGCATCATCAACCCGGCCGACCCGCCGGTGATCATGCGCAACACCATCTACTGCCTGACCGATGGCGAGCCCGATCAGAAGGCCATCATCGACTCGGTGCTGGCCATGATCGAGCAGGTGCAGAAGTACGTGCCGGGTTACCGCCTGGTCAACGGCCCCATCTTCGATGGCAAGAAAGTGTCGGTGTTCATGGAGGTGGCCGGCCTGGGCGACTACCTGCCGCGCTATGCCGGCAACCTCGACATCATGACCGCGGCCGCCTGCCGCACCGCCGAGATGTTTGCCGAAGAGATCCTTGCCGGCACCATCACCCTCAAGCCCACGGCACCCGCTGCTGCCATCACTGCCCAGGAGGCCGCATGAGCACCTTGAACATCAACCCATCGTTGAAGGGCCGCAAGGTCATCGTCCACGACATGTGCCTGCGCGATGGCATGCACGCCAAGCGCGAGCAGATCAGCATCGAGCAGATGGTGAAGGTGGCCAAGGCCATTGACGATGCCGGCGTGCCGCTGCTGCAGGTCACCCACGGCGCGGGCCTGGGCGGCAACTCGCTGCAGCACGGCTTTGCGCTGGCCACGAACGAGGCTTACCTCAGCGCCGTGGTGCCGCAGCTCAAGCAGGCCAAGGTGTCGGTGCTGTTGATCCCGGGCCTGGGCACCATGCGTGAGCTGCGCTCGGCCCACGCCTGTGGCGCCCGCAGCGTGCACGTGGCCACGCATTGCACCGAGGCCGACACCTCGCCCCAGCACATCGCCTGTGCCCGCGAGCTGGGCATGGACACCACGGGCTTCCTGATGATGGCCCACCTGAACACGCCTGAGGGCCTGGCCCAACAGGCCAAGCTGATGGAAAGCTATGGCGCGCAGACGGTGTACGTGACCGACTCGGCCGGCTACATGCTGCCCGGTGACGTCAAGGCCCGCGTGCAGGCCTTGCGCGACGTGTTGAAGCCCGAGACCGAGATCGGCTTTCACGGCCACCACAACCTGGGCATGGGCGTGGCCAATTCCATTGCCGCCATCGAAGCGGGCGCGAGCCGCATCGATGCCTCCGTGGCCGGCTTGGGCGCGGGTGCAGGCAACACGCCACTCGAGGTGTTCGTGGCCGTGTGCGAGCGCATGGGCATCGACACCGGCGTGGACCTGTTCAAGCTGATGGACGTGGCCGAAGACGTGATCGTGCCGATGATGGAGCACATGGTGCGTGTGGACCGCGAGTCGCTCACCCTGGGCTTTGCGGGCGTGTACTCGACCTTCTTGCTGCACGCCAAGCGTTGCGAGAAGCGCTTTGGCGTGCCAGCGCGCGACATCCTGGTCGAGCTGGGCCGCAAGAAGATGATCGGCGGCCAGGAAGACATGATCGAAGACACCGCCATGACCCTGGCCAAGGAACGCGGGCTGCTCAACGACGTGGCGCGTGCAGCATGAGCGGCAGCAGCGTCGTCGTCATCGTGGGTGCCACGGGCGCCATGGGGCAGGTGATCACCCGCCGGCTGCAGCAATCGGGCCAGCAGGTGGTGGCCGTGGCGCGCACCGCTCAGGCCTTGCAAGGGCTGGTGGAGGCCGTGCCGGGTGTGCGGCCCTGCGTGGCCGACATCGCCCAAGACAGCGCCATCGAGGCCATCGCCCGGCAGGTGCAGGCGCTGGATGCGCCGGTGCGCATGGTCATCCAGGGCGCGGGCGTGGCCACCGCCGGGGGCGTGACCACCGCGCCCACCAGCGCCGTGGTCGATGCCGTCAACATCAAGGTGGGCGGCATGCTGCGCCTGGTGCGCGCCACCGCAGGCCTGCTGGTGCGCGGCTCGCGCCTGGTGGCCATCGGCGGGCACTACGGCTTCGAGCCTTCGGCCTATGCCTGCACCGCTGGCGTGGCCAACGCGGCCCTGGCCAACCTGGTTCGCCAGCTCTCGTGGGCTTATGGCGAGCGGGGCGTGACCGCGCACCTGGTGGCGCCGGGCCCCGCCGACACCGACCGCCTGCGGCGTGTGGCCACCGACCGTGGCGCGCGCGATGGCCTGAGCCCTGAGGCCGTGCTCGACCAGATGCGTGCCGAGTCGGCCATCGGGGCCTTCACCACTCCCGAGCAGATCGCCTGGGCCATGCAGATGCTGCTGGCGCCCGAGGCCGATGCGCTGGCCGGCGGCACGCTGTTCATGGACGCGGGCCGGCGCAAGGGCCTGCCCTGAACCTGGAAGGCGCACCTGCCATGCCCATCCTCGAATACCACCTCAAGGCCGGCGCCCACGCCGACAACGACATCGCCGAGCTGCTGCTCGCCTCAAGCCGGCTGTACGCCGACGTGCTCGACTGCCCGGTGGAGCGCGTGCGCGTGTTCGTCACGGCGCACGCGCCTCAGCACATGGCCGTGGGCGGCGTGCTGGTCAGCGAAGGCGGGCGCAACGCGCCGCACTTCCACTGCCTGGTGCTACAAGGCCGCAGCGATGCCCAGTGCCAGGCGCTGATCACTGGCTTCACCGACTTGCTTGAGCGCATCCTCAAGGTCGATCGCCAGCTCATCCGGGGCGGCTGCTGGCCCATCGCCCCGCAGCACTGGGGCATTGCCGGCACGCCCGCCAGCGTGTTGCGTGCCGCCGAGGTGCAGGCCCGTGCGGCGCTCGAAGCCTCGGCCACGGCTGCTGCGGCTGGCTTGCGCGCCTGATCAGTCCGCTGGGGCCTCGCTCGCGCGGTGCGCGCGCACGACCTCCAGGAAGGCGTGCAGCAGCGGTGAACGGTCGCTGGCGCGGTACATGCAGCTCAGGTCCACCGTGGCCTCGGGCGCATCGGCCAGGGGCTTGTAGATGGTGCCGGCCACGCTCACCGAGCGCACCGCCGATTCAGGGATCAAGGTGACGCCAAAGCCCCGGGCCACCAGCGCGATGCCCGTGATCGCGTCGCCCACCTCTTGCGAGATGGTGATGTCCAGGCCCCGGTCGTTGTAGAGCGCGATCACGCGGTCGACGAAGTTGGGGCGGCCCACGTTGGGGAAGGTGATGTGGGGTTGGCCCGCCAGGTCTTGCAGCGTCACGGCCGGCTGGTCGGCCAGCAGGTGCACGGTGGGCAGGGCGGCGTACAGGCGCTCGGTGGCCACCAGCTCGCGGCCGATGTCGGGCAGCTCGTGCGTCATGCGGTTGAAGGCGACCGTCACGCGGCGCTGGCGCAGGGCCTCGACCTGCTCGGCCTTGTTCATCGTGTGCAGCACCACGTTCACCCCGGGCAGCTTGCGGCGGAAGTCTTGCAGCAGCTTGGGGATGGTGTCGTAGATGCCGCTGCCGAAGATGGCCACGTCCAGGCGGCCGAGCTTGCCCTCGCCGGCGCGCTGCACGCGGTCGATGCCGGCCTCCACCAGCATGCGGATGTTGCTGGCTTCTTCTTTGAACATCTCGCCGGCTTGCGTGAGCTCCACGCCCTTGGCCGTGCGCACGAACAGCTGCACGCCCAGCTCGTCTTCCAGCGCCTTGATCTGGCGGGTCAGCGGGGGCTGCGAGATGTGCAGGCGTTGGGCCGCGCGGCCGATGTTCAGCTCCTCGGCCACGGCCAGGAAGTACTTGAGGTGTCGCAGGTCCATGCGGGGTTCCGTTCAGCGGGTGTTCAGGTTTCTTCGAGCAGCTTGTGGGCCTTGAGGCGGTACACCAGCTGCGAGCGGCTCAGGCCCAGCAGCCGCGCGGCCGCCGATTGGTTGCCTTGCGTGAGCTTCATCGCACTGCGGATCATCGCCACCTCGACCTCTTCGAGCGAAGTGGGACAGGCGCCTTCGCGGCCATCGAGCAGCGCACCCACGCGGTGGGTGAGGCTGGCGGCTGATGAGCTGAGCTCGTGCGGCGAGGTGGGTTCGGCCTGGGCCTCGGTCAAGGCTGGGTGCACGCGAAGCGAACCATCGCGGTTCAGCACGCGCCAGTCGGAGCTGGCTTCCTCGCCCCCCAAGAAGAGGTGCGACGTGTCGATGGCCCCGCCATCGGGCGCCAGCACCACGCCACGCTCCACCAGGTTTTCCAGCTCGCGGATGTTGCCGGGCCAGGCGTAGCTCAACAGCGCATCCACGGCGCGGGCGGTGAAGCCTGCCACCTGGCGGCCATCGCGCTGGTTGAACTTGTGCAGGAAGTGGTTCATGAAGACGGGGATGTCTTCGCGGCGTTCGCGCAGCGGCGGCACGCGGATGGGCAGCACGTTGAGGCGGAAGAACAGGTCTTCGCGGAAGCGGCCTGCCTTCACCTCTTCGCGCAGGTTCAGGTTGGTGGCGGCCACCACGCGCACGTTCACGGCCTTGGCGCCCGTGCCGCCCACGCGTTCGATCTCCCGCTCTTGCAGGGCGCGCAGCAGCTTGCCCTGGGCCGTCCAGCTCAGGATGCCAATTTCGTCGAGGAACAGGGTGCCACCGTCGGCGCGCTCGAAGCGCCCCGCGCGGCTGGCCAGCGCACCGGTGAAGCCGCCTTTCTCGACGCCGAACAGCTCGGACTCGATGAGGTCTTCGGGGATGGCCGCACAGTTGATGGCCACGAAGGGCCCGTTGGCACGCGGGCTGATGCGGTGCAGGCTTTGCGCCAGCACCTCCTTGCCCACGCCGCTTTCGCCCAGGAAGAGCACGGTGGCCTGCGTGTGCGCAGCGCGTCGCACCATGTGGCACACCGCATTGAAGCCGGCTGACACGCCCACGACGTCGACATCGCCCAGCGGGCCACCCGTCGTGCCACCTGTTGGGCCGTTGTGGGCCGACTGCGCATTGGCACTGGGCCCCAGCGACAGCTCGTCAGCGCGCAGCGAGCGCATGGCGTCTTCGGCGTCGTCCCAATCCTCGGCCGGCTTGCCCAGCACCACGCAATGGGGGGCGCCTTGCGCGCGGCAACACATCTCGCGGAATACCACGGGGCGCCCCAAGAAGCGGCTCACAAAGCCCGAGGCGTAGCCCGCTTGCTGCCAGCACACGGGCTCGGCGCCCACGCCATAGCGCTGCATGTGCACCTCGGCCTCGGCCGAGCCATGCCAGTTGAACTGGCCCACGAAATGGCCGCGCTCGACATCCACATCCATGTGCACCGGCTCGACCCGCACCACGCCTTCGAGCATGTGCAGCTGCGGCCCCACGAGCACGATGTCTTCGGTGCGGGCGCTGCCTCTGATCTTGCGCGCCAAGTCGGCGTCGTTCGCGCCCGAGTTGTAGCCGATGCGCGTGATCAGGCCCCGCGCGGCATCGATGCCCAGTGCCTCGATCAGCTCCTGGCGCAACACGCCCCATGCAGAACTGTGTAGCAGCAGCATGCGCTGGTCGTCCAGCCAGATGCGGCCTTCCTTGGTGTCGAAGTGCAGGCGCGAGATGAGGTCTTCGCAGTCCGGCAGGGCCGACAAACCGGGGGGGGTATCAGCGGTCAAGGGCATGTGGGCGCCTTGTTTGATTTCAAACAGCTCGTCGGCGGATGCTAGGGATGGGGTGCGTGAATTGATACAGGGATCTCCCGGGGGGGTGTCTGCAAGCGTGGTTGGAGGGGTCTGGATCGTGCTCAAAACGCGGCCTCAGGGGGTGAATCCTAGGGTGTTCCCTTGGGTTGAGGAAACTGGCATGGCCTTC
>Ga0228699_1001704_pt1 | contig 10496 bp, 8 predicted proteins | sample McNCre217_Aug_MG_FD_178016 | JGI IMG/M metagenome (GOLD analysis project Ga0228699, IMG submission 178016) | Freshwater microbial communities from McNutts Creek, Athens, Georgia, United States - 2-17_Aug_MG | ecosystem: Environmental > Aquatic > Freshwater > Creek | place: USA: Georgia...
GGCCCGGTGAACGACCGCGCTTGTTTGCACATCGACAACAGCTACCACATCCCCGCTTTGAAGCTGGTGAGCCACCGCTGCAAAACCAACACGCAAAGCGCCACCGCTTTCCGTGGTTTCGGCGGCCCACAAGGCATGTTCGGCATCGAGACGGTGATGGACGAGATCGCGATGACTTTGGGCAAAGACCCCTTGGAAGTGCGCAAGCTCAACCTCTACAAAGATCCCGCCATCAGCGGCACACCCGACACCATGACCACCCAATACAACCAGCTCATCGAAGACTGGGTGGGTGACAAGGTGATCGCGCAAGTCGAACACGAATCCAAATACGCCGAGCGCCGCGCGGCGGTGCAAGCTTTCAACGCCAAGAGCAAAACCCGCAAGCGCGGCATTGCGCTCGTGCCTTTGAAGTTCGGCATCAGCTTCACCGCGACGCACTTGAACCAAGGCGGCGCGTTGTTGGTCGTTTACATGGACGGCTCGGTGAGCTGCAACCACGGCGGCACCGAAATGGGTCAAGGCCTGAACACCAAGATGGCGCAGGTGTGTGCCGATGGTTTGGGCATCAGCGTGGACCATGTGCGCATCACCGCCACCGACTCGCAAAAAGTGCCCAACGCCTCGGCCACCTCGGCTTCGAGCGGTGCCGACATCAACGGCGCGGCCATCATGAACGCGACCATGCAAATGCGTGAGCGCTTGAAGCCTGTGGCAGCTCGCATGTTGGGCTGCGCCGAAGGCGATGTGACCTTCGCCAACAACGAACTGCATGGCGGCGGCAAGTCCGTCAAGTGGGCCGACGTGACCAAGCAAGCGTGGCTCGACCGCGTGGGCTTGAGCGTCACTGGCTTCTACATGACGCCCGAAATCAAATACGACTTCACCACCTTGAACGGCCGTGCTTTCTATTACTACTGCTATGGCGCTGCCGTGAGCGAAGTGGAGATCGACACGCGCACCGGCGAGTGGTGGCTCAAGGCCGTGGACATCGTGCACGACGTGGGCCGCAGCATCAACCCCGCACTCGACAAAGGCCAGATCGAAGGCGCGTATGTGCAAGGCATGGGCTGGCTCACCATGGAAGAGTGCATTTGGGATAAAAAAGGCAAGCTGCTCACGCACGGCCCAAGCACCTACAAAATTCCAGTGGCAGGCGACATTCCCGAGCACTTCAATGTGTCCTTGTTCGAGAACCAGAACATCAAGCCCACACCGTTCAACAGCAAAGCCACGGGCGAGCCGCCTTTGATGTTGGGCTTGTCGGCCTTCTTCGCTTTACGCGATGCGGTGGCGGCTAGCGCTGACCACAAAGCTGTGGTCTACATGGACGCACCCGCGACACCTGAGCGCATCTTGATGGCGTGCGAAGCTGCCAAGGCCAAGGCTGCGGCTTAAACCCTTCGTGCCTCGCCACACTGCTGAACTCTTGAACCAACTCCAACATGCCGATGGCGTGTTGGTGTCGGTCGACAGCGTGCAGGGCTCGGGCCCACGGGAGGTGGGCGCTTGGATGGCGGTGTTTCCGCACACCTTGGTCAACACCATTGGTGGCGGGCACTTAGAGTTTCAGGCGATCACAGAGGCGCGTGCTTTGCTGGCGCGGCCCGCGCACGGCAATGTGCCATCGCCCCTCACGCACGAAGACCACGCACTCACCACCCGCTATGCCCTCGGCCCCGCTTTGGGGCAGTGCTGCGGCGGCGTGGTGCATTTGAAGTTCGAGCGCATCAGCGCTGCCGACGCTCCTACACTCAAACAGCGCTTGCTGGCCAACGGCCACCCTCTTGCACTTTTTGGTGGCGGTCATGTGGGCCGCGCTTTGGTGAATGTGCTCAGCACCTTGCCCTACAACGTGCAGTGGGTCGACAGCCGCGACGAAATCTTCCCCGCCCAGTTGCCGCCCAACGTGGTGTGCGAACACTCTGACCCCGTGCATGCCGCCGTGGCTGACCTGCCCAGCGGCGCAAGCGTGCTCATCATGAGCTTCAGCCATGCGGAAGACCTCGATGTGGTGGTGGCTTGCCTCAAGCGCCAACGCAGCCGTGGAGATTTGAAGTTTGTGGGACTGATTGGTAGCAAAACCAAATGGGCCACTTTTCAACACCGTCTCGAAGCCAAAGGTTTTAGCGCGGAAGAGTTGGCGTTCATCACTTGCCCGATTGGGGTGAGTGGCATCACGGGCAAAGAGCCCGAAGTCATTGCGGTATCGGTGGCAGCGCAGTTGTTACAACTGCGCTGATCTTTAGTCTTTCATCACCTCGTGCATCAATGCACGTACCTTGCTTAGCAGCGGCGGTTCGGTGCGCGTGGCGATGGTGACCAAACCGAATCGTGCTTTTGCATTCAGAGCGGGTGTGACGGGAAGCTCCACCAAATCAGGCGCGGATGCACGAATCGCCAATACGATGGCGTTGCTGCTACGTGCGACATCCAGCAAGCTAGAAATTTCTTCGCATCGCAAGTTCACCAGTTGATCTGGGTGGGCTTGCGCACCAAAGCGCTCCATCAAGATGCGTGCCACTTCATCGCTCAAGGGGGTGGATGCAATGGGGTATTGACGCAACATGTCAAACGGCACGCTGCGCTTTTTTGCCAGCGGGTGAGTGGGGCTGCACATAAATGCACCCTGCATTTCTTTCAATGCTTCTATTTTCAAATCTGCTGCAGGCTGAAGTGATCGGACATCCAAAATCAAAGCATCTAACAAACGGTCACGCAGCGCTTGCACGAGCAGCGAGGTGCTGCCGCGTGAGATGTCGATGTGCGCCTGTGGGTGTTCATGCGCCATGACCATGAGAAGCGGTGTCATCAGCATCGCGCCTGGCCCAGAACCCATGCCTACGCGAAGTTGCCCCAGTTCTCCGCTTTTGAGCAATTGGCCTGTGCGCCGTAACTCGTTGGCCTCATCGACCAAAGCACGAGCACGTTGAACAATTTGCGCGCCAAAGGCGGTTAGTTCATTGCGCCTGCCCACTCGGTCAAACAAGGGCTGGCCCAGTTCATCCTCAAGTGCTTTGATGCTGCGGCTCAGCGCAGGCTGGGTCAGGTGGAGCTTGTGTGCCGATTGGCTGAACGAGCCAGAGCTGGCCAATTCGATCAAATGCTTGAGTTGAACCAAGGTCATGGTGTATCCAATCTATGCATAAAAGTTATGCTAATTAGCATAAAAATGCATTGGACATTATAGGAATCGTTTTTCACAATGGCTCCATAACAAACACTTTGGAGCGAGACATGGCCTTTTCTATGAAATCTTGGAGCATCTGGATGAGCAGCCTGCTGTTGGCAGGAACCGTAGCGGCGCAGACCTATCCCAGCAAACCCGTCACCTTGATGGTGCCTTACCCAGCGGGCGGTTTGTCGGATGTGATTGCACGCACCGTCAACAACACACTGTCAAAGAATTTTGGCCAACCCGTGATCGTGGAAAACCTAGGCGGTGCAAGTGGATCGATCGCAGCACAGAAGGTGTTGAACTCCCCAGCCGATGGACAAATCATTTTTCAAGGCTCACCCAATGAGTTGATCTTGGCACCTTTGGCCATTTCAGCGGTCAAGTTCAAGAGCGAAGACTTCCGCTTGGTGCAAATGATTGCCACCGCGCAAATTGGCTTTTTGGTTCGCAAAGACTTGCCCGTCAAGAACGTGGATGAGTTCTTGGACTACGCGCGCAAGCAAGCCAAAGAAGGCAAGCCCATCACCTACGCCAGCGTTGGGCCGGGTTCGTTCTATCACTTGTTGGGCGAACATCTGTCTAAAGTGACGAACATTGAAATGACGCATGTGCCCTACAAAGGTGCTGCGCCTGCCAACCAAGATTTGCTTGGCGGACAAGTCGATGTGTTCTTGGCGCCGTTTGGCAAGGCGTACGACGAGTTGCACAAACAAGGCAAGCTCAAAGTGTTGGCCATGCTCAACCACGAGCGCTTGGACTCGGTGAAAGACTATCCCGCCATCAGTGAAAGCAAGTCGTTGAAAAACTTCACGTTCAACATTTGGACGGGTTATTTTGTGAAAAAAGAAACCCCCGAAGCGGTGGTGCAGGTGATTCACAAAGCCATCACCGATTCGTTGAGTGATCCAGCGGTACGCACCGGCCTAGAAGCCAACAGCCAGTTGGTGCCCAAGCCCTTGTCTTTGCAAGCGGTAGACAAAGCGTATGTCGATGGCACGGCCCAGTTCCGCGCCATTGCCAAGTCGATCAACTTGCAGCCACAGTGACATGACGTATTTGCGTGACGCCATCAACGCGCGGGTGGGTGAGTTCATCCAGCTGCGTCGTGACATTCACCAACACCCCGAGCTGGCGTTTGAAGAGCACCGCACGGCTGAGTTGGTCGCAACCAAGTTAGAGGCTTGGGGCTATGCCGTGTATCGTGGTTTGGGTGGCACTGGCGTTGTGGGCACACTCGTGCGTGGCAATGGCAAGCACCGCTTGGGCTTGCGTGCCGACATGGATGCCTTGCCCATTCAAGAAGCCACTGGCGTGGATTGGGCCAGCAACAAGCCTGGCCTCATGCACGCATGTGGCCACGATGGGCACACCGCCATGTTGTTGGCAGCCGCCAAAACCTTGGCAAGTGACGCCACGTTTGACGGCACTTTGAATTTGATTTTTCAACCCGCAGAGGAGGGCGGTGGTGGCGCGGTGCGCATGATGGACGATGGCTTGTTTGAACACCATCCATGCGACGCGGTGTTTGCCATGCACAACATGCCAGGCGTGCCGCAAGGCCACTTTGTGTTTCGCGATGGCGCGGCCATGGCGTCAAGCGACTACGCGACCATTCGCGTGCATGGCACGGGCGGGCATGGTGCTATGCCGCACCGCGCGGCCGACCCGCTGGTGGCCGCAGCGTCTATCGTCATGGCGCTGCAAACCATCGTGGCCCGCAATGTCGACCCCTTGCACACGGCGGTTGTCACGGTGGGGGCGATGAACGCAGGCCAAGCCAACAACGTCATTCCGGCTTTGGCCACGTTGGAGCTGAGTGTGCGTGCGCTAGATGCCGATGTGCGTCGCTTGCTGGAGCAACGCATCAAGGCTTTGGTGGCCGCACAGGCCGAGAGCTTTGGTGTGCGGGCCGAGGTGGATTGGCGGCCTGGCTATTGCGTGCTGGTGAACACCGAAGCAGAAACCAACTTTGCGCGTCAAGTTGCCCTCGATTTGGTGGGGGCAGAACACGTCACCTTGCATGGCCCCGCGCTCACCGGCAGCGAAGACTTTGCTTTCATGCTCGAAAAAATTCCCGGCAGTTATTTGCTCATTGGCAATGGCGACGGGGACTCCGCCGGTGCGTGCATGGTGCACAACCCCGGCTACGACTTCAACGACGACAACATCGCCACAGGCGCGGCCTATTGGGTCGCCCTTGTAGAAAGGTATTTGTCTTCTTAGAATGATCCGACATTCATTCGACTTTGAGTCGACGTGTTGACCGGGAGAGACTGCCAGCGCCTTTGCGTGTGTGGGCAGCGCCGAAGGAGCAACCGCCCCGGAAACTCTCAGGCAAAGGGACCGGTCACACGCACTATCTCTGAAGAGCTATTGGCGTTTACGTCCGCCAATGCACCGAAGGAGCAAACAAACTGCGCAAGTGGTTTGTGAATCTCTCAGGTCAAGATACAGAGGGGGCGCATTGGGCACGCGGCTTGCGTGCTTAGCGCACAACCCCTTGACGTCTTGAAAGCTCTGAATCATGAAAACCATCGCAATCATTGGTGGCGGCATCACCGGTGTGACCACCGCCTACGCATTGGCCAAACGCGGCTTTGACGTCACGCTGTTTGAACGTCACCGCTACGCCGCCATGGAAACCTCGTTTGCCAACGGCGGCCAACTCTCTGCATCCAACGCCGAAGTCTGGACGCACTGGAGCACCATTTTGAAAGGTCTGAAATGGATGCTCAAAAGCGATGCACCGTTGTTGGTCAACCCCGCACCTACATGGCACAAGCTCTCGTGGTTTGCCGAGTTCATTGCCGCTATGCCGCACTACGAACGCAACACGATTGAGACTGCACGCATGGCCGTGGCTGCACGTCAGCACTTGTTTGCATGGGCCGCCGAAGAGGGCATCGACTTTGACCACAAGCGCGAAGGCATCTTGCACATTTACCGTGACAAAAAAGGTTTCGACCACGCAGGCAAGGTCTCCGAGCTGTTGGCCAAAGGTGGTTTGCCACGCCGTGCGGTGACACCTACTGAAATGAAAGCCATCGAGCCCACGTTGGCAGGTACTTACTACGGTGGCTACTTCACCGAAAGCGATTCGACGGGTGATATTCACAAGTTCACCAACGGTTTGGCCGCTGCCGCTGCACGTTTGGGTGTGCGCACCTTGTATGGGCAAGACGTGACCACCGTGCAAAGCAACGGCACACAAGCGGTGATTACCGTGGCGCAAGAAGAGGCAGCGCCCAGTGTGCATACCTTCGACGGCGTGGTGGTGTGCGCCGGTGTGGCCAGCCGCGACTTTGCAACGCAGTTGGGTGACCGCGTGAACATCTATCCCGTCAAAGGCTATTCGATCACCGTCAACTTGAACGACTCAGCCAGCCAAGCGGGCGCGCCTAATGTGAGCTTGCTCGACGATGAAACCAAACTCGTCACCAGCCGCTTGGGTGTGGACCGTTTCCGCGTGGCAGGTACAGCCGAGTTCAACGGCGTGGACCGCGACATCCGCGCCGATCGCATTCGCCCCCTGATCGCGTGGGTGGAGCAGTGCTTCCCCAACATCAACACCCGCTCGGTGGTGCCCTGGGCGGGCTTGCGCCCCATGATGCCCAACATGATGCCGCGTGTGGGCAAGGGGCATGCGGCCAATGTGTTTTACAACACAGGGCATGGTCACTTGGGGTGGACGTTGTCGGCCATCACGGCTGATATGTTGGGCAACGTGGTGGCTGACACCGCTCGCGCCGTGCAAGTGCCGGGCCATTTGCAAACCGCTTGACGTGCCCAGCGGGGCCTGCATGGCGCAGGCCTTGCTAGGGTTTATCCGAGACTTGCACGCTTTGACTGGCGACAAAAATTGTATACACTTCATGTCACCTGTCGCAGCGGAGCAGGCCTTGGAGTCGAGGCCTTGTTCGCGACCCTCGTGTCATTCACAGCGCCCGCAGTGGTGAATGGCAAATTGCATCAAGTGACTGAGGTCTCGACATGGACGCATATTTCTTAGACTGGGCCAACCTGCTGTTGCGTTGGGTACACGTCATCACCGCCATCGCTTGGATTGGCTCTTCGTTTTACTTTGTCTTCTTAGACAACAACCTGATCAAACCCAACTCACCTGACTTGCTGGAAAAAGGCGTGGACGGTGCGATGTGGGCCGTGCACGGCGGTGGTTTTTACAACCCGCAAAAGTACATGGTGGCGCCGAAGAAGATTCATACCAAGCTGCATTGGTTTTATTGGGAAAGCTATTCCACGTGGCTTACCGGTTTTGGTTTGTTTACCGTGCTGTACCTGTGGAACGCGAGCACCTTTTTGATCGACAAGTCGCTTATGGATTGGTCACCCGCCATGGCCATCAGCGCGGCCTTGGGTTTCTTGGTGGCGTTTTGGTTGATCTACGACACCGTCTGCCGCATGTTTGGTTTCCGTGAAAACGGCGAGCGCACCGTGGCCCTCACCATGATCGTGGTGGTGGCGTTTGCGTCGTGGCTGTCGTGCCAGTTGTTTGCTGGCCGCGCAGCGTTCTTGCTGGTGGGCGCGATGATTGCCACGTCCATGAGCGCCAACGTGTTCTTCTGGATCATTCCAGGCCAACGCAAAGTGGTGGCTGCCATGACCTCGGGCGTGGCGATGGACCCCAAAGAGTTGGCCACGCACGGCAAACGCGGCAAGCAGCGCAGCGTGCACAACACCTACTTCACGCTGCCCGTCATCTTTGCGATGCTGAGCAATCACTACAGCTTTCTGTACACGCACGACAACCACTGGGTCATCTTGGTGATGATGATGTTGGCAGGCGCTTTGATTCGCCAGTTCTTCGTGCAACGCCACGGCTACCACTTGGGCCGCGCCAAGAACCCGCTGCCGTTTGCCATTGCTGGGGTGGTGATTTTGCTCAGCGTGATCGTGTGGATGCGCCCAGCACCTACCGCCGCCACCGCAACTGTGAGCACCGCGCCTGTGAACTTTGCCGAAGTCAACGCCATCTTTGTGCAGCGCTGCCAAACCTGCCACGGCGAACAAGTGCAAATGAAGAACGTGCGTTTTGACACCGCCGAAGGCATCAAGCAACACGCCTTGGGGATTTACCAGCAAGCCGTGGTGACCAAGCAGATGCCGATGAACAACGCCACGGGCATCACCGAGACTGAGCGTGCGACCATCAAGCGTTGGTACGAAGCCGGCGCTGCCTTGCAATAAACCATCTGTGAGCCTGCGCTGCACCACGTTGATGTCGTGCAGCGCAGTGAGTGCATCAAAGTCGCTTCTATACTGAGGCGACTTTTTTTTCATCTTTCACTTTTTTATGACCTTGCGTTTGTTGTTGGCCTTGGCTGTTTCGCTGTCGGGTGCGTTGGCACAAGCTGGTGAAGTGACGGTGGCGGTGGCTGCCAACTTCACCGCGCCCATGCAAAAAATCGCACAGGCGTTTGAACAAGACACAGGGCACAAAGCGCAGTTGGCTTTTGGCGCAACCGGCAAGTTCTACGCGCAAATTAAAAACGGTGCACCGTTTGCTGTGTTGTTGGCCGCAGATGACGAAACCCCCGCACGCTTAGAAAAAGAAGACCTCGCCGTTGCAGGCACGCGCTTTACATACGCCACGGGGCGCTTGGCTTTGTGGAGCAAAAGCCTCAACTTGGTTGACGACAAAGGCGAGGTGTTGCGCAGCAACAGCTTTTATAAGATCGCCATCGCCGACCCCAAGCTCGCACCCTACGGCGCAGCTGCGATGGAGGTGATTCACAAGCTGGGCGTACAAGCCAATGTCATCCCTAAGTTAGTGCAAGGCGAAAGCATTGGGCAAACGTTTCAATTCGTGAACACAGAAAACGCGCAGCTCGGATTTGTGGCCTTGTCGCAAATCTCAATCGACGGGCGCATCACCCAAGGCTCTGCATGGGTCGTGCCGCAAAGCATGCACACACCTCTCAAGCAAGATGCGTTGTTGCTCAACGCAGGCAAAGGCAACGCAGCGGCCACCGCGCTGTTGACGTACTTGCAAGGCGAGCGCGCCAGAGCCATCATGCGCGCGTATGGCTACCTCTGAGGCGTGAGCAACACCCTGTAAAGTCTCGCCATGTATTTGAGTGCCGAAGATTTCCAAGCCATCTCGCTGACGCTGCAACTCGCCAGCGTGACCACCGTGTTGCTGCTGTTGCTCGCCACGCCCGTGGCGTGGTGGCTGGCCCACACGCGTTCGGTGTGGCGTGCGCCGGTGGCGTCGCTCGTCGCGCTGCCTTTGGTACTGCCGCCGACAGTGTTGGGTTTTTATTTGTTGGTGGCGCTCGGGCCTAATGGGCCAATAGGGCAGCTCACGCAGTGGGCGGGCTGGGGCACGTTGGCGTTTAGCTTTTGGGGTTTGGTGTTGGGTTCGGTCGTGTACTCGCTGCCGTTTGCGGTGCAGCCACTGGTCAACGCATTTGAAGCGATGGGCCCGCGCCCGATGGAAGTGGCCGCCACTTTGCGAGCCAGTCAGTGGGATGCCTTCTTTACCGTGGCTGTGCCCTTGGCCAAGCCCGGTTTTGTGATGGCCGCGATGTTGAGCTTTGCGCACACCGTGGGCGAGTTTGGTGTGGTGCTGATGATTGGCGGCAATATTCCCGACACAACGCGCGTGGTGTCTACCCAAATTTATGGCCATGTGGAAGCGATGGAATACAGCCAAGCGCATGGCTTGGCGGGTGTCATGTTGGTGTTCTCCTTTGTGGTGTTGTTGGGGCTGTCGTGGTTCAACCACCGTTCTGATCAACACAAAAAGGTGGGCGCATGAACATTCACTTGCAGCTCGATATTGCGCGTGCTGACTTTGATGTGTCGGTCAATGTGCAGCTGCCCGCACACGGTATCACTGTCATCTATGGCCCCTCGGGCTGCGGCAAAACCACCTTGCTGCGTTGCGTGGCTGGCCTAGAGCCGAAAGCGCGTGGCGTGGTGCAACTCGGGCACGAAGTGTGGCAAGACGATTCACAGCACGTGCGCTTGCCCACGCACCAACGCGCCTTGGGCTATGTGTTTCAAGAAGCGTCGTTGTTTGACCACTTGGACGTGGCAGGCAACTTGACCTATGGCCACCAACGTGCTGAAAGAAACAACCGCAATGCCATGAGCCAAGCCGTGGTGCAACAAACCATTGAGCTGCTGGGCATCGGTCACTTGCTCAAGCGCCGCAGCCACGAGCTGTCAGGGGGCGAGCGCCAACGCGTGGCGATTGCGCGTGCCTTGGTGACGCAGCCGCGTTTGTTGTTGCTCGACGAACCCTTGGCCGCGCTCGACCACGCACGCAAACAAGAAGTGTTGCCGTGGCTCGAAA
>Ga0228699_1001706_pt1 | contig 10492 bp, 10 predicted proteins | sample McNCre217_Aug_MG_FD_178016 | JGI IMG/M metagenome (GOLD analysis project Ga0228699, IMG submission 178016) | Freshwater microbial communities from McNutts Creek, Athens, Georgia, United States - 2-17_Aug_MG | ecosystem: Environmental > Aquatic > Freshwater > Creek | place: USA: Georgia...
GCGGCCCCGCCTGCTGACCGAGCAGATCTTCTTCCTGGGCAACTACTCGCTGGCCATCATCTTGGTCTCGGGCCTGTTCGTGGGCTTTGTGCTGGGCCTGCAGGGCTACTACGTGCTGCAGCGTTATGGCTCCAGCGAGGCCTTGGGCCTCATGGTGGCCTTGTCGCTGGTGCGCGAGCTGGGCCCCGTGGTGGCGGCGCTGCTGTACGCCGGCCGCGCAGGCACGGCGCTCACCGCAGGCATCGGCCTGATGAAGGCCGGCGAGCAGCTCACCGCCATGGAGATGATGGCCGTCGACCCCATCGAGCGCGTGCTCGCGCCCCGCTTCTGGGGCGGGGTGATCGCCATGCCGCTGCTGGGTGCGGTGTTCTCGGCCGTGGGCGTGATCGGCGGCTGGGTCGTCGGTGTGCTGATGATCGGTGTGGATGACGGCGCCTTCTGGTCGCAGATGCAAAGCGGTGTCGACGTCTTCAAGGACGTGGGCAACGGCCTGATCAAGAGCCTGGTGTTCGGCATCACGGTCACCTTCGTGGCGCTGCTGCAGGGCTACGAGGCGCAACCCACGCCCGAAGGCGTGTCGCTGGCCACCACCCGCACCGTTGTGATGGCCTCGCTGGCCGTGTTGGCGCTGGACTTTGTCCTCACCGCCATGATGTTCTCCATTTGAAAGATGCCCCATGTCCAATCAAAAGCATGATTTCTGGGTGGGCCTGTTCGTGTTGATGGGTGGCGCGGCCATCGTGTTCCTCGCGCTCAAGGCCGGCAACCTGCTGACCCTGTCGTTCGACCGTGGCTACACCGTCGTCGCCCGTTTCGACAACATCGGTGGGCTCAAGGCCCAGGCCGCCGTCAAGAGCGCCGGCGTGGTGGTGGGTCGCGTCAAGGCCATCACTTTTGACAGCAAGAGCTACCAGGCCAAGGTCGAGATGGCGCTCAACTCTGGTGTGGCCTTCCCCAAGGACACCTCGGCCAAGATCCTGACGGCTGGCCTGCTGGGTGAGCAGTACATCGGCCTGGAGCCGGGCTACGAAGAATCCAACCTGGCCCAGGGCGATGCCATCAAGAGCACGCAATCGGCCATCGTGCTCGAAAACCTGATCAGCTCGCTGGTGTTCAACAAGGCCTCCGAGGGCGGTGGCGCGAAGGACGCTGGCAAATGATGCAGTGCATGGAGTTGGCTGGGGCCATGCGGCGTGCCGCTGCGGCGCTGGCGTTGGGTGTGGCCACGGTGGCCTTGCCAGGTTGTGCCACCCACGCCAACCACGGCGACCCGATGGAGTCGTGGAACCGCAAGGTGTTTGCCTTCAACGAGCGCGCCGACGCTTACGTGCTCAAGCCCGTGGCGCAGACCTACAAGGACTGGGTGCCCGAGCCGGTGCGCTTCGCGTTCAACAACGTGTCGGGCAACATCAAGGACATGTGGTCCACGGTGAACCTGTTTTTGCAGGGCCGCCCGCGCGAGGGTGCGATGGGCATCATCCGCGTGAGCATCAACACCACCTTTGGCCTGCTGGGCACCATCGACATGGCCAGCGCCATGCAGATCGACCGCCAGCAAGAAGATTTTGGCCAGACCCTGGGGGTGTGGGGTGTGGGCCCGGGGCCTTACATCGTTTGGCCCTTCCTGGGCTCGTCCACCCTGCGTGACACCTTCGATTTGCCGGGCGACTGGTATTTCTCGGTCTCCACCCTGGGCACCTACCCGCGTGAAAGCAACCTGTTGACGGTGGCCGACAAGGTGCGCTTGCGCGCCAACCTGCTGGATGCCGGCAACCTGATCGACGACGTGGCGCTCGACAAGTACGCCTTCCTGCGCAACGCCTACCTGCAGCGGCGCCTCAACCTGATCTATGAGGGCGAGCCGCCTGAGGACAGCGAGCCACCGCTGGTGGAAGATCCGCCCGGCGCGGGCGTCCCCAAGCCAGCGCCCACGTCGGGAAACGGGTCTTCGGTCCCCCAATGACAATGCGCTCAAGGGCTGGGCAATGTGCCTGGCCACCTGAGCTGTCGACCTGGAGCCGCCCTCGCGCGTTGAAGGTTCAGGTTGACGATGAAAGGATTCACATGTCTGCCTCGAACACCGCTAACGTTTTTGCTAACCGCAAGCTGATCGCTGTCGCCTTGGCCGCTGCCTTGGGTGGCGCTGTGGGTGGCGCCTTTGTGCTGCCGGCCCAGGCTGCCGATGCGCCCGCTGCCGCCGTGAACGTGGCCACGCCCGATGGCTTCATCAAGGCGATGACCAACGAGGTGCTGACCACCGTCAAGGCCGACAAGAGCATCCAGGCTGGCGACGTGAAGAAGGTGGCCGTGGTGGTCGATCAAAAGATCATGCCGCACGTCAACTTCCAGCGCATGACTGCCGCTGCCGTGGGCCGTGGCTGGCGCCAGGCCACGCCCGAGCAGAAGGCCCGCCTGCAAGAAGAGTTCAAGACCCTGCTGGTCTACACCTACGCCGGTGCCGCGGCCCAGATCCGCGACCAGGTGGTCGACTTCAAGCCCGTGCGCGCCCAGCCGACCGACACCGAGGTGGTGGTGCGCACCTTGGTCAAGGGCAAGGGTGACCCGATCCAGATCGACTACCGCCTGGAGAAGGCCGGCGACAGCTGGAAGATCTACGACGTCAACGTGCTGGGTGCGTGGCTGGTGCAGACCTACCAGAGCAACTTTGCCGAAGAGGTCAACGCCAATGGCATCGACGGCCTGATCGCCAAGCTGACCGAGCGCAACAAGCAGCTCGCGGCCAAGAAGGGCTGAGCCATGCTGATGCTGCCCGCCGTCATCACCCACGCGGAAGTGCCGCAGGTGCTCAGCCTGTTCAAGCAGACGCTGGACAAGGCCATGGCCGACGCCAAGGGCGATGCGGCCTTGCTGATGGTGGACGGCTCGGCACTCAAGCAGTTCGATTCGAGCGCGCTGGCCGTGCTGCTGGAGTGCCAGCGCATGGCCCGCGCCCAGGGGCGGGCCTTTGCGGTGCAATCGCTGCCCGCACGGTTGACGGAACTGGCGCGGCTGTACGGGGTCGATGCCTTGCTGCAATCGGCATGAGGGCAGCACCCGCGCAAACTGGTACCGGGTTGTCGCAAGGCGCATGAAATCCGCTGCACGGCGGGCATCTGCGTACGCGAACTGACACCGGTTTCGGCACAGAATGCCCGGGTCGCAGTTTTTTCTGAGTGCAGCACCGCAACATGACCTCGCAACTCGAGCAACTCAAGGCCCACACCACCGTCGTGGCCGACACCGGCGACTTCCTGCAACTGGCCCAGTTCACCCCGCAGGACGCCACCACCAACCCCTCGCTCATCCTCAAGGCGGTGCAGAAGGCCGAGTACGCGCCGCTGCTGGCCGATGTGGTGCGTGCGCACCGCAGCGAATCGCTGCCCGAAATCGTGGACCGCGTGCTGGTGCGCTTCGGCCAAGAGATCCTCAAGGTCGTGCCGGGCCGCGTCTCCACCGAGGTGGATGCCCGCTTGAGCTTTGACACCGCCGCCACCGTGGCGCGCGCTCGCCACATCATGGCCTTGTACGAGGCCGCAGGCGTGCCGCGCCACCGCGTGCTCATCAAGATCGCCTCCACCTGGGAGGGCATCCAGGCCGCGGCCGAGCTGGGGCGCGAGGGCATCCGCTGCAACCTGACCCTGCTGTTTGCCTTTGCCCAGGCGCGCGCCTGTGGCGATGCCCGCGTGCAGCTGATCTCGCCCTTCGTGGGCCGCATCTACGACTGGTACAAGAAGAACGCTGGCGCCAGCTGGGACGAGGCCGCCAAGGCCGGCCCCAACGATCCGGGCGTGCAGTCGGTGGCGCGCATTTACGCGTACTACAAGGCCCACGGGATCGCCACCGAGGTGATGGGCGCGAGCTTCCGCAACATCGGCCAGATCCAGGCCCTGGCGGGCTGCGACCTGCTGACCATCAGCCCGGACCTGCTGGCGCAATTGCAGGCCATCGATGGCCAGGCCCAGCCGCTGCAGCGTGCTCTGCCGACCGCAGCAAGCGTGTCGGCGCCCGAGCCCGCGCTGACCGAGGCCGAGTTCCGCTACCAGCTCAACGACGACGCCATGGCCACCGAGAAGCTGGCCGAGGGCATCCGCGCGTTTGCTGTGGACGCGGCCAAGCTCGATGGCCTGATCCAGGCCCAGCTCGGCTGAGCCAGGCCCCAGTCAGTCATGGCTGAGCGATGTGACCAGACCGTGGCGTGGCAGGCCCTGCAGGGCCACCACCACGCCCATGGCCGCGAGCTGGATTTGCGCCAGCTGTTCCAGGACGACCCCCAGCGGGTGCAGCGCCTGGGCTTTGAAGCGCCCCATGTGTTCGGCGACCTGTCGCGCGGCCATTGGGACCTGATGAGCCGCCGCCACCTGCTCGACCTGGCCGACGAATGCGGCCTGGCCGCGCAGCGCGATGCCTTGTTGCGGGGCGAGGTGGTCAACCGCAGCGAAGGCCGCCCGGCCTTGCACACGGCCTTGCGGGCCCCGCGTGGCCTGGGGCCGTTCAGCGCCGAGGTGCACGAGGTGCTCGACCGCATGCTGGCCTTCGTGGACCAGGTGCACGCGCAGGCACGCATCACCGATGTGGTCAACATCGGCATCGGCGGCTCCGACCTGGGCCCGCAGATGGCGGCGCAGGCCCTGGCGGGCTACAGCGTGCCCGGCGTGCGCACGCATTTTGTCTCGAACGTCGATGGCCAGGATCTGCAGCGGGTGCTGCAGGGCCTGCACGCCGATCGCACCCTGTTCGTGGTGGCGTCGAAGACCTTCACCACCCAAGAGACCATGGCCAATGCCCTGGCCGCGCGGCAGTGGTTCCTGGCCCAAGGTGGGCAAAACGTGGCCGCGCATTTCGTGGGCACCACGACCAACCTGCAGGCGGCGGCGGCCTTCGGCATCGACACCACCTTTGGCTTTTGGGATTGGGTGGGCGGGCGCTTCTCGCTGTGGTCGGCCATTGGCCTGCCGCTGGCGCTGGCCGTGGGCAGTGCGCACTTCCGCGCGCTGCTGGCTGGCGCCCACGCCATGGACACCCACTTCCGCGACACCCCGCTGGCCGACAACCTGCCGGTGCAGCTGGCCTTGCTCGATGTCTGGCATGGCGCCTTCATGGGCTACCGCACGCGCTGCATCAGCCCCTACGACCACGGCCTGCGCCGCCTGCCGGCCTACCTGCAGCAGCTGGTGATGGAGAGCAACGGCAAATCGGTCGATGCCTGCGGGCAGCCGGTGTCGGTGCCGACCAGCGAGGTGGTCTGGGGCGAGCCCGGCACCAACGGCCAGCACGCGTTCTTCCAGATGATCCACCAGGGCACCGACGTGACGCCGGTGGAGTTCATCCTCGTGCAGCGCCCCTGCGAGCCCATGATGGCGGCCGCCGAGCCCGCCATGCGTGCGCACTGGCAGGCCCAGCACCAGGTGCTGCTGGCCAACGGCCTGGCGCAGGCCCAGGCGCTGATGTGGGGCAAGCGCTTCGATCAGGCGCTGGGCGAAAGCGCCCCCACGGCATCGCCCCTGTTGCCGCCTGACGAGCTGGCCCGCCACCGCACCTTTCCGGGCAATCGGCCCAGCATCACCTTGCTGCTGGCGCAGCTGTCGCCGGCCAGCCTGGGGGCGCTGGTGGCCCTGCACGAGCACCGCACCTTCGCCACCGCTGCCCTGTGGGGCATCAACCCGTTTGACCAATGGGGCGTGGAGCTGGGCAAGGCCTTGTGCAAAGACCTGTTGCCGCGCCTGGACTCTGGCGACGTGGCCGGGCTGGACGCGGCCACGGCGGCCATGATCGCCCGCCTGCGCGCCTGACGCGCGCCCCATTTCTTTGAGCTTCGAGACGACATGACTGCATTGCGCACGCCCCAGGCCGTGGTGTTTGATTTTGGCGGGGTGCTGTTCCGCTGGCAGCCCAAGGTGCTGATCCAGCAGGTGCTGCCACACCTCGCCAGCAACGACGACGAGGCCCTGGACCTGGCTGCGCGGGTGTTCCAGTCCTTCCAGCCGGGCAGCGATTGGGCCGAGTTCGACCGGGGCACCTTGCCCTGGGAGGGCGTGCGCGAGCGCATCGTGCAGCGCACCGGCTTGGCCGCTGACGACGTGCACACGCTGATGGCCGCCATCCCGCCGCACCTGGAGGCCATGGCCGATTCGGTGGCCTGGCTGGAGGCGCTGGCCGCTGCTGGCACGCGCCTGTACTTCCTATCCAACATGCCGGCGCCGTATGCCGAGCACCTGCAGCACGAGCACGCCTTCTTGCGGCACTTTGCCGATGGTGTGTTCTCGTGCAACGTGCAGCAGATCAAGCCCAACGACGACATCTTCCACACGGCGGTGGCGCAGTTCGGGATCGACCCGTCGCAGACCCTGTTCTTCGACGACAACGCCCACAACATCACCGCCGCGCGCCGCCTGGGCTGGCAGGCCGTGCCGTTTGAGCACGCCGCGCAGTGTCAGCAAGCCGTGCGCGATGCCGGCTGGCAGGTGGCCTCGCCCGCGCTGGGCTGAGCGTTGCCAAGCCGTCAGCCCGTTCACTCAGGCTGACTGGCGCTGCTGCTGCTGCGATGCGGCCGCGCGTGGCCGCAGCCGCATCTGCATGGGCTCGGGCATCATCACGAAGCCCATCACCTCGTCCACGGGTTGGCCGTCGGCGCGGCCCACCGAGCTCACCTCGAAGCTCGACAGCAGCATGGTCAGGAAGACCTTCATCTCCATGAGCGCGAGGTAGCGGCCCGGGCAGATGCGTGGCCCGGCGCCAAATGGCATGGACACCCGCTTGGCGGCAGCCGGGGCCTCGGCATCCTCGCTGCCGTCGCTGAGCCAGCGCTCGGGGCGGAAGGTCGTGGCATCGGGGAAGTGCGCGTTGGCCAGGCAGTCGCGGCGCATCAGGCACCACACCTGCATGCCAGCGGGCACCTGCACTTGGCCGATCACCGTGTCGCACGTGGCCTCGGACACCAGGTAGGGCGCCACGGGCTTGAGGCGCATGGTCTCGTTGATGCAAGCATCGAGGTAGGGCAGGGCATCGAGCTGTGCGGGCGTGCCCAGGCCATGTTGAGCCAATGCGGCCTCGACCTCTTGCTGCGCCCTGGCCAGCTTGTCGGGGTGCTGGCTGAGCAGGTGCAGCAGCCACGCCAGGGTGTGGGCGGTGGTGTCTTCGCCGGCCAGCAGCATCGTCATCACGTTGGCGGCGATGTCGTCGTCGGTGAGGGCGGGCTGGTTGGCCTCGGGCGTGGCCTCGGCGGCCATGATCATCGCTTCGAGCAGGTTGGGCGGGTGCTCGCGGCGTTGCGGATCGAGCTTGAGCCGCAGGCGGGCCTCGACGATGAAGTCGTCGATGGCCGCGCGCACGCTGACCAGGCTGCGGGCCAGTTGGCGGTCCTGGGGCAGTTGCATCCAGCGCCAGTAGGGCACAACGGCCACCAGTCGGCGGTACAGCGCCGGGAAGATCGCATTGAGGTGGCGCTGGATCACGTCTTCGCCACCATCGATGGTCTGCACCTCGGCGCCAAAGGCCAACCCGGCGATCACGTCCACGGTGAAGCGCATGAGGTCTTCGTGCAGGTCGATGGGCTGCTGCTGCTCGGCGGCCTGCAGCCAGCGGCGGCGCAGGCGGTGCGCCACGCGCTGCAGCGCGGGCAGGTAGGCGCGCACGTGCTGGGGCGCGAAGCTGGCCATCACCATGCGGCGTTGGGCTTGCCACTCGGCCCCCTCGGCGATGAACACGCCCAAAGGCAGCCCCATGTCGCGGGCGATGTTGCGCAGGTGGTTGGGGCGGCTGTAGAGCTCAGGCCGGGCCTTGAGCACCGCCTGCGCCTGCTCGTGGTCGCCCAGCACCAGCACGCGGATGGGGCCGATTTGCAGGCGGTAGACCGGGCCGTAGTCTTGGGCCCAGGTTTCGAGGTCGCGGTGCAGGCGCTCCGGTCGCACCTGCAGTGCATTGCCCACCAGTGGCCAGGTGCGTGGGCCGGGCAGGTCGGCCCACTGTCTCAGCGGGCGTGAGGCGGAAGCGTCCATGGGATCCCCTTTTTGGATCCTGGGATCTTCGGCCCATGTTGCCCCCATGAACATGGGGGCTAGCCCGCGTGGGGCCGATGCACTCAGGCCGCGACTTCGAGCGCCTTGCGCATCTTCTTCATGGCGGCCACCTCGATCTGGCGGATGCGCTCGGCGCTGACGCCATACTCGGCGGCCAGGTCGTGCAGCGTCATGCCACCCGAGCCGTCGTCGTTGACCTGCAGCCAGCGCTCTTCGACGATGCGGCGGCTGCGGTCGTCGAGTTGCGCCAGCGCGTGGCGAATGCCATCCGACGCCAGCCAGTCGCGGTGGTGCGCTTCGATCACCCGGGTCGGCTCGTGCACCTCGTCGGCCAGGTAGGCCACCGGGGCCACGCTGAACTCGGCCTCGTCGTCGGCCGGGGCGTCCAGCGCCACGTCGCCGCCGGCCAGGCGGGTTTCCATCTCGATGACGTCTTCGGGGCGCACATCGAGTTCGGTGGCCACACGGTGGATCTCGGCCTCAGACAGGCCGGCGCGGCCCAGGTGGGCTTCGTCGGCCTCGGCGGCTTCGCCCTTGAACTGGTGCTTGAGCGAGCGCAGGTTGAAGAAGAGCTTGCGCTGGGCCTTGGTGGTGGCCACCTTGACCATGCGCCAGTTCTTGAGGATGTACTCGTGGATCTCGGCCTTGATCCAGTGGATGGCGTAGCTCACCAAGCGCACGCCCTGGTCGGGGTCGAAGCGCTTGACGGCCTTCATCAGGCCCACATTGCCTTCTTGGATCAGGTCGCCCTGGGGCAGGCCGTAGCCCATGTACTGGCGCGAGATCGAGACCACCAGGCGCAGGTGCGACAGCACCAGCTTGGAGGCGGCCTGCAGGTCGTTTTGTTCCTTGAGGCGGCGGGCCAGGGCCTGTTCTTCTTCCGGCGCCAGCATGGGGATGGCCTGGACCGAGCGGATGTACGCGTCCAGGTTACCCAGCGAGGGCACCAAGCTCCAGGGGTCACGGGTGACGATGGCGGTGGCAGCGGTCATGGGCTCCAAACTCCGTTGAGGCGTCCTTAGCGGATTCATATTAGCACTCTCTGACTTTGAGTGCTAACAGCGGAAAAGGGTTCCTCCATCCAGGGGGGAAATGGTGAGGGAGTCAAGTGTCTGGCGCGAGCGGACAAGTGTGCGCGCCGCTTTCCCGCGAACAATGCACGCATCCATTGAACCGCAGTTTCCGGAGTCGCCATGTCTGCAGTCAGCAAAGGTTTGCAAATCAGTTTCGTGATCCACGCCGTGGTGTACGCCGCCGTCATCGGTGGCTTGTTCCACCTCAACCAGTCGACCGGCAACTTCAACTGGGCCGGCATCGTGGCCTGGGCCTGGGGCATCGGCGTGGCCGCACACGGCGCGGTGTTCGTGATGTTCGGGCGCAAGAAGTAACGCTGCGCACGGCAGCAGCCCCCAAAGCCAAGGCCGAGAAAAAGGCCCCTGGTGCAGCCATCGCGCACCAGGGGCCTTTTTTGTGGGCCAGCCAGGCCGCAAGCGCAGGGTCAACTTGGCGTCAGGCCGTGACACTCCAGCGGTTGGCGCGGCGGAAGGTGCCCAGGTCGTTGAAGCGCACGCCCATCTCGCGCATCACCCGGTGGGCGGTGGGGGCCGTCCACTGGCGGATGTAGAAGGGCTCTTTCACCGCGAAGTGGTGGATGGCGTGGGTGCTGCCGAAATTGAAGCAGAAGGCCTGCAGGGGCAGCATCCACCAGGGGTTGAGCACCTGCGTTTGCTGCATCGGGTTGTGGGGGGCGATGTCGCCGTAGTAGTGCAGGTTCGAGCTCACGAAGAACAGGCAGAAGCTGCGCAGGCAGTTGGGCAACACGTAGACCACGGCGTAGGCGTCCAGCATGGCCAAGGCGTGCGCGGCCTCCGGGCTGCTGGCCCAAGCCGGCAGCGTCCAGCCCAGCCCGGGCGCGATCACCTGAGCCCCATGCGCCAGCACGAACGCATACAGCGGGAAGAAATACAAGCCGCCCAGCGGTGAGTAGACGATCAGGCTTTGCAGGCGCAGCAGCCAACGTTGCAGCGGCCCAGAGGGGTGTTGCAGCGCCTTGTACTGGCGGTCGGCCGACATGATCTGGCGCAGGTGCAGCAGCGAGCCCAGTGGCTGGTCCAGCATCATCAGCAGGCGCAGCGGCGTCCAGCGCACGCCGTTGGTGATGGCGCGCTCCTCCAGATCCGAGGGCGTGCCCGATTGCTTGTGGTGGTGCAGGTGCAGGTGCCGGCGGATGAAGGGGTTGATGGTGTTGGGGCGCGCCACCCACACCAGCACCATCATCAGCCGGTGGGCCCAGGGGCGTTGGCGGAAGTACATGAGGTGGATGAGGTCGTGCTCCAACTCGTGCGTCAGCGAGGCGCAAAAGGCGGTGGCCACGATGCAGGCCCATGCAGGCCAGGCCCCGGCCAGGTAGGCCCATCCGCTGAGCACCATGCCCGTCAGGGCCAGCGCCAGAATGGTGGCGCCGATCGTGTTTTGGT
>Ga0228699_1001712_pt1 | contig 10443 bp, 9 predicted proteins | sample McNCre217_Aug_MG_FD_178016 | JGI IMG/M metagenome (GOLD analysis project Ga0228699, IMG submission 178016) | Freshwater microbial communities from McNutts Creek, Athens, Georgia, United States - 2-17_Aug_MG | ecosystem: Environmental > Aquatic > Freshwater > Creek | place: USA: Georgia...
ACGATGGCGTCGTCAATCAACAAGCCCACACACAGCGACAAGGCCATGAGCGTGATCATGTTGATGGTGAAGCCAAACATATACATGAACAAAAACGTGCCAATGATGGCAATGGGCAGCGTGAGGCCCGTGATGACGGTGGAGCGCCACGAGTTCAAGAACAAGAACACGATGAGCACTGTCAGCAGCGCGCCTTCAATGAGGGTTTGGCGCACATTGGCGACGCCCACGCGAATGGGGCGCGAGCCGTCTTGCACTTGCTCTAGGCGCACGCCTGCAGGCAGCTGCGCTTTCATCTCGGCCACGGTTTTGTTGAGGCCGTCAATCACGTCGATGGTGTTTTCGTCTTGCGCTTTTTGCACCGTCATCAGCAAGGTGCGTTGGCCGTTGTAAAGCGCCAAGCTCTCCACCTCTTGTGCGCCGTCATTCACGGTGGCCACTTGGTTGAGACGAATCGGCGTGGTGTTTTTGCGCGCCACGATGATTTGGCCAAAGTCCTCAGGGCGCAGCATGCGGCCTTGGATTTGAATCACACGGTCTTGCTGCAGCGAGCGCAAGCTGCCCACGGGCAAGTCTTGGGTTTCGGTTTTGACCGCGTTCACCACTTGGTCAGCACTGATGCCCAGCGACTCCATGGCTTGCGGGTTGAGGTACAAATTGATTTCGCGTTTGGTGCCACCCACCAACGACACCGAGCCCACGCCGCGCACGTTCTCAAGGCGTTTCTTCAACACTTGGTCGGCCCAGTTGGTCATCTCTACGGCGGAGAGTGGTTTGCCACCTTGTGGTGTTTCAGGCACCACGGCCAGTGACCAAATGGCACGGCTGGATGGGTCAAAGCGCAAGACCTTGGGTTCTTTCACATCGTCGCGCAAGGTGGGGCGAAGCGCCGCCACTTTTTCGCGCACATCGTCAGCGCCTTTGCGGCCATCGACATAAAGTTGAAACTCAATCACCACCACCGACATGCCTTCGTAGCTGCGTGAGGTGAGGGCGCTGATGCCCGCAATGGAGTTGACGCCTTCTTCAATCTTCTTGCTGACTTCGCTTTCCACAATCTCAGGCGAGGCACCCGGATATTCGGTGGTGATCACCACGACGGGGAAGTCGATGTTGGGGAACTGATCAATCTTCAAGCGCTGGGACGAAAACAAGCCCAGCACCACAAAGGCGAGCATCACCATGGTCGCGAAGACCGGATTTTTTAAACTGACTTTGGTGAACCACATGTTGGGTGTGTCGCCTTAATTGGCTGGGCTGGCCGCAGAGGTCGCGGCGTTGGGGGCTTTGGCGGTGTACTTCACCACCATGCCTTCGCGTAGCGCGCCCACATTGCTTTTGAGCACAGTGCTGCCTTCAGCCAAACCGGTTACGCCAACTAGGGTTTCAGATTCGGGCTGGGTCAAGTCCATCCCGCGCACGCCCAGAGTCACTGTTTTGTGAACCACTTGCAGTTGGTCACCGACGGGTTCCACCACTTGCACATAAGGCTGCGCGCGGTCGGTGCGCACAGAAGACAAAGGCACCGCCAACACTTGGCTCTTGCCCATTCCCAAAATACCTTTGGCAAACAGGCCGTGGCGCAAGCCCTCGGCTTTGTCGAGCGCCAAATAAACCAGCACGCTGCGGCTGCCGATTTGTGCGCTGGGGCTGATGCGTTTGACCTTGGCGCCCACAGGTGTTTGGCGATCTTCGACTTGCAGTGAGGCAACTTGACCCACGCGCACATCCATCGATTCGCTGGGGCTCAAGGGCACTTCGACTTCGAGTTGGCTCAAGTCCACCAATTCCATGATCTTGGCGTCAATGGCCACACGCTCGCCCACTTGTGCGGCACGGCCTGAGACGATGCCTGCGAAGGGGGCGCGCAAGGTCGCGTCTTCCAAGGCTTTGCGAGCCACATCTGCACCAGCGATGGCCGCTTTGTAGCTGGCGTCTGCACCTAAATAGGTGGCCATTGAGTTGTCTGTGGCCGCTTTGGAAATAAAACCTTGGTCGACGAGCGCTTGGTTGTTGTTCCACTGGCGCTTGCCAATTTCCATTTGCGTTTGAGCGGCTTTGGCTTGCTCGGTCGCTTGTTGCCAACGGCGCTGGTATTCGGTGGGGTCGATGCGCGCCAGCACATCGCCGGCTTTGACGGCATCGCCTTCACGCGCCACCACTTCTTTGAGCTCACCCGCCACGCGCGCTTTGATGACCGCGTAGTTCACCGCCTTGACCGTGCCCTACACCGCCAAGCCTTGTGTGATGTCACGTAACTCAGCTTTCATCACATCGGTGCTGGCCAACTCTACTTGCGTCACGGTGGCGGCAGGGGCCGAGGCGGCTGCTTGCTGTGCTCGTTTGTTATTCAAGGCCCGAAACACGCCCGCCACCAAGGCGAGCACGATGATGCCGATGACGATCCAACGCGGTTTGAGATGTTTCATTTGGATTTGCTTTTCTGTGCGGTCATGCCGTGCAACAGCACATCGACTTGCATGTGGATGAATTGCTCGGGATCCACAATCTTGGCCGAGGTGGCGCAGGCGCCCATCGAGTGCTTCCACATCATCAGAAAAATCATGGGCGCGACGATGATGTGCACGGCTTGCTCCAGATCCATGTCCCGAAACTCGCCGCTTTGCACGCCACGTTCCAAGATGCTGCGAATCATGGCATTGCCTGGCTTGATGACTTCTTCTTGGTAGAAGGCCGCAATCTCAGGAAAGTTTTGTGCCTCGCTCATCACCAGCTTGGTGATGCCGCTGACGCGCGTTTTACCAATGCGTTCCCACCATGACACCAAGGCATAGCGCAGCATGTCGGAGCTAGAGCCTTCAAACGTGGCGAATTCTTCTTGCCATGCTGGAAATTTGTTGGCGATGTTTTCGCGCACCACCGCTTTGAACAAATCTTCTTTGCTTTGGAAATACAAAAACAGCGTGCCTTTGGAAACACCGGCCCGCGCCGCAACCTCATCAACACGGGCTGCAGAAAAGCCTTTTTCAACAAACAAGTCCAAAGCCGCATCCAGCAATTCGCCAGGACGTGCTTCTTTGCGGCGCTCACGTTTGGGCGCCTGCTCTGCGGTGTGGATAGGAGTTTCAGTGATCATAAATTGCTAATGACTGATTGGTTAGTAATGTACCAGCTTAATTCTTTAGATGCACTTAGGTCAGCAAAAGCCCCAGCCATTCGCGGATGACCCAGCCGCTCTCGCGCAGGCCATGATGCATGCAATCATAGAATCACGCGCTATGACCGACACCTCTGCGCCCACGCTATCCACCCAAGTCATCACCTTGGGCGGTGGTTGCTTTTGGTGCACCGAAGCCGTGTTTGTGCGCGTCAAGGGCGTGTTGGATGTGGAGTCCGGCTATTGCAATGGCCACACCCTCAACCCTACCTACGCGCAAGTGTGTGAGGGCGACACTAGGCACAACGAGGTGGTGCGTTTGGTGTACGACCCGCAGGTCATCAGCCTGCGTGAGTTGCTAGAAATTTTCTTTGTCATCCACGATCCCACCACTTTGAACCGTCAAGGCAACGACGCGGGCACCCAATACCGCAGTGGCATTTACCTGAGTAACGAAGCCGACCGCGCTGTGGCTCAGCAGGTGTTGAACGACGTCAATGCCGCACTGTCTGGCCGTGTAGTGACGGAGCTGCAAACTTTGCAGAACTATTCAGCCGCCGAGGACTACCACCAAGACTATTTCGAGCACCACCCCAATCAAGGCTATTGCGCCTTTGTGGTGGCGCCCAAGGTGCAAAAGTTTGTGCAGACCTTTGCGGAGAAGGTGCGTCATGGCTGATGCGCCACGCTGCATGCCGGTTGCCTTGAGCCTGCGCAGTTGGCGTCGGGCGCTGCTGGTGTTGTTGGCGGCTTGGGTGTTGGTGCAAACCGTGGGCGTGATGCACCGCGTGGCGCATGCCAAGTCAAGTGCAGGTGCAACTGTGCATGTGGCCTCAGACACCTCGGGGGTGTTGTCCGCCATTTGGGGTGAGCACAGCAACTCGACAGAGTGCCGCTTGTTTGACCAGAGTTGCCCAGACCTGTTGCATGTCCCCACGCTGGTCTTGTTGCCTGTGCTGCCGGTTGCACATGTGGCAACCGCCGTGTTGCCAGCACGTTTGGGATGGGGCGAGCGCTTCTATGCAGCCCGAGGGCCGCCTGTTTGGCATTGATGTGACCTTGGGTGTGCTTGAGTTTTGAGCTTGAGCGCTGTCATTTCTTTGTGAATAGGTCGGGGCATCTTCAGCTCCGTCGATCAAACATGAAACACGTTTTTCAGCGCAGCGCGGTGGCTGCTGCTTCTTATGCCTTGTTAGGCGCAACCATTGGCGTCGCTACTGCGCAAACCGTCGCGACCGATGAGGCGCCGCATTTGGATGAGGTCACCATCACGGCGCGCTCGCTCGATCACCGCAGTCTCTTGGTGCCTGCGCAGCAGCTCTCGGGCGCGGCACTCACCCAGCGTCAAGGCAGCACCTTGGGCGACACACTCGACAACTTGCCTGGCATTGCCAACAGCTCGTTTGGCCCCAATGTGGGTCGTCCCGTGATTCGTGGCATGGAGGGTGACCGCGTGCGCATCCTGCAAAACAGTGGGGCCAACATGGATGTGTCGGGCTTGAGCACTGACCATGCCGTACCGATTGATCCACTCACCACCGAACGCATTGAAGTGCTGCGCGGCCCAGAGGCTTTGCTCTACAGTGGTGGCGCGATGGGCGGTGTGGTGAATGTGATTGACAACCGCATTGCACGCGAACGCGCGTTTGATGCGCAAGGCGGTGTGATGGGCAAAGCCGAAATGCGCGCTGGCGGCGCAGCGAACGAACGCAGCACGGGGGCGATGGTGGAGGCGGGCAACGACCAAGTGGCCTTGCATGTGGACGCGTTTGACCGCAGCACCCAACCGCTGCGTGTGCCCAAAGAGATGCGTTGTGATGGCGTGCCCAACGGCCGCCGCGTGTGCAACTCGGCTAGCGACAGCCAAGGCGGTGCGGTCGGTGGCACGCTGCTGTTTGACCGTGGCTACCTCGGCCTGTCCACCAGCGAGTACCGCAGCAGTTACGGCACCGTGGCTGAGCCCACAGTGAGCATTGGCATGCTGCGCCGCCATCAGGTGATGGAAGGTCTGCTGCGCGATGTGGGCGCGTTTGAGAATGTGAAGTTCCAGCTGGGCCACACCAGCTACACACACACCGAATATGAAGGTGCCGTAGCTGGTACGCGCTTCGACAACCAAGGAAATGACTTTCGCTTGGACGGCCGCCAACCCACTTTGCGCTTGAGCAACGGCATGCAACTGGAAGGCACGGTCGGCATTCAACACGAACGTAACGACTTGCAAGCCGAGGGCTCAGAAAAATTTGTAGGCCCCAGTCGCACGCAAAGCGCGGCGTTGTTTACCTACCAAGCGCTCAAAACCAGTTGGGGTCAGCTCAGTGCAGGCGCTCGCACCGAGTCGGTCAGTGTTGCGTTGCGTGAAGATTTCGGCGGTAACGTGGCGCAGACCCAAAAGTTCAACCCTTTCAGTGTGGGCTTGGGTGTGATGCGCAATTTGCGCGAAGGTGAATTGCAAAGTGGCTGGCAAATCACCAGCCACCTCAGTGCCAACCAACGCGCGCCCAAGGACTACGAGCTGTTTGCCCACGGGCCTCATGTGGCCACAGCTGCGTATGAGGTGGGCAACGCCCACATCGGTTTAGAAAAAGCCACCCAATTCGATGTGGGCGGCGAGTGGCAACAAGGTGCTCACAAATTTGGTGTGACTGCTTTTAGCTCGCACTTTGCCAATTACATTTCGCAGCAGCCCACGGGTGCCTATCGCTTGGCAGATGGCAGCCCAGGTACGACGGCAGACTTACCGGTCTTCAACTTTGAAGGCGTGCGTGCCCGTTTTTACGGTGTCGAGTCCACTGCCAAAGTGCGCATGGTGGGCGGGCAAGATGCGGTGCTTTCGGGCAACGCTGCGCACGGAACGATGGACCTTGAGTTGCGTGCCGATGTGGTGCGTGCCCAAGACTTGACGCACAACAGCCCCTTGCCGCGCATCGCGCCCATGCGCTTAGGTGCAGATGCCGCTTGGTCGCGCAACGCGTGGGGCGCTCGTTTGGGGTTCATGCACGCCGCCGCGCAAAACAGAGTGCCAGACAACGGCGCTAACCCTGGTGTGACGACTGCTGCCAACACTTTGTGGAACGCCGGCCTGAACTACCACACACACAGTGGCCTCACACATTGGTTGCTGTTTGCGAAGTTAGACAACATCACTAACAAGCTGGCCTACTCATCCACCTCTGTGTTGACGCAAACCATGGGCAGCAATGCGCCACCTTTGGCGGGGCGAAGCTTGAAGGTGGGCGCGCAGGTGAGTTTTTAAGGCGCCAACCGTTCGCGTATCCAAGCGCCTTCGGTCGACGGGCGATAACGCAAGCGGTCATGCAGGCGGCTCTTGCGGCCTTGCCAAAACTCCCACTGCTCGGGCACTAGCCGATAGCCACCCCAGTGCGGTGGGCGAGGGGGCTGCAGCAAAAACTGTGCGCCGTATTTGGCGGCGTTGGCCACCAAGGTGCCGCGCCCTTCAATCACTTGGCTTTGCGGGCTGGCCCAGGCGCCAATGCGCGAATCAAGTGGGCGGCTGTTGAAGTAGTCGTCGCTTTCGGCGTCGCTGACTTTTTCGACGCGGCCTTCGATGCGCACCACGCGCTCGAGCTCGACCCAATGAAACTGCAGCGCGGCAAAGGGATTGCCTGCCAGTTGTTGGCCTTTGCGACTGTTGTAGTTGGTGAACCACACAATCCCACGCGCGTCATAGCCTTTGATGAGCACCACGCGAGTGCTGGGGCGCAAGTCACTGCTGACGGTGGCCACGGTCATGGCATTGGGCTCGGGCACTTCGCTGGCGATGGCTTCTTTCAGCCATTGGTCGAATTGCTGCATCGGATCAGCCGCTGAGGCCGACTCATTCAGTTCGGCGCGTTCGTAGCTTTTGCGAAGGTTGGCAATGTCGTTCATAGGTAGTGTCCCGAGGTGCGTGTTTCAATTTGAGAAAAACTGGCCTGTGTGAGACAGAAATAAGGGAAAGCCTAATTCTGATCGCATCTGCACCCCCTATCCTTGTCGCGTATCAAATTTTTAAATGGGAGACTTCCATGAGTGTTGATTTTTCAATCAACGGCAAAGTTGCTAAGGCCAATGCCGAAACAGACACCCCGTTGTTGTGGGTGATTCGCGATGAGTTGGGCCTGACGGGCACCAAGTTTGGTTGTGGCGCGGCTTTGTGTGGCGCTTGTACCGTCCACGTTGATGGCCAGCCCACACGCTCGTGCCAAACCCCACTCTCCAGCGTTTCTGGCAAAAAGGTGGCCACCGTTGAGGGCCTCTCCAAAGACAACAGCCATCCATTGCAAGTGGCTTGGATTAAGCATGACGTGCCTCAGTGCGGTTACTGCCAATCGGGCCAACTGATGAGCGCAGCTGCATTGCTTGCCAAAAACAAGAACCCCAGCGATGCCGACATTGACCAAGCCATGAGCGCCAACCTGTGCCGCTGTGGCACTTACACCCGTGTGCGTGCTGCCATCAAAGATGCCGCAGCCATGATGCGCAAAGCCTGAACCGCCGGAGATACACCATGACACACACACCAACCTCTCGTCGTTCATTCCTCAAAACATCTGCTGCCGTGACCGGTGGCTTGATGCTCGGTTTCAACCTGCCAGGCACGCTGGGCGAAGCCATGGCTGCAGGCACTGTGCACACGCCGAACGCGTGGGTGCACATCGCTGACAACAACGTCATCACCTTGCTGTCTGCCCGTTCCGAAATGGGCCAAGGCGTGTACACCTCCATGCCCATGCTGATTGCCGAAGAGCTCAATGTGGACATCAGCCAAATCAAAGTGGCCGCTGCGCCGCCAGATGCCGTGTATGTCAACGCTTTGCTCGGCGCGCAAATCACAGGTGGCTCTACTTCCGTGCGCGACGGCTGGCTCAAGCTGCGCGTCGCAGGTGCGCAAGTGCGTGAGATGTTGATCACCGCTGCCGCTGCACGTTGGGCGGTGGACCGCGATTTGATCCGTGCCGACAAAGGTATGGTTTATGGCCCCAAGGGATTGAAGTCCACGTATGGTGAGTTGGCCGAAGCTGCAGCGCGTATGCCAGTGCCAGAGAAGCCACCGATCAAAGACCCCAAAGACTTCAAAATCGTGGGCAAGCGCACCAAGCGTGTGGATACGCCAGCCAAGGTCAACGGCACCGCCGAGTTTGGTATCGATGTGAAGTTGCCTGGCATGGTCTACGCCTCGCTGGCGCAGTGCCCTGTGATTGGTGGCAAGGTCAAGAGCTTTGACGGTTCAAAAGCCAAAGCTGCTGCTGGCGTGATTGATGTGGTGCAAATCAACGACGGTGTGGCTGTGGTGGCCAACAGCTGGTGGCAAGCCAAGAAAGCCCGTGACTTGCTGAGCATTCAGTGGGACGAGGGCGCAGGCGCGGCCTTGAGCGATGCCAGCGTGATTGACGGCACACGCCAGGCCTTGAAAACAGGCAAGGTGTTGGAAATCACCAAGCCGCAAGGCGATGTGGCAGCTGCACTCAAAGGCGCCGCCAAAGTGGTGGAAGCCGAGTACGTCATCCCCATGCAAGCCCACGCCCCACTGGAACCGATGAACTTCACGGCCCATGTGCAAGGCAACAAGGCTTTGCTGATTGGCCCCACGCAGTTCCAACAAGGCGCACAAGGTGCAGTGGCTGGTGCTTTGGGCTTTAAACCAGAAGACGTCACACTGCAAACCACCTTCTTGGGTGGTGGCTTTGGCCGTCGCTTGGAGCTCGACTTCATCGTGCAAGCCGCGCAAATTTCAAAGGCTGTGAACAAGCCCGTCAAATTGCTGTGGACCCGTGAAGACGACATGACCCACGACTTCTACCGCCCAGTCGGTGTGAACCAACTCAAGGCCGGTTTGGATGCGTCAGGCAAGCCCGTGGCTTTGCATTTCAAAGTAGCTTCGCAGTCGGTGACACAACGCGCCTTTGGCTTGCCCAAAGACACGATGGATCCCTTTATGGCCGAAGCTGCTGTGGCGGGCTACAACATTGCCAACACCCAACATGACCTGGTGATTCACGACACGGGGATTCGTGTGGGCTACTGGCGTGCGGTGAGCCACAACATGAACGCTTTCGCCAACGAAAGCTTCATGGACGAGTTGGCCAAAGCCGCAGGCAAAGACCCTTACGAATACCGCATGAGCTTGCTGGCCGGTAAACCACGCTTTGCCAATGTGCTCAAACTCGCGGCTGACAAAGCAGGTTGGGGTAAGCCGTTGGCTAAAGGCCATGCATTGGGCATCGCGCTGATGGAAGGCTACGACACCTACATGGCCCAAGTCGCCGAGGTGAGCTTGAACGACAGCGGCGAGGTGCACGTGCATCGCGTGACCGTGGCAGCAGACTTAGGCCACATGGTCAACCCCGACACGGTGGAAGCGCAGTTGCAGTCCAGCATCATCTTTGGCATGGGCGCGGCGCTGAAGCACCAAATTACCATGACCGCTGGCCGCGTGCATGAGACCAACTATCACAACTTCCAACCTGTGCGCATGAACGAAGTGCCCAAGATTGACATCGTGTTGGTCAAGAGCACTGAGAAGCCAGGCGGCATTGGCGAGCCAGCGACTGCTGTGGTGGCACCCGCCATTGCCAACGCGGTGGCCAAGCTGACAGGCAAACGCGTGCGTCGCTTGCCCATCACGGCCGAAGCGCTCAAGCAAACGGCAGCAGCCTAAAGGAACGTCATGGAGAGCTTAGACCTGCGTGTGTTGGGTGATGTGCTGGCTTGGCGCCAGATGGGTCGGCGTGTCACCTTGGTCACGGTGGTGGAAACATGGGGCAGTGCCCCACGTCCACCCGGGGCTTTGCTCGCTGTGCGCGACGATGGCGTGGTCAGCGGTTCGGTGTCGGGCGGTTGCGTCGAAGACGACTTGATTGCCCGCATCAAAGCCGGTGAGTACGACGCGCTTGCGCATCCATCCATGGTGGCCTATGGCGTGAGCAAGGAAGAAGCGGCGCGCTTTGGCTTGCCCTGTGGCGGCACGTTGCGTTTGGTGCAAGAGCCTGTCAAAGATGTGGCGTGGATTGAAGAGGTGTTGCAACGCACCTCGTCCCACCAATTGGTGGCGCGCACTGTCAAACTCTCCACCGGCGAGGTGACCTTGCGTGAAGCTGCGCGCACCGATGCGTTGCAGTTCGATGGCATCACCCTGACCACTTTGTTTGGTCCACGCTGGCGCTTGTTGTTGATTGGCGCAGGCCAACTCAGCCAAGCCGTGGCGCACATGGCCAAGTTGCTCGACTTCGAGGTGTTGGTGTGCGACCCCCGTGAAGAATATGCAGCCACACTCGGCCTCGACGGCGTGACCCGTGTCATGGGCATGCCCGATGACGTGGTGT
>Ga0228699_1001713_pt1 | contig 10427 bp, 8 predicted proteins | sample McNCre217_Aug_MG_FD_178016 | JGI IMG/M metagenome (GOLD analysis project Ga0228699, IMG submission 178016) | Freshwater microbial communities from McNutts Creek, Athens, Georgia, United States - 2-17_Aug_MG | ecosystem: Environmental > Aquatic > Freshwater > Creek | place: USA: Georgia...
ACGCCGACCTGCGCAACGCGGTGGTCATGGTGACTCAAGAGGCATACCTGTTTTCGGGCACGGTTGGCGAGAACATCGCGCTTGGTCGCCCCGGTGCAACTCAGGCCGAGATCGAGGCCGCGGCTGCTGCAGTCGGCGTGCACGAGTTCATCGCTTCGCTGCCCGACGGTTATGACACCGATGTGAACAAGCGCGGCGGGCGCGTGAGTGCGGGCCAGCGCCAGCTGATCTCGTTTGCGCGCGCGTTCATCGCCGATCCGACGGTTTTGATTCTGGATGAGGCCACTGCCTCGCTCGACATTCCGTCGGAGCGTGCGGTTCAAAACGCGCTGCGAACGCTGCTGGCTGGCCGCACCGCGATCATCATCGCGCACCGCCTGAGCACCGTCTCGATTGCCGACCGTGTGCTCGTCATGGAGCACGGTCGCGTGATCGAAGACGACACCCCTGCCACGCTGATCGCCGGCACTGGCAAGTTCGCCAAGATGCACAAGGCCTGGCGCGACTCGCTCGCCTAAACGCAAATAAGGAAACCCCGCCGAGCAATTCGGCGGGGTTTCCTTTCGACTTGATTTGCCTTAGTCGCGGCCTTTGCTTGAGTCGCCACGGAGCAGGTTGCGAATTTCGGTCAGGCGCCTTAGCACCAAAATTCCAAACAAAATAATCGCGATTGGCACTCCGGCGGTCGCCACGATAATCATGGCAATAGAGCCGATGTCTGGTTCTGGAATTATCGGGTTCAATTCGATTCACTCATCCAGTAGGCGTTGTTGCCGACGGAGAGATTCAGCAAGAACGTTCTTGAGGTAACGGGGTAGAACGAGGCGAAGTTAGTCGTTGCCTGGGCGAGAGCTGGGAGGCCGTTCGCTTCTCGCTGTTGGACGATTTGTAACGCTGCCCCACTGCAGGATCCGGCGTAACATCTTGCGCCGCTGCTGTAGACACTCGAGATGTAGTCATTGTTGGTTCCCCCAAGGATAGTGAAATCCGCCATGAAGTACAGCGTTACAAATATGGTCATCGAAGTGATGGAACAGCGAGAGTAATTTGAATACCCGGTTCCACTGGAAACAGAGCAACCCGCGCTGGAAACGGAGCGTGTGGCTGGGCTGGATCCGGCCGAGAAACCAACAAACCGCGCCGATCCATCGGAGAAATATTGACGTTTGCCAACTGCATTGGCACTAGTCACCTGCACTTCGCGAACGGGAATTGAGTCTGAGAGTTCAGATTCAGGCGCTTGACCGCTACTGATTTTGGCAATCAACGAATCCTGGGTTGGCAGGTCGATGCCTAGCGTGGTCATTTGAGTTCGCAGCGCCAACTCATCGTTGTTAGAGGCTGCGCTAGCCATGCCCGCACCCGAGAGACAAAGGATGACGGCCGCGAGCACTACGGCGACTTTTGCTTTTTTGTGCAACATATCAACTACCTTTCACAAGAAAAGGGAAGTTCCCCCGAGGTCGAGCGTATGGAGCCGTGGCTAACAAGTCAAGAACAGTTAAATCAATGAATGTTTCTAGTAATTTTGCGGCTCTTCGGCTCACCCCGGATACGGTTGAACGGCCGTGGTTCGGCGCTTTAGCATCAAAATTCCATAAATCACGACCGCTACGCACACGGAAATGCTTATGAGCGTAAGGAACACATCCAGAATGTTCGGGCCCAAACCAATTACTGGTTTTGCCAAGAGATTCCCGTCCCCATTCCTTCGGATTACTTGAGCTTGCTGGTCGTCGCGATAGCGAAGGCGGCTTGAGCCGGCACGGCAGCCGAGACCTTGCCGGTTGAGGCAACGACAATTGGGGTGCCAACGCACGCGCGAACCGTCTTGCCCGATACCTTCTTCGCGATGATCGGCTTGTTGCCGCCCGAGATCATGTCGCAATAGGTGCCCGGCTTCATGCCGGTCGCCAAGCCGGCAACCTTCACGGCCGAGGCCTTCGAGTTGATCAGCACGTAGCCCTTGCCGCTGCGACCAAACGCATACACGCCGCTGTTGGTCATGCCGGCCTTTGGTGCATAGATGTTGGTCTTGTTGGCCTCGCCAACCGCGTTGCGCCAGGCAATCATGCCTTTGATCGAGGTCCAACGCTGCAGGCATACGAACGAACCGTCCTTGTATCCCGATGCCTGTGGCTTGATCTTGCCGCCGTCAGCAGCACAGACCGCGTCGGCCAAGAAACTGGTGTTTTTGAACGCAGGCGATTCGCTGTCTTCGGCGAATGCATAGCCGGTGTAAAGCATCGGCGAGCCGTACTTTTCGGCGAGCAGCCAGATGTTGGCAAGCTCATACGATTTGCCGTTCTGGTAGGTCACTGCGCCGCCGTGGTGTTCGGTGTCGTGGTTGGTGACCCAGGTGATTCCGCTGTCGGTTGGCACATAGTCGGGGGTGTCTACGGTGTCATAGACACCACCGCGGTATGCGGCACCCGGATAGCCGAACATCGACACGGCCTTGGTGTAGGTGTCCCAGGCCCAAACGTGGCCGGTAGCCAGGTAGTCGGCGTTGATCTGGGTGCTGCCCGGAACCTCTTGAACGATGAAGGCATCCTTTTTGGTTAGAAGCGCCTCAATGGCAGCGATGTCGGCTGGCGGAATGTGCTTAGCCGCGTCAAGACGGAAGCCGGCGACGCCGAGCGACAGCTGGTCGTTTAGGTAGTTCGCAATTTGCTGGCGCACGTATGGCTGCTCGGTCGCGAGGTCTGGCAGTCCAGGAAAGCGGCAGTCCCAGCGCTCGGGGGTGTCGTCCCAGTTGCTGATGTTGTCGGCGCAGTAGTGCGGGTCGCTTGGGTCTAGGCCCTCGTGAAAGTTCTTGGCGGTGTAGGTGTTGCCAAAGATCAGGTTTTCGCCACCGTAGTTCACGCCGTCGTAGCTGACGCCGCCGCTGCCGGCCATGTGGTTGAGCACGGCGTCTGTCACCACGTTCACGCCGGCGGTGTTGCAGGCGCTAACCATGGCGGCAAACTGTGCGCGATTGCCCATGTATGAGTTCAGCGAGTATGAAGTTGGCTGATAGTGCACCCACCAGGCTGCGCCGGTGATGTGGTCTTGCGGCGGCATTGTCTGGATCCAGTCGATGCCTTCTGGGCCGAGGGTGGTGGTGCATTCCTTTGCGATCGAATTCCAGTTCCAACCGAACATCTGCAGGCCCACGTCGCCCTTGGTGAAAGGCTTTGGCTGTGGAGTGGTGTCTGCGCTGGCGGCGGGGCTGAGGCCGAAGCCCAGCAGGGCAACGACTGCCGCGCCGAGCGCGTACTTGGTTAGGGTTCGCTTCAAAGTCATAACGGCAATGTTAAGCGCCGCAAGCGCTTGCGGGCACGCGGTTTTGGCGAGCAAATCTAAGCATTCGATAACGGTGGATGTGCGTTGCGTAGTGCAAGTCGTCGAATATTCGGCGTCTGCGCTGTGGTTTGGGCGGTGGGTGGAAATGCCTTTGCACCTGGTTGAAAATTCGAGGTTTTTTCGTCGATATTGAAGCGATTGTTCGGCAAATATGGCGTTTTTTCGATGGTTGCTTCACTGATAAACAGCCCGAATCCGGGATCGATTGAAGCTCGATTTACGACGCCTTTGCAAGCGATATTTGGCGATATTTGCGGCGAACTCGTCGAATTTGAAGCGAAAAAACGTCGAAATTCGATGTAGGTGCAGATGCGCCAGCGACCCCGCAACCCCCACCGCCTGTGGATAACTTGAGCGGGGTTGGCGCATCCGAGGTTGTGTGTGCACATGACAAGCCACACACCGAAACACAGAAAACCCACTGATCCCCGCCCTCGGCGCCGGATCCTCGCGACCACCACGGCACTGCTCGCCGCAACAATCGCCGCCTTTGGCACACTTCAGCCCGCCAGCGCAGCACAGGATGCGAACACCCCAGCCGACCCAACCCTCACCCCGAGCGCCCCAACCTGCTCGGCCACCGAATGTTATTGGGACTTCACCGACCCGCAGGCCGCAATCGCGCAACAATCACCACCCAGCGCGACCCCAGACGCCTACACCTTCGCGCTCGCCCGCGACGGAGCGCCGCGAGCCTCACTGGTGCAAATCGATGTGCAGGCCGCCAGCCCATCGCAGAGCTGGAGCGCGCAACTAAACGACACGGGCGGATTCCTGATCATCGATTTCTATAACGGCACACCTCGCGTATGGGTCGGCGGTCAAATCGCCTTACAGGCCGACCCCGCAGCACCGGGCATAGTTGCCTATAACCCGGCTTTCGTTCACGACCTGGTTGTCATTCAACCTGACGCCGCGGCAACTGCTCCGTTCGTGCGAGTGCACCAGCAATTCGCGCCAAGCGTGGCATCGGGCACTCTGACCCCCGTCGCCGAGGCCGACCTGGCCACCCTCGGGCCGGATGCGTCGGCGACCGCGCAGGTGACCTTTGACTCGCCAGTTAGCGACGTGCAGCTGCAAGACTTCACGCCGCTCATGAGCAACGGCTGCCGTGTAACCGACCTCAGCGCCAGCGCCGACGGGCTCACGTTCGGTGTCGTAGTTCGCGGTTGCAGCAGCTCATGGATGAACCTGAAGCTCGCCCGCGCATCAGTGTTTGGCACGGCCCCTGGGCCCGTCACCGACTACTACTTCGCGCCCATCCAGCCGTATGTGTCGGCCGCCACCGCGGCTGCCGCGGCCGCCGCGGGCGCGGGGTTATCGGGCTCGGGTTCATCAGGTTCGTCGGGTTCTTCAAGCTCGTCGAGCTCGTCGAGCCCCGCGCCAACGACGACGCCCACAGCAACTTCGACTGCGGCACCAAGTGCAGCACCAACACCAACTGCAGCGCCGCCAGTCGAGGCAATCTCGGTGGTCGCGGTGGTCGAGGCAATCTCGGTGATCGCTCCGACGCCCGTCTCGACCCCAGCGCCCGGCTCGACCTCAGAGCCGTTGCCGGCTCCCGCGCCAGTCGAACTCGCCGCCGAAAGTGAATCAAAGCCGGTCGTCGAGGCCCTGCCGCAACGGCCGACGCCAGCTAGGGCGCAGCCAAAAATAGTGAGTAGGCAGCCTGCGACCCAAGCGGCCAGAGAAGAGCCAATGGCCGAAGCCAAGCCTGCGGCGCCACCGGCGCCAACCAACGACATGCCGAAGAGCGCAAATATCGCCACGACGGCGGGCATCGGCGCGCTGGCAGCGGTGTGTGCGGCAGGCGCATACCTGGCGATTCGCCGAGCGAAACGAAGCCGCTTAGCGAGCCAAAGCCCGCGGCAGCGAGTGCTGGCGACTAGCTGAAGATAACGGTGCGATCGCCGTCGAGAAGCACGCGGTGCTCGGCAAACCAACGGACCGCCTGAGTCAGGGTCTTGGCCTCGATGTCTGAGCCAAGCGACACCAGGCGGTTCTTGGTATCTGAGTGCTGAACGCGAATGACGTTCTGCTCGATGATCGGGCCCTCGTCGAGGTCGGCGGTCACAAAGTGAGCCGTCGCACCGATGAGCTTGACGCCGCGGGCGTGCGCACGCGCATACGGGTTGGCGCCCTTGAAACCTGGCAGGAACGAGTGATGGATGTTGATGATGCGACCCTCGAACTCGCGGCAGAACTCTTCAGACAGGATCTGCATGTAGCGCGCGAGCACGATCAACTCGATGCCGGCCGACTTGATGTAGTCGCGAAGCATCTGCTCGAAGGCGCGCTTGTCGGCCTCGCCCTCGATTGCGTGGTGCTCGAACGGAACGCCATAGAACTCGGCCATTGGCGCAAGCTCGGCGTGATTGCCGAAAACGGCCGGAAACTCGACCGGCAGACGGCCTTCGCGCTGACGGAACAGCATGTCGTTGAGGCAGTGTGCGCTCTTCGAGACGAGCACGAGGGTCTTGGTTGGGCGGCCGACAACGTCCAAGGTCCAGTCCATGCCATAGCGCTCAACCACAGGGGTCAACTGGTTGACAAAAAACTCGCGTGGAACAGCCGACTCGATCTGCAGGCGCATGAAAAAGCGGCCGGTGTCTGGCGACGAATACTGGTGCGACTCGGTGATGTTTCCGTTCGCGGCAAAGATTGCCCCCGAGATCGCGTGCACGATGCCCGGCTTGTCTTCGCATACGAGGGTTAGCACCCAGTGGGTGGTGGTCGCTTGAGTCATGCGTTAAAGGTTAGCGGCGACCGCGACGCTCGCGCTGAATCTGCATGACTACATAACCCGTCAAAGCCAATCCGGCGATGATCATGACCGACCCCACAATTGCGGCAACCTGCACAGCTAAAACCCTTATCTTTTTCCCCAGAACGCTTCAAAAATAGCTAACTCGGCAGCCGAAAGTCGGCTAGGTGCGGATAACCGAACAGGGCGCGTGTCGGGCAACCAAATTGGTAGAATTAGCGGGTCTTATCTGGCGCTGACGCCATCTGCAAAACCAACTGCAAACCCCTCCGCCAACCGCGAAATCAAAGGAATAGACCTATGTCGGGCATCCCTTCAACTCACAACCTTCCGCTTGCCGAAGTTGACCCAGAGATCGCAGCGGTTCTGACCGCCGAGCTCGACCGTCAGCGCAACATGCTCGAGATGATCGCGAGCGAGAACTTTGTTTCGCGCGGTGTGCTCGAGGCACAGGGTTCGGTGCTGACCAACAAGTACGCCGAGGGTTACCCAGGCAAGCGCTACTACGGCGGTTGCGAGGCGGTCGACGTTGCCGAGGAGCTCGCTCGCGAGCGCGCCAAGGCCCTGTTCGGTGCCGAGCACGCAAACGTTCAGCCACACTCGGGTGCTTCGGCAAACGCGGCAGTGCTCATGGCACTGGCGAACCCTGGCGACCGCATCCTTGGTCTTGAACTGGCACACGGTGGCCACCTGACCCACGGCATGCGCCTGAACTTCTCGGGAAAGATGTATGAGGCTCACGCCTATGAGCTCAACCCAGAGACCCACATGGTAGACATGGACATCGTTCGCGCTCGTGCGCACGAGGTCAAGCCTGCGGTTCTGATTGCCGGCTGGAGCGCATACTCGCAGCACCTCGACTTTGCCGAGTTCCGCAAGATCGCCGACGAGGTTGGCGCAAAGCTGTGGGTCGACATGGCTCACTTTGCGGGCCTGGTTGCCACCGGTCTGCACCCGAACCCGGTTCCGTTCGCCGACGTGGTTTCGACTACCGTTCACAAGACCCTTGCCGGCCCGCGCTCGGGTCTGATTCTGTGCAAGGCCGAATACGCCAAGAAGATCGACTCGGCCGTGTTCCCTGGTCAGCAGGGTGGCCCGCTCATGCACGTGATCGCTGCTAAGGCAGTTGCGTTCAAGGCAGCGATGGGCGAGGAGTTCAAAGACCGCCAGAAGCGCACCGTCGAGGGCGCTGCGATCATCGCCGACCGCCTGAACCAGGCCGACATGAAGGCCGCCGGCGTTCAGGTTCTGACCGGCAGCACCAAGGTTCACCTGGTTTTGGTCGACCTGCGCGATAGCGAGATCGACGGCAAGCAGGCCGAGAACCTGCTGCACGAGGTTGGCATCACCGTGAACCGCAACTCGGTTCCTAACGACCCACGCCCACCAATGACCACCTCGGGTGTTCGCGTTGGCACCCCGGCACTCGCGACTCGTGGCTTTGGTGCCGCCGAGTTCACCGAGGTTGCCGAGGTAATCGCCGCCGTGCTCAAGCCAAACCCAGACATCGCTTCGCTTCGTGCGCGCACTCAGGCGTTGGCCGACAAGTTCCCGCTCTACAGCGGCCTCGAGAACTGGTAGTCACTGGCGCATGAACGCAATCAAGCTCGACGGACTAGCCACCGCTAAGGCGATCAAGGCCGAGTTGGCCGAGCGTGTGATTGCGCTCAAGCAGACGGGCGTAACGCCTGGTCTTGGCACGCTGCTCGTGGGCGACGACCCGGGCTCGCACTCATACGTTTCGGGCAAGCACCGCGACTGCGCTCAGGTAGGCGTCAACTCGATTCGAATCGACCTGCCGGCTTCGGCATCGGCGGCCGACGTGCGTGCCGCGATTCGCGATCTGAATGACGCTAAGGATGTCACCGGCTACATCGTGCAGCTGCCGCTGCCGTTTGGCATCGACACCAACGAGATGCTCGAGCTGATCGACCCTGCTAAAGACGCCGATGGACTGCACCCAACCAACCTTGGTCGGCTGGTGCTCGGGGTGTCGGGCGAGTTGAATTCGCCGCTGCCTTGCACTCCCGCAGGAATCGTCGAGTTGTTGCGTCGCTATGAGGTTCCAACCGCGGGCGCAGAGGTTGCCGTAATCGGCCGCGGCGTCACCGTTGGCCGCCCTCTCGGTTTGCTCATGACCCGCAAGGGCATCGACAGCACCGTGACGCTGTTGCACTCGGCATCGCGCAACCTTGAGGCCGCGGTCAAGCGCGCCGACATCGTGGTTGCCGCTCTGGGCGTCGCGCACTTCGTGCAGCCCGAGTGGATCAAGCCGGGCGCTGCGGTGCTCGACGTTGGCGTTACTCGCGTCGTTGACTCTGAGGGCGTTGCGACCCTGGTTGGCGATGTCGACCCGGGTGTGGCTGCCGTTGCCGGCTATCTCTCGCCTAACCCAGGCGGTGTCGGGCCTATGACCCGTGCGATGCTCGTGAAGAACGTGGTTGACACCGCTGCTCGCGGTTAGAGATTCTTCCCGTTGCTTCGGCACCACGCGCCGAATGTCTCCAACGGTTCGTCGTTCTTTGCAACACTGAATAGAATCTCGAAGGCGTATTCGACCCATTCGGTTCGTGCTTCAATGCGAGCCTGGTCCCAGCGTGCGAAGTCCATTAGGTCACGAGAGATCTTCATCGTGCTCTTGTCGTACTTGGGCTTCTTCTCAGCAAATGGCAACTGCTTCGCTTGCATGTTTAGCTTGAAGTCCAAAAGTGTCAAGTTACCAATCTGGCTAATCAACGCCGGGTAATGTTCCGCCATGTCGCTGTTGCCGTTGAAGACATCCTGGATCCAACCATCGGTCTCGGACTGCGGGGCAATGTGCTCTAGGTGGAGCTCGCTGTTCAGGGCAATAGCATTTGCGCCTGGCGCTAGACGACGGTTTATTCCATGCAGGATTGCCTTGCCAATGAAATCCGAATCACCTTCGTCCTCAAGGTACCGAGCTACGTCAAGGTTGATCTTGCCAATTTCTTTCTCGATGCGAGCCGCGATATCGGCAGCCGAGCCGTTTTCACGGAGGTCATTGCCGAGAGCCTGGAAAAGGTTTTCTAGGATCTGGGCGTTGGAGCCAGCCATGACCCAACGGAAACTCAAGACATACGTCAGGCGCAGTAGCTCCTCTCGTTCCTGAGCACTCAAAGTGACGCGGAAGAGCGTTAGTCCGAAGATGCGGTGGCTCTTAATCAGGCCATTAAGCATCTCGAGGTAATACTGGCTGTTGCCGCCCATTCCAGGGTTGATGATCTGGTGATAGATTTCCGAGGCCTCAACAAGCTCTTGCCAAAAAGCCTTGGCCTTTAGCTTCTTCCCATCAGGCGTGTCATCGTCAAGTCGGTCGTCTACGTGTTTGAAAACCCGCTTCTTTTGGACTGGTCCCGTGGAATTCGCTACGAGATAGTGGCGCAGGAAGGCTTCAGCATCCTTAACGTTGTCGCTGATTTCCTTCCACTCTTCGAATATCTTGCGATGGATTGCAGCTTGTTCTTTTTCGGACTCACCATGGCTTAGGAGCGCCATGATTTGACCGCGTACCAAGTCCGAAGGGCCGAGTGGAAGACCTCGATTGTTGAGTGTGAGAAAGATTTCGAGCGATTCACTAAGCGAGTTAGTCACAACTCGAAGGACAAGGAAACGATTGCGGATCGCGTCCAAGAAATCATTAATACGCTCAAGCTTCGCCTCTGGTGAGTGAAATTTCTCCAGGTCGCTCCGTACAAGTTCGCGGAGTTCATTGATCGCCTTGCGGAACGCAAGGGTGATTGGCGTGTCCTGCTTGGCTACCTTGGCCTGAGTTGGCTTGGGTTCGTAAACCGACTTCTGCATGATTGTGGCAAGGAAGCGGTTCGACTCAAAGCGAGCCTTACCTTCTTCGAGGTCGCTGTAGAGGAACTCCCAGGCCTTGTCGATAACTCGAATAGGGAACCGGCGGTCGGCAGTTTTCGGAAGCGTGTCCATGCCTGATCCCAGTTTGTCGATCTCATCGCGAAGAGCGGCTACCAGGATGAAGATCGTTGTAAGGCGCTGCTGTCCGTCAACGATTGTTGCCAACGCATTGCTAGAAGACTGAAAAATCAGAGTGCCGAAGAAGTGGTTTTCTTTACCGTGCGCACAGTCCTTGAGGTCATCAAAGAGTTCGCCGATTTCATCCTTGGTCCACGCATAGGTCCTTTGATAATCATCGACTTTGATGAGATCGAATTGCTTCACCACATCGAAGAGTGATGGCGTGTTTCCAGTGGCTTCCATGAATCCCCCTAATCCAGATGTGATCAGTAGATCACGAGGGGGATCATCAGATCAAATCGAGTTACTAAAGCTG
>Ga0228699_1001717_pt1 | contig 10402 bp, 6 predicted proteins | sample McNCre217_Aug_MG_FD_178016 | JGI IMG/M metagenome (GOLD analysis project Ga0228699, IMG submission 178016) | Freshwater microbial communities from McNutts Creek, Athens, Georgia, United States - 2-17_Aug_MG | ecosystem: Environmental > Aquatic > Freshwater > Creek | place: USA: Georgia...
AGCAAGCCAGCGTCCACGGGCTGCCCGAGAAGCCGATCAGGGGCACGCGGCCTTTGCCGTCGGCATTCGTGAGGGCTTTGCGGATGGTGCTCACGCCATCGAACACGTACTGCAGCTTGGCCATGTCGGGCACGGCCAGGGCGGCCACGGCGGCCTCGTCGCGCACGATCTTGGCGAACTTCGGCCCCTCGCCTTGGGCGAAGCTCAGGCCCAGCCCCATGGCGTCGGGCACGGTGAGGATGTCGCTGAACAGGATGGCGGCATCGAGGTCGTAGCGCGCCAGCGGTTGCAGCGTGACTTCGCAGGCCAGCTCGGGCTGGGTGGCCAGGCCCATGAAGCTGCCGGCGCGCTCGCGGGTGGCGCGGTATTCCGGCAGGTAGCGGCCGGCCTGGCGCATCAGCCACACGGGCGTGGCGTCGGTGGGCAGGCGCAGGCAGGCGCGCAGGAAGCGGTCATTGGCCAGCGGGGGCAGCGCCACGTTGGCGGTCGAAGTCGGGGTGCTCATGGGGCCATTGTAAAAGCCGGGGGGGCGCGGGCCGCTGCGGGCTTGTCCGTGCAGATCTGTATCCGCCGTTCGTGTCATCTTCACGCCCGCAGGCTGGGGGTGCCTGGGGCAGACCCCTGGGCGATGCGGCGTGCGATGTTCCCTCGGTGTGGCAGCATTCGTCACATGGCGAACCTCATCACTGGCGACATCATTCCCCTCAACCGCACCGAACACGCCTACGTGGCCGTGGACGGTTTTGCCGGCACCATGATGGTGGTGACGGCCTTGCGGCTGTCTCAACCCATCACCTTGCAGCAGGTACGCAAGGCGGCTCGCGAGCTGATGACGGCGTACCCCAAGATGCGATCGATCGTGCAGCCCGGGCTGTGGCGCTATCACCTGCGCGTGATGGACGACACGCCGCTGCTCGACCAGCTGGCCGAGGCCAACTGCGTGCAGGATTTCGGCATCGACATCGATGACCCCAAGGCCTTCGAGGCCTGGCAGGGCCGCGCCCTGAATGACGCCGTGCCGCTGGAGCACGGCCCGATGTTCTGCTTCCGCTTCGTCGATCACCCGACCAACCCGGGCCTGCTGATGGGCATGCACCACCTGATCGCCGACGGCACCACGCACGCTTACCTGGTGCACAACGTGCTGCGCAGCCTCAATGGCCTGCCGATGGACTCGCTGCCCATCGAGGCGCCGTCGATGATCGGTGCGATCAAGCCCGAGAAGTGGTGGCAGTGGCCCGCGCAGATCCTCAAGTCGCGCGCGCACAAGGTGGCCGAGGCCAAGCGCATCAAAGAGGTCAACATCGTGCAGCTGCCCACCCAGCTGGGCCAGCACTACACCTACACGGGCGCGCGCCACTACGAGGTGTCGATGGACACCTCGGAGCTGCGCAAGGCCACGAAGAAGGCCGGCATCTCGATCAACACGCTGGTGGTGGCCGCGCACGCCGAGGCGCTGCTGGCCGACCAGGCGCACGACCCCAAGGCCGCAGCGGTGCTGCGCGTCTCGGTGGACCTGCGCAAGTTCTATCCCAAGGAAGAGAAGCATGGCTTCCTGTGGGGCAACCAGGTGGGCGCCTACCTGATCATCGAGCAGGGCTCGAAGAAATCGGCCATCCAGCGGGTGCGCGATGTGGACGCCAGCCTGAAGGAAGGCCTGGCGCGCTACACCCGCCGCGAGATGGCGTGGACCTACCTGCTCGACGAGCTGACGCCATTCTTGGGCCGCACGCTGATCGGCAGCATCGCCTGGGCGATGAAGCGCAAGAACAGCTTCCCCAAGATCAGCGTGCACGTGACCACCGGCGGCAACGTGACCTTGCTCAACGTGCCCGGCCAGCCGGTGCACCTGACGCGGGTGTACGTGATGGTCAACAGCATCTCGCCGCTGACCGCCACGGTGGAGAGCAACGGCAAGCTCTACATGCCGATGATCTGGCAGGTGGCCGAAACCTCGTACGACGAGATCGGTGCCTTCCAAGAGCGGGTGGAAGCCGCGCTGGTCAAGATCGCCCGCGAGATCATCGCGGACGAGAGCATCACGCCGCCGCCCAAGGGCTGAGCGCGGACGGCTCGCCCCTTCACGGGTTGCAGCGCGTGCAGTGCTGTGGCGAGGCCAAGGCCGGGCCACGGCATGGCCGCGTCTCGGTGTGGCTGCAGCCAGGGCAGGCCCAGGTTTCGCTCAGGGCTTGCGTGCTGGGGGCCAGGCACGCGCGGCAGGGCAGGCCAGGGGTGCGGGTGGTGATCCAGTAGCCGGGCCGCTGGCAGGCAGGGCAGGTGGACTGCAGGCGCTGCAGCAGGTCGCGGGCCGCTTCGCCGATGCGCGTCATGCGCGTGGGGTGGGCGAAGGCGCGCAGGTCAAGCTCCACGAACACCTGGCCATCGGGCGCGAGCTGTGCGCAGCGATCGAACGCCATGCGCAGCGCGGGCCAGTCGCTCAGGCCTTTGGTGACGCGCGGATCGTCTTCATGGTGCGGGCGCACCACCAGGTGGTGGCTGGGGAAGCTGTGGTCGCGCGCGAACTGCTCGACGCGGGCCCAATCGTCGCTCAGCAGGTGGCCGCTGTGGGCCGGGCCCTGGGCGATGCCCACGACCTCGATGCCCAGGCGGTCGTCGAGCCACAGCAGCATCTCCACGTTCCACGGGAAGAGGCCGGTGATCGGGTCGGGCCCGAAGCTGCCTTCGCTGGCCAGGCCCACCGCCAGGCCGGCGGCGCTCATGCCCAGGCGGGCCTTGGTGCGTGCGGCCTCAAGCTGCGAGCCGGGGCGGGCCACCTCGCGGGTGAAGGTGCCGAGCGCATCGGTGTCGATGTGGCCCACGTGGTGCACCGTGCAGCCCAGCGCGGGCGACAGCACCGGGGCGATCACCCGCTCCTTGCCGTGCTGGGTCAGCAGGGCCACGCGCTGCCCGTGCCAGGGGCTCATGCGGGCTCCACAGGCAGCCACTGGCCGCCGGCATGGCGCCACAGTTGAGGGCCGTCGAGGCGCCACAGGTGCAGCCAGCCGTGGTCAACGAGGTGGCGCACGGTGGCGTGGCGGGTCACGATGGCATCGATGGCGGCCTGCGGGGCCTCGATCACCACGGTCAGGCGCAGGGGCTCGTGCACCCACTGGGTGCCATCGTGCACCGACTGGTGCGACAGGCCGATGCGCAGGTCGCCGCCATTGCCTTCGAACACACCCAGGTGGCCGCCCACCACGTTGTGCAGCACCTTGTTGCCGCTGCCCAGGTGGGCCGGGGCGCAGGTGGAGGCGTGGTACTGCCAGTTGATCCAGTGGGTGACCAGCATGGGCGCGGTCATCAGCAGCTCCAGCACGCTGCCGTCGGCATCGTGGTGCGCGCTGTAGTCGTGCAGGAAAACGCGGCCACCGAGGTTCAGGCCCCGGGTGCGCGTGCGCGGGGCGATGACGAAGGCCGCGTTGCCGGCCAGGCCCCACTCGGGGCGGGTCTGGGCCCCGTCGTTGGCGCGGCGGCGGAAGGCCTGGTGCAGGGCGGTGGCCTCGGCGCGGGCGTTGAGGCCCAGGCGGGGGGCGCGCTCGCGGCGCACCTGGTCGCTGGCCTGTTGCAGCACCTGCCTCAAGGTCGACCATGTGGCGTGGGACGCAGCGCTGGGCGCGGGGGCGTCGAACACCTCGATGTCATCGGTGGTGGTGTTGTGCAGGGCGGCCACGAACACGGTGTCGGCGGGCACCTGCACGCCTTGGGCGCGCAGGCCGTCGCGCACGGTGGCTTCGTTGAGCAGGCCGGCCAGCACGCGGGCATTGACCTCGCCGGTTTGGCCACCACAGGCACCACAGTCGAGCGAGGCCGCGTGCGCGTTGTTGTGGCTCTGGCTGCCATGGCCCACCAGCAGCACGAGCGGGGCGAGGCCGTGGTCCAGGCCCATGGCGTGCAGCACGCGGGCGGCCAGGCTCACCTTGGCGGCGGTGTCGAGGCCGCTCAGGCTGGGGCAGCACAGTGGGCGGTAGCGCGCGGGCAGGCCGTCGAGGTCGTCGCGGGGGCGGGCTTGGGTGCTGGGAGACAGCCAGCGGCCGAGCTGGCCGAGCTGGCCCACGCCGGCCGCCTCGACGAACGAGAACGCGGCCGCCGGCCAGCGGCTGGCGGTGTGCCAGGCCTCGGTCCAGGCGAAGCGGCGCTGGCGGGCGCGGGCCACCGTGGTGGTGTCGGCGCCGGCCACCGTGTCGTGCACAGCGAGGGTGGGCGCCAGCAGCCCGGGCAGTTGGGCCCGCTCGGCTTGGGTACCCAGCGGGGTATAGGCCAGGGGCAGCCCGAAGAAGCCGGCAAAGCCCACCGTCTGCATGGCCGGCCAGGCGGCTTCGAGCGCGCGGCGCAGGGGCTCGCTGCGCACGTCGATGCAGAAGGCGGCTTGCACGGCGGGGCGGGAGGCCGCTGAGGGTGATGCCATCGATGGGGTCGATGAGGCGTCGCTGAGGGCCGCGGCCTCGCGCAGCTGTGCCGCCAAGGTGCGCTGGTAGCCAGCCTCGAAGGCGGCTTGCCAAACCTCGTCGACCGCCAGCTCGGCGTGCGCCTGGGCGAGCTGCTGCGGGGCCTGTGCCCAGGCTTGCTGCAGGGCCGCGAAGGCTTGCTGGGCGGCCCGGTCGTCTTTGCATTCGAGCAGCAGCGCGCCCCAGGCCAGGCGGATGGCCAGCAGGTCGCGCAGGGCGCTGTGGTGGTCGTCGGCGGGCTTGCCATCCAACTGGGCTTGCCAGCCCAGGTAGGCGCACCACGAGGCCCAGCCGTTGACCGACAGCAGCACGGCCTCCAGGTAGTCGGCCCAGACCTCGGGCGGCAGGCCCAGGCGCTGCATGACCCAGCACTCGGCGTCGGCGCGGGTGGCGGGCAGTGCGACCAGGCCGCGCCGCAGGTGAGGCAGGCCCATCAGCAGGCCGATGCCGTGGTCGTGCACCAGGGTGTCGCGCCAGAAGCGGTAGAGGCCGCCGCTGCGTTGTGGCTGCCAGTCGGCCTGGGTGTCGTCGAAATAGGCGGCACAGGTCTGGCTCACCTGGTGGGTGATGGCCTGCCGCCACGACAGGCGCTGGTGCCGCTCGGGGTCGTCATCCAGCACGTCGATCAGCAGGGGCAGGCGCGGCAGGGCCAGCGGCCGATCCAGCGCCTGCGTGCACTGGGCGGCGCGCAGTGGCGGCACGCCGGCGGGGCGTTGGGCCAGCGCGGCATCGAGGTCGGCCGGGGAGATGCGGCCGCCGTGCCAGGCCTCGCGCACCCGGGTGCGGTCGGGGAAGACGGGGATGCCCGCCAGCACCGCCATGCGGGCGGCGACCTCGCGCACCGGGCGCCCGATGCGCTGCCAGTGCGGGTTGACGGCGATCGAGCGGTCGAGCGGCCAGGTGGGGGCCACCGTGGCGCAGGCCTCGGCGCAGGCGCGGTCGACCTGGTGCGCACCGATGGTGAGGGTGGGCGCCGTGTGGGCGTGCTGCGGTGCGATCAGGGTGTCCAACATGGGGGGCTCCAAAACTCAATCCGAGGCGCCTTGTGGTGCGCAAGAGGGCGCCCACACGTCGTGGTCGGCGCGGCGGTGGGGCGTCCAGCGGGTGGGCCACAGGCGCAGGGTCAGGCGGGTGTAGGCCTCGTCCACGTAAAAGCCGGCGTAGCTCCAGCGGCGCCACACGCTCAGGCGCTGCGGCCAGCGCTGCAGGGCCACCAGCGCGGCGTAGAGCAGGCCCAAGGCGGCGGCAGCGGCCCAGCCGGCGGCGCCTGCCGGGGTGTCGCGCAAGGCCAGGGCATGGGGCAGGGCGTGGGCCAGGGTGGCCAAGGCCGCCAGGGCCACGGTGATGCTGGCGCCGGCCGCGGCGGCCAGCAGGGGCTGGGCGGCGGCGGTGTCGGGCCCCGCGCGCGGCACCCACAGCAGCGGGGCCCAGGCCAGGGCCAGCACGGCCGTCCACCACAGAGGCCAGGCCGTGGGGGCGATCGCTGCTTGCACGCCAGCGATCAGGGCCATGCTCAGCAGCGGGGCGGCCAGCAGGCTCCAGGTGCTCGGCGTGGCGCGGCCGCGCAGGCGCTGCTGGCGGGTGTGCTGCACCGCGCTCGACGAGGCCAAGAAGGCATGCGCCTTGTACAGCGAGTGCCCGATCAGGTGCAGGGCCGCCAGGGTGTAGAGCCCCAGGCCGCACTCCATCACCATGAAGCCCATCTGGGCCACGGTGGACCAGGCCAGCCGCACCTTGATGCTGATGCGCGTCATCATCACCAGGCCGGCCAGCACGGCGGTGGCCACGCCCAGGCCCACCAGCAGGCCTTGCGCCACGGGCGAGGCCTCGATCAGCGTGGCCTGGCGGATCAGCACCCAGCCGCCCAGGTTGACCACGCCGGCGTGCAGCAGGGCCGACACCGGGGTGGGCGCCTCCATCACCTGGATGATCCAGCCGTGCACGGGCAGCAAGGCGGTGCGCAGCACCACGGCCAGCACCAGCAGCACGGCGCTGGCTTGCAGCCCGCCGGACACAGCGCCCTCGGCCACCTGCCGGCTGACCTCGGCCGCCACGGTGTCGAGGTGGCCGCTGCCGGCTTCGCGCCAGGCCAGGGTGGCGGCTGCGGTCAACAGGGCATCGGCCAGGCGGTCGGCCAGGCGCTTCTTGTGCGCGGCCAGCAGGGCAAAGGGGCGCTCGCTGTAAAAGCACAGCAGGGGCTGCAGGCACAGGCCCACGGCCGCCCACGCGGCGATCAGCAGCACCCAGTGGTTGGCCAGCAGCAGCACCTGCACCGAGGCCAGCACCCCGGCCAGGGCCGAGGCGTGGCTGCGCTGGCCTGCGGGGCCTTGCGCATCGCCCTGCAGGTAGCGGCTGGAAAACGCCGCGATCACCACCGCCAGGCCCTGCACCAGCACCGCCAGCACCGCGCCCAGCGGGGTCAAGGTCAGCCAGGCTTCGGGTGCCGAGGGTGCAGCGGGGGCTGGGGTGGCCACGCTGGCCTGCAGGCCCAGCACCACCGCGGCAGCCAGCGCCGCTACGCCCCCGGCGGTCATTGCCCGCTGCACGGTGCGCCACGCCTGCTCGGCGGCGGCTTGCGGGTGCCGCCGCAGCACAGCGGCGGCGCCCACAGCCAGCAGCGGGGCGACCAGCGCCAGGCTCAGGCCGATCGTGGGGGCGGTGGTGGTGCCGATGGCCCAGCCCAAGGCGGCGTCCAGCGGCGGGGTGTTCACCCAGATTTCGGGTCCCATGGCGTCTCCAATCTTGCAACTGGCGCCATGGTGCCGACCGGCCGTCATTCAGTAAAATACATTGATCAGAACCGATTGATCTGAAAAACAGAACACATGAACCTGGAGCAGCTCAACTTCCACCACCTGTTCTACTTTTGGCGGGTGGCCAAGGCCGGGCACCTCACGCGGGCGGCCCAGGCGATGCACGTGTCGCAATCGGCGCTGTCGGCCCAGATCCGGCAGCTGGAAGACCGCCTGGGCGAGCCCCTGTTCGAGCGCGAAAAGCGCCGCCTGCTGCTCACCGACACGGGGCAGCTGGTGCTGTCCTATGCCGAAAACATCTTCGGTCTGGGGCAAGAGATGATCGGCCGCCTGCAGGGCCACAGCGAGGGGCTGACCCGGCTGCGCGTGGGCAGCGTGGCCACGCTGTCGCGCAACTACCAGGAGAACTGGATCCGCCCGCTGCTGTCGGATCCCACCGTCACGCTCACGCTCGAATCCGGCCTGCTGCAAGACCTGCTGGTGCGCCTGGCCCACCACGAGCTCGATGTGGTGCTGGCCAACGAGCCGGTGTCGAGCAACCAGCAGCAGCCGCTGCACTGCCGCTTCCTGGGCAGCCAGGGCATCTCGCTGGTGGGCCCGGCCGCCACGTGGCAGGGGCAGACGCTGACCATCCCGCAGGGCCTCGATGGGATGGACGTGGCGCTGCCCGGGCCGCGCCACGCCTTGCGCGCGCAACTCGATGCGCTGTGCCTGTCGGCTGGGGTCAAGCCGCGGGTGCGCGCCGAGGTGGACGACATGGCCATGCTGCGCCTGATCGCCCGCGACAGCGGCTGGCTCACCGTGCTGCCCGAGGTGGTGGTGCAAGATGAGTTGCGCGCCGGGGTGCTGGTGGTGCTGGGGCAGTCGACTGAGCTCACGGAGCGCTTCTACGCCATCACCACGCCACACCGCCACCGCATCGAGCGGCTGGAGCGGCTGCTGGCCGGCCTGCCCGAGTGAGGCCCATGCGGTGGGCGTGGTGGGCGTGGTGGGCGCGGTGCCCGCAGCTCAGCGCGCCACCGGCATCACGAAGGCGTTGCCCTGGCCGCCGCCGTCATGCCAGCGCTGCATGATGGACTTTTGCTTGGTGTAGAAGCGCACGCCCTCTTCGCCGTAGGCGTGCATGTCGCCAAACAGGCTTTGCTTCCAGCCGCCAAAGCCGTGCCAGGCCATGGGCACGGGGATGGGCACGTTGATGCCCACCATGCCCACCTGCACGCGGCGGCCGAACTCGCGGGCGGTGTGGCCGTCGCGGGTGAACAGCGACACGCCGTTGCCAAAGGGGTGGTCGTTGATGAGCTGCAGGGCCTGCGCGAAATCGGGCACCCGCACGCAGCACAGCACCGGGCCGAAGATCTCTTGCTGGTAGATCGACATGCTGGTACGCACATGGTCGAACAGCGTGCCGCCCAGCCAGAAGCCACCCGGGTGCTCGGCGCTGGCGTGCACCCGGCCATCGCACAGCAGCTGGGCGCCTTCGGCCACCCCGGCGTCGATGTGGCCACGGATGCGCTCACGCGCGGCGGCCGTCACGATCGGGCCCATCTCGGCATCCAGGTGCAGGCCGCTCTTGATCTGGAGCTGGCGCGTGCGCTCGGCCAGCAAGGGCACGATGCGGTCGCCCACATCGCCCACCAGCACGGCCACCGAGATGGCCATGCAGCGTTCGCCGGCCGAGCCGTAGGCCGCGCCGATCAGCGCCTCCACGGTCTTGTCGAGGTCGGCATCGGGCATCACCACCAAGTGGTTCTTGGCGCCGCCCAAGGCCTGCACGCGCTTGCCGTGGCGGGCCCCCGTTTCGTAGATGTGCTGGGCAATCGGCGTGGAGCCCACGAAGCTCACGGCCTGCACCTCGGGGTGGGTGAGCAGCGCGTCCACGGCCACCTTGTCGCCCTGCACCACGTTGAAGACGCCCTTGGGCAGCCCGGCCTCGGCCAGCAGGCGGGACATGAACAGCGAGGCCGACGGGTCGGTGGGGCTGGGCTTGAGCACAAAGGTGTTGCCCGCCGCGATGGCCACCGGGAACATCCAGCACGGCACCATCACGGGGAAGTTGAACGGCGTCACGCCGGCCACCACGCCCAGGGGCTGGCGCAGCGTCCAGTTGTCGATGCCGGTGGACACCTGCTCGCAGTGGTCGCCCTTGAGCAGCTGCGGGATGCCGCAGGCGAACTCCACGATCTCGATGCCCCGGGTGACCTCGCCCTGCGCGTCGGTGAACACCTTGCCATGCTCGCTGGTGATCATGGCGGCCAGGGTGTCGCGGTGGGTGTTGAGCAGGGCCAAGAAGCGCTGCATCACCCGCGCCCGCTGGATGGGCGGCGTGTCGGCCCAGGCCGGGAAGGCGGCGGCTGCGGCGCGCACGGCGGCGTCCACGGTGTCGGCCTCGGCCAGGGGCACCCGGCGGGCCACCGCACCCGTGGTCGGGTTGCAGACCTCGGCGTAGCGGCCGGTGGTGGGGGCCATCACCTGGCCATCGATGTGGTGGCCCACGTCCTGGGCGTCGGTGTAGAAGGTGGGCGCGAAGGTGGTTGGGCTCATGGGGCGTTGGGGCGATGTGCGGTCTGGGGCTTGCAGGGCGCGCGGGGATGTCGCGGGTCGCAGCCTGCAGTATCCGGCGGCCGCGCCCGCATCCCCCCAGACCCTAGCGAGCGCCGTGCCCGTGCCACAACGCCTCAGTCAGGTGCGCATCCCGCCAGGCCTGCGGCGTGTCGTGGTGCCAGCCCTTGAACGCACGCACGAAGTTGGCCACCGAGCTGTAGCCCAGGCGCACCGCCACGTCACTCAGGCTCAGACGGCGGTCTTGCAGCAACACCAGGCTGTCGCGGTGCTGGGCCTCTTGCAGCAGCTGCCGAAAGGGCAGGCCGGCCTCGGCCAGCTGGCGCGTCAGCGTGCGCGACGACACGTGCAGCTGCGCCGCCACCTCGTCGAGGCTGGGGTAGCCCAGCTCGCTGTTGACCAGGCGGGCGCGCACCAGGGCCACCGGGTCGCGGCGGGCCTGGATCAGCGCCAGCTCGCGGGCGCACTCGCGCTCGGCCAGCTTGGCGGCGATCACGTCGCTGGTCAGCAGCGGCACCCGCGTCAGCCGACCCGGCATGCGGATCGCCACCTGCCCGCTCTCAAAGTGGCAGCGCGGCAGGCGGTGGGCAAAGCGCGCGTGGTAGGGCGGGGCCGGGTGGTCGAAAAACAGCTCCAACTCGCCGC
>Ga0228699_1001722_pt1 | contig 10374 bp, 6 predicted proteins | sample McNCre217_Aug_MG_FD_178016 | JGI IMG/M metagenome (GOLD analysis project Ga0228699, IMG submission 178016) | Freshwater microbial communities from McNutts Creek, Athens, Georgia, United States - 2-17_Aug_MG | ecosystem: Environmental > Aquatic > Freshwater > Creek | place: USA: Georgia...
CCTTCTCGCAGCAAGTCATGCATCGTTTCACGCATGGCGCGAATGCCCGCACGCGAGAGGCGCGAGATGATGCTGTCGTCCAAGGAGGTGTGCGGCGCAATCACACCCACAGGCAGACCCGATGCACCTGCGGCAGGCGCACTGCCTGCATCGAGCACGGTGACTTGCCAGCCTCGGGTGGCCAATGCGCGTGCGGTGCCTGCGCCAGCGATGCCCGAGCCAATCACGGTGACATGCCGTTGCGGCTCAGGGGGCAGGGCTTGCGGCGGCATGCAGGGTCCGGTGGGGTGGGCATGCAGCAGCGCTGCAAACTCGGGCGCATCGCCGACGCATAAAGTCAGACAGAGCTGACCTTGTTCAAACCGCAGCCGATGGATGCCAGGCAACAAGCCCCAGCATTTCGCGCTGAGTTGCTGCGCGAGCTGTTGCTGTTCGGTGGGTGTTGCTTGGCGGGGCTGTGGCGTTGCATCTTGGGGTGCTGTGAGCGCTTGGGCCAACACATCCAAATGCGCTGGTTCATGCCAATGGGCCAGCACGTGCAACCGCGCAGGGCGCGCGGCGTCGGCACGCCAAGCGGCCCATAGGTTGACAAAAGCCTGCGGGTCAAACTGGGGTTGCGCGATGCGCCAGATCGGGTGTCCGCGCCAAACGGACCAAGGGCTCACAGAAACAAACGGCTTGCAGCCGGGTGAGGACGTTTAAGCGCTGGGCGGCACGTAGCCTTGCACCACGTCTGCGCCGTCGCCGAAGAAGTGTTTTTCCATTTGGCGCTTGAGGTATTCACGGGCGCGTTGGTCGGCCAAGTTCAGGCGGTTTTCGTTGACCAACATGGTTTGCTGTTTCATCCACTCGGCCCAAGCTTGCTTGCTCACTGACTCCCACAGACGTTTGCCCATCTCACCGGGGTAGGGAGGAAAGTCGAGGCCTTCGGCTTCGACGCCGAGTTTGATGCATTGAACAGTGCGTGCCATGGTGGTTATTTTTTGCGTAAACGTTGAAACAAGAACAAGACTTTAACAAGCTTTGAGTGACCTCAAGCCCGGCAAGGGCTCAGATCACACGGAAATGGTGGGTTGCGTCGCGGGCCAGCTGTTCGACCAAGCCGAACTCCCAGTCCAAATAGCCCTGCATGGCTTCGACGGGGTTGTCGGTGCCTTCGTAGGGGCGGCGGTAACGGTCCACGCGCTCAGCACCCATTTGGCGGTCGCCCGCCTGTAAGGTGTTGCCCGCAGCAGCCCAAGCGGCATTGCCGCCTTCGAGCCAGACCACCTCGATGCCGGGTTTGACCAAGGCTTTCACCTCTGTCGCGGCAAAGCGCGAGATGCTGCCATTGGCGCAGGTCAGCACATAGCGGTGGCCTTTGTGGGCAGTGGCGATGGAGGTTTTGAGCTGCGAGCGCAGCGCCCACCACGCGTTGTGGATGTGGCCTTTGACAAACTGGGCGCTGGTGCTGAAATCGAGCACCACGGTGTGGCTGTTGCGGTCAGCCAGCCACGCTTTGACTTGGGCGGCTTGCACAGTCACGACTTCTTCAAGCGGTTCGGGCAGCGGCGTGGCGGGCGTGTCGGTGACCTTGAAATCATCGACGCTCAGGCCATCGAGCACATAGACCTCCCAGCCCATTTGAGCCAGCCACGAGGCTGACATATTGGCGCGCACGCCGTCGGTGTCGCACAGCACCAGACGTGCGCCACGTACGGGGGCTTGGTGGTCGGTTTCTTGCACCAGTTGGCCGCCAGGGGCGCTGCGTGCATGGGCGATGTGGCCAGCGGCAAATTCTTCGGGTGTGCGCACATCAAACACATAGGTGGTGCGGCTGGCGTCTGCCAGCCAGGTGTGCAGTTCGTCTTGGCGTACACGGCGCACGCCGGCGCGGTAGGCCACGGCCAACGCCGTCGCAGCGGCTTGGCGGCGGATGCTGTCGTCGACGTCTGGAAAGCGTTGGTCGGCACCTTGGGCCAGCTGTTGACCAGCCAAGGTCCAGCCAATCGTGCCGTTGCGCAAGGCGCTCACGGGGTTGGGAATACCGGCGTTGATGAGCGACTGGGTGCCAATGATGCTGCGGGTGCGTCCTGCGCAGTTGACGATGATGCGGGTGGTGGCGTTTGGTGCCAGGGCGCGGGCACGCAACACCAACTCTGCGCCGGGCACGCTGACGCCGCTTGGAATGCTCATGGTTTGGTATTCGTCAAAACGCCGAGCATCGAGCACCACCACATCGGCTTTGGCATCAATCAAGGCTTTGACCTCTTGCGCCGACAACGAGGGCGTGTGGCGCTTGGATTCGACCAATTCGCCAAACGATTTGCTGGGCACGTTGACGTCGCGAAACAGTTCGCCGCCGCTGTCCTGCCAGCCTTTGAGGCCGCCCGCGAGCAAGCTCACCTGGGTATAGCCCATGCGTTGCAAGGTGCGTGCAGCGGGCAGGGCGATGTCTTCGCCGTTGTCGTACACCACGAGGGGGGTGCTCAGGCGCGGAATGCGTTGCCAAGCCTGGGCTTCAATTTGACCCACGGGCATGTTGGCGGCAAACAGCGGATGGGCTTGGGCAAAGGGGTCTTCTTCGCGCACATCGAGGATGGCAATTTCCTGGCGCTGCAGCAACATCTGACGAATGTCTGCAAAGGTGGTGAGTGGAAATTCGGTGGGCACGTGCAGCAAGTCATTGCTGTACCCCGAGATGAATTCTTTGGCCGTGCCGTCTTCCAAAAACACATGGCGTCGCACTTTGCCGATGTTGCCGCCATAAACGTGAATGCTGATCGAGGGCTGGTCTTGCAACGCATTCCATACCCGGTGTACATCGCCAATGCGAGGCGACACGGCTTCGACATCACCAGGCTCCAAACGTGTTTGCGTCCCGCTGGCTTGCCACTGACCTTGTGCGTTTTGCGCGAAGGGTTGTGCCAGTTCAGCGCCCCGCAGCATGCCGATCAGGCCCCACACAGTATGGTCGTGGATGGGAGTGGATTGACCGGGGCCCCAGACAAAACTCACCACCGAGAAACGGTCATTTGGATCGGCGTACAACAGGTATTGCTGGTAACGCTCGGGGTTGGGTTGCGCGTATTCATCGGGCAGCCAGTCGTCGCTTTGGACCAGTTGTGCCAGCAGCACCTTGCCGCGTTCCAGAATCGATGCCTCGTCTTGGGTGCGTCGCAGCACCTCGTCGAGCTGGGTCACGAAGTGCTGCAAGCGGGGTGTGTGTTCGAGCGCTGGCGTACGAAAGGTCATGATGTGTGCGTGTACGGGATGAAGGTGTCGTCTGGTCTGATTGTTTCACAGCGACAATCTGAACTTGCATGTCAGGAGTAGGAAATGGGCTTAGAACTTTTGGGTAGGCCACGCCGTGTGTGGCTGTTGGTCGCGTTGGGCTGCATCGGTTTGTTGGCTTTTGGTTTGTATTTGCAGCACGTGGTGGGCTTGGAGCCTTGCCCCATGTGCATCGTGCAGCGCTACGTGATGGTCTTGATTGCTCTGTGCGCCTTGGTTGGCGCGTGCATGCCGTCTCGTCGTGCTGCAGGAGCTACCGGTGGCGTGTTGACGCTGTTGGCCGTGGGTGGTGCCTATGTGGCAGCGCGTCACAGCTGGTTGCAGTGGTATCCGCCCGAGGTGGTGTCTTGCGGGCGCGACTTCTACGGCATGATCGAAACCTTCCCGCTCAAGCGGGCGATTCCGATGATTTTCAAAGGCGGTGGCGACTGCAGCCAAGTCGATTGGACGTTTTTAGGCGGCTCCATCGCCAATTGGTCATTTGTGTGCTTTGTGGGTATTGCGTTGCTGGCGCTGGCCACCGCCTGGCATAGCGCCACCACGTCAAGCGCTGACCTTGACAGCCTTTAAAGCTGCTTGACCAGCACCACGCTCCTGCGGTCCCAGTTGTATTTGCGCTTGCGGGTCTCGGGCAACCAGTCGGCGTCGACTTGCACAAAGCCGCGTTTCAAGAACCAGTGCTTGGTGCGGGTGGTCAGCACAAAAATGCTTTTCAGGCCCTTGTTGCGTGCGCGTTGCTCGATGCGTTTGAGCACCTTCTCGCCGTCACCTTGACCTTGCGATTGCGGTGACACGGTGAGTGCCGCCATCTCTGCGGTTTTGGCCTCGGGGTAGGGATACAAGGCGGCGCAGGCAAAGATCACGCCGTCGTGTTCGATGACGGTGTATTGACCCACATCGCGCTCAATCTCGTTGCGGTCACGTTTGACCAGGGTGCCGTCTTTCTCGAACGGCTCAATGAGTTGCAAGATGCCGCCCACGTCTTCGTGCGTGGCTTCGCGCAACTCTTCGAGCTTTTCGTCGACCACCATGGTGCCAATGCCATCATGCATGTACACCTCTAGCAGCAGCGAACCATCCACTGCAAAGGGCAAGATGTGGCTACGCTCCACACCCGTCTCACATGCCTTTACACAATGCTGCAAGTAAAACGCAATGTCTGTTGGGTTGGTGGTGTGGGGCAGGGTGGACAGCAACTGTTTGGCAGCGTCCAAGGGCAGCTCTGTGTCGATGGGGTTGTCTTCGCTGGCGGGCTCCAACGGGTGGATGCGTATGCCTGGTGTTTCGGTGACAAAAATCAATTTGTCGGCCTGCAGCGCGGTGGCCACCGAGGTGGCCACTTCTTCCATGGTGAGGTTGAACGCTTCTCCAGTGGGCGAGAAGCCAAAAGGTGAAATCAACACCATCGACCCAGCGGCCAGTGTTTGGGTGATGCCCGCCACGTCCACCTTGCGCACCAAGCCGGAGTGCTGAAAATCCACCCCGTCCAAGATGCCCACGGGACGCGCGGTGATGAAGTTGCCAGAAATCACCCGTACCGTGGCGCCTGCCATGGGCGTGTTGGGCAGGGCTTGGCTGAAGGCGGCTTCAATCTCGTAGCGCAGCTGGCCAGCGGCTTCTTGGGCACAGTCCAGTGACACGCTGTCGGTGATGCGCATGCCGTGCGAGTACTGCGGCACATGGCCCTTGGCCGCGAGTTGTTCATTCACCTGGGGGCGAAACCCGTGCACCAACACAATGCGCACGCCCATGCTTTGGATGAGTGCCAAATCTTGTGCCAAATTGGGCAACTTGCCCGCCGCAATGGCTTCGCCCGCAATGCCGACGACAAACGTCTTGCCACGATGCATGTGGATGTAAGGCGCGACCGAACGGAACCAAGGCACAAAGGTGAAGTCAAAAACAGCGGACATGGTGGCAGGTGGGTGGCGGTTTAGGTGACAGAACGCCCGCGAAGAAGGCCGGGCGGGGATAATTGCGAATTGTCACCCAAGTTATTGCCTAAGTTGCCGCCTGTTTTGTCCACGCCTGTTCCTGCCTCCCTTCAAATTGAATTTCCAGAATCCTTGCCCGTTTCGGCCAGGCGCGAGGAAATCATGGCGGCCATGCAAGCGCACCAGGTCATCATCGTTTGCGGTGAAACGGGCTCAGGCAAAACCACGCAGCTGCCTAAGATGGCGCTGGCCTTGGGGCGAGGGAATTTGGGGTCAGATACCGATTTTGCGAAGCAAAAGTCGGGCTCTGACCCTAAATTTCAACGCAAACAAATCATTGGCCACACCCAACCCCGCCGCATTGCTGCCAGTTCAGTGGCCAAGCGCATTGCCGAAGAACTCAAAACTCCGCTGGGCGAGGTGGTGGGCTACAAGGTGCGCTTCCAAGACCGCCTGAGCAAAGACGCCTCCGTCAAGCTGATGACCGACGGCATTTTGCTGGCCGAGACGCAAAACGACCCGCTGCTCAAAGCCTACGACACCCTCATCATTGACGAGGCCCACGAGCGCAGCCTGAACATCGACTTTCTGCTGGGCTACTTGCGCGAAATCTTGCCGCGCAGGCCAGATTTAAAAATCATCGTCACCTCGGCCACGATTGACGCCGATCGCTTTGCACAGCACTTTGCTTCTGCCAAGGGGCCAGCGCCTGTGTTGATGGTCTCGGGCCGTACTTTTCCGGTGGAGATGCGCTATCGCCCGTTTGAAGAAAAGCGTGACTACGACTTGAACAACGCCATTGCCGATGGCGTGGACGAGCTGTGGGGCAACCCATCGCAGCAAGGCGATATCTTGGTGTTCTTGCCGGGCGAACGCGAAATTCGCGAAGCGGCAGACCACTTGCGTGCCCACCTAAGCCATAGCCCGGTGTTGCGCGGCGCCGATGTGTTGCCGCTGTTTGCGCGCTTGTCGCAAGCCGAGCAAGACCGCGTGTTCGACAGCCACAGTGGACGGCGCATCGTGCTGGCCACCAACGTGGCCGAAACCTCGCTCACGGTGCCCGGCATCCGCTATGTGATTGATGCAGGCACGGCACGCGTCAAGCGCTACAGCTGGCGCAGTAAAGTGGAGCAACTGATGGTCGAGCCCATCAGCCAAGCCGCAGCCAACCAACGCGCTGGCCGTTGCGGGCGTGTGGCCAACGGTATTTGTATCCGCTTGTACGACGAGGTGGATTTCAACGGCAGAACGAAATTCACCGACCCTGAAATTTTGCGTTCATCGTTGGCCGGTGTGATCTTGCGCATGAAGTCACTGCACTTGGGCAATGTGGAGCAGTTCCCGTTCTTAGAAGCCCCGCGCCCCAAAGCGATTGTCGATGGCTACCAACTCTTAAGCGAACTCGGCGCGGTGGATGACGACAACGAGTTGACCCCCATCGGCCGCGAACTGGCCAAGCTGCCCCTCGACCCTCGCGTGGGCCGCATGATTTTGGAAGCGCGTGAGCGCAACGCCCTGGACGAAGTGCTCATCATTGCCTCGGCCTTGAGCGTGCAAGACGTGCGCGACCGCCCGATGGAAGCGCAAGCCGCAGCCGACCAAGCGCACGCCAAGTTTGACGATGACCGGAGCGAATTCAGCGGCTACCTCAACCTGTGGAAGTGGTTAGAAAACTCGCGTGGTGGTAAGCCTCATTTGCCTGCCAGCATGAAACAACAAATTGCGGTGAAACAACCGCAAAGCAAACAAGGCGCAGGATTATTTGGGGTCAGAACCCAATTATCAAATTGGGGTCCGACCCCAAATAATCCTGAGCACAAGCTGAGCAATCGCCAATACGAAGCGCTGCTGCGGCAAAACTTCATCAACGTGCGCCGCGTGCGCGAGTGGCGCGACACGCACACCCAGTTGTTGACGGTGGTCACTGAGCACAAATGGCGCATCAACACCTTGCCCGCCAGCTACGAGCAATTGCATTTGTCGATGTTGGCAGGCTTGCTGGGCAACGTGGGCTGCAAGCTCGAAGACGATGAGGCGTATTTGGGCGCACGGGGCATCAAGTTTTACCGCCACCCTGGTGCGCACTTGCGCAAAAAACCGGGTCGCTGGATTGTGGTGGCCGAGCTGGTGGAAACCACGCGTTTGTTTGGCCGAGGCATTGCCGCGATGGAGCCGCAGTGGCTGGAGCAGGTGGGCGGCCATTTGCTGAAAAAACAATTGCTCGACCCGCATTGGGAAAAGAAAGCGGGGGAAGTCAAAGCGCTGGAGCGTGCCACGTTGTATGGGCTCGTGGTCTACAACGGCCGCCGCGTCAGTTACAGCAAAGTGGACATGGTGGGGGCGCGCGAAATCTTCATTCGTGAAGCGCTGGTGGCGGGCGAGCTCGACACCAAGCTGCCGTTCCTCGCGGCGAACCAAAAGCTCATCGCGCAAGTGGAAGAGCTAGAACACAAGTCGCGCCGCCAAGATGTGTTGGTGGACGATGCACTCATCTACGCGTTTTACGACCAACAACTGCCTGCCGATGTGTGCAGCTTGGTCACGCTAGAGCATTGGTACCGCGACGAGGTGAAACGCCAGCCCAGGTTGTTGTGCCTGGGTCGCGAAGAGTTGATGCGTCATCAAGCCGCGGGCATTACCACGCAAGCGTTTCCCAAAACATTACGCATGGGCGGTGTGGATTGCACGGCCGATTATCTGCACGAACCCGGCGATGCCAAAGACGGCCTGACCGTGACGGTGCCGCTGTTTGTGTTGAACCAGGTGAACGAAGAGCGTGCCGAGTGGCTGGTACCGGGCATGCTGAACCAAAAAGTGCATGCACTGTTGAAAACGCTGCATCAAAAACCACGCTCACGCTTGGTGCCGTTGCCTGAGAGTGCGGCGCGTTTGACGGAGGCTTTGTCTGCTGACACGGTGTTTGGTTCCGGCTCTTTGGTGGACGCCTTGCTCAAGCTGGTGCGCGACGCCACGCAAGTGGATGTGAAGCGCGCAGATTTCAAAGTCGACATGTTGCCGCCGCACCTGTTCATGAACTTCCGTGTGGTGGATGAGCATGGGCGACAGTTGGGGCATGGGCGCAACTTGGGCGCTTTGAAGGCTGAGTTGGGGAGTCAGGCGCGGGGGGCGTTTCAGGCTTTGGCTGCGCTCAAAGGTGTGGGTACTTTTTCGGGGTCTGTTGCTGGCGTTGACGGGGCTGCGGCGTCGGCCGATGGAGAGCAGCGGGCTCCTCATGCTTTACAGAAATCGTCACCCGCTGCTCCCCATCATCCAACACCTTCTGGTCGCGCTGCGTCTGCTACTCGTTCTGCTGCTTCTCCTCCTGCGGATCAACGTTATACGAGTTGGACGTTTGGTGAGCTGCCCGAGCTGATGGAAATCACCAAAGGCAGCCAAACCCTCATTGGTTTTCCAGCCTTGGTAGATGTGGGCGACGCCGTGTGCATTGAAGTGTTTGACGAGCCCGAGGTGGCTGCGACCAAACATCGCGCGGGCTTGCGCCGTTTGTTTGCCATGCAAATCAAAGACGCGCTCAAGTACCTTGAGAAAAATTTGCCCGACCTGCAAAAAATGTCCGTGGCGTACATGATGGTTGGCAAGTCACCCGATGGCTCGGGCGGGGGCACGGCTGACGAACTCAAACAACAAATCCTCGACGTGGCGCTTGATCGCGCGTTCTTGCTTGATCCACTTCCCACCAGTGAGGCCGACTTCAAGCGTCGCCTCGACGAGGGACGAGGCCGATTGACCTTGATTGCCAACGAAGTGGCCCGTTTGGCTGGTACGGTGTTGACCGAGTTTGCGGCGGCGAGTCGCAAAGTGAAAGACACCAAAATCAGTCCCGACAGTGTGGCCGACGCCGCCCAGCAGTTGCAACGCTTGGTGGGCAAACGCTTCATCACCGAGACGCCCTATACGCAGCTGCAGCACTTTGCGCGCTATCTCAAAGCTGTGGTGCTGCGTTTAGACAAACTGCGCGCCGATGCCGCACGCGACGCCACCAAACTGGCCGAACTCAAGCCGTTGGAGCAAAAGTATTGGCGCTTGGTGGCCGAGCGCAAGGGCGTGACCGATGCGCGCATGCAAGAGTTCCGATGGTTGCTGGAAGAACTGCGCGTGAGCTTTTTCGCGCAAGAGTTGCGCACGCCACAGCCCGTGAGTGTGAAGCGGCTCGATAAGGCTTGGCAGCAGTTGAGTTATTAGGCCAGTTTCAGTCCAATTGCATGTTTGAGCCAAAGGCTTAAGTGACGCTTTAAAGCCGCGCCAACCGCCCCAAGGCCAGCTTCAAAGTCTCGTCTTTTTTGGCAAAGCAAAAGCGCACCACGCGTTGGTCAAAGCTGTCGGCATAAAAGGCTGACAGCGGAATGGCGGCCACGCCAATTTCAATGGTCAGCCATTTGCAGAACTCGGCTTCACTCAGGTCTTTTTCAGGTACGGCCAGTTTGTCGATGCGCACGCACTGAAAGTAACTGCCTTGGCCGGGCAACAGCTCAAACTTGGTTTGTGCCAGGCCCGCGCGAAACAGATCGCGCTTGGCGGCGTAGAACGCAGGCAGTTGCAAATAGGGTTGAGGGTCTTTGAGGTAAGCCGCCAAGCCGTGTTGCACCGGCGTGTTGACGGTGAACACATTGAACTGATGGACCTTGCGGAACTCCGCGCTGTAGGCGGCCGGTGCGGCCACGTAGCCCACTTTCCAGCCTGTGACGTGGAAGGTTTTGCCAAAGCTCGACACGATGAAGGCGCGCTCTGCCAAGCCCGGAAAGCTCGAGGCACTCAGGTGCTGCATGGGCGCGTAGACCATGTGCTCGTACACCTCGTCGCTGATGAGCACGATGTTGGTGGGGGCAAGCAACTCTTGCAGCTGCAGCATTTCCTCGCGGGTCCACACCATGGCGCTGGGGTTGTGTGGGCTGTTGACGATGATGGCGCGCGTTTTGGGGGTGATGGCCGCAGCGATCTTGTCAAAGTCGGGGCGGAAGGTGCCGGGTGTGAGCGGCACGCGCACGGCCACGCCGCCCGCCATGTCGATGTTGGGGATGTAGCTGTCGTAGCAGGGCTCCAACACAATCACTTCGTCGCCCGCGCGCACCACGGCCAAGATGATGCTCAGAATGGCTTGGGTGGCACCTGCTGTGATGGTGATTTCGGTGGTGGGGTCATAGCGGTG
>Ga0228699_1001723_pt1 | contig 10370 bp, 7 predicted proteins | sample McNCre217_Aug_MG_FD_178016 | JGI IMG/M metagenome (GOLD analysis project Ga0228699, IMG submission 178016) | Freshwater microbial communities from McNutts Creek, Athens, Georgia, United States - 2-17_Aug_MG | ecosystem: Environmental > Aquatic > Freshwater > Creek | place: USA: Georgia...
GCCCTGCTTGAAGGTGGTAGGGGTGACGCCCGTCCAGCGCTTGAAGGCGCGGTGGAAGCTGTGCACCGAGCCGAAGCCCAGCTCATCGGCCACCTGCTTGATGGGCAAGCGGCCTTCGGCGATCAGGCGCTCGGCCTTGAGGCGCTGGCATTGCTGCAGCAGCTCGCCATGCGAGGTGCCCAGGGCCGCGAGCTGGCGGCGCAGCGCACGCTCGTTGTAGCCCACGCGAGCGGCGGTTTCGGCCACCGAGAGGGCGTCGGGCAAGGCGGCCAGCAGCACCTGGCGCACCTGCTCGGCCACGTCGTTGCCCGATTGCAGGGCCGTCAGCAGCGCCTCGGCCCGGGCCACGGCGGCGGTGTAGGCCATCGGGTCGTGCATGGGCAGGGGCTGGTCCAGCAGCCGGGGGTGGAAGTGCACGCAACTGTGCGGCCGGTTGTAGGCGATGCGCGGGCCAAAGGACGCGGCATAGCGCGGCTTGACGGCCTCGGCGGGCTCAGGCAGCGGCAGCTCGACTTCGAAGATGTCGGCCGCCATGGCGCCGCTGAAACGCAGCAGTTGCACCGCGCTGGTGGTGATCTGCTCCATGCGGAAGCGGCCGCTTTCGCCGTGCCGGACCACGGTCTCGACCACCAGCCTGGCGCTGGCGCCATCGTCGTGCAGCGCCATCTCGCAGCGCTCGACCGACAGGCGGGCAAAGCGATCCAGGTCGACCATCAGCTGGCGCAGGCTCGGGCCGGCCAGCACCACGGGGATGATGGCGCCGTACTTCATCAGCGCCAGGCTCTTGCCCGCCACCAGGCCGAAGTGCGGGTCACCCGTGGCCGCCAGCGTGGCCTCGATCATGCGGGCGAACACGTCCACCGGCACCCAGGGGCCATCCTCATTGAGATCGTCGAAGCTGGGCAGACCACAGGCGGCCAGCACCGGCGCAGAAGCATGACCTTCCACGTCCAGCGTGTAGGCCAGGGTCTTGAGGTTGACGGGGGACAGGCGCATGACCGCAGTTCACAGGGGATCGGCCGCACGCGGTGCGCGGCCACAGCCTGCGCAATGTAAAGCCCGCCGCACGGCACACAGGGCACCGATTACCCGGGGTTGTCCCCGATGGCGGGGGTGGGCAGATAGCCAGCCGCTAAATCAGCCTTAGGCGCAATTGACTGGCCTTATTGAGCCCGACGGCCCACCATGAAGGCCTGTCCCCTTCACCCTCGCCTTCACCCTCGCCTTCAGGAGCCCACCATGAGCACCCGCACCCGCCGCCTCGTTCGCATCGGCCTCGGCAGCGCCGTCAACCTGATGGGCGCCTTGCACCTGGTCAGCCCGTGGATGCGCATCGGCTGACGCGCCTGGCCACTCAGCGCAGCGTCAGCTGCCAGTGGCCGATGTCCAGCCACTGGCCGAACTTGAAGCCCACCTCGGTGAGGTGGCCCTGCTTCGCAAACCCCAGTGATTCGTGCAGGCCGACGCTGGCGGCATGCGGCAGCGAGATCACCGCCAGCACGGCGTGCACGCCCTGGGCGCGCAGGGCCTCGATCAGCGGCGCATACAGGGCCCGGGCGATGCCTCGGCGCTCGAGGCCATGCCTCACGTACACCGACACCTCGGCCGTGTGCCGGAACGCCGCCCTGGCGTGAAAGCGGCTGCCGTAGGCGTAGCCCACGATCTGGCCCTGGTCCTCCGCCACCAGCCAGGGGTGGTGCACCCGGTAGGCGTCGATGCGCTCGCGCATGGCCTCAGGGCTCAAGGGCGCCTCTTCGAAGGTGACCGTGGTGTGCAGGATGTAGTGGTTGTAGAGCGCGGCGATGCCGTGCTCGTCACCGGAGGCGAAGGGGCGGATCTGCATGGTGCGCCCATGATGCCGCAGCTGGCCTCCCCAGCAGGCGCCCCCGGAACCAGGGCCCGGCGGATGCCCACAAGTGCCGCGCGGTTTCCTAGAATCCAGCGCAGTACACATGCACGGGCAGGCCCCAGACCAAGCCCGCAGGGATCCCCATGACGTTGACGCCCCCTTGGGCCGGCCGCTGCGGCCTGGCCTTCGCCTTTGCTTTGCTCACCAACCTGGCCGCGTGCGGGGGTGGCGGTGGAGGTGACAGCGGCTCGGCCAGCCCCAGTGGTGGCGGGGGCAGCTTCCGCGTGAGCCTGAACAAGACCCGCATCGCCTTCGAGTTCACCGAAGGCTCGGGCGGCTACGCTGTCCCTCCTGAAGAGATCCTGGCCTCGGCCGAAGGCACCGTGCCCAACCCCCTGTACGTGCTCGCCACCACCGACGGCGTGGGCCTCTCCCCCAACATCCCCACACAGATCAGCTACGACGGTGCGCGCTTTCGGGTGTGGCCGGCCGACAACCTGCCTGCGGGCACCTACAGCGGCAAGCTGAACCTGTACGCCTGCGCCGATGAGGCCTGCAAGCAGACCCTGGCGGGCACCCCCAAAACCGTGGACTACAGCGTGCGCGTGCACCGCCGCCTGGCGGCCCAGGCCCCCGCCGAGCTGAGCGTGGTCAGTGGCGAGGTGCGCACCTTCGAGCTGCCCGTCACGCTGCCGGACAACGCCACGGGCGTCACCGCATGGGTGGGCGATGACAGCCGCTTGAAGGTGGGCACGCCCATCGGCAACCAGGTGCCGGTGACCCTGGGCGGCCCCCTCAAGAGTGGCCTCTACACCGACTACATCTCCTTGGCGTGCACAGGCACGTGCACGCAGGTGGCAGGTGTGGCGATCACCTACGAGGTCAAGCCGCCGGCCGGTGGCGAGCACGGGCTGATCGTTGCGCCCAGCAGCCTGAGCTTCAGCACCACCGAAGGCGCCGTGGCGCCCAGCCAGGCCGTGCAGATCGACCTGCCCACCTGGGGCGGCGGCCAGCGCAGCAAGCTGACCTACACGCCCAGCGACCGCAGCACCTGGCTGCAGGCCGTGCCCACGGCCACGGGCCTCACCGTCACCGCGTCCGGGGTAGGGCTCAGGGCTGGCACCTACAACAGCTCGGTCTACATCACCGAGCCAGCCACGGGCCTCACACACAACCTGTATGCGTCGCTCACGGTGGGCGTGGGCCTGGTGCAGCCGGCCAACCTGGCGCTGCAGCTCACCGCCGACAGCCGGCCGCAAGACCTGCAGTGGCAGGTGCCCGTGCGCGTCAACGGGGGGCCGGACGTGACCTACACCGCCAGCGTGGACCAGCCCTGGTTGCAGCTGCCGCAAGCCCAAGGGCGCACCGGGCAGGACCTGACCGTGCGCGTCGACCCGCAGGCGCTGCGCCAGCAGGTGGGTGACAACGGCCGCGCCTATGGTGCGGTGGTGCTGCGCCCCACCAGTGGCAGCTACTCGCCCATCCAGTTCAGCGTGGTGGCCGATGTCAAGCTGCCCCGCCTAGACATCGTGGCCCCCCAACTGCTGATGGCCAACCAAGCCCAGACCGTGCGCTTGCGTGGCAACGGCCTGGCCGACGTGAGCCGCCTGAGCGAGCTGCTGCGCCTGGATGGCCAGCCCTTGCCCAGCCCGGTGGTGCGTTCGGGCGATGCCTTCGTCGTGCCCTTGCCAGCCTTGAGCGCCGGCAGCCACGAGCTGCGCCTGACGAGCGACACAGGCCTGGCCTTCGCGCCGCTGACCCTGCGCACGGTGGCCCCGGTGGCCATCCCGTTTGCGGCGCTCGCGCCCATCGGCACCTCACCGACCTTGTTCTACGACGCCTGGCGCAAAGCGCTGTACAGCGTGGACGTCGACGGCGCGGCCCTGCGGCGCCACGCCTGGTCGGGTCAGGGCAGCCGCTGGAGCGTGAGCCGGCAACCCGACCTCATCCAGGCCGCTGGCCCCATGCCCGGTGGCGACACGTGGATGGTGGTCACCCGCGACGGCACCACCACCGTGGTCGACGCCGACACCTGGGCCACGCGCCATGGGCCGTTCAACTGGTCGCTGGGCAATGCCTTCCGGCGGCCCCATGGGCCCATCCTGATGCGCGCCCATGGCCTGGCCACCTACCGGACCGAGATGGGCGGCCTGTTCGGCGGTGGCGTGGGTGCCGTCTCTGTGAATGGCCTGAGCCTCACCGGCCAGGTGGGCACGCCCTTGGTCACCAGTGACCTCAAGGGCATCGCCACCCTCCACGAGCAGATGCTGGTGACGGCCGATGGCGAGCGCGCCCTGTTCTTCCGCCGTGATGGGCCGTACGGCCCGTCGATGTTCCTCTCGCCGGCGCTCAACGAAAGCCTGCGCCAGGTGACGGGCCTGGTCGAGGGCGATGACTCGCCCAACGCCTTGCTGGCGATGTCGGCCAACGGCGACCGCACGCTGACCGCTGGGCTGGACTCGGCTTCGCTGGCCGGGCTGCGCACCCTGACGGTGTGGAACCGCGACTTCACCCAGCGTAACGAGATGCAGTGGTGGGACACCGGTGGGGCCGACCAGGTGGTGGGCGCTGCCCTGTCACCCGACGGCCGTCGCGCCTATGTGATCACCCATCCGATGATGGACAGCGTGCCCCAGGTGGCCACCTTGCATGTGTTCGACACGGGCAGCGTGTTGCCGGCGTTCCAGGTGTTGACGCCGATCGGCAGCGCCGAGTTGCCCACCCTGGCCGATTGCGCGGGCTCGGCGTGCCAAAGCGATTGGCCCCGCCTGGCCATGACCGTGAGCATGGACGGCAAGACCCTGTTCGCCTCGGGCCGCACCAAGCTGCTGGTGCTGCCCATCCCCGCAGAAGACACCTTGGTGAGCGCCAACAGCACGCGGGTGCGCGCCGCGGCCGTGCGCAGCGTGACGCCCAAGGCCGTGCGCTGGCGCTGAGGCCAGCGCTGAAGGGCCGCGCTGAAGGGCCACGCTGAAGGGTCGCGCTGTGCTCAGCTCTCGCGGGTGATGAGCACCTGGGCCTCGGCCTGCCGGTGCGCGGTCTGCACCCGCACCGTGTAGCGCTGCCCCGAGGGCATGGCACACAGGTAGGTGCCCACCACATGCGGCCCGGTGACATCAGAGCCAGCGGGGGCCAGGTCTTCGTGGAGCACGGTGGCCTGCGCGCCATCGAACAGCAGCGTGCCGTTGGCATCGAGCAGGCGCGCCTGCGCCAGTTGCTGCCGCGCGGCCCGCATCAGCTGGCTGCGCCCACGCTGCAGCATCCACCAGGCCCCCCCGGCGATCAGCGCCAACAGCAGCAGCTCGATGAACATCATCTGGCTTGGCCTGGCCAGGCTCAGCCCAGGCGCTGGCCGCTGTCGCGCACCACGTCACCGTCTTCCTTGGTGAAGTTGGGCAGCGGGCCCACGGGCAGCAGGGCCAGCACGGCCTCAGACGGGCGGCACAGCCGCGTGCCCAGCGGGCTCACCACCACCGGGCGGTTGAGCAAGATGGGGTGGGCCTCGATGGCATCGAGCAGCTGCTCGTCGCTCAGCGCCGGGTTGGCCAGGTTGAGCTGCGCATACGGCTCGGCCTTCTCGCGCAGCAAGGCGCGCAGCGGCTCGCCTGTGGCCGCAGCCAGCGCGCGCACGGTGTCGCGGCTGGGCGGGGTTTTCAGGTACTCGATGACGGTGGGCTCGATGCCCGCATGGCGGATCAGCGCCAGGGTGTTGCGCGAGGTGCCACAGGCGGGGTTGTGGTAGATCGTGATGGGGGTCGGTGTGTCAGCGTTCATGGGGCCCGATGATACGAAAGCGCCATGACACCGGGTGGTGCCAAGGGCTCACAACGCATGCATCACGAGCCTGAAGTCCGGATCCTCGGGATACGGCTTGACGCTGAAGCCCAAACTGCGCATCAGCCGCAGCATGCCGTCGTTGTTGGTCAGCACCAGGCCCACGATCTCGGTGAGGCCCCGCTCGCGGGCCACGTCCATGATGCTTTCCATCAGGCGCGAGCCCAGGCCCTGGCCGCTGAAGTCGTCGGCCACCACCAGTGAGAACTCGCAGCTGGTCTGATCCGGGTTGGTGATGTAGCGCGACACGCCGATGATGCGCTCGCGCTCGACGATGTCGCCATTGGGCTGGGCGCGGCGCTCCTTGTAGGCGGCCACCAGCGCCATCTCGCGGTCGTAGTCGATCAGCGTGAGCTTGGCCAGCATGGTGGGCGGCAGCTCGGTCATGCTTGAGACGAAGCGGAAGTAGCGGCTCTCGGGCGAGAGGCTTTGCACCAGCTCTTGCAGCATGCTGGCGTCTTCGGTGTGGATGGGGCGCACCAGGTACTCGCCGCCGCCGCGCAGCGGCCACACCTGCTCGAAGCGCGCCGGGTAGGGCAGGATGGGCAGGTGGCTGTAGACGCCCGCGCGGCCCGCGATGCCGTGCGCCGCCCCGTCGATCACGATGCGCGCATCGACCGCCACCGCGCCGTCTTCGTTGACGATGATGGGGTTGATGTCCATCTCGCGCAGCTGCGGCAGCTCGCACACCATTTCCGAGACGCGCAGCAGCACGCGCTCCAGCGCGTCCATGTCGATGGCCGGCTGGCCGCGCCACTCGCCCAGCGTGTCGGCCACGCGGGCGCGCTCGATGAGGCTGCGGGCCAGGTACTGGTTGAGCGGGGGCAGCTCCATGGCGCGGTCGTCGATCAGCTCGATCATGGTGCCGCCCGCGCCAAAGGCGATCACCGGGCCGAAGGCATCGTCGGTGACCAGGCCGATGCAGACCTCGCGGCCCGTGCGGGTGCGCGCCCGGGTGCGCGCCATCTTCTGCACCGTCACGCCGTGGATGCGGGCCTCGGGGCGCAGGCGCTTCACGCGGGCGATCATGTCGTTGTAGGCGTCGCGCACGGCCGTGCCGTTGGCGATGCCCAGCGCCACGCCTTGCACATCGCTCTTGTGCGTGATGTCGGGCGAGTCGATCTTGAGCGCCACCGGAAAGCCCATCTGCGTGGCGATCATCATGGCCTCGTGCGGGCTGCGCGCCAAGATGGTCTCGGTGACCGGGATGTGGAAGGCCGACAGCAGGCTCTTCGATTCCATCTCGGTGAGCGTCTTGCGGCGCTCGGCCAGCACGCTTTCGATGATGAGGCGCGCGCCGTCGATGTCGGGCTGGGCCAGGGCCGACAAGGGCGGCGGGGTTTGCTGCAGCAGCTTTTGGTTCTGATAAAAGCTGCTGAGGTTGCCGAACGAGCTGACCGCCGCCTCGGGCGTGCGGAAGGTGGGGATGTGGGCCTCGTTGAGCACCAGGCGCGCCTCGATCACCGAGGTGTCGCCCATCCAGCAGGTCAGCAGCGGCTTCGACAAGCTGGGCTTGGCCGCCACCACCGCACGCGCATACGCCGTGGCGTCCACGCCGGGCTTGGGCGCATAGACCACCAGCAGGCCGTCGATGCCCGCATCGTGGTTGGCGTGCGCGATGGCCTGGCCAAATTGCTCGGGGCTGGCGTCTTCCGACAGGTCGATCAAATCGACCAGCGAGGCGGCTGGGGGCAGCACCTGGCGCAAGGCCTCGGCGGTCTCGGCCGACAACTGCCCCAGGCCCAAGCCGATCTCGGTGGCCCAGTCGGCCGCCAGCACGCCCGGCCCGCCGCCATTGGTGACGATGGCCAGGCGCTTGCCCGCCGGCCGAAAGCGCGAGGCCAGGCTCTTGGCCGCCGAGAACATCTGGTCGAACGAGCGCACGCGCACGGCCCCGGCGCGGCGCAAGGCGGCATCGAACACCTCGTCGTTGCCCACCATGGCCGAGCTGTGCGTGCGCGCCGCCGCTTGGCCACCCAAGCGGCGCCCCGCCTTGAGCACGATCACCGGCTTGGCGTTGGCCGCCGTGCGCAGCGCGCTCATGAAGCGGCGCGCATCCGAGATGCCCTCCATGTAGACCAAGATGCTTTGCGTGTGCGGGTCGTTGGCCAAAAAATCGAGCGCCTCGGCCAGGCCCACGCTGGCGTGCGGCCCCATCGACACCACGGCCGAGAAGCCCACCGCGTTGCGCGCCGCCCAGTCGAGCATGGCCGAGGTGAGCGAGCCCGATTGCGACACCAGCGCCAGCGGCCCCGGTGCGGCCAGCGGCCCCATCACGCTGGCGTTGAGCCCCAAGGCCGGGCGCTGCAGGCCCAGGCTGTTGGGGCCCAGCAGCTGCAGGCCATCGCGGCGGGCCTGCTTGTGCCAGGCCTGGGCCTGCTCGGCCGCCACCCCACCCGAGAGCACCAGCGCGGCCTTGCAGGCCATGCGGCCGGCCAGGTCGAGCGCGGCGCTCACCTCGTCGGCTGGCAGGGCGATGATGGCCAGGTCGGCGCGGATCTCCATCAGGTCGGCCAGGGTGCCGCTGGTCTGCGCGTGCACGAACTGCAGGCTGCCTTGGTAACGCTGCGCCTTGAGCGCGGCCAGCAAGGCCTGCGCCTGCGGGCTGCAGTCGGCGTCATCGCCATCCGAGGTGCCGGCCAGCACCACGATGGAACGGGGGCTGAACAGGGGAGCGAGGTAATGCTGGTCCATCTTCAAGCCCTGATCAAGGCGCGCACGTGCGCCGCAGCCGAACGCGCCAAGGGGCTGAGCACATAGCCGCCCTCCAGGCACGAGACGATGCGGCCTTGGGCATGGCGGTCGGCCACGGCCACGAGCTGTTCGGTCACCCATTCGTAGTCGGCCTCGACCAGGCCCAGGTTGCCCATGTCGTCTTCGCGGTGGGCATCGAAGCCCGCCGAGATGTAGATGAGCTGAGGCTTGAAGGCCTCGAGCGCAGGCAGCCACTGCTGCGTGACGGCCTCGCGGAAGGCATCGCCCTTGGAGCGCGTGGGCAGGCCCACGTTGACCATGTTGGGGCCGGTGGCCTCGTCGCCATTGAAGGGGTAGAGGCCACGCTCGAAGATCGAGCACATCAGCACACGCTCGTCGCCCCGCAAGATGTCTTCGCTGCCATTGCCGTGGTGCACATCGAAGTCGATCAGGGCCACGCGCTGCAGGCCGTGCACATCGAGCGCATGGCGGATGCCCACGGCCACGTTGTTGAAGAAGCAAAAGCCCATGGCGGCGGCGCGCTCGGCGTGGTGGCCGGGCGGGCGCACGGCGCAGAAAGCCGAGCCCACTTTGCCCGCGAGCACGAGGTCGGTGGCTTCCACCGCCGCACCGGCCGCGCGCAAGGCGGCTTGCAGCGTGTGCGGGCCCATGGCGGTGTCGGGGTCGACCTGCACCACGCCGGTGGCGGGCGCCTTGTCGAAGATTTCGAGCACATAGAGGCCGGTGTGGGCGCGGCCCAGCTGCTCGGTGGTGGCCAGGGGGGCGTCGTAGGGCACCATGTGATCGAGCAGGCCCTTGATGAGCAGGTGATCGTGGATGGCGCCCAGGCGTTGGGGGCATTCGGGGTGTTCGGGACCCATGTCGTGTCGTGCGCAATCGGGGTGCGTGATGTACGCGGCCAGCATGTTGTCTCCTCGAACGTCAGGCCTGTTGTGGCCCGCTCGTGACGGGGCCCTCGGCCTGATCTGGTGCGCCCGAGTGTAGGAAGGCGCCCCGGGTGTGGCAATCGGCAGCTTTATGCTGCATCAAGAAACCGTGGGTTTTCGCCAGGGCGCGTGGTGGGTGCCCGCCGGGGGTGTGGCGCGGCGGCTGCGGTACATTGCCGTACCGACGGATCCTCCTGCCGCCCCACGTCTCCTGCCGATGTCAGCTTCACCTGCCTTCGCCCCGAGCCCCCGCGCCCGCCTGCTGCGGGCCATCGACAGCCTGCTCAGCCCCCGCCCGGCCCCGGTGGCCACGGGCCCCCTGGTGCACGACCGGCTGGCGCCCTGGCTGGGCGTGCTGCGCCGCTTGCGCCAGCTGACCGCGCCCAAGCAGCCCTCGGCCCAGCAGATGCGCGCACAGTTCCGCAAAGACATGGCCTCGCTGCGCGTGGGGCTGCCGATTGGCACCGTGAAAGACCAGATCATCGGCACCGAAGCCGGACCCTTGCCCGCGCGGCTGTACCGGCCGCAGCAGGCCAGCGAAGGCGGCACGCTGCTGGTGTTCTTCCACGGGGGCGGCTACATCATGGGCGACCTCGACACCCACGACGACGCCTGCCGCCTGCTGTGCGAGGCCAGCGGCATGCCGGTGCTGGCCGTGGCCTACCGGCTGGCGCCGGAGCACCCGTTTCCGGCGGCGTTCAAAGATGGGGTGGCGGCCGTGCGCTGGGCCCAGGGCCAGCTGGCGCGCTGGGGCGTGAGCGGCCTGGCCGTGGGCGGCGACAGCGCCGGCGGCAACCTGGCGGCGGCCGTGGCCCTGGCCTGCGCCAAAGAGGGGGTGGCGCTGCGTGGCCAGTTGCTGATCTACCCGGGCACCGACCGCACGCAACAGCGCCCCTCGTACAGCGCGTTTGGCGCGGGCTACTTCCTCAACCGGGTGGACCGCGAACTGTTCTACGGCAGCTACCTGCAGCACAACCCGGCGCACGACCACGACTGGCGCGTGTCGCCCCTGCTCAGCGCGGTGCCGGCGGCGCTGGCGCCCGCGC
>Ga0228699_1001726_pt1 | contig 10331 bp, 22 predicted proteins | sample McNCre217_Aug_MG_FD_178016 | JGI IMG/M metagenome (GOLD analysis project Ga0228699, IMG submission 178016) | Freshwater microbial communities from McNutts Creek, Athens, Georgia, United States - 2-17_Aug_MG | ecosystem: Environmental > Aquatic > Freshwater > Creek | place: USA: Georgia...
CCGCCACGGCCGCGGCGCCGATGGCCAGGTGCGCAGGGCTCAGCCGTATCACGCGAACACCTCGCCATTGATGATGATGGCCAGGCTTGAATTGGCCGCCTGATTGGCCAGGCGGAAGCCGGCGCCGGGCCCAACAATGATCGGCGTCAGCAAGGGCAGGTCCAGCCGCGTGTTGAGCGTGACGTTCAGGTTTCCCAGGAAGGCCGTAGGGTTGTCCGCGGCCACGCTGGTGTTCTTGGTGTTCCGGTGCATCAGCGGATAGGTGGTGATGCCGGCCGCGGACATGCGCTTGCTGCTCAGCGGGCCCTGGCCGGTGAATGCCAGCTCTGCAGTTACGCCGCCCAGCTGGACGGTCTGCGTGGTGTCGCTCACCACCGACAGGCTGCGGATGCTCAAGCCCTTGTCGGGTGACGCATTCCAGAATTCGGCCGATGCGAATATGCCCGCGCCAGGCGCTGGCACTGCGAAAGCGGCAAATACTTCGGCGTCCGCAATGCTGCTTGCGCGTGCCGTGTCTTGCACCGCTACCACGCCTTGAATGCGCCGCGAGCCGCCTACGCCGTTGCCATAGAGCACCGTCACAAATTGCGCCTGTGCAAGCGTGTTCTTCACTTCGAAGCGCATGAACGAGCCGGCCACAAAGTAGCCCGGCAAGGCGCCCAGCATTTCCAGGTCCTTGGCCCTGCTGCCGCTGCGGTCCGTGAAGTTGATGTCAACGGCCCCCACGCCGTCGATGATCTCGAAGTAGGAGCCGCCGATGTCGAATTGCTTCGTTTCGTTGGCCGCCAGGCTCAAGCGTAGTGTCTGCACTTCAGGCCCTTCGGCTGATCAGCGCGGCCAGCATGACTGCAGCCGCGCCGATCAGCGCAATTTTGACGTTAGCCCCGGCGCTGGCGTCGGGGTTGGATTGGATGGCGCGGCCGGCCACGGTGTTGGCCGTGCTCAGGGTATCGCCCACCGTGGCGCGGGTGTTGATCAGCAGCTTGTCCAGCGCTTCGCTGGTCTTGTCCAGCGTCAGGCCCCAGGCCTTGCCGGCGTCGGCGCTGGCCGTGGCAAACATGCTGCGCGCCGCGTCGGCCTGCGCCGCGATGCCATCGGCGCCCATCTTGGCAATGGCCCGTTGCGTTTCGCTCTGGTTTGCGCTGATGGACTGCAGCAGCGCGGCATTGATGCCCACCACCTGCGCCGCGTCCGCGTTTTGCACCGTGGTGTTGGTGGTGGTGTTCGTGGTGCTGGCGTCGTTCCAGGCCCGAACCGAATTGTCCCGGCTGCTGCTGTCCTGCACGTCGATCGCCGTGCGCTGGCTGTTGTCGTAGCTGCGCGAGTCCTTGACGTCGATTGCCGTGCGCTGGCTGGCGTCCACCCACTCGCTCACGGACTGGTCAAGCCAGCTCGAAAGGGAGTTGTTCGTCGTCGTCGTCGCGTAGCTGCGGGCGTCGGTGTTCGTGGTGACGCTGTTGTCAGTCGTCGTCGTGACGTTGTTCGAATTGCTGTCAGAGCTGCTGCTGCTCGACTTGTTGAAGCCGCCGCCGTAGCTGCTCGACCCGCCTCCGCTGTCGCCGCCGCCGCCGCCGAATGGGTTGAGGAAAGAGGAAAACAGGCCCACGGGTCAGCCCTTGCGCTTTGCGATCATGAAGGCCGCCACCAGGCCCAGCAGCAGCAGCGGCGCCAGGCTGGCCGCCTGGCCACCGCTGGCCGCCGTGCCAGGCCCGAAACCCCAGGCGCTGGAGTCACGCGAAGCCCAAAACGCGGCGCTGCTGCTGCCGTGCGCCAGGCTCACATTGGGCCCGGTGTAGTTGAAGCTGCCCGATGCCCCATTGGCGTTGATGCCGGCTTGCGACGGCGTGACGCTATGGTCGGAGTAGGACCAGGCCATGAGCTGGCCCGCCCTACTTCAGCAGCTTCGGCAGGATCAGCAGCGCGGCCAGGCCAGCGGCCAGCAGCAGCACGGGCGACATGCCGCCGCGGGCCATGGTGGCACCAGCTGGTGCGCCGCTGCTGCCGTTGGCCTGCACACTGCCGGGCGGCCGGTTCAGGGCGCCGGGCTGGCCGTAGGTCTTGCCGTTTTGGCCGGCAAACGTGCCCGGGTTGGTGTTGCCCTGGATGCCCGTTTGCTGGCCCGGCAAGGTGTTGTCGATCGCCTTGACCAGGCCGTAGCGGATGACGGATTGCCACCAGGGCGCGCCGCTGCCGTCCTGCGGCACGTAGGAGGCCATTTTCTGGGCTTCGGCAACGTCCGCCGTGGTGTAGCTGGTGCCATCGGCGCCCACCGCGGTGGGGTCGCCGTAGTCGTCCAGTGCAAGGCCTTGCTGGTCCATGTTGCCCCTTTCAGAGCTGCGAATTCAGGGAATAGCTCTCGGTGTAAATGGTCACCGTGTCGGCCGCGCTGGTGGTGATGCGTGCGTCCAGGTTGGCCACGGGAACGGGCTTGCCCTGGACCAAAACTTGCGCGGTGTTGAAGGCGTTGGACTGCAGCGTGTCGGGGATGAAATCGACCACGTGATAGCCGGCCTGCGGCACGCGCCCGAAGTCCTGCTGCCGGATGTTGGCGATGCCGACGGGCGTATCTTCATAAAAATCGACACCGTCGCGGCGCACGCGCACGCTGGACAGGTTCACGTGCTTCATCAAGAAGCGCTTGACCTGGTAGCCGTTCAGGCCGCTCGGCACAAAGAAATTGTCCTGCGCCGCGGCGGCCATGACCTTCTGTTGCACCTGCACCCGCTGCACGATGGGGTTCGCGCTCGGTGCTTCAACGTCGGCATAACCGACGATTGTTGACGTGGCAACCTGCGTGTAGGTGCCGAGGTCGAACTCCATGCTGAAGTCCTGCACACCCGCTTCCGCGCAAGCGGCAATGGTGCCCAGCTTCATGGCCACTTCGTCGCGGGCTGCGCGCTCCGTGAAGTCCACGATCAAGGCGCCAGCGTTGGAAACGTTGCCCTTGTAGTTCAGATAGGCCTGATAGTCGGCCCAGCTGTTCCACCGCTGGAATTCCTTGTTGTTGATCTTGAACACCAGGTTGGTGATCAAGCTCTGCAGGATGTTGGTGCCCAACGTGAAATAGAGCTTCTCGTAGGTGACGCCCAGGGGGAATCGCAGACTGGCCCGCGTGTTCGGGTTGACGTTCTGGACGGTGGGCAGCTTGATGTTCCGCATGGGTGTTCCTTGGTTGCTTCGGTGGTGCCTGGATCAGCCGCGCAGGGCCTTGTCAACCACACCGCCGACCATGGGCACTTGGCGCAGGGCGTAGATGGTGGCCAGCACAACGGCTGCGGTGATCAGGGCGTTTTTGATGTGGGCTTGCATGGCGTTCCTTTCATGGTTGGGGTGTTGCCGGGCTCTATGCAATCACCCTTCCCCGTTCGCTCATAGGGCCGGGCCCCGTACGTAGCTCCTACGTAGCCCCCCGCCTGTGCCGGAGCTTGATGCTGTCTTTTCGCAACACTTTTGCCCTGAAGTCACGGTCTAGGAAGTTGATGACGGTGGACCCTTGGCGCTCCACGGTTTCAAGCGCGGTGATGTCCTGCAGCGGCACGTCCAGCGCCTTGGCCATGGCGCGGCGGTCGTCCTCATAGCGCAGCGTGAAGCACCGGATGTACGTGCAATTCCCCAGGAAGGTTTTGTCAATCAGGGCCGGCCGCTGCGCCGCGCCGATGATGTGCAACCGCTGATGCCTACCCTGCGTGATGCACTGACGCCAGGCCGGCGGTGCGCGGCTGGCCGTGGTCACGTCCGAAAGCTCTTCGGCCACCAGCACCAGGTCCGCGGCGCGAAAGGCCAGCTTGCAAAGCCACCCGAAAGCGGCATCGGGCGGGGTCTTGCCGTCATGCACGATGCGCAGCCGAAAGGGCTTCAGGCCAGCAGCACCGGCCACGAGCTGCAGCGCCTGGCCAGGCGTCACGGCCTTCGCGTGCTGGCCGTACTCGCCGCGTGGGTCCCACACCAGCAGCCGCGGCGGGCGCAGCTCGACCAAGCGCGCATTGATGCTCACGCCTTTGCCGCTTCCGCTGGCCCCGATGTAGGCCTCAATTCGGGGTTTGCTGGTGACTGCCATCTGCAGGCGGTGGAGCGGGTGACGGTTGCGGAGCCGCGGGCTTTGCCGCTTCTGCCTTGCGCCTGGCCGTTTCGGCCTTGATCGCGCCGTAGGTCACAAAGCACGGTGGCGCGGTGGACATGGCCAGCGCGACATACGGCCCCCACTTCTCCCAAAACTCGCCCAACGTCCAGCCGTGGCGCTGCATCACGGCCGCGCCGGCCGTCGATATGCCGTGCAAGGTGGAGTCCGCCCACACCTGGTGAAAGTCGGGCATCCATCGGAACATGGGCGCGACCAGCAGGCGGGCCATCTGCAGCGCCTGCAGCAGCTCGGCCGCAGTGTCGGCCACCTGCGCCGCGGCTGCGGCACCTGGTGCAGCACCACCAGGTGCGGCACCGTCCAGCAGCTCGGCTTCGTGTGCCAGGTCTTCGAAACCGGCAACGGCCGGGCCGGACCCATCGGCCGGCGCGGCGCCCACCTGGTCAACGGCAGGGCCGCTCATGGCCTGGCCCCAAACAGGCCCCAGCCCGGCGCAGCGGCGGGCGGTGGCGGTGGCGGAGCGGGCGGCGTTGCCGGTTTGGCGGGCTCAGGTCCAGGCGGTGGCGGAGCCGGTGGCGTTGCCGGTTCCGTGGCCAGCAGCTGGCGGAGCTTGCCGTCGCTGATGTCGCTGCGGGCGAAGAGCTGGCAATTGCAGCCGTTGCACGTCATCACGGCCAGCTGCGACTTGGCCAGGCTCAGCCTGGCCTTGTCGCTGCCGCAAAGCGGGCACCTGCAGCGCCCGATCAATTCGGCCGCCATGTCACCAGCTCCGGGTGTAGGTGACGGCCAGGCCGCCCCGCGTCGGCGCGATGGCCAGGCCGGCCGGCGCGCCGATGGCCGCGCCGGCCACGGTCAGCAGCAGGTCGGACAGGGCGCAGGTGTGGCCAGGCCTGGCCGCGTCGGCTGCCTCTTTGGCGGCACCCACTGCGGCGCCGGCCGCGATGCCGTAGGCCGTGCTTCCGGTGGCCACGGCCACGGCCGCGCCCCAGGCGGAACCCACGGCCAGGTGGGCCCAGTTGTCGGCGGGCGGGCTGGCCCGGTCCAATGCCACGCAGCGGCCGGCCATGGCGTGCGGTGCAAGCACCAGCAGCGCCAGGGCCGACAAGGCCGCACGGGCGACCCGTGCGGCGCGCATCACTGCGGCGCGGGGGTGGGGGCGGGGGCGGCTGCGGGGATCAGGCCCGCCGCGTCCAGGGTGGCCGCGGTGGACTCCATGAACTCGACCGACAGCTCGGCCATCTGGACCAGGTTGGCGGGCACGAACGCCTTGTTCGCGGCGTCGATGTGGTTGCGGGCTTCGGTGGCGATCTCTTTCGGGTTGCGCATTGCAGGGTCTCCGGTGGTCATCACTCCATCCCCGGGACTGCGGGCGGAACTCTACGCGATAGGAAGCCCGTAGCGCCGTTTTTTGGGCCCCGGATGGGTGAAGGGTGCTCCCTGGCCGGTTTGCGGGCGCCTGCGGGCCCTGGTGAGCCCTGGTGGTGGTCTGCGGTGGTGGAGAAGCGCGGGGAAGGCTGCGCCCCTCCCTCCTGACCAGCGGTATTCCTTGGGCGGTGGTGCGCCGCGCCTGGTGGTGCTGCGCGCTGCTGCTGCCGCACCTGGCCCGCTTGCGGGCCTTGACCCTCACGCGATGGGGCCCGGTGCTGGGAGGGATCGCCCCAAGGCGAGCCCGGCGCGCAGCGCGGGGGGCGTGCGCCGAAGGCGCTACATCCTGGCCCCCTTGGGGGCCCTGTTGTCTCCCCCCGCGCCGTTGCCGCTTTGCCGTTGCCTAACGCCTGAGCTGAGTTATCCACAGAATGTGGACAACAAAGGGGACGACCGTTTTACGTTCTATGAAATAGAACCTTAGTAGATGCTGCCCTTTACCCTGCCCTAAAGGTGGATAACTCGGGCCACGATCAAGCACTGGCGCGGCTTGTGGGCCGATTGGACCCTGCCCTATACCCTGCCCTAATTGAATCGGTTGCAGTGCCCCCTACCCCGCTCGACACCCAAATTTGCAGGATGCCGCGCTGCTCGTTTGAGGCCTCGGGCTTGAAGACCAGGCCGCACACCACCAGGCTGTCCAGCGCGCCGCGGACTTCCTTCAGCGTGGGGTCGGCAGGCCTGCGGCCGGGGCCGCTGCGGCGGTGCATGAGCACCTGCAGCAGCCGGTAGTAGCTGGCGGCCACCACCTGGCCGTTGCCCTTGGCGAAGCGCTTCAGCACGTGATAGAGGGCCAGCACCAAGGGCCCATAGCCCAGCAGGGCGCGGGACTCGTCAGGCGTCACGCTGTAGCCGTGGCCCACCGGGTCGAAGCCGAACAGGTCCAGCGTGTCGGGATCAACCTTGCGCCTGGTCATTGGGCTTTGCGTGGATAGATGCCACGCACGGCAAGGGCGCGCATGATGGCCCTGGCCAGCTCGGGCTTGGTGTCATGCGCGCCGCTTTCCCAGTTGCGCACCGTCCGCACGCTGCAGCCCACGAGCTGGGCAAACTCAGCCTGAGTGCGCCCCGTGAGGGCCCGCATGCGGTGGCGTTCACTGTCCAGCTTGACGGCGCCACGGTAGGCGCCGCGGCGCTTGGGCTGATCGGCCGCCGTTGCCGGTTTCGATGGCCACTCGCACACCACACCCAGCCGGCCGCAGCGGGGGCACTCGTGGTGCCTGACGTTCGTGCAACGCCGCCAGCCGCAGCCGCAGTGCTGGACCATGGCCTGGTCGAAATAGGCCCCGTACGATGCGGGCACCGGGCCCAGCTCGGGAAGCTCGGCCGTGAAGGTGCCTTCGGCCTGCCTCATGACATGCCGCGACACCAGCCGGTGCCTTCCTGCTGCGCACATGGGCTTGTGCAGCCCCGGGCGCACTGCATGGGCTTGTTCACCGATTCGATGATGGCCACCAGGGCGGAACGCTGGCGCTCGGCGTCGTTGATCAGGCGCATCAATCGAACGCCGCGCCCGAAGTGCTCGAAGGCCTCTTCGGCGGTGGATGCGCGCTCGGCCTGAGCGAAAGCGTCGTCGGCCTGGTGTACCAGCTCCGCATTGCGCGGGTCCTGCAGGACCTCGGCGGTAGTGCGGCCGGTCATGGCCGCGCCCCACAGGCCACCAGGGCCGAAAGGGGCACTGTCACCACGTTGCCGCTTTCCAGCTCGACGGTGGCGGCCGGCGTGCCGTCCGCGTAGGTGGTGCGGCCGGTCATGTAGCCGTGGACCTCATCCAGGCTGCCCCGCACCATGACGCGGCTGCCCACGTTGGTCAGGGCGCGCAGCAGGGCGGGCAAGGTGGGCGAAGGGTCCGGCTGTCCGGCCGCGGGTGTTGCGGCCGGCGCTGCGGGTTGTTGGCGGAATGGCCAGGCGGTAGCCGGCCCCGTGGTGCGGTCCATCATGTCCCTGTCTCACTCGCTCCCCTGAGGCCCTTCCCTCTGGCGAGGGCGCCCCCTGGATGCCAGGGGATGGAGTGATGGACAAACACCCAGGAGGCGGGCGGAATATACCGCACATGCCTCTGTATGCGTCACGCAGGTCCGCTTGCCGCCTGTAACGCACGGGCTTACCCTGTACGCCGTACGTACGGAATGGAGCCGCATCATGATGACCACGCTTGAGCTTTTGGCCGCTGCGAAGACTGCGCAGGGCATCCCCTCGAACTACAGGCTTGCGAGGGTCCTGCAGGTCCCGGACCACACAGTGCAGCGGTGGAATACAGGCCGCAACATGCCGGACGATGCGATGTGTTTGCGCCTGGCCGAACTGGCCGGCCTGGACCCTGGCCAGGTGGTGGCGTCGATCCGCGCTGAGCGTGAGGCGGCCGGGCCGCTGCACGACTTCTGGGCCGGCCTGGCCAAGCGGCTGGAAACGGCCGGCGCGGCGGGTGCTGCTGCTGCCCTGGCCCTGGTGTTCACGGGCACGCCAGACGCGGGCGCCATGGCTCGCTTGCAGGACACTGGGCCGCATAACGAGCCAAGTGTTTGTATATTATGTCAAGTGGCAAGGCGACTGCTCAAGCGCCTTGCCCACCTTGCGGGCGCCCCCACTTGGGCGAATGCGGCAACGGCCGGCGCATGCCGATAAGCCGCACATGCTCTGCCTGCTGCCCCGACAAGTCCCGCCCCTGGCCCTCATGCTCGCCGACATCGGCAACCCCAGCGCCGCGGCGCTGGGCAAGGCCTTCGGCGTCACAGCCCGCACCGCGGCTACCTGGTGCCGGCTAGATCGGGCCCCGTTGCCGGTTTTGCTGGCCCTGTTCTGGCTGACCAGGTGGGGCCGCAGCCAGGTCGATTGCCAGGCCGTCAACGATGCCCGGCTGCAGGCCGACAGCGCCGACGCCCTGGCCCGCGAAAACCACGGGCTGCGCGGCCAGCTGGCCCGCCTGCTGCGCCTGGCCAGCTTTGACTGCGCCAATGACCCGGTGTTGATCGACGGCATCCAAACCGGCAATGCTGCTGCCGAAGATGCAGGCCAGGAAGAAGCCCACGGCGGCCAGGTGTCTCATGGGTTGGTCCACTCCATGCCCATCAGCCGGCGCAGCGCTGGCGAACGGGAAATGATGATGGCGGCCACCACGGTGGCCACCACGTTCAGCACCACCAGGCGCGCCAGGGCGGGCCCGTTCATGCCTTGCGCCCGTCCAGCGCTTCCAGGCGCCCCGCGTGGGTTTCCAGCTTCTGCCCCACCAGTTCCAGCTTGGTGGAGATGCGCCACAGCAGGCCCACCACGGGCACCAGCAGCAGCTGCGCCAGGCTGGCCGCTTGTTCAAAGCTCACGGCTGCGCGCCCTTCTCCGGCGTCAGCACCGCGGCCAAACCGGCAAAGACGGTGCCGATGGCGGCCGGGTCCTTGGTGGCCCATGCCTGCGCGGCGGTGCCGATGATGGCGGCCAGGCCGGCCCAGGTGGAGGGCTCGCGGAAGCGGTTTTTGAAGAAGCTCATGCGGGGTCCTTTCGGGGTGGTGGTGGGTGGTGGGTGGTGGATCAGCGCAGCGACAGGCCGCCGCCGTAGCCGTCTGCCTGCGAAAACGTGTTCACCTGGTCAGCGTTGGCCATGTCCTTGAAGCTGGCACCGTTGAGCACGCTGGCCAGCGTCAGATTGGGCGCTGAGCGGGTATCGGTGGTGCTGGTCAGCGGCGGGGACGTGTAGCGCGCCTGGCTGGCCGTTTGCTGCGTCGGTTGCGAGCCCTTGAGCATGGCCGCAATCTTGTCGTTTTGGTCCGCGCCGGTGACGCTGGCCCACCAGCCGCCCAAGGCCTGGCCAGCGCTGGCCAGCAGCCCGCCCGTCGCCTCATTCGTGGCCGCGCCTACGGTGCCCACCAGGCCTTTGTCCTGGTAAGCGGTGGTCTGCTCGCCGTCCAGGTTGTGGGCGCGCTCGGTCACCACGTTGTTGCCGGTCAGCGCGTTGTCTGCTGCGGTCACCACGGCCTTTGCCGCTTCTGGCGCTGCGCTCATCAGCTTGTTGACGATGAACAGCACGGCCAGCGCGCCGCCGCCGTAGAGCATCAGGGTTGGGCTCGGTGCTTTCATGCGGCTATTCCTTCGCTGCGGTACATGGCCAGTTCCTGCGTGCGCCGGTTGATCAAGCCGCGTTCAAACTTGCTGCCCGGCAGGGTGTAGCGCATGGCCGCGTCCTGCGGGTCCTGGCCGGCGTTGACGGCATCGGCGATGACGCTGAATGACTTGGGACTGAGGTTGTAGGCCATGCTCGCCAGCGCGTCGAATTGCGCCTGAGTGACGTTGACCTTGACGTAGGCCCGCACCCACTTTGCCCCTTTGGCGTCCACGTCGTCAGTTAGCCAGGCGTCGGCCTGGTCCTGCGTGATGGTCTCCGGTGGCACCGGGCCGCCGTCCTTGTAGTAGCGACCCCAGCCGATGGACCACCCGCCATCCCCCAGGCGGTAGCGCGTGAGCTTGCAGCCTTCGTGCGACTTGATGGCGGCCAGGCCATCCGGGCTCACTGCCATGGATGCCGCGGCATAGCCAATGATTCGGTTCATGGCGCTTTCGGTGCTGGCCTGCAGGTCTTCCAGCATGGTGGGCTCTGCGCTGCTGCCGTCCGTGCCGTCGCTGCTGCCGTCGCTTGGTGCGTCGGCCGCCGACTGCGCCCGGCGCTGCGTGGCCGCGTAGGCCAGCCCCGCCACGGCCGCGGCGCCGATGGCCAGGTGCGCAGGGCTCAGCCGTACCACGCGAACACCTCGCCATTGATGATGATGGCCAGGCTTGAATTGGCCGCCTGATTGGCCAGGCGGAAGCCGGCGCCGGGCCCAACAATGATCGGCGTCAGCAA
>Ga0228699_1001727_pt1 | contig 10322 bp, 9 predicted proteins | sample McNCre217_Aug_MG_FD_178016 | JGI IMG/M metagenome (GOLD analysis project Ga0228699, IMG submission 178016) | Freshwater microbial communities from McNutts Creek, Athens, Georgia, United States - 2-17_Aug_MG | ecosystem: Environmental > Aquatic > Freshwater > Creek | place: USA: Georgia...
CACCGATCAAGGTGTCGTTAAATTTCATAAACGACTTATTTGGCCAAGCCCAGTGACTTCATCACCACGCCCATGTCGGCATCGCCTTTGGCCATGAATTGCTCGAAGCCCTTGCTGTCGGCGTAGATCGTGCCAAAACCACGTTGCTGCATGAAGCCTTGGAACTCTTGGCTGTCATAAATTTTCTTGAGCGCTGTGCCGAGTTTGGCTTGGATGTCTGCGGGAATGCCTTTGGGTGCAGCCAAGCCACGCCAAGCGCCGATGGCCCAGTTGCTGCCTGTGGCCGTTTTCAAGGTGGGCACTTGAGGGTAGAGCGCAGATGGTTGGCTCGACATCAAGGCCAGTGGACGTGCCTTGCCAGCGTCAATTAGCGCACGTGCCTCGGGCAATGAACAGGTCACAAACTCAATGCCACCCGCGGCCAGGTCGTTCATGGCAGGTGCGGCGCCATTGGATGGAACCCAGGGTGCAGCGGTGGTTGGGATTTTTAAATCGTTCAGCATGCCAGCCAGCGCCAAATGCCAAATGCCACCTTGACCGGTGCCCGAGGCTTTGAATTTGCCAGGGTTGGCTTTGATGGCATTGACCAAATCACCCACGTTTTTATACGGTGAGTCGGCACGCACGGTGACGCCTGCGGGGTCAATGTTCATCAGCGCCAACGGTGTGTAGTCGGTGGGCGAGAGTTGTGTCAGGCCAGCCCAGTGCATCATGGAAATTTCGACCGTGATCATGCCAATGGTGTAGCCATCGGGTGCTGCTGTGGCGATGGCCGAGTGCCCCACCACGCCGTTGCCACCGGTGCGGTTGACCACGTTGACAGGTTGCCCCATTTCTTTTTCGAGCAAAGCGGCGACGATGCGTGCGGTCGCGTCAGTGCCACCACCGGCCCCCCAGGGAACAATCATCGTCAGTGGCCGTGTGGGATAGCTTTGGGCTAACGCGGCGCCACTCAATGCCACGGCGGCTGCCGCGCAGGCGATCGACTTCATCAGGGTTCTGCGAATCATCATGCTTGTCTCCTTGGGAATCATTCAAATGGGGAAAGGCTTATCTAGGGTTTAGACAGTACCTCACCGCATTTAAATGTGCGCCGGGCGCATCCAGGGTAATTCGCGTGACATCTGCGCATCAGGATTACCCCTAGCGCGTGATGGACAGATCAAGGGTTAACTGATTTTTTGAAGTTCAGCCTCAACCTCTGCCCGGGACGGGCAACCTAAACGGCCACCGAACTGGGTGCATTTCAAGGAGGCCGCGACACAGGCAAAGCGTGCTGCTGATCGCATGCTTTGGCCTTCCAAGATGGCCAGCGCCAAGGCACCATGAAATACATCCCCGGCTGCCAGTGTGTCCACTACATCGACTTGGGGTGCGGCCACGTGTTCAATCCGACCGTTCTCAACCCAGTAATACCCATCGGCACCACAGCTCGCACCGACATGGCGGCTGTGCTGCTGCGCCACATGCAGCAAGGCTTGTGGCACATCGGGCAGCCCTGTGTAAGCCAACAGGCCGGCATCGGAGAAGACCGCGTAATCGGCCAAAGGCATCAGCTGCTGCAAGATGGGACGTGGTGCGACATCGCCATCAACCATGGTGGGAATGCCGCGTGCGCGCGCAGCCCTTAGCGCAGCGTGTGCACCGTCGACCCAGCGTACATCGCAATGCAACAAATCGATGTGCGCCAACGTATCCAGTGGTAACCAATCTGGCGATGTGTCGACTTGTGGGTCATGGAAGGGGACGACCAAGCGTTGCCCCAAACCATCGACGATCACCGAGGCATGTGAGGAGCGGCTGCCTTTGACGGTGAACAGTCCTTGCGTGTTCAAGCCTTCGTCGGACAGTGCTTGGCGCATGACGTTTGCTTCAGGGTCATCTCCCACGCGGGCCCATACATGCGATTGGCCGCCTAACTTTTGAAAGGCACAGGCGGCAGAGATGGCCATGCCGTCTACCACCTCGCAGCGTTGGGTCGCCAAAATTTTTGCAGGTGGCGGGTCAATGTGAGGCACGCGAAAAATCGCGGTGGTGCAAATGGCGCCCACAGCCACCATGTGTTTGCGAGTGGTCATCGTCAGCAGGTTTTATGAGGTGCGAAAAGCGCTGGCTTGTTTGGCCAATTCGGTGATCTCGTGCCACGCACGGTCTTTCAGCAACTCAGGCGGCACCACCCACGAGCCTCCTACGGTGCGGCAATTGCTCAGCGACAAATAGGTGGGAATATCCGGTGGGCGGATGCCGCCTGTGGGGCAGAACAACACATCGGGGAACACGCCTGCCATGTCTTTGATCCATGCCGCACCTGCCACACCTTGGGCGGGAAAGTACTTGAGTTCTTTCAAACCAAAGGCACGCGCTTGCATGACCTCGCTCGCCGTGGCCACACCGGGTAAGAACGGAAATTGATGCGCTTGAATGGCTTGCGCCAACTCGGCGGTCAATCCAGGCGAGACGCCAAATTTCGCACCGGCTTGGATGGCAGTTTTTACATCTTCGGGCGTCATCAAAGTGCCCATGCCAATGTCTGCATCGGGCGCGGCTTCGCACATGGCGTGCAAGGCGGCGATGGTGGCCGGTGTGCGCTTGACAACTTCAAACACCATGACACCGCCTTTGACCAAAGCTTGCGCCAAGTCGCCAGCGGTTTGGGCATCGTGAACAGTCAAGATCGGCATCACGGGAGCGCGCAACAAGATGTCACGCATCGAGCGGGGAGCAATGTGGGGCATCTGTGCTGTCTCAGTGTCGATGGGGTGATGTTTAAGAGCGCGTGGGATGCACAGCGGCTGTGGCCAACGCGGTCATGTTGACAATACGCCGCACGGTGGAAGAGGGCGTCAAAACATGAGCCGATTTCGCAGCGCCCAACAAGATGGGGCCCACGGTCACGCCTTGACCACCCGTGATTTTTAGCACGTTGAACAAGATGTTCGCAGCATCTAAGTTGGGGCAAATCAGCACATTGGCTTCGCCGTCGAGTGATGTTTCAATCAAGCTGGTGCGACGCACCGCGTCCGACAAGGCTGCGTCACCCTGCAGCTCACCATCGCACTCAATGTCGGGCGCCATTTGCTTGAACAGATCACGCGCAGCGCGCATTTTCTGAGCCGATGCTCTGGCCGATGAACCGTAATTGCTGTGCGACAAAAACGCTACTTTGGGGGGCAAGCCAAAGCGCTGCACTTCTTGTGCAGCCATCCAAGCGATGTTGGCCAGCAACTCGGCATCGGGATCTTCGTTCACATAGGTATCGGCAATGAAGAGCGTGCGCTCGGCCAACATCAAGGCATTGAGCGTGGCAAAGCCCGGTGCGCCAGGTGAGGTCCCAATGATGTCGTGCACATGCTTCAGATGCGCATCGAACTGCCCCACCAAGCCGCACAACATGGCATCGGCATCGCCCAAATGCATGGCCAGTGCGCCAATCAAGGTGTTGGAGCGGCGCACCGCTGCTTTGGCGGCCTCGGGTGTCACGCCCTGGCGTCCCATGAGTTGGTGGTAGGTTTCCCAGTATTGGCGAAAGCGTGCATCGCTCTCTGGGTTGATCACCTCCACATCGGTGCCCACCTTCAGACGCAGACCGGCTTTGGCAATGCGTGCCTCGATCACGGCAGGGCGGCCAATCAGAATGGGCTGGGCCAGACCGTCTTCAATCGCCAACTGCGCAGCGCGCAGCACGCGCTCGTCCTCGCCTTCGGCATAGGCCACGCGTTTGGCCTTGGCCGCTTTGGCGGCATTGAAGACGGGGCGCATGATCATGCCGGTTTGATAGACAAACCGTGACAAGCCTTGCTTGTAGGCTTCAAAGTCAGTGATAGGTCGTGCGGCTACGCCTGATGCGGCGGCGGCTTTGGCCACTGCAGGCGCAATGCGCAAAATCAAACGTGAATCAAACGGCGTGGGAATCAGGTAGTCCGGGCCAAACGACAACTCTTTACCCGAATACGCGCTGGCCACTTCTTCGCTGATGTCGGCCTTGGCCAAGTCGGCAATTTCACGCACGCAAGCCAGCTTCATGGCTTCGGTGATCTTGGTGGCACCACAGTCCAAGGCGCCACGGAAGATGTACGGGAAGCACAACACGTTGTTGACTTGGTTGGGATAGTCGGAGCGACCTGTGGCAATGATGCAATCTGGCCGCACAGCCTTGGCCAACTCGGGACGGATTTCAGGCTCCGGATTGGCCAGCGCCAAGATGATGGGTTTGTCAGCCATGCTCTTGACCATGTCTTGGGTCAACACGCCAGGCGCAGAGCAACCCAAGAACACGTCGGCACCGTTGACGGTGTCGGCCAGCGTGCGCAGGGTGGACTTTTGCGCGTAGCGTGCTTTGCTCTCGTCATAACCACCAGGGCGGCCTTCGTAGATCAAGCCCTTGGAGTCGCAGACAAAAATATTGTCACGGTGTACGCCCAAGCCCACCATCACATCCAAGCAGGCCAGCGCTGCTGCTCCGGCGCCCGAGACGGCAATGCGCACCTTGGCGATGTCTTTGTTGACCAACTCCAAACCATTGAGCAGGGCCGCTGCCGAGATGATGGCCGTGCCGTGTTGGTCGTCATGGAAGACTGGAATGCTCATGCGCTCGCGCAGTTTTTGCTCGATGTAGAAGCACTCGGGCGCCTTGATGTCTTCCAAATTGATGCCGCCCAAGGTGGGCTCTAAAGCCGCAATGATCTCCACCAATTTGTCGGGATCGCGTTCGGCCAGTTCAATGTCGAACACATCAATGCCGGCGAATTTCTTGAACAGACACCCTTTGCCCTCCATCACGGGCTTGCTGGCCAAGGGGCCGATGTCGCCCAAGCCCAGCACGGCGGTGCCGTTGGTGATCACGCCCACCAGGTTGCCGCGTGCGGTGAATTCAGAGGCCAGCGATGGATCGGCCTCAATGTCTAGGCAGGGGTATGCCACGCCAGGGGAATAAGCCAACGACAAATCGCGCTGATTCGAGAGTGGCTTGGTGGGGGTGACGGAGATCTTTCCACGGGTGGGAAAGCGGTGGTATTCGCGCGCAGCATCGCGCAAAGCCTGTTCGGCGGCAGAAATGGGCTTGGACAAGGTTGTCTCCTGTGTAGTTGTTTTATTCAGTCGAAAGATAACCTGCTTTGCGCGCGTTTTTCGGGGCGTATCGGCATGATTTTTTGCATGAAAATCAAGCCTTCATTTATTTCCACCTACTATTTCTAATCTTTACGGATAAATTGAATTCTTTTGTTTGATTAAAACGTGGCAATGATCGCTTGACGCAGCGCTGGTGTGATCTCGGGCATCACACCAAACCAAGCCTTGAACGCGGGCCGTGCTTGATTGAGCAACATGCCCAAACCATTCACGCCCGTGTTGCCACGCTGACGTGCTTGAGCCAACAAGGAGGTTTCGAGCGGGATATAAATCGCGTCGGCTACCAAAGCAGAGGTAGGCAGCTGGTCCAGCTGAAGGTCTAAATCAGGTTGGCCATGCATGCCTTGGTTGGTGGTGTTGATCAGCAAAGCGCAACCTGCCAGCGCGTCATGACGCTCAGACCAGTCGTAGGCCGTGACCACCTGACCAAACTCTTGTGCCAGCGCATCCGCCTTGGCGCGGGTGCGGTTGATGAGGCGAATTTCGCTGGCGCCTTCGTCGATCAAGCTCAACACAATTGCGCGCGCGGCACCGCCAGCACCCAAGACGGTGATGGGGCCTGCATCGGCACGCCAATCGGGTTTGTCATCGCGCAGGCTTTGGATGAAGCCAAAACCGTCGTTGTTATAGCCATGCAAGGCGCCGTCGGCTTGCACCACGATGGTGTTGATCGCGCCCATGCGTTGCGCCAAGGGATCGACCCAATCCATGCGTTTCATGGCTTCCACTTTGTGGGGGATGGTGATGTTGCAACCGGCCAAACCCAAAGCCTTGAGGCCACGAATGGCATCGTCGATGTTCTGTGTTTCTACCGGAAACAGTCCATACGTGCCGTTCAAGCCATACTGACGAATCCAGTGGTTGTGAATGACGGGGGAGCGGGAGTGCGCAACGGGCCAGCCCATCACGCCAGCCATGACGAATTTGTTGTCCATAAATTCAAAAGAAGGGTTAGCGCATTTTAGGCAACCAGCCCAAGCCCGCCGATGTACCACCCGGCTGACCGCCCAAGCGTGGCTTGTACTCACAACCGATCCAGCCTTGCCAGCCGCAGGCTTTGGACACTTCGTCGATCACATCAAACAAATAGGGGTAGTTGATTTCGCCAATATCGGGCTCGTGGCGCTCGGGCACACCCGCGATTTGAAAATGTCCGACCCGTCCTGTGGGCAGGTACTGACGGATCTTCATGGCCACATCGCCTTCGACGATTTGGCAGTGGTAGAGGTCCATTTGCACTTTGAGGTTGGGGGCACCCACGGCTTGGATGATTTCGTGCGCATGGTCTTGGCGGTTCAAAAAGAAGCCTGGAATATCGCGTGTGTTGATGGGTTCGATCAGCACATCACGACCAGCTTGTGCCACTTCGGCGGCGGCCCATTTGAGGTTGGCAATGTAGGTGGGCAGATTGCTGATGCGGGTCTGACCGTCGCCAATCAAGCCCGCCATCAGGTGGATGCGTGGACAGTTCAGTGCATCTGCATAAGCGAGTGCCATCTGCACACCGGTGCGAAATTCGGCTTCGCGACCAGGAATGCTCGCAGTGCCGCGTGTGTTGCTGGCCCACGCCGCATCAATGCTGGCCGGGTCGGTGCCGCCGGGAGGGGCATTGAAGAGCACTTGCTGCAAGTTGTTGGCTTTGAGGCGTGCGGCCAATTCAACGGCTGGAAATGCATAGGGGAACAAATATTCCACCGCAGTAAAGCCGTCTTTCGCAGCCGCTTCAAAGCGGTCGAGAAAAGGCAGCTCGGGATACATCATCGAGAGATTGGCAGCAAATTGAGGCATGAAGAGATTCCTTACCAGCGTGCGCCAAACGTGGCGCGCAGTTCTTGAATGTGGGCGTCAGACAAAGAGGACAGGGTTGAAGGTGACAGGCATACCAAACGTGCTGTTTCTTCCAACTCTTCCAAGGTGGCCATGGCGGCGGCAGGGCTGGCATGCCACACATTGGGGCCCAAGCGCGCGAGCATCACCGCTCGAATGGGTGTGCCTTGTGCGCCATAGCGTTGGATGGTCTGCGCCACCGCCTCAGCCGCGGCCAGCGCACCGGGCAGGTGGTAGTCGATCACGGGCACATGACCCACCTTCATCACAAAGTAGGGCGTGATAGAGGGCAGCAATTCCTGCGTGACAGGGAAGGTGGTTTGGGTGGCTGAAGCCTCCAAACGCAAGCTGAGTGCTACGCAGTGGGTGCTGTGGGTGTGAATCACGCAGCGTGTGTCGGCATCAAATGGGGTGGCTGCCGCATAAATGCGCTGGTGCAGGGCAATAGTTTTGCTCGCTTTATCGCCACTGAGTTGCTGGCCCTTGAGGTCAAGCTTGGCCAAGCGAGCAGGGTCCAAAAAACCAAGGCAAGCATCGGTGGGCGTGATCAAGAAACCATCGTCCAAACGCACGCTGATATTGCCTGCGCTGGCATGCACATAGCCACGCTCAAACAGGCTTTGGCCCACGCGGCAGATTTCGTCTCGGGCTTGTGTTTCAGTCATGAGGCGTCCGGTGTTCAGCCCAATTGGGTGAATGCTTTGGTGAAGAAGTCGTCGGTCCCGAAGTTGCCTGACTTCAAGGTCAGATGCACAGGCGCCAAGTCTGTGTGCGCATGGCACCACGGCACGCCAGGGTCAATCTGCGGCCCGATTTGCATTTGCGTGATGCCCAAGGCCTGCACGCAAGCGCCTGAGGTTTCGCCGCCGGCCACCACCAACTGGCGCACACCTTGTGCGACCAAACCGCGTGCAATCGCGGCAATCGTGTGTTCTACCAAAGCGCCTGCAGCTTCAACGCCCAACTGGGCTTGCACGGCTTTGACCGCATCCGGTTCGGCAGTGGAATACACCAGCACCGGACCAGACGCCAAATGCGGTGCGGCCCAAGCCAAGGCGTGTTCCACCACATCTGCACCTTGGCGTGTGCTGCGCGCCAGCTCCAACGGGTCAATGGCCAAAGCGGGGCGACCCGTGCTTTGAAAATGCGCCACTTGGCCATTGGTCGCTTGTGAGCAGCTGCCCGAGACCACCGCTTGCAAGCCCGAAGCGTTGGGTAACACACTGGCTTGCGGCGTGGGTTTCAAACCAAAGTTGGCGGGCAAACCAATGGCCACGCCAGAACCTGCAGTCACCAGCGGCATGCCTTTGAGCGCCGCGCCCAAGCGGTGCAGGTCGTCATTGGAGACGGCGTCGACCACAGCCACCTGAATGCCTTGTGCTTTCAAGTCGGCGATGCGTTGTGTCACGGCAGCTGCGCCTTGGGCCACGGCACGGTGGTCAATCAAGCCGACTTTGCCGCTGCACTGCGCTTGCATGACGCGTACCAAGTTGGCGTCGGTCATGGGCGTGAGCGGGTGGTTTTGCATGCCCGATTCATTGAGCAACACATCGCCCACAAACAAATAGCCTTTGAACACGGTGCGTCCGTTGTCGGGGAAGGCCGGGGTCGCAATGGTGAAGTCGGTGTGAAGTGCCTGCATCAAGGCTTCGGTCACAGGGCCAATATTGCCTTGGGCGGTGCTGTCAAAGGTGGAGCAGTATTTGAAATAGATCTGCTCGGCACCTTGGGCTTGCAGCCAACGCAGGGCGTCTAACGATTGCGCAATCGCCTCTGCCGGCGCAATGGTGCGGGACTTCAAGGCCACCACCACCGCATCGACCTCGGCATTCAAGGGGCCAGATGGCACCCCGATGGTTTGCACCACCCGCATGCCTGAGCGCACCAAGTTGTTGGCCAGGTCAGTGGCCCCGGTGAAATCATCGGCAATGCAGCCGAGCTTGATGGGCGAGGTCATGGCTTATTGGAATCCCATCACATGTGGCAACCAGTTGCTCAGGGCAGGCACAAAGGTCAACACCATCAACACAGCGCCGTGGGCCCACAAGAAGGGGGTGAGCTCGCGGGTCAAGTCAGACAAAGGCACACGTGACACGTTGGAGGTGACGAACAACAAGCCACCTACTGGCGGGGTGATCATGCCCAAGGTGAGGTTGTAAATCACCACCATGGCAAAGTGGATCGGGTCAATGCCCACCTTGGCAGCCACGGGTGCCAAGATAGGGACCAACACCATCACGCCAGGCAAAGGCTCGATGAAGATGCCAAACAACAGCAAGAAGATGTTGATGACAATCAGAAATGTCCAAGGCGTGAGGTGCATGTCCACAATCCAGCCGGCCACGATTTGGGGCACACCTTCAATCGTCAACACCCACGCAAAAGAAGCCGACATGCCAATAATCAGCAACACCGAAGCCGTCAACAAGGCAGAGCGCGACAAGATGTCAGGCACAGCCTTCCACTCCAAGGTGCGGTACACATACTTGCCGCACAGCAGGGCATAGAACACGGCCACCACTGATGCTTCGGTGGGCGTGAACCAGCCAGCACGCATGCCGCCCAAAATGATCACGGGCAACAAAATCGCAGGCATGGCTTTCCAAGTGGTTTGCCACATTTCGCTGCGGGTGGGAAATTCGTTGTCGCCACGGTAGTTACGTTCTTTGGAGATGTACCAGTTCACCGCGCACATGGCGATGGCAATCAACACACCCGGAATCAAACCCGCCACAAACAAGGCGCCGACCGACACACGGTCGTCGGCCAAGGCGTAAATGATCATGATGATCGAGGGCGGAATGATGGGGCCCACGATGGCGGTGGACGCTGTCAGCGCCGCTGCATATGCGCGGCCGTAGCCCGCTTTGTCCATCATGCGAATCAGCATGGAGCCTGGTCCTGCGGCGTCGGCCAAGGCCGAACCCGAGATGCCTGAGAAGAAGGTCAGCGACACCACATTGGTGTAGCCCAAGCCGCCGCGTTTGTGGCCCACAAACTGACCGGCAAACTTCAGCAGCACTTCGGTCAGCGAGCCGCCACTCATGAGTTCAGCGGCCAAGATGAAAAACGGCACGGCCATCAAAGGGAAGCTGTCGATGCCTGTGAAGGTTTCTTTCAGCAGCACCAGCAACGGAAAGTTGCCGGACACCAACAGCGCGGTGACGGTGGAGAGTCCGAGCGCAAAGGCCACGGGCACGCCGATGGCCAAATAAATACAAGCGGAGATGAGGAGGATGACGCTGGCGTTCATATATGGGCAATCAAGATCAAAGCGACGCGCTGGCAGTGGCGTCAAAGTGGGCGTCGGCGGCAAACTGGCGCTCGAGCACGTAGTCACGCACGATCAAGAGCCAGTGGATCAA
>Ga0228699_1001728_pt1 | contig 10322 bp, 7 predicted proteins | sample McNCre217_Aug_MG_FD_178016 | JGI IMG/M metagenome (GOLD analysis project Ga0228699, IMG submission 178016) | Freshwater microbial communities from McNutts Creek, Athens, Georgia, United States - 2-17_Aug_MG | ecosystem: Environmental > Aquatic > Freshwater > Creek | place: USA: Georgia...
GGCGCCTTGCTCGGCCGGGGCGCGCGCGCTCGGCCCCGGTGGCGGCTCTGTCCTGCCGCGCGCAGCACCCGGCTGAAGCTCGATTCGCTGGCCAGGTACACCCCTTCGTCGGCCAGCGTCGGCACGATCCGCGCCGGCGGCATGTCCGCAAAGCGCGGCTCGTTGGCCACCTCCAGCAGCCGGGCTCGCTCGTCCTGGCTCAGCGCATGGGCGGGTATCGGGCGAACGGCTCCCGGGCGTCCGTCACCGGCACCCGCCCGAGCCCGCCAGCGCTGCAGCGTGCGCACATCCAGCCCCGCCATCTCGCACGCCGGCTTGAGCCTCGCTCCCTCGCGACACGCCACCTCGATGTGCCCCATCATCTTCTGGCGATCTTCCTGACCGGTCATTCGTCCGCGTCCTCTTGGAAGATCGCCGAGAGCTTTTTTGACAGCACCAGCAACGCTGCCGCCTCCGCCAAGGCTTTGTCCTTGCGCCTCAGTTCACGCTCCAACTCCTTGACTCGCCGACGCTCCGCACCATTGGATGCGCCGCTGGTCGCCGCCTTCGGGTCGGCCAGTGCGTCCAGCGCACTCGTGCTCCACTGCGTCAGCTCCTGCGGATACACCCCCTGCTCGCGGCACCACGCCGACTTCGCCGTCTCGTCCAGCGATGCCGTCGCAATCACCGCCTGCAGTCGCGCCGCAGCGGTCCACACCCGGCGCGCAGGCTCGCCTCCGCCACTCGACGCTTCCAGTGCTTCAGCCAGCCACCGCTCCAGCGTTGAAGCGCTCACGCCCACTTCTGCGGATACCCGCTCTACCGGAGCGCTCTCCGGTGGCAGCAACCTCGCCACCACCCGGTCCTTGTATTCCTTGCCGTATCGAGCCACGTCTTCTCCTCGTCTTCGCCACCAACTTCGGGTTCTATCGACGCGGCAACTATTCTGACATGGGGGGTGGGCACCCCGGTGACGCGGGCGGTGGCGTAACTCCGTCTGGGGTCAGGGAAAACTCCGCCTCGGTTGGGTTGTGCAACAAAGCCGTTCTTACCGCAACGAATTCTTCTTCCAAGCTTCAGTAAGCACTGTCAACCGATCCGTTATCTTTCCGCCATCAGGATCATTGGCAACCGAATCTCCAGCCTCGAATGTGGGATTCCATCCATTCCAGCCTCTGTAGCTGTGGTAACACCAGCTCCAACCATTCTTCTCGAAGATATCAATGGAATCCCTTGTCCACTGCGCTGCACCGGGAGCCCATCGGATAGCAGAGAACTCACCCACCCACATGATTGCATTGTTCTTTCTCGCGAATGTGGCAGCCGCCTCCATGCTGCTCTCAAGCTCACGTCTGTCCCACATCTTCGGCCAATCAGTTGGAAAACCTCTCAGAACACCTGGATACGCATTGCCCATATACTCTGCAGATTTGTAACTACCAATTCCCTGATGAGTGTAGGTGTGGGGCAGATAGTGATGAAAAGAATAAACAACCTTTAGATCGCCTATGGGTTCGAGAGTCTTAAATCCCGATGGAAGACCAAATGGCCCAGGCTCAACGATCAGATAGGTATTTTTATCGATCGCACGAATCGCATTGCAGACCTCCGGAAGCGTCTTCTTTTGCCATCGCTCCAACTCAGACTTTGAATTTGGCTCATTAAGAATGTCATAACCAATAAGATTTGGATGCCCTCCGAATTCATGCGCGATAAATGTCCAGAGGCGAACCAGCTCCGGCTCGAACCCACTGCCAGCAGATTTCGAATACATAATATCGCTACTACGCCCAACAATATCTCCAGCAGTAATGACAACCCACATATGATATTTTTCTGCCAAATGGAGTGCTATACGTATTCCATCTAAATGCCGCTTGTATGGCAACATCGGATCGTCAGACGGAACGGGGGGAGGAACCTCACCCTTCTTTACTTTCCATGGCGTATCAGGATCCACATCTACCCACAAGCGAATCATATTCACCTTCCAGCCTGCCATTCGCTTGAATGCGTCCTCCGATATATACAAACCAGGGTCCGTGCTATTGCTCGTTTCAGGGCTAAAAGTCATGACATTAATGCCGCGCAACCCGGCTTTCGGCCAGATTTTGTCACCCATACTCCTCGTCAACGGCTTCAGAATCAATGCTAGGGACTCCGGCGATTGATCTGGGGCTGAAAATGCGACCCCACCAAAAAGCAACGCGCAGATGGCAATCGCCACAGAAATCATCCTTGGCATAGGCACCTTATTATCAACCACAGCATATACTAAAACCCAATGACGGCTTACAAATTAACAATTCTGTAAACGATGAAACTCCAGCTTTACTGCGATTTCATGGTTTCACGCCCATGCCAGACAGACATGTAGGATAACAATCGGCAGCCTCGGCAAAGTGCCATTTCATTGATCAGGAAGAGGCTCTCTGTTTGCAAAAGTAAAAATAACGGGCGTGGTAACAAAAGATTGAAGTCACTTCAATATTACCCCTTGAAACCTAATTGAAGAAGAGAATCCAAAAAGAGGAGATCAGTAAAAGCAAAGAGAACCCAGCAATTGAAAACAATCCCAAGGCTATGCCACAGACCACTCCGGTGACAGCTTGAGAGATTACAAAAACACAAAAATATCCTACCAAGCTAGGATGTGAACGCAGAATCCAAAGACTCACGAATGCAAATACTAGATCCAAACACGATTTGATGAAAATGAATATATTCTTTCTTCTTGAATTACACTCCGCAATCAAAAATGGCGTACCGATCAGGCTAAACAACCAAGCCACAGCATAGATGAACGGCCCAGCACCATTAATTTTTAAATCAAACAAAACTACAGATACAAGACTCGCAACGCAAGAAATAAAACATGATATCACCACTATCGGATTAACACCAATGGAACTCTTTTCCCAAGAATATCCAACAAATAGCTTAGAATTAACAACATTACTTATTAAAACGCCACCAATTCTATTTGAAAAATACAATGCGGTAGCACCACCTGAAACGACCTCCTTAACAGCAGACAAGAAATAGATAGGAAAAACTGTCCCTACAATGGATCCAACGGCAAGACCGACACCATGAAGAACAGTTTGGCGACCATCCTCTTTATGAGAAACAGTCCCCTCAACACGATCATTTTCCACAACCAATGCGGCGGAAAGTGCTTTGCGTATCTTGACTACAACGGCCAAGTTTCCGACGACCCAAGCCAACGCCGGCATGACAACGAGTAATCTTTGATCGCCCGAGAAAAAAAATACTATCGATGCAACGGCCATCAGAGCATTCGGAACGAACAATACCCCCGCCATGAACTCCGCACGGCCAAGACAGGCCAGACGAACCGAATTGATCCCATTGAATGCCAAGACAGCACCACCAAGGCTATAAAGCACCAGAATCGCGTTCTGCACACTTGATCCATGCAGCATACCCTCAGCCACATGTTCGCCCTGCATGTAGAAGACTATGCCGAATAGTGGAGATATACAGCAAGCCACAAAGTATAACAAACCCCATCTTGAAAAACCTGGTCGGCCAATGATCAATCCATAAACAACACTCAAGACGAATCCGTTATGAGCAGCAGTCCCTATTTGTTGCACGACCGAATAGAAGTCAGATACGCCGAGTCCGACTTTCGCAAGAACAAGCAATCCTAAAAAAGCACAAATCTGGGAGGAAAAAAGCAGACCACCCACTCTAAATTCCGAAATTTTAAATAAATTCACAACAACCTCTTCGCATATTTAATTCACCACAAGAAGCGGCCATACACCAACTCGGCAGGACCGAATTCATAAAATAATAAAATCGGCATCTTTGAATCACAAGCAACTTCGCGCTCAAACAATTTCATGCAGCCATCTGTGCGCAATTTCCCTTCCACCCATGCGCGGTAATTTACACTTAGCGTCAAATGTCATGTCAATTTTTTTCTCGACAAATTCAATGATGGTACCCGCAAAATCACCTAAGGAGACATCAACAGTCAAACTCCCATTTTCCTCAAGCCAAGTAGCTATTCCAGTAGAAATACTGGAAATTACCCAGCATCCATGGGAAAGTCCTTCTAGGACCGGCAGACCAATCTGCTCCTTCCACTGAGGAGTTTCATTAGACAATAGAAACAAGAATCTTGCCTCAGCGAGAATTCTATGAATCTTTTCCACTGGGGGAGCCACATAAACTTCCACCTCAGCAAATTTATTAGCCCAGTTAATTACCTCATTCTTTCGAGGCCCCTGCCCTATCAGACTCAGCGATACCCCTGGAATTTTCTCCCGCAATACGCTCCACACCTTGAAGACATGTTCAACACCCTTTCTTTCATCAAAGGCTCCTAAAAAAACGAATTTTGCTCCAATTTTTTTATCAGCACCATCACAATGGCGACAGACAGGCTCAAATGGCTGTATCAGTCGACTCTCTATACTATCGACTCTATTTCGAAAGTATTTTTTATAATTTAACTCGGCAGAAGAAGTACCGAACACAATCCTATCCAACCTCCCGATGCAAAATCCCAACAAAAATCTCAGCCCCATCTGGATAATCCACCCAAATATCGGCAAAGATTTCCTGAAGCGTTGGACAACATCCATGTTCTCTATCGCATAACAAACAACTCTTGTTCGACGAGAGGATAAAATGTTCAAAAAAAATACTGCCAACAGAACCGATAACTGATACCCGAGCGACCGAAGAAAGAACGGCTCATTTATTTCCACAACATGATAGCCCCCCTTGAGCACAAATAAAAACACACCAACAACCCCCATTGTTCTGTATTCGGAAGTACACTCACCAAAATTAGGGAAATTTGCACCATCTTCTTTTATTTCGCCGAAAATAACAGTTCCGTCATAACCAGAATTATTAAATCTAACGACTTGTGCTGCTCGCAATTCTCGCAAAACGAACAATGATTTATCCATAATTTTATTAAATTAAGCCGCAACCTCTACACCAATCAACTCTCATAGCATCCGATTATTCCCTCAGCCACCTTGTCCCACCCATGCCGCTCGGAGACATACTTAAAGCCTTCTGTTCCAACACGAACCGCATCGGCACTATTTTCTGCAATTTTTTTTATCTGTCTCGCCAAGCTTGAACTACTGTTTGTTTCGAAGACATAGCCGTTCACCCCATCCGAGACGATCTCTGTCATTCCCGGCAAATCGGAAACAAGAACAGCCTTCCCATAAGACATCGCCAAGAGCAGAACACCGCTCTGGTATATCTTCTTGTAAGGTAGCACCACAAGATCGGCTGAGCCATAAATGGAATGGACCTCGTCATCGGGTACATACCTAACATCCCAATCTATAAGATCAGAAGCTCCAGCCTGGTCGGCTAAGCTCTTGTAGTAGTCAATACTCACATGCCAAGGTCTTCCGCAGATATTGAACCTGATCGGTACAGAAAATCCTGACTTCTTGAGTTCCCCGATAGCATCTATCAGCACATCGACGCCCTTGACCTCCTTCAGTTGTCCAAATAACAAGACAGAGAAAGTATGATGGGGAAAATTATTCTTCTTAACTGCTTTCACATAATCAACATAATTGCCGTGAGGAACGATGAAACAGCGCCCCCCTAGACTTGGATCTATTCTCAGGAGGCTTTCTCTTGAGAAGTTATTATGGACCACGAGCTTGTCGAATCCATTAAGTATCCACGGCTTGATGCGACTATTTTTGTTGCCAACAAATGCCTCAACATCATGAATTGTTCCAACAGACTTCACACCACATAATTTCGCCACTGACAAAAGAATGGCCTCCATAAAATTTAATCTAAAACAATGATAATGTGCAATATCTGGCTTTCTTGAAATAAAAGCCGCCAGCAGGCGACCACATCCAGCAAGGAATCTAAAAGCTCGGAGAATCCGTTTCTTCTTGTCGTAAATACCCCGAAAAATTTCATGTGTTTGAAACGAAGCCGGACGAGAGCCTGTGATTTCAGTGGTAAACCATTCGACATTCTGTCCAGCAGAAGCTAGGCCACTGCACAAAGACCGATCATAGTGACCCATACCACCGTAATCACCGACCGGCTCAACCATGAATATTTTCATTGAAATTTTTCCCGTAAAGAAACAGAGATCCCAGAAACCATGCCACGGATCACGGCCAATGCCGAACTGAACTCACCGCGAACCATTCCCTTAGCCGACCTGAGCATCAAGAATGCAGCCATCCCGAACAACCTTGATGGTCGATACGAAATACATATCATAGTTTTCGATCGTGCCAGATAGAACTCACTCAACCGACTTCCCAAAGATTTATTTTTTCCAGTCCCTATGCTAGAACCAACTTTATGATAAACATTTGCTCTATAGGCTATAACAGATCCATCGAGTTCCTTCATCCTATATGCAAAGTCAAGCTCTTCGCCATAAAGAAAATAACGCTCACTCATTCCACCAACAGCATCCCATGCTTTAGCTCTGATCATCAAGCAGGCACCAGATATATAAGATACCCCAAAACCATATTGGCGAGACGAGTATTTGCCAAAAAACTCATTTGAACTCATTCCAGAATTCAAATTTCGTCCTCGACCAGTCCACTCGCTGTAGCAGACCCCCCCAACAGCCTGCACCTTACCTATATCAGGATAATCCCATATAACAGCCCCACACATTTTGCAGTCGGGATGCGCGGCCAATGTATCTCTCATCGACACAACTGCAGTCGAATTCACAAATGCATCATTATTAAGTAACAACCAATAATCACATACAAAATGATTCGCAATCACATCCCTTGCCCGATTGCAACCATAAGCAAAACCTCCGTTTTTGGGCGCCTTGTGAAACAGGACGAGGAGCGAGCCTATTAGTACAAATTCTGGTGGATTTTTTAGTTCGCCCGTAGGCTTACCTCCAAAGTCCTCATCTTTCACAGCCAAATTACGGGTACCGAGAATCAAAGATTCCCATTCGCCGTCTGAACACGAGTTATCTACAACACATGCGACAATGCTCTCAGCATTTTTAGAAAGGGCCAATTTCTCAAGGCATCGCACAGTATCGGCGGCGCCATTAAAGTTCACAATCAGTACACCAACGGATTTATTCATTCCTTTTCCCCGATGATTTTATGATCATCATCATAGATATGATTGTCACACTAAATTCAAAACCAAATGCCAATTTTCCAGAAACAGTTGAAAATAATAGATGATAAAGTGTCATTAACCACAATGAAGCTGACTCGGCACACCATGATACAGAACCAAAACATGTAAACATAGGTACCAGCTGGAGCAAAATAACCACTAAACCTATATAACCCCAAACATACACAATTCCACCGAAACCATTATCAGACGGGTGAAAGTACCCAAAAAATGTCTTAAATCCTTCATTAAACTGAGCACTCAAAAACCCACTACCAAGTAAAGGGCTTCTTTCAACGCCCTCCAATATTACTTCAGCCTGCTGTATTCTAGAATTTGCGGAATCATCAAGACCCTCTTGCCCCGTCATAACAACATAAAATGCCTCAGCATATTTATTGGCCAATTTTTCACCCAAATCGCCAGAGAAAAAAAAGAAACCACTTACAACCAAAGCACCAACTGCGCCAACCTTAAAAATAGTATAAATTTTTGCAGCCACACCGGGCTTATCCAAAAGCGAAGATATAAGCAAAACAATAGCCACACATATCAGATTACTACGACCACCGTCAAAAACAAGGAAGTAAATTACCCCAAACAAAACAAAGTAATAATAAGTAGCCTTTTCAACCGACCGCTTCGCCATCTCCGCGTAATAAAAAACTCCAAGCAAAACAAATGCAGTCGGCAATCGTAAGCGATCTTCCTCGATAACATACAAGGCCTCAACCTGACTGAACAAGCTTCGAGCAACCGTCTGCATCAAAAAATTAAAAATTAGATTAAACCAAAAACATAAAATTATCATAGAGCCGATTATTTTTATTTTATTTTCAGAATTAATTCTGCCAAATACACCTTCCGTATATAAAACAATAACGCCAAAAACAATAAAATACTGCCTCTGCGCCAACACTCCGTACCAAAATGGCTGCCCAAATTCTTTACTTGAAGAATTTGCCGAAGAAAATATTAAAAATAGTGCCGCAAACAATAAATAAAAAATCCACGCATCGACTACAAATTTCGCATTAAAAACATGGAGAAAAAATAAACATATACACATCACCCAAGTTGCCTCGAAAACCCACTCGAGGCCCGGGAAAAATCTAAAAATTGTACCCGTTAAAAAAAATCCCAAAGTAGGCAAATACGAATTTTTATATATTGGCAGGTTAATTTTCAATTAATACTCCTAACAAATAATTGAGATTTATTTATTTGTTAATTTATGGTTGATTGGCTTAGTCTTAAAATTTACCTAAAATGCAACGGGATTATTTTATTGATATTTTTAGGGCACAAAATAGTGATGCCAATAAAATTAGCGTCAGGCGCACATCTCAAACGACCCGAGATAGTCGCAGCGGAAATTATTTATCGAACTAACGCAATAATAAATAGAGATGATCTTTATTGCCATACTCTTGGAAAATACTTCAACCCATCAAACAGGCTGTCGTACATAATGGCATCATTCGCCGAAAAAATCTCAGCAAGACAACTGATCCGAAATAATTTATTCACCTCGCAAAAACAGAAATTCACTCATCAACACTAGGATCAGCTCGCGAGCTTAAATAATTGACAGTACACAACAAAACAACCATAAAGGCAGCCAAAAATATGAGCGCCTGTACATTTAATAATTTCGCAAAACTAATAGTGAGATTAATTCGGAGTAAAGTTGCGGCACAAATCATGTACCGCAAAAAATATCAATACGCGGACTCGACGACCAGCCTTGATAGATACTTTCCATAGCCATTCTTGAGCAGCGGCTGCGCGAGCCGCTCCAGCTGCGCGGCGTCGATCCAGCCACGCCGGTAGGCGATCTCCTCCGGACACGCCACCTTCAGCCCCTGGCGCTTCTCCAGCGTCGAGATGAACTGTCCGGCCTCCATCAGGCTGTCGTGCGTGCCGGTGTCGAGCCAGGCGTAGCCGCGGCCCATGATCTCGACGTTGAGCTGCCCCTGCTGCAGGTAGACCGCGTTCACGTCGGTGATCTCCAGCTCGCCACGCGGGCTGGGCGCGATGCTGGCGGCGATGTCGCAGACCTGCTCGTCGTAGAAGTACAGCCCCGTGACGGCGTAGTTGCTCTTCGGCGCCTTGGGCTTTTCCTCGATGCTCAGCGCGCGGCGGTGGCTGTCGAAGTCGACCACGCCGTAGCGCTCGGGATCGTGCACGTGGTAGGCGAAGACGCTAGCGCCTTCGGTACGGGCCGTCGCGCTGTTGAGCAGGTGCTGCAGGTCGTGGCCGTGGAAGATGTTGTCGCCCAGCACCAGCGCACTCGGCGCACCACCGACGAACTCGCGGCCGAGGATGAAGGCCTGCGCCAGGCCGTCCGGGCTGGGCTGCACGCAGTAGCGCAAGGACAGACCCCAGCGGCTGCCGTCGCCCAGCAGCGCCTCGAAACGCGGCGTGTCCTGCGGCGTGCTGATGATGAGGATGTCCCGGATCCCGGCCAGCATCAGCGTGGTCAGCGGGTAGTAGATCATCGGCTTGTCGTACACCGGCAGCAGCTGCTTGCTGATGGCCAGTGTCGCCGGGTGCAGCCGGGTGCCGGAGCCGCCGGCCAGGATGAGGCCCTTGCGTTGCATGGGAACTCCAGTGGATCAGGCGAGGATTTCGGTGAGCATGCGCTCGACGCCCTGCTGCCATGGCGGCAGGCGCAGCCCGAAAGTGGCCTGCAGCTTCGTGGTGGCCAGGCGCGAGTTCAGCGGGCGTTTCGCGGGCGTCGGGAACGCGGTGGTCGGCACCGGCTCGATCGCCTGCACCTTCAGCTCGCGGCCCAGGCGGCGGGCCTGTGCGATGACAAAGCTCGCGTAGCCATGCCAGCTCGTCTGGCCACCGGCCACAGCGTGGTAGGTACCCGACAGGTCCAGGTCCGGCTGCGCCATCGCGGTGCGCAGCATCTGGGCGGTCAGGTCGGCCAGCAGGTCGGCGCCGGTGGGCGCACCGATCTGGTCGTCGATGACGGTGAGCCGCTCGCGCTCGGCCGCCAGGCGCAGCATGGTCCTGGCGAAGTTGCCACCGCGCGCCGCGTAGACCCAGCTCGTGCGCAGGATCAGGTGCTTGCAGCCGCTGGCACGGATGGCGTCCTCGCCTTCGAGCTTGGTCTGGCCGTAGACGCTCAGCGGGCCGGTGGGCGCGTCTTCGTCACGGGGCTGGTCGCCCGAGCCGTCGAAGAC
>Ga0228699_1001729_pt1 | contig 10316 bp, 12 predicted proteins | sample McNCre217_Aug_MG_FD_178016 | JGI IMG/M metagenome (GOLD analysis project Ga0228699, IMG submission 178016) | Freshwater microbial communities from McNutts Creek, Athens, Georgia, United States - 2-17_Aug_MG | ecosystem: Environmental > Aquatic > Freshwater > Creek | place: USA: Georgia...
CGATTGGTCATCTATATTTATATACATAGCAACATATTTTCTTCTCCATGAATGTACTCGGTTGCGTGTTGCATGTGGGTTGTCATTTTCTCTTTTTTCTTGTTATTTTTTATTGAATGGCAGATATTTTTTTGCTTTCATATTGACTTGTCTCTCGTCGAGTTTTCATCTCACCGCGCCATTGCTTACGATCTTCTTTTTCTTATGTTTTTCAAGTCTTATATTTCAAAAATCAGCAATCGCATTCTGTATGATTGGTGTAACAACTTTTGCGCTAAAGTTATCAATTATATTCCCAATCATTTCTAGTGGTATGATGCTTTTGGGTGGACGTTACATAGATTATACGAATAGACTTATCCATCAAGGTCAAAATAAATCGGGTCTTGCATTCATTTATGCTTTTGGCGTACTAATTATCTTGGTTGCATTAAAATTTTGGGCACACAGAAATCCGAACAAGCTTCCCCCTGCATTTCATCCACTGTTAGCGACCAGCATCTATGGTGTTGGTATTATATTTTGGTTTTATGAAACAGTGGCTATCGGTTCTAGGTTGTCGGATGTCTTATTAATCACAATTGTTCCAGTGATCTCAATTTTTATTGCCAATACGAGTTTATTATATAAGACGCTGGTATATTTTTGTCTTGTATTATTCTTTCTTGCGCGGGTATATCAGTTATTTCCTTTTGTTTTTAATTTTACATGATTAGAAATAATAGTCATCATACCCTCATTTGTCTTGCTGCATTCAAAGGGCAGGCGCATATTAGAGAGCAGATAGATTCTTTGCTTCAGTCAACATGTGTGTCGATTGCAGTTGCTGTCAGTGTAGATGAGCTTAATTTAAATGCTAAAAGCGAGACTTGTCGGATTGTAGAGGAATATAGTCTCATCGACGGGCGTGTGAGTATATTACCAAACATAGGGCGTATTGGCAGCGCCGCCTTAAATTTTTTCAGATTGATTTGCGAAGCATCTATTATTGATTACGATTATGTGGCATTATCTGATCAGGATGATATATGGAATAATAATAAATTAATATCAGCCATCGAAAAATTGAAAGAAATGGGTGTGGATGCTTATTCAAGTAATGTCACAGCTTTTTGGTCAAATGGCGTCATCAAAGTAATCCATAAAGCTCAGCCACAAGTTACTTATGACTATATGTTCGAATCGGCTGGTCCTGGCTGCACATTTGTGCTAACACGGAAATTGGCATTAGATCTACAGTCATTCTTACGATCAAATCAAACTGCCTGCCAAGATGTTACTTTGCATGATTGGTTTATTTATGCTTTCGCCCGTTCGCGAGGTTATACATGGCATATTGATCCTGAGCCGCATATGCTTTACAGGCAGCATGCTGCTAATGTCTTGGGAGCTAATGTAGGATTCAAGGCCGCATGGGTGAGGTGGAGGAAACTTCGCGCAGGTTGGTTGCGGCAGCAAGCTATCTTGATAGCTGATATTCTTGGCTATGCAGATCAGAATCCCATCATCAGAATAAAGCAATATCGTATTGTGGATCGAGTGGCTTTAATTTTTCAAATTGGGGAGCTTCGCCGTAAGTGGAGTGACCGTCTGGTATTAGCTGCTTCCTTATTACTTCCCGTTAAGAAATGAAGACTCTTGTAACGGGCTCCACAGGTTTCATCGGTCAGCACTTACTGACTGAGTTAGCGCAGCGCCAATTACCCTATGCAGCCCTGATGCGCGCCCATCTACGCGAAACCTCGGCGTTATCAGACTGGGCGGGAGGCTGCATCATTCATCTCGCAGGACGTGCCCATGTGATGGAGGAAACCACCAGCGACCCTTTAGCAGCCTTTCGCGCTGCCAATTGCGACTATGCCGTTCAAGTTGCCAAGCAGGCCGCTTTGGCGGGCGTTAAGCGCTTGGTTTACGTCAGTAGCATTGGGGTCAATGGTGGGCAGACGGTGGATTCGCCTTATACAGAAAGTCACGCACCTACACCGCATACGCTCTATGCGCAATCTAAATACGAAGCCGAAATGGCGTTGACCCACTTGGCTGCGCAAGCGAGTTTAGAGCTTGTCATTGTGCGGCCGCCACTTATTTACGGCGCAAACGCACCTGGTAACTTCGCTCGTTTATGGCAATGGACAAACTCAGGCTGGCCTCTCCCCCTAGGCGCTATCCACAACCGCCGTAGTTTGCTTTACGTCAAAAACTTGGTGGACTTTCTTATTTTGTGTACCCATCACCCCAAGGCGGCCAATCAGACGTTTTTGCTCTCGGATGGCGAGGATGTCTCTACCACTGAGCTGCTGCAAGCACTGGCCAAAGCGAAAGGCACGCCTTCGCGCTTGCTTCCCGTTCCTGCTGCATGGCTTTCTGCCGCAATGCGGCTGTTAGGCAAGGGCGACATGGCGCAGCGCTTGCTCAGCAATTTGCAAATTGACAGCAGCAAAGCACGTCATGTATTAGGATGGACGCCGCCTTTTGATTTTGGAGCTGCTGTGCAGGATATGCTGGCGTGAGAACGAGAGCACATACCTGCCAATCCGCATTTATGAAACGTACTTTTGATTTTCTGTTAGCCGCCGCTACTGGCATGGCACTATTGCCTGTGCTCGTCAGTGTGGCGCTTGCAGTGCGCCTCACCTCCGCAGGCCCAGTTCTTTATTGGTCTGACCGCGTGGGTAGACACAACCGCATCTTTAAGATGCCCAAATTTCGCAGCATGCGCATGGGAACGCCTGCCGTGGCGACGCATTTGTTACAAAACGCGAATTCGCATCTCACGCCGATTGGCCATTTTTTACGCCAATTTAGTCTAGATGAGTTGCCGCAATTGTGGAGTGTGCTGGTGGGCGACATGAGTTTGGTGGGGCCTCGACCTGCGCTGTTTAACCAAGCCGATTTAATCGCCGCACGCTCAGCCGCTGGCGTTGATGCGCTGCGCCCAGGTATTACGGGCTGGGCGCAGGTGAATGGGCGGGACGAACTGAGCATTCCCGCCAAAGTGACCTTGGATGCCGAGTATGTGACGCGCCAATCGTTCGCCTTGGATCTGCGCATCTTAGGGATGACGGTGCTTAAGGTGTTGCATCGCGAAGGTGTGTCGCATTAAATTTTCATAGTTGGCCGATTATTTTTCGGCTAAGTATGTAAAATTTAGAGATGATCTCTACTCTTAGCACCTTGCTTGCTTCGCCCATACCCATCCCTAGGGCTGCGTTGGTAAGTGCTTTGGGTGGCTATCGGCAGCCCAACGATAAGATTTCTGTTTTACTGACCAGTGGGGTTTTGCTCGGTCTGAAGCGCGGCGTGTATGTTTCTAGCCGGGCTGTTGTGCAATATGGCGCGCAGTCGCTGATTAAATTAGCTGCCAATACGCTTTATGGCCCATCTTACTTATCGGGTATTTTTGCATTGGCGCACTATGGGTTGATTCCAGAGCGGGTGCATCATGCAACTGCGATGACAACTCGTCGAGCGAAGTGTTACCAGACCCCGATTGGTGCCGTTAGGTATGCCCAATGTCCAAACGATTGGTTTTCTGTAGGGCTATGTTTGCAGACGGATGCGGCGGGAACCAGTTTGTTTGCTTCCCCAGAGAAGGCTTTGTGTGATCATTTGATCTACACCCCTTCGTTAGGAATTCATAGTTTCAAGTCTATGCAGGCGTATTTGTTTGAGGATTTACGGTGTGATGAATTGGCAATGCAACAATTAGATGCTTCTGCTGTGTTGGCTTGTATGGCTGCGGCGCGCCCACTTCGGTTGAAGTTGCAGCAATTGGAGTGGCTGTACGCCTGCATACGATGAGCGCATTGCTTGCCATGCTGCAAAAACATCCTGGTGCGCAATCGTCTTCGTCTGCGCTGCGAGAGGTCATGCAAGAGATAGCGCTGGCGGGTCTGTTTCGCGCTGGGTTTTTTAATCACGCGGCGTTTTATGGCGGAACTTGCTTGAGGATTTTTTATGGATTACCTCGTTTTTCTGAGGACTTAGATTTTTCCCTTTTGCGCAGTGAGCCTGGATTTTCATTACAGCCTTTTTTTCAAGCCTTGATAGATGAGTTTTTGGCATTGGGCATAAGCGTGGATTTAACAGAAAAGAAAAAAACAGCCAGAACGCCGATTGTGTCCGCATTCTTAAAAAAGACGTCGAGCATTTATGACATAACGCTTTTGGGGCGCGCACAAAACGCGGCGCATTCATCAGTGAAGATTAAATTTGAAATAGACACCGATCCGCCGCTTGGCTATGACACACAACCCAAACTGCTTCTTCAGCCCTTTTCTTGCTATGTCAATTGCTTTTCGCTGCCTGACCTCTTTGCAGGTAAAGTGCATGCACTCATGTATCGGAAGTGGAAGCAGAGAGTGAAAGGGCGTGATTGGTTTGATTTTGAATGGTATGTGCGATCGGGCCACGCCATGAGTCTTCGGCACTTCAATACACGAGCCTTGCAAAGCGGTGATCTGGAATGCCCCTATCCGTCAGCCGATGCTTTGAGGCAAGCTTTGCAGGAAAAAATAAATAGCGTGTCTTTTTCTGCCGCCAAGTTGGATGTGTTGCCATTTATTGAGCACCCACAAGCATTGGATATTTGGTCAGCACCGTATTTTTTAGATGTGCTCAGCCGAATGAACATCCAGCCATAGGATGACTGGCGGGGTGATGTCTGTCAATCCGCCCGCTTCGCCAACACCTCAAACGCTGGCAAGGTCTTACCCTCCAGCACTTCCAAAAATGCGCCGCCGCCAGTGCTGATGTAACTCACATCCTTCTCGATGCCGTATTTGGCAATGGCTGCCAGCGTGTCGCCGCCGCCTGCGATGGAGAACGCACTCGATTTGGCAATCGCCTCGGCAATCGCTTTGGTGCCGCCTGCAAATGCGTCGAATTCGAACACGCCCACGGGACCGTTCCAGACAATGGTTCCCGCCCTCTCTAGCTGGGAAGCCAATACAGATGCGGTCTCGGGGCCGATGTCCAAAATCAAATCGTCATCTGCGACTTCGGTTGCTAGTTTGACGGTAGCTACTGCATCCGCGCTAAACGTCTTGGCGCAGACCACGTCAGTGGGGATGGGTACCGCGATGCTCGCGTCGCCTAACTTCTCGCCACGCGCTTTCATTGACGCAATCACCGCCTTGGCTGCATCCACCAAATCGGGTTCGGCAAGCGACTTGCCAATCTTGAGTCCCGCCGCCAGCATGAATGTATTGGCAATACCGCCTCCCACAATCAGCCCGTCCACCTTGCTGGATAAGGCTTCCAAGATGGTGAGCTTGGTGGAGACTTTGCTGCCCGCCACGATGGCGATGAGTGGGCGCTTCGGCGCGGCGAGTGCTTTGCCAATCGCGTCCATCTCGGCTGCCAAGAGCGGACCCGCACACGCAATCGGCGCGTATTGCGCGATGCCGTAAGTGGAGGCTTCGGCGCGGTGAGCGGTGCCAAACGCATCGTGGACAAAGATGTCGCACAGCGCGGCCATTTGGCGGGAGAGTGCCTCGTCGCACTTTTTCTCGCCCTTGTTCACGCGGCAGTTCTCTAGCATGACGACTTCGCCAGCTTTGACATTCACGCCGCCAACCCAATCGGAAACGAGCGGTACATTGCGACCGAGTAGCTCGGCAAGCCTTGCTGCGACTGGTGCCAGAGAGTCCTCAGGTTTGAATGCGCCCTCAGTCGGCCTGCCCAAGTGCGATGTCACCATCACGGCTGCGCCAGCATCCAGCGCCATTTGGATGCACGGCACAGAGGCGCGAATGCGGGTGTCTTCGGTAATCTTACCAATGTCATCTTGCGGTACATTGAGGTCTGCGCGGATGAACACACGTTTGTTTTTGGCGGCGCCAGATTGGCAAAGGTCGGAGAAGCGTTTGAAGTTCATGCGTTAAATGCTCGTAAAAATGTGCGCGGTTGCACGACAGATAAAGAACTAATTTTAATTTCAAGCCCAACTGACAAACTGACACATGAACTTACGCCCACACCTCGTCCAGCCCTACGCCAAAGTGGTTCTCTTTGTGCTTTGCCTCATGCCGTTTGCTTATTTGCTCTACGCGGCGGTGTTCAATCCAAGCAGTCTGGGTGCCAACCCCGCCGAGTACATCATTCGCTCAACGGGTGACTGGGTGCTGCGCTTTTTGTGCATCACGTTGGCGATCACACCGCTGCGGGTCATCACCGCTACGCCGCAACTAGCAAGGCTCAGACGGATGCTTGGGCTCTATGTTTTCTTTTACGCGCTGCTGCATTTACTCAGCTATTCGCTCTTTGACAAAGAGTTTGACATCCCCGAAATTGCCAAAGACATCGCCAAACGCCCCTTCATCTTGGTGGGCTTTGCAGGCTTTGCGCTGCTAACGCCGCTGGCTCTCACATCGTTTAACAAAGCAATCAAATGGATGGGGGCGAAGCGTTGGCAAGCCTTGCACAAGTTGGTTTACGTGATGGCTGGACTTGGCATCTTGCATTTCTTTTGGATGCGTGCGGGCAAAAATAATTTTGCCGAAGTGTTTGTCTATGCGGGGATTTTGGCTGCGCTCATGGGTTGGCGTGTGTGGCATAAGTTGAAAAAGAATTAGGATCTGACCCCAATTAATTAGGGTCAGATCCTAATTAATTCAGCGCCGCACATTGGCCGCATACGCTTCCACAATCCGCGCCACGAGCGGATGGCGCACCACGTCGGCTGTGGTGAAGTGCGAAATCGCCACGCCATCAATGCGCTTGAGCACGCGCTCGGCATCGACAAGGCCACTGATTTGTCCACTCGCCAAATCAATCTGGCTCACATCGCCTGTGACCACGCACTTGGACGCAAAGCCAAGACGCGTTAAAAACATCTTCATTTGCTCGGGCGTGGTGTTTTGCGCCTCGTCCAAAATCACAAAGGCATGATTGAGCGTGCGACCGCGCATAAACGCGAGCGGCGCAATTTCTAACTGACCACGTTCAAACGCTTTCGCCACTTTATCGCTGCCCATCAAATCGTAAAGCGCGTCATAGAGTGGTCGCAGATACGGATCGACCTTTTGCGCGAGGTCGCCTGGCAGGTAGCCGAGCTTCTCGCCCGCCTCGACGGCTGGACGTGTCAGCACAATGCGCTGCACGCTATTGCGCGTGAGGGCATCGACGGCAGCCGCAACCGCCAAATACGTTTTGCCCGTGCCCGCGGGGCCAATCGCGAACGTGATGTCGTGCGAGGCAATGTTGGCGAGATACGTCGCTTGGTTGTCCGAGCGAGCACGCAAATCGGCGCGGCGTGTCGATAAAGCCCCGCCAGCCACACCTGCCTGCAAAGCCCCGTCTGACCTTGTCTGCAGCGATTCGTCGGTTGCCAGCATGAGTTGAATCGTCTCGGGCTCAAGCGGCTTGTCGGCAAGCTCGTACATCGCTTGCAATACTTCTAGCGCACGGGTCGCATCCTTTTTGAGGCCATCAATTTTGAACTGCTCGTGCCGATGCGCAATCTTGACTTGGCAAGCCACTTCAAGAATGCGCAGGTGCTCATCTAGCGCTCCGCATAGGTGGTTGAGGCGGCGATTGGCACTGCTAGACGTGGGCGGCGAGAAGGTGTGGCGAAGAATCATGCGGGTGATAATCTCATACAAATAAGGAATCACCGAATGATAGGCAAACTAACAGGCACATTGGCAGCAAAAAATCCCCCCGAAGTACTGCTGGACTGCGGCGGCGTGGGCTACGAAGTGCTGGTGCCCATGAGCACCTTTTACAACTTGCCCGCGCTGGGACAGACGACCTCGCTACTCACACACCTCATCGTGCGCGAAGACGCGCATTTGCTCTACGGTTTTGCCACACAAGAGGAGCGAGCAGGCTTCAAGCAACTTGTCAAAATTTCTGGCGTGGGGCCGCGCACCGCGCTGTCCATCCTCTCTGGCATGAGCGTTGCCGATATTGCACAATCGGTCGCCAAGCAAGATGCAGCAAGGCTGACCAAGATTCCAGGCATCGGCAAGAAGACGGCAGAGCGCTTGCTGCTGGAGCTCAAAGGCAAGCTGGGTGATGCACTAACAGAAGGCGGTGTAAGTGTGGCAAACGACAGCCAAAGCGACATCTTGCAAGCGCTAGTGGCGCTGGGGTATTCGGATCGCGATGCGGGACTGGCGCTGAAAGCACTGCCGCAAGATGTGGGGGTTAGTGAGGGGATTAAGTTGGCTTTGAAGGCGTTGGCGAAGTGAAAGTCTCGCCCGTGCCGCTTTACGCCAGCCTTTTTGGCGATATCAAACAGCGGATTCGCCAATCGCAAACGCGGGCGATGTTGGCTGTCAATGCGGAACTGATTCGGCTTTATTGGGACATAGGTCGATTGATTGACGTAAGGCAGTCCACTGAGGGCTGGGGTAGTGGCGTAATTCCAAAGTTGTCGCTTGATCTAAAGAATGAATTCCCTGAGGAAAAAGGATTCTCTGAGCGTAATATTAAGAGAATGCTTGCTTTTTATCGCGAATACAAAGAGTTAGCATTTGTGCCGCAAGCTGTGGCACAAATAGAAATCTCGTCAAAAGTGCCGCAAGCTGCGGCACAATTTACCCCTGAAGTTCTCTTTTCAATTCCGTGGATACATCACGCTGCCTTGATTGAAAAAATCAAAGACCTCACAACCCGCCATTGGTACATGCAATCCATCATCGACTTCGGCTGGAGTCGCAGCGTATTGTTGATGCAGATTGAAACTAGGGCGCACGAGCGGCAAGGCAAGGCGATTAGCAACTTCGCACTGCGCTTGCCACCCCATGAATCCGACCTTGTCCAGCAAACGCTCAAAGATCCGTACATTTTCGATTTTTTGACGCTATCTGAACCCTTCCAGGAACGGGAGTTAGAAGTCGGGCTTATCTTGCATTTAGAAAAATTCCTGCTTGAGTTAGGCCAAGGTTTTGCTTTTGTGGGGCGGCAATACCACTTGGATATTGGCGATCAAGACTTTTACATCGGCCTGCTTTTTTATCACCTCAAGCTGCGCTGCTATGTGGTCATTGAACTCAAGCGAGGCAAATTCATCCCCGAATACGCGGGTAAGGTTAATTTTTATTGCAATGTCGTTGACGACAAACTGCGGCACGAGGGCGATAAGCCTACCATTGGTTTGATCTTGTGCCAAGACGCGAATTCGATAACGGCTGAATACGCATTGCGCGGTTACGATAAACCGATTGGCATTTCGTCTTACGAACTAAGCCGCGCACTGCCTAAAGAGTTGGCTTCAAGCCTCCCCAGCATCGAAGACATTGAGCGTGAGTTAGAAGGCAAAACATAGCGCCCGCCAGCACCACCATGACCATCACCACCGACAACTTCGCCCCTCAGTCACCTGATCCCGAAAAGAACCGCGTGATTTCGGCAACCGCCGTCAATCCGCAAGAAGAAGCCATCGAACGCGCCCTGCGTCCCAAGTTACTGGACGACTACGTGGGGCAAGTCAAAATTCGCGAGCAGTTGGAGATTTTTATTGGCGCGGCTAAAAAACGTAGCGAAGCGCTGGATCATGTGCTGCTGTTTGGTCCTCCTGGGCTTGGTAAGACGACACTGTCGCACATCGTGGCGCATGAGCTGGGTGTGAACTTGCGCCAGACATCGGGGCCTGTTTTGGAAAAGCCCAAGGACCTTGCGGCGCTGCTGACCAATCTTGAGAAAAACGACGTACTCTTCATTGACGAGATCCATCGTCTCTCCCCCGTGGTTGAGGAAATTTTGTATCCCGCGCTAGAGGATTATCAAATCGACATCATGATTGGCGAAGGGCCATCGGCGCGGTCGATCAAGCTGGATTTGCAGCCCTTCACTTTGGTAGGTGCGACCACGCGGGCGGGGATGCTGACGAACCCACTGCGTGATCGCTTTGGCATTGTGATGCGGCTGGAGTTTTATACCGCCGAGGAGCTAGCGCGTATCGTGATGCGAAGCGCGGGTTTGCTGCACACCACCATTGACCCCGAGGCGGGATTTGAGATTGCGCGGCGCTCGCGCGGGACGCCGCGTATTGCCAATCGACTGCTGCGCCGCGTGCGGGACTATGCGGACGTGAAGGGCAACGGGCACATCACCAAGGTGATGGCACAGGCTGCACTGGTGATGCTGGACGTGGATTTAGTCGGCTTTGATGTGATGGACAGGAAGGTGCTGGAGGCAGTCATCTTTAAGTTTGACGGCGGCCCTGTGGGCCTGGACAACATTGCCGCCAGCATTGGCGAGGAGCGCGAAACGATTGAAGATGTGATCGAGCCGTACCTGATCCAGCAAGGGTTTTTGCAGCGCACACCGCGCGGGCGAATAGCGACGCTTGCAGCATTTCGGCATTT
>Ga0228699_1001730_pt1 | contig 10307 bp, 8 predicted proteins | sample McNCre217_Aug_MG_FD_178016 | JGI IMG/M metagenome (GOLD analysis project Ga0228699, IMG submission 178016) | Freshwater microbial communities from McNutts Creek, Athens, Georgia, United States - 2-17_Aug_MG | ecosystem: Environmental > Aquatic > Freshwater > Creek | place: USA: Georgia...
ATGCGCGGCACCACCAATGGAAAGATGTTGTCCCTGCACTCCATCGCACGCGCCGAGCTCTCGGCACTGCAGGAAGTCGCCATGGCGGCGAAAACCTACCTGTCCAAGTCGGCCAACTGATCACACACCGAGTACAAGACCATGCAATTCACCCTTAACAATCTGTCTGCGGCGTTGACCCCGGAAGTGCCCGAAGTTCCGGCCGGCGAAACCGCCGTCCAAGTGGCTGAAGTCGAGCAAGACGCCGCGCAACTCCAGGCCCACGATCAGGTCCTGACCGGTGGCGACAACGTGGCGGCCACGGCAGACGCTGGCGCCGAGGTCCTCGAGAAGGCAGCCGTCACCGGTGACGGCGTCGACGCCCAGGCTGTCGAAGTCGCCGAGACCGCGCTCGAGCACTTCCACGCTCGTCTGCAACGGCCCTACAAGCGCCGCGGCTCGGCTGCCTTCCAGCTGACCACTCCGGCGGAACGCAAGATCGCCGCCAAGCAGCTCGCCAAGGAAATGCGCGCGCTGAGCGTCGAAACCCGCAAGCTCACCCTGGGCATCCGTGTCGCCAAGGAAGGCTTCTTCGCCAACGTGGCCTACGCCTTCAAGGACCTGTTCGCCACCGAAGAAAGCGTGCGTGGCATGCTGCGCTCTGCGGCCGCTGCCTACGACTCGAACCCGGTGCGTGAAGACGCCATCGTGGACGCGCCGTGGGCCAAGAAGATCAACCTCGAGGGCCGCGAGAAGATCGATGGCAAGTACGTCGTCGAGCTGGCCAAGCGCCTGATCAAGGAAGCTCGCAGCGAGGCCATGGCCAAGGACATCGAGAAGCTGGTGCCGATCCTGGACCGGCTGAACAAGGAAGTCTCGTCCGGGGCTTACCGCGAAGCCGAAGACGATTACCGTCTCGTCCAGAAGCTCGAGTCCGAAGCCACCGGCATGGTCTCCGAGATGATGAAGGTCGGCCAGGGCCTGGGCAAGGCCAACAAGCGCGTGGAAGCCACGGCGCTGACGGCTGATGAGAAGGACAACCTCGTCGAGGCCCTGGAAGAGCTGCTGTCCGACAGCAAGCTGACCAAGGCACTCGAAGAGCTGGACAAGACCATCACCTTCTACTACAACAGCGGCAGTGCCAACTCGATGGCCGTCGGATATGGATTCATGGGCGACATCCGTGTCTCGATGATCATGGCCGATGCGGGCAGCTTCCTCAGCAAGCTGTACTCCGTCGAAGCGATGGTGCTGTCGTTCGTGCACGCTGCGGTGAACTACCTCAAGGACTCCACCGCGACCACGCACGCCTGAGCCGGCGCGATTCAGTCACTGACTGACCCTTAGCACAGTGAGCCGGGCGAAAGCTCGGCTCACTGTGCTATTATGTTTTTATTTGAATTTTGTGATTTCATCAACCATTTTCGGGAAAGACCATGCTCACTCTGAATCTCAATACCCTGGCCGCCGGCTCTTTCGATCAGCCTCCGCAAGTGGTGGATGCCCTGACCCAGGCGGAGGCTGACCACATCGAAGCCACCACTTCTGAGTCACTCCAGAAGGATGCCGTGATCACTCAGGCAGAAAATGCCCAGATCTCCGCCTCTCGTCTGGAGAAAATGCTCGAAGAGCGGCCCGAAGATGTGGGCATGGCCCAAGTTGCTTCTGCTGCGGTGGAGGCCCTTCGCTCGGTGCTTCGCATGCCGCAAAAATCCATTGGTGCCGAATCGATGACCCCGATGGGTGCCAAAAAACAAGTGAAGGCGCTGCATGACGAGCTTGGCATGCGCGTCATCCTGGCCAAAGAAGGCTTGTGGTCAGACATCAAGTACGGTTGGGGTTCGTTCTGGACCAGTCAGGATGGCCTGATCGAAAAGAAAGGCCGAATCAGCGCGGCTTACGACACTAAGGGCAGCAATAGCGAGATGCTGACCGACAAGCCCTACGCCAAGCTTCTGGCTGGCCGGATCAACTCGTCCAAGATCACCGCTGATCAAGTGATCGCCACGCTGTCGACCTTCAAATCCAATCTGACGAATGCCAAGTTGATCCGCAGCCTGGAACAGCTCGATGAGCTGGCGCTGCAGATTGCCAAATCCGTGTCCGGCTGGAGTATCCGTCCGGATGATGAGGACCGCATTCGTCAGGCTCAGATGGCGGTGTCTCAGGCGCTGAATTCCATCTACGAGGACATTTCGGTTCCGGTGAAGGCGGATTATCGCCCCACGATCATGGCAGCCACGCCGGAAGAAAAGCGCGAATTGATGGGCCTGCTGGATGAGATCTACAACAACCACGGCGTCGATCAAGCGCTTCGCAGTCTCTCGAAGTCATGCAGCATGTATGAGAAGGTCGGCAGTGAAACCCGCACGCGCATGGTGATCGTGACCCGCTATGACGAAGACGGGAATTCACTGGATCCGGAACTGGCCACGCAGACCTACGAGGAGATCAAGTCTGAGCGCGCCGAGATCGCTATCGGCGACATCTATCAGGTCGCCAACAAGCTGCATGGCATCCTGGGCATGCGCTTTCACTACGTCTACGCCGCGGTGAAGTACATCGAAGAATCTACCGCCAAGTAAGAAGTACGCCATGGTCTATCGAATCAACATGTTGGCCGAGAATCTCGGCATTTCTGAAGACCCTCCGGAGGATCCGGAATCTGGTGACTCCAACGAGGACGCTGCCGAGAAAGAGGATCTTCTGAAGGAAAAGCTCAAGCCCAGGGCCGATTCTCTTCCGCTCGAAGTGGACCGCGTGGTCGCGGATTCCATCAATCTTCGTCAAGTCAACGAACTCAATGCCATCGCTGGCGGAGACAATGCATCATGAGAAGAATCGTTTCAGTCGCTTTGGAGCAGCAGCCTGCTGCTTCCGCACCAGTCATGACGCAGGATCGATCGATACTGATCGAAGGCGGGGATGGCATCCATGAATCACATGGCTTCGCCTCCACCCGCTGTGACATGGGGCAGTCAGCCATGGAAGCGCTCCACGGTCTTCTGAAAGCCATGGAATCGATCAGTCCGGAAAATTTCCACGGGGGAATTCATCACCGCGCAGCCAAGGTGCTGGTGTCGGGGATGGAGGCCTTTGGTGCGCCCAAGATGACGCATCGCGTGATCGTCGGTGATCCGGCTTCCAATCTGAAGCTCGCCGAGGAGAGCATCGGGACCGCCGCTGGGAAAGCCATCGATGTGCTTCTTCGGAATCTGACAGAGATGATCACCTGGGTCGGCACGTTCCTCAAGCGGTTCATCGGCCGCCGTGCAGGAATTGCTCGAGCGGCTCTGTCCGAAAAGAACCACATCGAAGGACTGATTGCTCAACGCTATTCCATTCCGGACAAGGTGCAGGCTCCCTCCGACGCAGGTTGGCTTGAATTGCTGTCGCATGACGGCAAGCTCGTCGATAGCGCAGACATTCCTGCGTTCTATGACCGAGCCATTGGCATCATCGACCAGTATCGCATGCTGGTGATCAACGACTCAGCTTACAGGAAAGATGAGGCGGATCTGAATGCGGCGGTTCGATACAGCCAGTCCGAAGGAGCTGTGCTCACTGGGTCCGAATTTGAAGCGCTGCGCGGACTCGTCAAGAATACGATCCCTACCGAACTTGGGGTGGACGATGCCGCCACAAAGGACCTGTCCGGCATCATCGAAAAGCGAACCAACGAGCTGAGCGGAGGACGCTTCATTCGAATGCATTATCCCGATCCTGCCAAGATCACCAATCTTGGCACGTTCTTCAATCTGCTGAAGATTTATCATCAGCGAATTGAACGCGATGAAAGCAAAGCCGTGCAGGTGAACGATATTCAGCCCATGGGTCTGAAGGACATGATGGTGCTGATGGTGAACGTGCACAAGCGCATGACGGACCGTACCACGCTGGTGCAGTCTGAACACCTGGCTGATCGTGCGAAGTTTCTCCAGAAGAAAATGGAGGAATGGGCCCGGTACCAGCGAGCCAACCAGTCCAACCCAAGTGAAGCTCAGCCCGCACTTCAGGCCGCCATCTTGGCTTCTGTCAAGGTCATGCTGGAAAACTACGCCAAGTTGTCGATGGATATCCTGAAGTACGACATCGACATGGCGGCCGCTGTCACGAGCTATGTCAGCCATCTGACGCATCAAACCCTTCACGAATCCACTGAACCCAACCCCACCATTGCGGAGTAACCAATGCAACTCTCTCTGAACATGATGAACGAACTCGTCGGCCTGCCGCCGATCGCTGAGCCGACGAACACGATCGCGCCGATCGAAGCCGCCAATACCGAAGCATTGTCGGACGCCGCGCTCGAAGTGATCGAGGAGCCGAACGATGGCGATTTCGCGACCAAGGTAACTGAGGCGGATGAAGTCGCCGGATACGTCGATGAAGACGAAGCGGCCAGCGGACGGCTGGAAGCAGCCGCTGAGCACCTGCGCATCGGCAAATACATGCAGAAGAACATGATGCAAGCGCTCATGGCTTCTGTCGAATCCCTGCGACATCAGCATGGGCTCCCGCAGATGAGCACGGCGCCATCTCTGGAGAATTTCCGTCTTCGTCCAATGCCCCAAATGGCGGCCGACGGCGCCAATCTTGCTGCAGAATCCTTGGCCAGCACTGCCAAGGAAATGGCAAAGAAGGCCCTGGAAAACCTCCTCGAATTTCTGAAAAAGGTCGGTGAAGCCATCGTTTCCTTCTTCAGCAGCAACAACTTGCTACTGCGAAAGTTCAAGGCCTATCGCGACAAGACCAAGAATCGTCAACAAAAGTGGGGCGAAGACGCCAAGAAAAGCGTCGAGATCAACTATCCTTGGGCGATCACGGTCAACGGTGGCATTCCTGATTCTGCTGAAGAGCTGATCAAAGCCGTGGATGAAGACTATTCCGCCGTCTTCTCTATCATCGATCAGCTTCAAGACAAGGCCGATTTGGCAAAATGCCTGGGGCTGCTGGACAACATCATGGCCGACGGGATGTCGCGAGATGAGGCTAACAAACTGCTGATTGAAATGGAGTTTCCGGACTTCGGTGGCGAAAATGCCGGCGCCAAGATTGGCTCCCAGCAGGTCAAGAGCATCTACATGAACCTTGGTGGCTCAACGATCATCTACAGCACTCCGGTGAAGGAGGACTACGCCAAGCTTGAAGGCGTGATCAACTTCAACCTCACCGTGAGTGCAGCAGACGGGCAGGCCGCCCTTGGGAAACTCCCCACCAAGATCAAGCTGGATCACTTCGATCCGAAGATCGTACTACTCCTGATCGAAAAGGGGATCGAGTGGCTTGAAGATCCCGACTTCACTCAGGCCGCTGAGTTCTGCAAGAAAGCAGTCGATGATTTCGAGAAAGAAGTCAAGAAACGGGTGAATTTGCTGTCCAAGCAAAAGGATCGTGACCTCGAATCGGTGGCGCCTGAAAGCGTAACGAGTGCCTTCACTTCGGTGCGCAATCGCTTCGTCAAGGGTCCGATGGCTCTGCTTCGATTGATTCGTCTGGCTCAGTCAGCGATGCTTGAGCTGATCGAAGAACTCGAGCCCCACCTGCAAGAAGCCTGAGCTTCAAGATGCAGTGTTAAAATGTTTATCATCTGACACTGTGTCCCCTGTCAAATTTCTCACGTGAGGTAGTTATGTTTTTTGGAACGATGAGCCTGAACAACCTGTCGGCAGGCCTGATGGAAGCTGAACCGGTCCCCACCACCGTCGAAGCGGACCAATCGGTTCTCGACGCGCCGAATTACGCCAATGTCGAACGCCTCGGCACCGAGATGGACCAGATCGCTGGCGTCATGATGCAAGCCGAGACGGCCGCAGACGGCCTGAACAAGACCGCAGCAGCACTCGAGCCGCTGGCCAGCGGCGCCGTGCCGATGGAAAACAGCCCGGGCATGGAGCACTGCATGCGCGCACTGCTCCTGGCGTCGGAGTCGCTGTTCAACAGCTGTGGTTCGCGTGCGCCCGAGACCAGATTCCTGTCCATGGAAGCTGGCGCGCTGGTGCCAGCCAAGCCCGCCGGTGGCGAACTTGCCACGATCCCTGCGACGAAGCAGGACACCGCCAGCCTCGGCAAGAAGATGGTCGAAGCGGCCAAGGCCGGCATGGCGAAAACCGTTGCGGCCCTCCGTGAACTGGTGGCTCGCTTCAAGGCCTTCGTCAAGGAAGTCTTCGACGCGGATGTGCGCCAAATCAAGCAAGCCAATGGCATGCTTGAGATGGCCAAGAAGGATCAGTCGCACGGTGGTGGCGCCGAGATCGCGGTGTCTTCGAAGTGGACCTACTTGTCCAAGTCGGTGGGCAGCAGCAGCGATGGCGTTGTCGAGATGGCACGAGCGCTGGGCACCGAATGGAACAAGGTCTTCACCACCTATGAAAACCTGCTGAGCGCCAAGGATCTGGTCGCGGCGATCAAGTCGGTGCAGAACATCGCCGGCATGGGCAGCGTCGAGAACCAGGAAAGCCAGATGAAGCAGCTGGCACTGAAGTGCCTCGACTTCAAGGTCGATGGCCTCGCCGAACTGGATGCCGCCAAGACGACGGCGCTGGCCAGCGTTGACGGCACCAAGTTCAGTGCCTACCTGGGTGAGCCTTTCCTGGGCCAAGGCGTTCTGGTGGTCAAGCCGAAGTCCGGCGTCGAATTCGACGCCATCGCCAATGAACTGCCGTCGAATCTCGGCATTTCGTGGATTCCTCACCCGAGCCTTGCTTCCGTCAAGGTGGATGATGCCGGTGAAAGCAAGATCAAGTCTGCCCCGACGAGCGCGCTGATTCCGATGATCCAGCTGGTGCTCCAGCATGCTCAGGCACGGCAGAACGTCAAGAGCGACATGGAAGAAATCGGCCGCAGCGTCGACGCACTGGCCGAGCGGATGATCGCCGCTGGCACGAAGTCGGCAGACGGTCTGGTGGCCAAGGCGATCGAGAACGTTCGCCTGCGTCGGATCTCGAATGTGGTCAGCCGCTCGGCCACGAATCCCGTGAACCGCCTGCTCCGACTGGATCAATCCATCGGCGCCATGATCCTGGGCGTGGTCGCAGCCAACCTGAAGGCCGGGAAATCGGCTGGTGCATCGTCCGACGTTCTGGACAACGGGCTGCTGGGCAACTCCGGCGCGAAACCTGCTCCCGCGGCAGCCTGAGCTTCCGTGGCCATCCGGCCATAGATGAATGAGTGGGACAGGCCGCAAGGCCTGTCCCACTTATGCCGTCAAGGCATCCTGTGCGATAACCAACACCCCAAAAACACCATGGCTAAACATGTCAGGCCAACGCCCAGCATCTACCAGACGATCGATCGTCCCGTGATCCTTCAGGTCGTCAGAAAGCTGATGAATGATTCGCAGATCTCCAATCAGACCAAGATCAATTTCTTTGGACCTGACGATCAAGCCATGATGGCTGGATCTGGAGACACCACCGAGAGCACGGATCGGTTCCCGTTCGATGAACGTGTTTTCGTCGAAATCTCGATGATGCCAGACGAAGTCAACACGTTTGACTATACCCGTACGGCAGATGGTCGGATGCCGTATTTTCATGACGAAACGTTGGACCTGGCGATTTACCCAATCTACCAGAGCACCAAGGTAGCGGTTTCGATCAAGTACCGAACCATTGATCGAAACCAGGCGCTCAGTTGGAAGAACATGATGAGCATGCGCACGCGCGAGCTCTGGGATCTGTATTTGCACTCGGCCGATTTCCAGGTGAAAATTCCTGAGGCAATGCTGGCTATCGTGAAGGAGGTCTGGAGAAAGCGTGAAACCCAAGGTGGCTATGGTGAGACGCTGAATCAGTACTTCACCCGCAACCTCACCTCTGCGGCACAACTGGTGAGCGATCAGGCACAAAACAATGCCTCGTGGGTGGTATCTGAAAAGCTCCATCGCATTCAAGGATATTTCGACTTTTCTGCAGACCCCGAAGCGCCAGCGAAGGAGGGCGATCACGTGAATCACCAAGTGGGATTCACCTACACCTTCACGTTCGACCGGATTGTTCAGGTTGGGGTGAAGTACCCGATCTTTGTACACAATCAGCTCATCGATCAGCGACTGATTGCCAAGCCCAATGTGGTTTATCAGAACAGCTGGGCGTTTTCCAGAAGCGTTCGAGAAAGAGCCTTGGACAACTTCGGTTCCGACAATCGCCTCGAGATGGTTCGGCAACATTCTCCAACCATCATCCCTGATTTTGATGACTGGCGCAGGCCCGGCAATCTTCAGGGCTGCGTGCAGATTGCACAGATGCTGGTGGCCATCACGCCAGACGACAAGAAATCCCTGATCGACCTGAATGACCTTGGCGACTTTCGGCTGGGCACGAATTGGCTGAACTTCATTCTGTCGGAAAAGCAGTTTGTGGTGAGGCAACAGCAGAGCGTACTTCAGTTGGTGCTCTACGAAGGAAATCATCCGGTTCATGAAAACAGCCTGACGATCAGCGATGGTGGAATGGTGAGCGCGGTGAGTGATCTTGACATCCGCAAGACTTACCATCTGATCCTGCACATGACGCTTGGGCTGGAAACGCTTACGGTCGCCGCTATTCGACGAATCATCGCGAGCCCTGCGTTTTGCAATGAATACGCCCAGACCAGAATCAAGATACTGCCTTATGTGGGCAATCGAAGTGATGTGATCAGAAAACAGATCTTGACCACCGATGCCAAAATTCTCAGCGGTCAGCTGGATCCAGCAGTGAGTCGAGGGGATCCTACTCTGACCACGCGATCAATGAACTCGGACTATCGCCTTAAGTAATCGGAGCCCTCCATGCCACTCGTTACCGGATCGACCAATGGCAATCGCCTTGGTCAAGTCTTCCAGCCTGAAGTCGACAAGCGTCTTCCTGAGGTTCCCTACAATCAAAACAAGGCCGTGGACGGCGTACTGGACACTGTCCGAGTTGATCAGACCTGGGCGCCTATCAAGTCAATGATCAAACACCGACTGGGGTCTTCCTGGTCGGTCAAAGAGTACTATTCAAAGATCCTCACCAAAGACAGTGAGGTGGGTGGTGCATCCCCCACGGTGGACGCGACATTCGAGTCGTTCAAATGCATCAAAAACGTCGAGTTTCGAGTCACCACGCCACTGTCTCAGAATTTCGACGAGCGGACCAAGACCAACACCTATGCTGGCACTTCGACTGTTTTCGGCATCATCCCCAATGCAGGGGACATGTTCATTGCCGACACCGGTGAAGGCGATGAAACGCTGTTTCAAATCACAGCGTCGAGTCAGAAAAGCCTGCAGCGTGAAACGCTCTACGAAATCACGTATGGTGAGGATACCCAATCAGCGCTGAAGATCGCCAACCTGCGGCAGAAGGTGGTTGAGACGCTTCACTACGTGGTGGACTTTCTCAACTATGGTCAGAATCCGATTCTGACCTCGGACGATTACCAGGCGCTGGTTCGCCTCAGTGGGGATGTGGAGTACTGGACTGGCGTCTACATCCGGCTGTTCTTCAGTCGTGAGTTCAGCACACTGCTGGTCCCAGAACAACTCCGGCGGGTCTATGATCCGTACCTGGTGGCGTTCTTCAAACAAGTTCCTCAGTTTTCTCAGCGCGCTGAGAACGTCTGGACCCGAGAGTACAGCACCAGTGCTGACGATCGATTCGGGATGAAGTGCATTTGGGATGCAATCCTGATGCGCGATGTCCGAGAGATCGACTTTGGATTCAAGCGGGCCACCACGATCAACCCGATGGTCTGGAATGCGCAGGCTGGCATGGCTGGGTTGGCGCACGGTGGATTTGACGCAGTGCTGTATTCGATCGATGGAATCGATGCGATCGACAGCCAAGGTCGCCAGTCTCCCGACTACGTTGGATCTTGCAGAGAACTGACCTCTCCGAGAGCAATTCCAGTCCCGACACTGTCAAACTTGCCGCCGAACAATCCGATCTATCCCGGACCGGGTGCTGATCTGGGTTTGGTGGATCCCGACCTGGTGATCGACGATGAGCTCAATCCCACTCCAGATGGGTCCGACCCCTACGCACTGCCGAATGTCCATGCGCTGGAGCGATTCAGGATGGGGTGCCGGGTGCGAAATCCGAACTACAGGCGTTTGTGTAACCTCACTATTCACCCAGTGACGATTGATAACTTCTACGTGTTCAGCGAGCATTTCTACGAGCGTGACTCGGAGCAAAGTGCACTGGAGAATGTGGTCAATCGGTGGCTCGACGGCGAGCGAATCAATGCCAAGTTGCTCCTGGACATCAGTCTCACCATGACCCACTGGGGTCGACTTGAGCAATTCTACTACATGCCCGTGATGATCTACCTGATGATCGCGGCACTGCGGGGGATCTGAG
>Ga0228699_1001732_pt1 | contig 10302 bp, 10 predicted proteins | sample McNCre217_Aug_MG_FD_178016 | JGI IMG/M metagenome (GOLD analysis project Ga0228699, IMG submission 178016) | Freshwater microbial communities from McNutts Creek, Athens, Georgia, United States - 2-17_Aug_MG | ecosystem: Environmental > Aquatic > Freshwater > Creek | place: USA: Georgia...
GAGCTCGTTACGAGCCTCTTCGTAGCTGAGCTTGGAGGTGTCGACGGGGGCTGCCATAGTGTCAATTCTACTTTGCTGGTGTGGGGCTGGTGGGAGCTGTGGGGCCGGTGCTCACGGCACCGATCTTGCCGTCGGCAAGGGTGAGGGTGAAGGTTGTCTTCTCGGGGGCATCGGCGGATGCGCGAACAAGCTTGCCCTTATCGGTTACGGCGATGGCGTAGCCGCGATCGAGCGTGAGCTGGGGTGAAAGTGCGCGCAGCTGTGCCTTGAGGGTGGCCGTTTCGGTACCCGCTTGGTGAAGCGCCCGGTCAACAAGATCGGATCCTCGCTGCACGGTGCGCACAATTTCTTCGGCACGGCTGGTGATGATCCACTCACCATCGGCCAGTACGGGGCGTGACGTGAGGGTCTCAAGGCGGTCAAATTCTCCCGAGACAAACGACAGCACGCGGTTGTTGATGCGGCCTCGAGCATCGAGCACCTTGGCGAGTTCTTCTCCCACGTCGGGAACAACCCTCTTGGCCGCATCGGTGGGGGTTGATGCGCGAAGGTCGGCGACATTGTCGAGCAGGGGTGCGTCGGCTTCGTGGCCGATGGCACTGACGATGGGAGTGACGCAGGCTGCCGCTGCGCGCAACAGGGCTTCATCACTGAAGGGAAGCAGATTCTGGAAGTCGCCACCGCCGCGCGCGATGATGATCACGTCCACCTCTGGGTCGGCATCCAGTGTTTTGATGGCCGCTATCACCTGTTCGACGGTTCCATCGCCCTGCACCTTGGTGTTGATGGTGCGGAAGTTCACCGCAGGCCAGCGCAGGTGAGCATTGCGCAACACGTCTTTTTCGGCGTCTGAGTTCTCGCCGGTAATCAGACCAATGCAGTGGGGAAGGAAAGGCAGAGGCACCTTACGGTCGGCATCGAACAGGCCTTCTTTGGCGAGCTGTGCACGCAGTCGCTCGAGCTTCTCAAGCAGGTCGCCCAGGCCCATCCGGCGTAGTTCGAGGATGTTGAGCCCGAGGTTGCCGTTCTTCTTCCAGAAGTCGACTTTGACCAGGGCCAGCACGCGGTCACCCTGTTTGAGGTCTTCGGGCATTTTGGTTTTCGCGTTTGACCAGATGGTGAAGCCCATTGTCGAGTCTTCGCTGAGGTCTTTGAGCTTGCCGAAGATACCCGAGGCGCGAACATCCCACTGGGTGATTTCGCCCTCAACCCACACCACGCCGAGGCGGTCGAGGTAGGCCTTGAGTTTGGTGGTGAGGGCCGAAACCGACCACGGCGCTTCGGGGGTCGATGCCTCATCACTCATAGCTTTCAGGGTAGTCGAGGCCACCCGCATCGCGCTTAGACTTGAGCACGTGAGCAACACCTCTATCGGCCTGGGCATGCCCCGCCTCGCACGTCCTCAGCACAGCATCGTCGAAGTGCCGACGGATGCCCCCAAGCGCGTACTTCTTGCTGCGCCACGTGGCTACTGCGCTGGTGTTGACCGTGCCGTCATCGCGGTCGAGACTGCTCTCGAGAAGTTCGGCTCACCCGTCTATGTGCGCAAAGAAATCGTGCACAACAAGCACGTCGTCACCACGCTAGAAGAGCGCGGTGCCATCTTCGTGAACGAGGTCGACGAGGTTCCCGCCGGATCACACCTTGTCTTCAGCGCCCACGGTGTATCGCCTGCCGTCGTGAAGTCGGCCGAAGATCTCAACATGATCACGATCGATGCCACCTGTCCCCTTGTTACCAAGGTGCACCGCGAAGCTGTGCGCTTTGCCCGCGATGACTTTGAGATCTTGCTCATTGGGCACACCGGTCACGAAGAAGTTGAAGGCACCGCAGGTGAGGCTCCCGATCACATCACGATCGTCGATGGCCCACACGCTGTGGCCGACCTCGAAGTGCAGAACCCCGACAAGCTCGTCTGGCTCTCGCAAACCACCCTCAGTGTCGACGAAACCATGGAGACCGTGCGTCTTCTTCGTGAGCGCTTTCCCAACCTGCAAGATCCCCCCAGTGATGACATTTGCTACGCCACGCAGAACCGTCAGGTTGCCATCAAGAAGGTGGCTGCGGATGCTGACCTCGTGATTGTCGTGGGCTCAGCCAACTCCTCCAACTCGGTTCGCTTGGTTGAGGTCGCGCTGGAGTACGGAGCAAAGGCTTCCTACCGCGTGGACTACGCGCACGAGATCAAGCAGGAATGGTTTGAGGGCGTGAGCTCGGTCGGTGTCACGAGCGGAGCATCCGTCCCCGAGGTTCTGGTTGAAGAAGTCCTCGAGGTTCTTGCAACCGGTGGCTACCGCACCATTGAAGAAGTGAAAACGGCCGAGGAAGACCTGATCTTCTCGTTGCCTAAGGAACTGCGGCCTTCACGGCAGTCATAACTGCCGAATCGCTGAAAAAGACAGCGGTGAGCGTGATGTTGATGATCATGCTCGCGCCAAACAATCCGACGACGGGTACCCACCACGCGAGTTTTTTGGCGCGCATGCGAGCCAGCGAGTACCAGACCGTCACACCTAGTGCGATGGCTTCAACTGTGACGGATGCCCAACCGATGAACGTGAGCAACGCCTGGTTGGGGAATGCGTCGGCAGGAAGCGGCGCAAGAGTGGTTTTGAAAGCTTCGGTGAAGACGTCACCCAGAGCTGTGTAGAGGTCAAAGAGCTGACCACGTGCATCAAGAACGATGCTGAGGTCGGCGAAAACCGAATACACCGCAAGCGCCAGGAAACCCCAGGTCATGTAGCGATCGAGCTGCAAACGCCGCGCGAGGCGCTCCTCGGGGGTTACCGGGGGCTTGGGTGTATTCGGTGTCGACAAATTACTTGCCGGAGTGGCCGGCCGAGCCGAGCTGCTGGGTCGACTGCACGACACGAGCTGCCATGGCGGTCTCAGCGAGCTTGCCCCAGGCGCGTGGGTCGTAGATCTTCTTGTTACCCATTTCGCCGTCAACCTTGAGCACGCCGTCGTAGTTCTTCAGCATGGTGTCAGCAACCGAGCGGGTGAAGGCGTACTGGGTGTCGGTGTCGATGTTCATCTTCACAACACCGTTAGCAACGGCTTCTGCGATCTCAGCGTCGGTCGAACCCGAGCCACCGTGGAATACGAGGTCGAAGGGCTTGGGGCCGGTGCCGAACTTGGCGGCAACTCCGTCCTGGATCTCCTTGAGGAGTTCGGGGCGCAGCTTCACGTTTCCGGGCTTGTAAACACCGTGCACGTTGCCGAAGGTCATCGCGGCCATGTAGCGGCCGTTCTCGCCCAGGCCCAGAGCCTCGACGGTCTTGATGCCGTCTTCAACCGTGGTGTACAGGCTGTCGTTGATGTCGTGGCTCACACCGTCTTCTTCGCCACCAACAACACCGATCTCAACCTCGAGGATGGCGTGGATGTTCTTGGTCTTAGCCAGCATCATCTCGGCGATGTCGAGGTTCTCGGTCAGGGGAACAGCCGAGCCATCCCACATGTGCGACTGGAAGATGGGGTTGCGGCCAGCGCGAACTTCTTCTTCGGAAGCGTTGATCAGGGGCAGAACGAAGTCATCGAGGGCGTTCTTGGGGCAGTGGTCAGTGTGCAGAGCCACGGTGATGGGGTAGCTCTTAGCAACCTCGTGAGCGAACTTTGCGAAAGCAAGTGCACCGGTTGCACGTGCCTTGACGGTGTGGCCAGCAAAGTAGTCAGCACCACCGGTGGTGACCTGGATGATGCCGTCGGAACCAGCCTCGGTGAGGCCCTGCAGTACTGCGTTCAGCGTCTGTGAGCTGGAAACGTTGAATGCTGGGTAGGCAAAACCCTTGTTCTTGGCCTTGTCGAGCATTTCTGCGTACTGCTCTGGTGTTGCGACGGGCATGTTGTCTCCTTATGCGTGCGCGGCGATATGAGGGATTTGCGCGCTTTCAGTCTAACCAGCCTCGGGTTACAGGGACATGAAGTCTCGACTGCCGCCATTTAGGCTGGAGTCATGGTTGTTGCTTACTTACTTCTTGCCCTGGCTATCGTGGCTGAAGTTGTTGGAACGCTCGCGTTAAAAATGAGCGACGGTTTCACCAAAATCGTGCCCACCATCTTTGTCTTTGTGGGATACCTCACCGCCTTCGCCTCTTTGGGGTTGGGCCTCTCTAAAGGCTTGAGCATGGGCGTTGCCTACGGAATTTGGGCCGGAGCGGGTACAGCCCTGGTGGCAATCCTGGGTGTCTTCCTCTTTGGCGACAAGCTGTCGGTCTGGGGTTTCGTCGGCATCGGCCTCATCATCGTGGGCGTTGTGATGCTCGAGATGGGTAGCTCGCACAACTAGCCAGGCGTTACGCCGTGAGCGACATACCGTCTGCTCGCGTTGACTCTGCTCGAGTTCAGGCGCACACTGGATATGTACCGACCGCCCAAGGTTTTATACCTCGACGGTCACCCCTTATCGAAGGAGACCATATGGCAACGGCAGACATCAAGCTTGAGACCCCTTCCGCGCTTAACGGCGGCGGCGAAGGTGGCGGCTGCTGCGGCGGCGCGTGCTGCGGCGGCAAGTAAGCAAAACTCAGCGCACAAGGGCTTCTCACTTCGGTGAGGGGCCCTTGTCCAGTTAAAGGCCTAACCTGCCTTGGTTGGCAGCGGCACGTTGATGGATGAACAGCCGCCCAGGACCGAATTCAGCGCCTTGCGCTCCAGGGTGTCGACGGTCAGGTTCCATCGCCACTTCACCGCGACCCAGGTTCCGACATAGTCACAGGCATAGGAGCGATTGCTGGGCATCCAGTTTGCAGGGTCTGAATCGCCTTTGGACCTGTTAGATGATGCACTCACGGCAATAAGTGAGGCGCTGTAGCCGAGGTCATTGCCATAGCGGATGCGCTGCTCACTGCTCCACGCAAACGCTCCAGATTTCCACGCTTCAGCCAGCGGAACGAAGTGGTCGATGTCGAGCTTGGACGCATCGGTTACGGTCACCCCGTCATAGGGCGAAAACCACTGGCCTGTGCTGACCGTGCAGGTATTGCGCGTGACGGCCTTGATGAGAGACTCAACCAGCAGAACCTCGGCGCGGGTATCGCAGCCGTTACTGTCGGCATCGATCCAAGCCTTGAAAAAATCGCGGTTGTAGCCGGTGTGAGCATTCGGAGCGTCATCGGTGGCCAGGCTCGCGAGCATCGCAGCGAACTCCCCGGCGGCACCTGTCTGTGGCGCTGATGCAGCGGGGGGCTTGGTTGTCGCGGCCGACGGGTTGTTTGACGCAGAAGTCGTTGCTGTCGGCAGGGGAATGCCCTGGGGTGCCGAGTTACCTTGAACTTTGTCGAGCGATTCGACGGTTGTCGCTGTCTGCATCGACTGAACCGTGCCGAAGGCCGAACCCAGGGCGCCGATAAAAACGGAGGCACTGACGAGCCCGGCGACGACGAGCCATAAGCGCTGGCGCAATGGGGTCATCCGGTCCCTCCCTTGCTCCAACGCTACCAACCTCACTGAGAAACGCTTCCGTTTCCTCTGTCGCCCTCGGGCTTCGAGCCGTAGAGTCATGCCATGACGCACAGACTCGCGCTGGTCACAGGAGCCACTGGCTACATTGGCGGACGGCTCGTGCCGCGCCTACTGGAAGCAGGCTTCCGCGTGCGGGTCTTCGTGCGCAGCCCCGAGAAGCTGATCGATGTGCCCTGGCGCGATCGTGTCGACATCGTCGTCGGTGATCTCTCGTCACCGGATGCTCTCGCGCAGGCCTGCCGCGGCGTCGACGTGTTCTACTACCTCGTGCATTCGATGGGGCAGAAGGGTGACTTCGAAAAAGAAGAACTTCAGGGTGCTCGCAATGTTGCTGCGGCTGCCAAGAATGCCGGCATCTCGCGCATCGTGTACCTCGGTGGACTGCATCCGGCAAACCAACCGCTCTCTAAGCACCTGCGCTCGCGGGCTGAAGTCGGTGACATCCTGCTTGAGTCAGGCGTTCCCACTGTTGCTCTGCAAGCCGGCGTGATCATCGGGTCAGGTTCGACCAGTTTCGAAATGATTCGCCACCTCACCGACGTGCTCCCGGTGATGACCGCCCCCAAGTGGGTAGGCAACCTCATCCAGCCCATCGCCGTGCGCGACGTGATGTACTACCTGATCAAGGCTGCCGACCTCCCCGCCAACGTCAATCGCACGCTCGACATCGGTGGACCCGATGTCTTGAAGTACAGCGACATGATGAATGGTTATGCGGTCGAGGCAGGCATGCGCGAGCGCGCCATCCTTCGTCTACCGGTTTTGACCCCGTACCTGGCGAGCCAATGGGTCAACCTCGTTACTCCCATTCCTCGCACCCTTGCGGTGCCTATCATCGCGTCGTTGCAGCACGACTGCATCATGAATGAACACGACATTGATGGCTTGATTCCTCCGCCCGAGGGCGGCCTCACGGGATACCGCCGTGCGGTTTCTCTCGCACTGGGCAAGATGCGCGAAGGTGATATCGAGACGAGCTGGCAGAACGCCAGCGTCGAAGGTGCCCCCAGCGATCCTCTTCCTTCTGACCCGGACTGGGCTGGGCACCGGGTTTATCTCGATGTGAAGACGCGTCACTGTGACGCTCCTGTTGAAAACCTGTGGTCGATCATCGAAAGCATCGGTGGCGATAACGGTTGGTATTCGCTTCCGGTTGCGTGGGCAGCGCGTGGTTTCGCCGACAAACTTGTGGGAGGTGTCGGTTTGCGGCGTGGGCGAAGCAACCCCACGCGCCTGCACGTCGGCGATGCCGTGGACTGGTGGCGCGTAGAGCGACTGGATCACGGGCGCCTCTTGCGCTTGCGGGCCGAGATGAAAGTCCCTGGATTGGCCTGGCTTGAACTCAGTGCGACGCCGGATCCTGACGGCGCCGGCTGCCGATACGACCAGCGCGCAATCTTCTTCCCACGAGGCCTCGCCGGCAGGTTGTATTGGCTGTCGATCTTGCCGTTCCACGCCATCATCTTCAATGGAATGGCCGACCGTATTGTGGCTGCGGCGAAGGCTCAGAAACCAGCATCTAGGAATTCTTAAAACTCACGGCAGGCACAAATCTCGTTCATAGCCTCCTCATAGGGAGCGTCGTCAGTGTGTAGTTATCGGCCACAGGGTCGAAAGCACGACACAACTCGAACGACATGAAAAGGAGGCATGCAGATGCCTAAGAACGAAAACAACGCAGAGCAGGCTCCCAAGGAGTTCACCCCTACCCCCGGTGCTGCTGCTGAAGACGTAGCCACCCCCATCACTTCCGCACGTAGCAAGCGTCGCCTTGGCACCGGAGCCATCATCGGTATCTCTGCTGCTGGCCTCGCGGTTGTCGCGGGCTCCTTCGGCGCTGGTGCCGCAGTAGCTACCGTGGCCTCGCACAACGATCGCGGCGGCTTCTCGCAGCTGGGTGACTTCGCTCAGGGTGGCCCCCAGGGTCAAAAGGGCCAGCAGGGCCAGCAGGGCCAGCAGGGTCCTCAGGGTCAGCTTCCTCAAGGCGGACAGCAGGGCCAGAACGGTCAGGTCGGTCCGAACGGTCAGCAGGGTGGTAAGCGCGGTCCACAGGGTGCCCCTAACGGCACTGCTCCTAATGGAACGGCCCCCAGCGGTGCCCCGACTGCCCCTGGAACCACAACCAACTAGTCACGCCGGGTAGCTTCGGCTTCCTGCTCAGTAGTGCTTCACGCGTCAGCCTTCGGGGTGGCGCGTGAAGCCGTTTAAGGCGGGAATCTTTGTGACTGTTCGGGTGTTTACTGGAATAACAAGAGAAGGTCACTATGTCTCCCAGCTCAACATCCAGCATCGTCCTCGACATTGAGGGAATGACGTGCTCGAGTTGTGTTGCCCGCGTTGAGAAGTCTCTAACGGAGCTGCCGGGGGTATCTGCCGCCGTCAATCTGGCGACAAATACGGCACGTGTGGATTACCCCTCGGGTGTCACTCCAGAGGCCCTCGTGGGGCAAGTGGCCAAGATCGGATACGTCGCACATCTGCCCCAAGTCGAGGTTCACGACCGACCTGTGGAAACTTTGTCTATTCGCGCGAGACTCCTCACAGCAATAGTTCTCACCATTCCCTTAGTTGCTATTGCGATGGTTCCGGCCTGGCAGTTTATGTACTGGCAGTGGGTCTCGTTTGCCCTCGCGACCCCGGTCGTTTTTTATTCAGGCTGGTTGTTTCATCGCTCCACCTTCGTAAACCTGCGCCATGGTGTGCTCACCATGGACACCCTGATCACGATGGGAACGTTCGCGGCTTATCTGTGGTCTGTCTATGCGCTCTTTTTTGGCATGGCGGGAATGCCTGGCATGCGCCACGGTTTTGAGCTGTTTGCGTGGCAAAGCGACCCCACAGGCAACCTCTACTTCGAAGTTGCCGCCGGTGTCACGACTTTCCTGCTGGTTGGCCGCTATCTCGAGGATCGTTCGAAGAGAACTGCTGGGGAAGCGCTGCGGGCGCTGGGGCAACTCTCGGCGAGTGAAGCATCTGTCCTGCGCGATGGCCGTGAGCTCACCATCCCGGCGAGTGAACTGCGCGTGGGTGACGTCTTCGTGGTGCGCCCCGGTGGAGTCATTGCAACAGATGGAACGGTGACCGATGGTTCTGCATCCGTCGACGAGAGTTCTTTGACGGGCGAGGCTATGCCCGTTGCGGCACTGGTGGGCACGGCTGTGACGGGATCAACGATTGTGCTCGATGGCCAGCTCACGATCGTGGCTACCCAGGTCGGTGCCAACACACGTATGGCACAGCTCGCTCGTCTGGTTGAAGATGCCCAGCTGCACAAGGCGGCGGTTCAGCGTTTGGCGGACCGCATTTCGGCCGTCTTCGTCCCGATGGTGATTGCTCTTGCCCTCGTGACGTTTGTTGCCTGGCTGGTAGCGGGTCAGTCTGCTGCGGCCGGTTTCATGGCTGCGGTTGCTGTTCTTGTGATTGCGTGCCCCTGTGCCTTGGGGCTGGCAACACCGGTGGCGATCATGGTGGGCACCGGCCGCGCAGCCCAGCTGGGCATCATCATTTCCGGGCCAGATGCGATCGAGGCATCAAACAAGATCGACACCATCGTTCTCGACAAGACCGGTACCGTCACGACGGGGCACATGAGCGTGGTTGCGGTCGAGGCTGCTGACGACCTTGACGCTGCGGATGCACTTCTCGCGGTCGCCGCCATTGAGTCGTCATCCGAACACCCCGTGGCGCACGCCATCGTTCGCCACGTGCAGGCGGCATCGTCGACTGAGCTACCCCTGGTCACGGAATTCGTCTCTCAAGCCGGATTTGGCGTTCGGGCACTCGTCCACGATCGCAGCGTCGTCGTGGGCACAGTGGCCTGGCTACTGCGCAACGGTATTTCGGTCACAGAGGGTGATCGTCAATTCATCAACGCTCAACAAGCTGGCGGAGCCACCGTCGTGCTCGCAGGCTGGGATAGCCAGATTCGTCTCAAGATCTCGATTGCCGATGCCGTTCGTGAAGATTCTGCGCGGGCCATTCAGGCACTGCGGGAGATGGGCTTAAACCCAGTTCTGCTCACGGGAGATCATGCCGACGTAGCCCTGGCCGTGGCGCACCAGGTCGGAATTACAGACTTCCGTGGGGGAGTGACCCCCGAGGGCAAGATGGCCGCTATCAAGGAATTACAAAAAGAAGGTCACCGTGTAGCCATGATTGGTGATGGCGTGAACGACGCCGCTGCGTTGGCACAGGCCGACTTGGGTATTGCTATGGGTACGGGAACAGACGTGGCTATCGCAGCGAGCGACATCACGCTCATGCGCGCAAACCTGTCATCTGCCGTGGAGGCAATCCAGCTTTCACGTCGAACACTGCGCATCATTCACGGAAACCTCTTCTGGGCATTCGCCTACAACGTCGCCGCAATTCCCCTCGCTGCTCTGGGATTCCTCAATCCCATGCTCGCCGGGGCAGCTATGGCCTTCTCGAGTTTGTTTGTTGTGCTGAATTCTCTGCGACTTCGCAGGTTCGCGCGCTAGATTGAGCTATCTGCACTACGCAATACATCGCCGGCTGGGAAGTCGACTCTCTCAGAAGTGGCGACTATGACGCTCAGCTCCACACTCGGCCCCATTCGTTCAACGCAGCGCCGAGAACCAGGCTCCAAGCCCATCACCAGCTCGTACACCGTGCTGCTGAAGTCGGTAACTGAAGCCGGACTCCTGCGCCGCACCCCTGCCTTCTACATTTGGCTCGCAACGGGGCTCACTCTCGCGCTCGCCGGGCTGACCGCCGGGTTCTTCCTGATCGGCGAATCGTGGTTTCAGCTCCTGATTGCCGCCGGTTTGGGCATCCTGCTCACGCAGTTTGCCTTCATCACTCACGAGGCTTCACACC
>Ga0228699_1001735_pt1 | contig 10294 bp, 6 predicted proteins | sample McNCre217_Aug_MG_FD_178016 | JGI IMG/M metagenome (GOLD analysis project Ga0228699, IMG submission 178016) | Freshwater microbial communities from McNutts Creek, Athens, Georgia, United States - 2-17_Aug_MG | ecosystem: Environmental > Aquatic > Freshwater > Creek | place: USA: Georgia...
ATCTGTCTCGCACCCTCAAGACGCTTGAGGAGCATGGGCTGGTCAGGCTTCATCGGTCGTCGGAATCCCGTGCCGTCAGGCCCGAAGCGGTTTCTACTGAGTTTCTGATCCTGGTGGGCTGACCATGAGCGGCAGCCAACCTCGTGACTCAGGCGATGCAATGAACAAGCTCGACCTTAGCGAGCGGGACATTTGCACCAAGTTCATCACACCCGCGATTCAGCAGGCTGGATGGCTTCAGCATCAGTTTCGAGAAGAGGTCAACCTCACCGACGGACGCGTCATGGTTCGCGGCAAGCTCGCTGCGCGCGTAAAGAATCCGGAAGCCAAAGGTGGCCCGAAGCGGGCAGACTTCGTGCTCTATGCCCGACCGAATGTTCCGATTGCTGTGGTCGAGGCCAAGCAGGCCCAGTTTTCCGTTGGACAGGGAATGCAGCAAGCATTGGCATACGCCGAAATGCTGGACGCTCCCTTTGCCATCAGCAGCAACGGGAATGGATTCCTGCTGCATGACCGCACAGGCCTGACCCAACCGGTCGAGCGCGAACTGTCCCTGAACGAGTTCCCCCCGCTGGACCTGTTGTGGCCGCTCTACCAGCAGTGGAAAGGTCTCGCAGCGCCAGCTGCCGTCAAGCTCGTTGAGCAGCCGTTTTACGCGGATGGCAGTGGCAAGGAGCCCCGCTACTACCAGCGAGTGGCCATCAACCGTGCCATTGAAGCCATTGCCAAGGGGCAGCAGCGCGTGCTGCTGGTCATGGCCACCGGCACGGGTAAGACCTACACGGCCTTCCAGATCATCTGGCGTTTGTGGAAGGCCAAGGCGAAGAAGCGGATTCTGTTCCTCGCCGACCGGAACATCCTCGTCGACCAGACGATGCAGCAGGACTTCGCCCCCTTTGGTGAGGTGATGCACAAGGTCACCAACCGCGAAGTCAAAAAGAACTACGAGATTTATCTCGCTCTGTACCAGGCCGTAACCGGCCGAGAAGAGTGGAAGCAAATCTACAGGCAGTTCCCAGCCGACTTTTTCGACCTGATTGTCATAGACGAGTGCCATCGAGGAAGCGCCGCTGACGACTCGGCTTGGCGCGACGTGCTGGACTACTTCAGCGGGGCCACTCACTTGGGCTTGACGGCCACACCAAAGGAAACCAAAGAGATCAGCAACATCACCTATTTCGGTGATCCGATCTACACCTACTCGCTGAAGCAAGGCATCGAGGACGGGTTTCTCGCGCCTTACAAGGTCATCCGAATCGCGACCGATGTGGATGCCGTCGGCTACACGCCAGAGAAGGGTAAGGTCGACAAGCTCGGCCAAGCGGTGGAGCAACGGCAGTACACCACCAAGGACTTCGATCGCAACCTGGTGCTCGAAAAACGAACCCGGCTCGTGGCAAGCAAGGTTTGGGAGTACTTGAAGGCCACAGACCCGATGGCTAAAACCATCGTTTTTTGTGACGACCAAGACCATGCGGAGCGCATGCGTCAGGAGCTGGTGAAGATCATCCCCGCTGCAGCAAGCAACCGCCGCTATGTGATGCGCATCACTGGCGATGACAACGAGGGAAAAGCGCAGTTGTCTTACTTCATCGACAACGACGAGCCCTACCCCGTCATCGCGACCACGTCGAAGCTGCTGACCACGGGCGTGGACGCCAAGACCTGCAAGCTGATCGTGCTGGACCAGAACATCAATTCGATGACCGAGTTCAAGCAGATCATCGGGCGAGGCACTCGCCTGCGTGAGGACTACCAGAAGCTGTACTTCACCATCATGGACTTCAAAGGCGCCACGCGCCTGTTCGCCGATCCTGACTTTGACGGCGAACCCGTGGTGATCTATGAGCCTGCGGAAGATGAGCCGGTCGTGCCACCAGACCCTCCAACAGGAACAGGCGAACCCGATCCAGTGGTCCTGGGCCTTGGTCTACCCGTCGGAGATGTGACGCCTCCAGGTCTGACAATGGGTGGAGGTGGAGAAGGACGAGTCAAGTACGTCATCGACGACGTCAGTGTGCGTGTTGCCGTTGAGCGATCGCAGTACCTGGATGCCGACGGCAAGTTGCTCACTGAGGACTACCGTGTCCTTCTGAAGGACGACATCAGGAAGACGCTGCAAGCCGAGTTTGGCAGTTTGACTGACTTTCTACGACGGTGGAATACCGCAGAGCGCAAACAAGCTGTGCTTGAGGAACTGGCGGAGCATGGCGTGCCGCTGGAGGTATTGCAGCAGGCTGTTTCGAATGGCGCCGAGCTCGATGCATTCGACTTGGTCGCTCACGTTGCTTTTGACCAGAAGCCGCTGACCCGGCGCGAGCGCGCCAACAACGTCAAGAAGCGTGACGTGTTCGGGAAATATGGTGATCAGGCCCGGGCGGTGCTGGAAGCACTGCTTGACAAGTTTGCCGACCACGGCGTGCAAGACATCGAGGACGCCAAGGTGCTGGAGTTGCCTCCTTTTGACCAGTTCGGCAGCAAGACCCAAATTCGGCGCGGCATCTTTGGCGGCGTCGACCAGTTCACCCAGGCCGTGCAGGCACTGGAACAAGCCCTCTACGAAGAGAACGACAAGAAACAGGCCTGACCCAGTGTCGGGCCATACGATCAGACAACAACAAGATGAACCTCAGTAGCACCATCAAGTCCATCCAGGACATCATGCGCAAGGACGATGGCGTCGACGGCGACGCACAGCGTCTGGGGCAGCTCACCTGGATGCTCTTCCTCAAGGTTTTCGACCAGCGTGAAGAAGAGTGGGAAGACGACAACCCTAAGTACAAGTCTCCTCTGCCGAAGGCCATGCGTTGGCGCAACTGGGCCGCTTACGTCGCAGGCCCCGATGGAAAGAAGGCGCCGCAGAAGGCAGGCAGCGAGATCGTCAGCTTTGTCAACAACGAGCTGTTTCCCAAGCTGAAAGAGCTGGATGCCAACGCCAGCCCGCAGCACAAGGTGATCCGCAGCGTCTTTGAGGATGCCAACAACTACATGAAGTCTGGCACCCAGCTGCTGGCCGTGATCGAGAAGCTGGAAGAGGCCATCAATTTCCACGACTTCAAGACCCGCGCCAACCTGGGCGACGTGTACGAGCAGTTGCTAAACGACCTGCGTGGCGCCGGCAACGCGGGGGAGTTCTACACCCCGCGCGCGATCACCCAGTTCATGGCTGACCGGTTGAATCCCAGCCTGGCCAAGCGCGAGACGGTGATGGATCCAGCTTGCGGCACTGGCGGCTTCCTGACTGCCGCCATCGACCACTTACGGAACCAGCTAACCGCCAAGTCAAGCTCCGCAGACAAGGCCGCCATCGAGGGCCTGATTCGCGGCATCGAGAAGAAGCAGCTGCCGCACCTGCTGTGCACCACCAATATGTTGCTGCATGGCATCGACGTGCCCAGCCAGATAGAGCACCGGAACACCCTGGGCATAGGCTGGAACGAGTGGAGCGCCAACGACAAAGTGGACTGCATCATCACCAACCCGCCATTCGGCGGCTACGAGGATGATGGCGTGGGCGGCGACTACCCAGCGGACTTACGCACGCGCGAGACCGCTGACATGTTCATGGCCCTGATCGTCAAGAAGCTGTTGAAGGAGAACGGCCGCTCCGCAGTGGTGTTGCCGGACGGCTTCCTGTTTGGCACAGGTATCAAAGACACGCTGAAGAAGATGCTGCTGCGCGACTGCAAGCTGCACACCATCGTGCGCCTGCCCAAAGGCGTGTTTGCCCCTTACACCACCATCAAGACCAACCTGCTGTTCTTCACCAAGGGCGCGGTGATGGACGACGGCACCGAGCACTTCCACACCGACACCATCTGGTACTACGAGCACCCATACCCACCTGGCTACAAGAGCTACAGCAAGACCAAGCCCATCCGGTTTGAGGAATTCAAGCTAGAGCAAGAGTGGTGGGGCAGCGAGGATGACGGCTTCTCAGCCCGGGAGCGGTACGACTCTGACGAGACCATCGCAGACAAAAGAGCCTGGAAGTACGAGTTCGGCAAGGCTCGCTCATCCGCTGAAGCCGCTGCGAAGCCGCATTGGGACCGTGCCGAACAGTTGACCAACGAGGCCAGTGCTCTGGACAACCGCATTCGCGACTTGCGCGAATCAATCAAGGGCGTGAGCGACGTGAAGCTGCGCCAGCCGTCAGAGGTCGAAATCGACGCGCTGCGCACTCAGGCCGACACACTCCGCCTGCAGGCCCGAGATGCTCAAGCCTCCGGAGACCGGCTCTACTGGCCTATATACAACCTGGACCTGAAAAATCCCAATGCACCCGACGAAGAGAGTCACGACCCAGACGTGTTACTGGGCAAGTACAAGACGCTGCTGGGCCAGATCGAAGAGACCGAGAACCGCCTGAAGAGCGAGCTCGGTGCGGCACTTGCGCATCACATTGCGGGCGAGGTCGAATGATGGATGCGCAGCAGTTTCTGGTGGAGTTCGGGCACATAGCAAATGCGCCGGACGGCATTTCTCGCTTGCGGGAGTTGGTGCTCCAGTTGGCAATTTCAGGCGGGCTTGTCGCCCGAAATGAGACCGACACACCGGTGGACGAAACTCTGGCGGCAGTGGCTGTGGATCGGCGTGCCTATGAATTGAAATTTAAACTGAGACCGGCACGACATCATCCTTCGGACAGTACGCCACCCTTTGCGATTCCCGTCCACTGGAAATGGGTCCGACTTGAGCAGTTGGCGCTCTACATTCAGCGGGGCAAAGGGCCGAAGTACGCTGAGCGTGGGGCGGTCGCGGTCGTGTCACAGAAATGCGTTCAATGGCCTGGCTTCGACATGAAGCAAGCGCGATTTATCGATGACGACTCCATCGAGGCATACGGCAAAGAGCGCTTTCTTCTCGATGGAGATTTGCTCTGGAACTCGACAGGTACGGGTACGGCTGGTCGAGTGGCCATTGTTAAAGGCATCGCGCAGAGTCAGGCGGTTGCAGACTCTCATGTAACAGTCATACGCCTCGCGAGGAGCCTTCCTCGGTACGTCTGGTGCGTGATTACATCCCCCTGGGTACAGGCTCGGATCCACCCCGCGCACCCCGACTCGCTCGTCTCGGGAACAACTCAGCAGGTTGAACTTGCGACCAGTACTGCCCGTGCGCTTGCTGTACCTTGCCCGCCGGTTGAAGAGCAAATCCGTATCGCCGCGAAAGTCGACGAACTGTTGGCCTTATGCGATCAGTTAGAGCAGCAGCAGCAAGATCTCCGCAAGGTGCAAAACGCGCTACGGCAGTCCTCACTGCAGGCCCTCTCCAGCGCCCAAAGCCCGCATGAGTTGAGGGAGAGTTGGCAACGCCTGCAAGCCAACTTCAGACACCTATTCAGCGAGCCCTCGGACGTGGAAGACGTCATTGCTGCGCTGAAGAACTTGGCGGTGTATGGTGTGCTGGTGGAAGCCAGTCGAACTGCCCCCGATCTGACTCGCGTCACGGCGGATTGTTCGGCACTTCGTTCGGAGTACATCGCCAACGGCTTGATGCGACGGCAAAAACTCGTGGGCATGGCGGAAAGCGACGTGACGTACCCTGAGCACTGGGCAGTTACTGCTTTCGATGAGGTTGCCGTGGTTATTGGTGGCGTCACCAAAGGGCGAGACCTTCGCGGCAAGCGAGTGGTGGTATGCCCCTATTTGGCTGTGGCCAACGTCCAGCGCGGGTACTTCAAGCTTGAGGGACTCAAGTCGATCGAGATCTCGGAGAACGAACTGCCAAAGTACCTTGTCCATGAGGGCGATCTCTTGATCACCGAGGGCGGGGACTGGGACAAGGTTGGTCGAACAGCTATTTGGTCGGGTGGCGTCGAGCGCTGCCTCCACCAGAACCACGTTTTCAAGGCGCGCGTTCCCAGCGAGCAGCTACTCAAAGAATGGGTGGCGTTGGTCTTCAATTCTGGTATCGGGAGGGACTACTTTGCCGGTGCGTCCAAGCAGACCACCAACCTCGCGTCCATAAACATGACGCAGCTTCGTAGCTTCCCCCTTCCGATACCGCCCCTGGATGAGCAGAGACGCATTTTGGATGTTCTGGCTGCACTCACGGACTTGTGCGTTGAGTGGAGGCGACAGCTTAAGCACGAGCGCGACTTGGCTTCGGTGTTCGCTGTAGCCTCTGTCGGCTCGTTCACTGGAATCAACATCGAACAGGATAAGGACCCCGCAGTGAAGGCTCCACAAACGGAACTAATCGCGCCGGTGCGGCTCGCTACGTCGCCAGACGTGAAGGCTCAGGCACCACTGGCCACGATCCTGGCCCGCCACGACGGCGAGATGGCTGCGCGAGATCTCTGGCAGCGCTTCGGCGGCGAGATCGATGCCTTCTATGTTCAGCTCAAGACCGAGGTAGCGCATGGCTGGATCGCCGAGCCCGAGGTGGCGCACGTGCGTGAGAGATCAACGACCGAAACGGTCAAGGCTTGATCATGCAGTTGCGGCACCTGGCCATCCCTCATTTCCGCAACCTGCGCGGCGTAGCGATCGACTTCTCGACTCAGCTTGAACCTTTGCCAGGCGGTGTGCAGGGCAATTCGCCTAGGGCCATCCGAAGCCATGCGTTGATCGGCCAGAACGGGGTGGGTAAATCCAACCTGATCGAGGCGCTGATTTCGATCTTTCGTGACATCGACTTGAATCACGATGCTGCGTTCGACTACACGGTGGAGTACGAGATCCGTGGGCATGTCGTTCGCATCCAAGCCGAGTTGTCTAAGCAACGGCGACCATTCGTTTGGGTTGATGGCGATCGGGTGAGCCAAGATTATCTGAATAAGAACGATTCACCCGACAAGACGCCCCGAGATGAGCGTCGTGGTCCGCGCTTACTTCCGTCGCATGTATTTGCCTACTACTCCGGCCGCAACGAGCGCATCGAGGCCTTGTTTCAGGAGCACCAGCGGCGCTTCAATCAACGCCAGGAAATCACCACAGACGAGGTGCTGCCCGAACAGTTGCTGACGAAGTTCTCAGCTAGCGATTCCCAAATCCAGGCATTGGAGGAGGTGCGGCGCCGTCGTGAGTCTAGGCTGGCGCAATCCGGCGACGACCGCCTGCGCAGGTTGTTCTATTGCCGTGGCGGCCACAGCCAACTTGTGCTCTTGGCATGTCTGTTGTCGGACGACCCGGTCTTTCAGAAGGTGCTCAAGAACCTGCACATTGAGGCACTCGAATCGGCCCTTTTTGTACTGAAGGAGCCGTACCGGCTGCGCGAGAAGCGCCGTGGTGGTCGCTTCGACGAGAACGAGCTGATCGAGGGCGATCCGCGCTTCTGGTACGCGCGGGGTAATGTGGTCAGCGAGTTCCTTGACAAACTATGGCAGGTAGCCTGGGCGCCCATCGAGCAGGAAGCTACGCAGCAGATCGACTTCCGTGGCCGCACGGAGAAGCAGAAGCAGCTCTATCTGTACGTGCCCAGCCATGCCAAGCTTAGAGAACTGGGCGAGCTGGTGGGCGGCACAGACAGCTTCTTCCGCTATGCCGAGGGTGCCTACATCGGTGATCTGATCGAGGAGATACGCATCACCGTCAAGAAGCGTGACGAGCACGGCGGCGCGGTGAGCTTCACACAGTTGTCCGAGGGCGAGTTGCAGATGCTGACCGTGCTGGGCTTGATGCGCATCACCCGCGAAGACCATTGCTTGTTCTTGCTCGATGAGCCAGACACGCACCTGAACCCCATCTGGAAGCTGCGCTACTTCGACGACATCGAGGGCGTGCTGGGCGATGACTCTGGCCTGGCAGCGCAAGGCCAATCACAGATCCTGATCACCACCCACGACCCGATGATGGTGGGAAGCTTGAAACGGGAGCAAGTGCACATCTTGCGCCGGCAAGGGCAGAACACCGTGGTGGACACGCCAGACGAGCACCCGCAAGGTATGGGCGTGACGGGTCTGCTCAAGAGCGAGTTGTTTGGCCTGTCCTCCACGTTGGACATGGAAACAGAACGCCGACTATTCCGTCGGAACGAGTTATTCGTCAAAGACGCCCGCACGCCCGCAGAAGATGCCGAGCTGACGCGTCTCTCGGAGGAGTTGGCAGACCTGGGGTTCTCGACCGCCGACTTTCGCGATCCTGACTACGCTCTGTTTGTGCGGAAGATGGCCCAGCATCGCAAGTTTCGCAAACCAACGCTCACCCCGGAGGAGCAAGCAGAACAAAGCCGTCTTGCTGATGAAATCATCGAACAGATCTTGCGGGAGGATGCAGGCAAGTGATCTACATCGACTTGGAGCACAAACGCCCCACAGACGCAGACCTCCCTCAGGAGGTCAGATGGACGCAACAACAGTGGGATACCTGGCTGGCAGAGTCCGCGCGTCTTGTGGACGAGCTGGCCGTGCTGGATGCCGCAGGTCAGCGTGATCAGCGCAACGCATTGATCGATCAACACAGCGACCACTGGGGAAAGCTCAAGCCTTGGCTCCAAGCCCTGTCTCAAGGTAAATGTTGGTTCTCCGAAGTGCGGAACCCCTACATGCATTACGACGTCGAGCACTTTCGTCCGAAGAAGGCCGCGAAGGCGCTGGACGGGCAGGAGCGCGACGGTTACTGGTGGCTGGCCTTTGACTACATGAACTTCCGCCTTTGCGGCAATGTAGGCAATCGCAAGAAGGGTGGCTGGTTCCCGCTCAGGGATGGCTCGCTGTGTTCCACATATGGGAATCGATGCGAGGAGGCTGAGTTTCCGTACTTGCTGGATCCAGTCATCAGCGACGACGTGGCCTTGCTTACCTTTGATGAAGAAGGGAAAGCTGTACCTGTGCCGGGTGCGTCACCATGGGACAAGGTCCGAGTTAAGGAAACAGTGAAGCGGCTCAAGTTGAACGAGCACGCTCCGCTGGCGGAGGCGCGCCGAAGTGTTTGGCAGAAAGTCACCCGTTTGATCGAAGACTTTCACACAGAAACGGCCAAGTACACCCTGCACAACAACCCAGCTGCACGAGCCAAGGCAACCGCGATCGCCAGGCAGTTGCGAGGCCTTGCACAGCGAACGGAGGAGCTCTCGGCTGTGACGCGTGCGTGCGTGATCGTTCGGAACGATCCAAAGCTACAGCAATTGGTAATGGGGTGAGAGCGATGAACGAAGGGCTGACTCAGCAAGAGCAAGCGCTGTTGGACCAACTGCTGGAGAGCTGTGCGTTACCGGGGGAGTCGGCGGATCGAGCCAGATTCCGCGCACAGTCAGAATGCTTTGACGTCCTGGATCGTTTGGAGCACGACCGATACATCGTTCAAGATGGCGGTCTCTACAGGGTCAGCGTGACTGCGCTGCCGTATCTTGCAAGCTCAAAAGCGCAAACCATCTGTTTCACAGCCGAGCAGTTGTGGACAAGCTTGAGGGCCCATTACAAGGCGCATCAGTTTGCGCAGGTTCGACTCTGTGACCTCCTTGGGCAGGCATCGGAGATCAGCCAGACAGACATACGCCAGGCCCTCGTTTATATGCTTGAGCTCTCGTGGAACAGTGGGCGTTCCAACGACCTCATGGCTGACAGTGCAACTGTCGGTGCCAGTGAGGTGGTGCTCAAGCACGCCACCTTCCGTGGCTACCTCGACACATGTGCAAGCTGGTACAGAGGGCCAGATGTGCGAGGTGTGAATGGATTCTTGTCCTTGGACCCGAGAACTTCCAGCCTGCCTGAGTGGGTGGACGATCTGCCTGAGGACATTGCAACGTTAATGCGCCAAGCAATGACTGCTATGGAGTCTGGCATCGCGCAGCCTGCAGCCATTGCCTTCAGAACGTTGTTGGAAATGACGGGGCGGCATGCTTTGCAAAGGGATGCAGGCCCATACAAAAAAATGCTCAGCGAATTAAAGGATACAGGTGTTATATCGATGAATGAATTGGGCTTACTCACCGAGGTTATAAACGCCGGGAACGCGGCCGCTCATCAGGGCTACGCACCCGATGCTCGATCTTTGAAAATAATGAGTGGAATTGTCACCCCACTCGTCGGCCGCGTTTTTTTGAGTGACTCGCACAAAAAATATTTACTCTCCAGGACTCCTGATCGCCCCCCAGCTGGATAAGCTCAAGGCGGATTGACACCCGATACATCAGTTCTTGTTCTACCGAAATCAAGCATCCCCTCCATTTGCAGAGCAGTTATCTTGCTTACTTGTCGAACAAGTGATGCCGTAGCCTTTGCGAACACCACTGTGTTGGGCGATGCTGAGCGGAGGCTTCCGATTTCATCCTCAATCGAAAGAAGGCAAGCAATCTCCGCGCACTTTTCTCGCAGAGTGTCCAACTCGGCTTGTCTAATGTCAATATCTGA
>Ga0228699_1001737_pt1 | contig 10279 bp, 8 predicted proteins | sample McNCre217_Aug_MG_FD_178016 | JGI IMG/M metagenome (GOLD analysis project Ga0228699, IMG submission 178016) | Freshwater microbial communities from McNutts Creek, Athens, Georgia, United States - 2-17_Aug_MG | ecosystem: Environmental > Aquatic > Freshwater > Creek | place: USA: Georgia...
CACCATTCGCCCGTTCAACACCTATGGCCCACGCCAGTCGGCCCGCGCGGTTATCCCAACCATCATTTCTCAGCTGGCCTCGGGCATGAAGAGCATTAACCTTGGTGCCCTGACCCCAACTCGTGACTTCACCTATGTGACCGACACCGCCAAGGGTTTTGAAAAGGCACTGCACGCCACGACCGGTTTTGGTGAGGTGACCAACCTCGGTGTTGGTTTCGAAGTTTCGATTGGTGAGACCTTCAACATCATCAACGACATCATGGGCGCCGGGGCCGTTGCCACCGAGGATCCAAACCGTATTCGGCCGGCGAACTCTGAGGTTGAGCGCCTATTCAGCGACAACACCAAGGCCAAGACCGTGCTTGGCTGGGAGCCTGAAATTAAGGGAATCGAAGGTTTCCGCGTGGGCCTTGAGAAGACCATTGAGTGGTTCACCAACCCGGTCAACCTGGCCAAATATCGCCCAACCGAATACACCGTCTAAGGCTTGGCGATGGCCGATTTGAAAACCGAATTAGTCGAGCGCATTCGCTCGGTTGTATCTTCCTCGCCGCTGGGCCAAGAGCCTCGCCCGGTCAACCTGCACGAGCCAGAGATTGACGAGCTCGAGAAGAAGTATGTGCTCGAGTGTTTGGATTCCACCTTTGTTTCATCGGTGGGTGCGTTCATCCCGCAGCTGGAACAGCGCATTCAAGACATCACCGGCGCAAAGCACGCTATTGCCGTTTCAAACGGAACCGTAGGTTTGCAGGTTGCCCTGTTCTTGGCCGGTGTTGAATACGGCGACGAAGTCATCGTGCCGACCCTTTCGTTTGTGGCCACCGCCAACGCCGTGACTCACGCCGGGGCAGTGTCACACTTCATCGATTCTGAACTTGGCACCATGGGCATGAGCCCGGCCGCTTTGCGTGCCGCCCTTGAGGGTTGCGTGCGCGAGAACGGGGTTTTGATTAACCCTGAAACCGGCCGCCGCATCGCCGCAATTTCACCGATGCACACCCTTGGCCACCCGGTGAAGATTGAAGAAATCTGTGCCATCGCAGCCGAATATGACGTGCCTGTGGTTGAAGATGCCGCCGAGTCGCTCGGTTCGTTTGTGACCAATTCATCGGGCGCCCTGCAGCACACCGGCACCTTTGGGTTGACCGGCATGATCTCTTTCAACGGCAACAAGATTGTCACCACCGGCGGTGGCGGCGTGATTTTGACCAACGATGACGAGTTGGGCCGACGTGCCAAGCACCTGACCACCACTGCCAAGCTGCCACACAAGTGGGAGTTTGAGCACGACGAGGTGGCCTGGAACTATCGCATGCCAAACCTGAACGCTGCCCTGGGCATGGCTCAGTTGGACAAGTATCCAAGGTTCCTAGAGCAAAAGCGCGAGTTGGCCGTGGCCTATGGCGCCGCCTTCGCCGGTGTTGACGGAATGAAGTTTGTTTTCGAGCCTGAGGGCACCATCTCAAACTATTGGTTGTGTGCGGTTCAGCTTGATGAGCCATCTTTGGCCCGCCGCGATGAGCTGCTGGCAGCGTGCCACGAGGCCGGCCTTTTGGTTCGCCCGATGTGGAACTTGCTGCACAAGCAGCGCATGTATACCCACGCACCGGTTGGTGCCGTGCCGGTTGCCGAGGCGCTGCACGCATCGCTGATCTGTTTGCCATCGACGCCTCGTTTGGCTTTCGGTTTGGCTGAGGGGCTGCGCTAGGTCTTCGGGCGGGCGGTTGAGGGCGATGACAGATCTTTCACGCAAGATTGCGGTGATGACCGGCACCCGCGCCGATTATGGCCTGTTGCGCCCGCTGATTGCAGAACTTGATGCGGCCTCGCAGGGTGACAACCCAGCCGTTGAACTTCAGCTGATTGTCACCGGCACACACCTTTCAAAAGAGCACGGCCGAACCATCGAAGAGATAGTTCGCGATGGCTTTCACCCGGCCGCCGAGGTAGACATCTGGGGTGCCGAACCAACCAAAGATTTGCTGGGTGAAGAAGGCTCTGCCTCGCTGACCGCAGCGGTTGAAACCGGTGAAGCCGTTGCCAAATTCGCCTTGATTCTTGAGCACCTGAAGCCAGATGTTGTCGTGGTTTTGGGTGACCGCCTAGAGGCATTCGCGATGGCCACTGCGGCCACCATTTTGCTGATTCCGGTGGCTCACATCCACGGCGGCGAGCTAACCCTCGGTGCGATGGATGATTCGCTTCGCCACTCCATCACCAAGCTTTCATACCTGCACTTCACCACCACCGATGAACACCGCGCCCGCGTTTTGCAATTGGGTGAAGAAGAGTCGCGAGTGTTCAATTTCGGCGCCCCGGTGTTAGACGCCATCGCCGGCTTGAAGCTGCTCAGCCGTGAAGAACTTGAAGAAAAGTTTGGCATTCGTTTGGGGATGAAAAACATACTGATGACCTTCCACCCGGCGGCCTTTGATGTTGCCCCGGCCAAGTTCATGATTGATGAGTTGCTGGCCGCAATGGAGGCTGTTGCCGGCGGAAGTCGTGCCCAACTCATCATCACCGGCACCAATAATGACATCGGCTCTGACGATGTTCGCGCCTCGATTGCTGCATTCGCTGAGGCCCACCCAGATCACGTTTCCTATGTCGAATCATTTGGCCAACTCGGCTATCTCTCGGTAATGCGCGAGGTTGACGTGGTCACCGGCAACTCTTCATCAACGGTTTTGGAAGCACCAATTTTTGGCAAGCCATCGGTCTTGATTGGCAACCGCCAAGAGGGCCGCCCGATGGGTGCCGGGGTGATCAAGGTCGATGGCTCTGACGACGGCATCTTCAACCGAGTCAAGATTCTGGCTGCCCTGCAGCAGGCCTTGACCACTGAGTTTGCGGCGTTGGCCGCGACAGCACCGTCACCATTTGGCACCGCCGGTTTTGCTAAAAAGGCCGCTGAGGTTTTGACCAAGTTTGAATTGCCAAGCCCGCCAAAGAAGATATTTAAGGACCTGCCATGAGTGAAAAAGTTTTGATCATTGCCGAGGCCGGCGTGAACCACAACGGTTCGGTTGAGCGCGCAATCGAGATGATTGATGTGGCTCTCGAATCCGGCGCAGACATCATCAAGTTTCAGACCTTCTCGGCAGACAAACTTGCCCGCAAAGATGCCCAGCTGGCTGAATACCAAAAGAAGGGCGATGGCGACACCCGCTCACAGTGGGATCTCTTAAAGGGCCTCGAGCTTTCACACGAAGAATTCGCCCGCTTGCGCGATCACGCCAAGGCCAAAAACATCGGCTTCCTGTCAACCGGTTTTGACCTCGATGAGCTTGCCTTCTTGATTGATGAACTGCACATCCCGTTGGTCAAGGTTGCCTCTGGTGACCTCACTTTTGCACCGATGCTGGTTGAGGCCGGCCTCTCAAACCTGCCGGTAATTCTTTCGACCGGCATGGCCAACATCCCTGAAATTGAACAGTCACTGAAGTTCATTGCCTTTGGTTTTGCCAAGGCCAACGGCATCATCGATGCCAAGGCTTATCCATCGAAGGCCGAGCTTGACCTGTATTGGGATGACCCGCGGGTTCAGCAAATCATGAAGCAGAAGTGCACAATTTTGCACTGCACCACCCAGTATCCAGCCGAGTTGGACATCTTGAACCTGAAGGCCATCAAGCTGATTGCCGACACTTTTGGGTTACCGGTTGGCTATTCAGATCACTCTGCCGGAATCTTGGCTTCGACGGTTGCGGTGGCCCTTGGCGCAACCGTGATTGAGAAGCACTTCACCCTGGACAAGACCCTTGAGGGCCCTGACCACGAGGCATCGCTTGACCCGATTGAGCTAAAGGCCATGGTTGACCAGATTCGTTTGACCACGGTTGCTCTGGGCGAAGAGGTCAAGGAATGCCAGCCGATTGAGGTTTCAAACAAGGCCGCGGTTCGCCGCTCACTGGTTGCCAAGCAGCCAATTGCCGCAGGCAGCACGATCACCGAGGCAGACCTCGAGTGCCGCCGCCCAGGTGCAGGCCGAACCAGCTTCGACTTCTATGAAGTAATCGGCCAGGTTGCAAGCCAAGACTATGCGATCGGTGAATATGTCGGACTTTCCTAAACTCGTGATGCTGGGCTCGGGCGGTCACGCCCGGGTACTGCAGCAGACCTTGCGAGATGTTGGTTTTGAGTTGCACGGCTATGTTGCACCTCGTGACATCGACTCACGCTTGGCCCCAGACGACGAGGGCAAAGAGGTTCAGTGGCTGGGCTATGACGCCAACCTGCTCGAGTTCAGCCGTGAAGAGTTTTTGCTGATCAACGGCATCGGCTCGGCCGGTTCGCTGCACGTGCGCAAATCGGTGTTTGAAAAGTTTTCTGAGGCCGGCTTCAGCTTCTTGCAGATCATCGCCGACACCGCAATTGTCAGTGACTCGGCAAACCTGCTCGAGGGCGTTCAGGTGATGCACGGGGCAATCATCGGGGTCGATGCTTTCATCGATGACGATGTGATTGTGAACACCGGTGCGATTGTTGAACACGATGCCGTGATTGGTCGGTCGGTGCACATCTCGGTTGGCGCCAAGTTGGCCGGCGAAGTTTCGGTTGGCCAGGGCACTCATATTGGCATCGGGGCAACCATCATCCAGGGCCTGCAAATTGGTGAAAACTGTATTATTGGCGCAGGTGCCGTTGTGATTCGTGACGTGCCAGACAACCACATGGCCGTTGGCGTGCCAGCCCAAAACCGACCGATTGAGAGCTAGGAGCCAGGCATGATTCAAAACCTTGCTGACCTGAGTGTTGCGCCAAATGCGAGCCTGCTTGACACCATCGCTGCGATTTCAAAGGGCACCAAGCAGATTGCGCTTGTGATTGATGATGCCGGCGTGCTTTTGGGCACCGTCACCGATGGCGATATTCGCCGCGGCCTGCTGCGCGGCCTAGACATGAAGGCTCTTGTGACCGATGTCATGAACCCAAAACCAACCACCGCCAACCTGGGTGATGATGCCCAGACCGTGATGGTTGAGCAGCTGTCTCGAATGATCCACTCGGTGCCGGTGATTGATGCCGCGGGCAAGGTGGTTGGCCTCTTCACCGATGCCGACCTGGTCACCCCAGATGAAATTTCGACCCCGGTGGTTTTGATGGCCGGCGGCAAGGGCGTGCGGCTTTATCCACTGACCAAAGATGTGCCAAAGCCGATGCTCAAGATCGGTGACATGCCAATCATTGAGATCATCCTGCGCAAGCTGAAGGCTCAGGGTTTCAAGAATGTTTATATTTCGGTCAACTATCTGGGCAACGTGATTGAAGATCACATCAAGGATGGTGCCTGGCTTGGTTTGAACGTGACCTATCTGCGCGAATCGCAGCCGCTGGGCACCGCGGGCGCATTGGGTCAGCTGGATGGCGTGCTGAATGAGCCGTTCATCGTGATGAACTCAGACCTTTTGACCAACTGTGATTTCCGCCAGGTCATCCGTTTTCACAAAAAAACCGGCGCCAAGGGCACCCTGGGTGTGCGCGAATATTCGTTCCAGATTCCTTACGGCGTGGTGAACATTTCGGGAACAGAAGTTGAGTCAATTTCTGAGAAACCGCTTCACCGCTCGATGGTTTCAGCCGGCATTTATGCGCTCGATCCGTGGGCACTTTCTTTGATTCCGGCCGATGAATACTGCGATATGCCGACGTTGCTCGACAAAATCAAGGCCGCGGGTGAGAAGGTCTCGGCGTTCCCAATTCACGAATCTTGGCTAGATATTGGCCGTCACGACGACCTGAACGATGCCCGAAACAACGTTGAACAATGGCTTAACTAGCCCAAATGTCGGCCAGCCGCGCTAGTCTGTTGCACAAAGACTGACCCAATCGATCTACTGACCGAATCTATCGACTGACCGACAAAAAAGGAGTTCGCAATGCTTGAAGACGAGATGGTTTTTGCGTTTATCCCTGCACGCGGCGGCTCAAAGGGCTTGCCGGGCAAGAACCTGATGAAGCTTGCGGGCAAGACCCTGATCGAGCGTGCGGTTGAATCGGCCAGCGATTGGCTTGGCGGTTCAAAGGTTGATGTCACCATCGTTTCTTCTGATGACGAAGACATCCTGGCCAACGCCAAGGCCGCCGGCGCAGTCACCTTCAAGCGTTCGCCTTTTGCCGCCACCGATGAAGCCACCGCGGCCGATGTCCTTCGCGATTATTTCGGTTCGCCAGATGTGATGATTGACCTCGACGGCCGCGACCCTTGGATTGTTTATCTGCAGCCAACCTCACCGGCCCGCACCGGTTTGCACGTTGAAGAAGCTTTCAACATGATCACCGCCGGGGTGCGCGCAGTGGTCTCGGTGACCACCCCTGAGAAGAGCCCATACTGGTCTTTGAACATCAACGCGGGTGGGCGCTTGACCCCGCTTTTCCCGCAGGCATTTGAAACCAACCGTCAGGCCCTGCCTGAGGCGTTCATCCCAAACGGGGCAATTTACATCTTCAAACTGAGTGACTTCTTGGCCGCCGGGGCCGTGCCGGTTACCAACGCCGCGCCTTACATCATGAGCCGCGATGAGTCTGTCGACATCGACACCCAGGATGACTTTGACCGCGCAAAGGCGCTACTTGAGCACTAGTTCAGAGCTGAGCATCGAGCGCCTCTGGGATATTTTTGCCGAAGCCGAGGCTCGTGAGAATCTCACGTCCTGGCGTATCGGTTCGATTTATCTGTGGCCTTTGGTTCGCGCCGCTTTGATGCATGCGATTGCCGAGCAACTTGGCATTTTTGAGCCCCGACCGCCAAACGCACCTATTCCAGACACCGTGGTGGCGCCTGGGCTGATGCCAGGCACGGTTGGTTTTCATCAGAGCGATTATGCGGTTGTTCCTTTCATTCGCCGAAACGCCTTCCGTGAAGATCCATTCTCAAACTTCATCGTGAAGTCACTTAAGGCACATGGCGTGCCACCGATGGTTATCGGTTTTGGCCCGGACGACATCGGTTCTGGCCGCCCGCAACTTGAGCAGCTTGATCGTGAATTTGTTGCCCGATACGGCAAGTGGGCAAAGCTCATGGTTGCGCCAACCCTGCTGCCCGGGCACATCGCCAAATACAACCGAATGATCGCTTTCGTGACCGATTCGGTTCGTGACCATGCCGTTTCGATTGGTGTGAATCCGGCCGAAATCGGTGGGGCTTATAGGGCTTTCCCTCGTTGGTTGTTGGTGCAATTTGCCGCCCAAAAAATGGGTTGGAAGCGGTTCTTCAAGGCAGCCGGCACTAAAAAAGTTTTCATGGTCAATGCGTGGAAGCGCGCCTTGATCGCCGGGGCGCAAGCCGCCGGGGCCACCGTGGTTGAGCCGATGCACGGTGCAATTTCAGACATTCACCCATACCTGTCTTGGCCGGGCCAGGCCCGCGTGGCCTATCACCCAGATGAACTTCTTGAGTGGGGTGCCTATTGGGGTGACGTGGCAAAGTTGCCGGGAAACGTAAAGCGTAAGGTCATCGGCTCACCGGTTCAAATCACCGATGCGCTGGCTCGCCTAGACGACCTCGCGGCGGCCGGCGAAGCCCACAAACCCAAGACCGTTTTTATTGCCTCGCAGGTGCACGCCAGTCAAACCATAATCGATTTTCTGATCGAGGCCGCCGCTGCCCACCCCGATTACACGTTCACCTTCAAGCAGCACCCTCAAGAAAACCCGATCAAGTTCGGGCCTGAGATCCCGGCAAACCTGCAGTTGGCCGGCCCAAACACCAACACTTTTGACCTGATGTCTCGCTCCGAGTTTGTCCTAGGTGTCTATACCACCGCACTCTTTGAGGCCGTGGCGCTCGGCGCCAAGGTTGGGGTGCTCGCGTTTTCGGGTTGGCATCACATCCGTGGCCTGGTTGAACGCGGCGATGCCACCCTTATCAACAATCAAGCTGACCTTGGCAAGTTCTTCACATCTAGCGCACCGGCCTGCTCACCCAGCTCGGTTGCCTACTACTATGCACCGCCGGCCACGGCCGAGGAACTCTGGGCTGCGATTAAGATTGACGAGTGACCAATTCGTTTGAACCTTCGGCTAATCAAGACGAAGACCTAGGTGCTTCTGACGCCAGCGTCGCTAGCACTGCGAATCAGGCGGGCATTGCGTCCATCGGTGAAGCGTTTTTTGCGGTTGAGGCGGCCGAAGACCTCTATAACTGGCGGGTCATGGGCGTTCAAGTCTGGCCGGTCATGCGCTCTCGGTTGCTCAAATATGTGATGGCCAACTCTGGCCTTTTTGCGTCAAGCATCGGCAAGCAGGTCGACTTCTATGAAGATGTTGAGCAGTATGCCGGGCGCAAGCCGGCCAAACTCCTCTGGCGTGCAACGGTTTGGGGTTGGCTTGGGCCGTTGGCCTCGTGGGCTTATCGCCCGCGCCCGGTTCCTGGCCCGCCCAATCTTTCTGAACCCGACTATCGCAATCTGCGCAAGAAGAAGGCCATCGTTGTGCCGTTTGCCACGCGTGACGGTCACGAACCACACATTGAAAAGTTTGCTCAGCCGGTCATCGATGCCCTTGGTGACCGCGGTTTGGTTTTGGGTGTTGGCACCTGGGACAAAATCACCAATCGCCCTCGCGTCGAAGACCTCAACGGTTATTTCAACCGCCGCTGGCACTATCCGGCCGCGGTGATTGTGCGCCTGGGTGTGCGCAAAAAAGACATCGCCAAGTATGCCCGTGTGGTTGCCCTGCTCGAGGCCAAGACCGGTTTCAGTCTCGACCCGGTTCGCACTTTCCCACGTTGGATGCTTCGAATTTTCTTCATTCAGAAGCACGGCTATCGCAAGATTTTCAAGCGCACCAAGGCCAAGTATGTCTTTGCCGTGAATGCCGCCCGCATGCCGCTGCAGGCTGCCGCGCAGAGTATGGGCATGAAGGTCATTGAGATTCAGAGCGGTGTTTTTTCACGTTATTCGCTGCAGTTTTCTTGGCCGGGTTCACCCAAGATCGAATACCTGCCGAATGAGATTTGGACCTGGGGTGAGTATTGGACCTCGGGCATCGAGCGTGCCGGTGGCCAGAGTGTTCGTGTGATTGGGTCAACTGCCGAGTTTGAGCAGACTCGTGAGCGTTTGCATGGCAAGCTCACGGCTGAGCAAATTGCCGCCGGGCTGACCCCTCTGGTTCGCGTGCCTAAGCAGGTCGTGGTTTTGTCTCAGCCGTTGATTGGCATCGATATCTTGAAGGCCGCGATCGCGTTGGCCGAGGCCCGCCCTGACCTCAATGTGATTTTCAAGTTGCACCCACGCAATGAAATCGAGGAATTCGCCGCGTTCCTGGCCGGTGTTCCGTTTGTGAAGCAAACCGAGATTCCAAATTCTCAGCCTGTGCCGGTTGTTTCCACCGAGAAACTAAGCCCGCGCACTCCACCGGCGAACCTATCGTTGATGCAGTTTGAGCAAACCTCACTTGAGGTGATCGCCGAGTCTGAGATTTCGGTTGGTGTTTTCTCAACTGCTCTCATCGAGGCCGCTGGGCTTGGCTCAAAGGTTGCAATCATCAAGTTGCCGGGTTGGGAGCACCTGGCCCCGCTCATCGATGGCGGCTATGCCACCGCATTTGAAAATGCCGCCGGCATGGTTGCGGGCATTGACCTAATCAAAACTCCCGCCGACCCATACTTCTTCTATGGTCACCGCGCCAACGTCCAACAGATTGTTGACGAACTGCTCGGTTAGTGCTTGCGCAGCGCCAAATAGCTGCCGACGGCAACCAGCGGCAACCCAGTGATTAGGCCAATGGTGATTGGTTCGTGCAGAAATACGATGCCAAGCAAGAGCGCCCACGCGGTGTTCGGGTAAGTGACCAGCGTCGCGCGCCCCGAGCCCACTTCTTTGACCAACTCGAAGAACATCACAAATGCCAGTGCCGATGAAATAACGCCAAGCCCAAGCAGAGACAACCATCCTTGGATGTGCGGGCCGGCCGCAATTTCACCCGGCAGGGCACTCAGCGCGGGCACCGCATAAAACACGGCGACGATCGAAAGCGAAAGCCCAATCACGCCAACCGTTGGCACGCCCTGAAGTTTCATGTTCGCCACCGCCGGGGCAATCGCATAGCCCAGTGCGGCCAGCACCAGCATCAACAGATAAATCGGCTCAAAAGTGCCGGTCAGTGAGTCGATGCCAACCAGCAAAACCACACCGATGAACCCAATCGCCAAACCGATGAGAGTCTTTGGGTGGCCAACAGATTTATCGCCTTGAAAGAAAAACGCAATCAGCATGCCAAAAATCGGCACGGTTGAAATCATCAACCCGGCCAGCCCCGATGGCACGTGCCGCTC
>Ga0228699_1001738_pt1 | contig 10275 bp, 12 predicted proteins | sample McNCre217_Aug_MG_FD_178016 | JGI IMG/M metagenome (GOLD analysis project Ga0228699, IMG submission 178016) | Freshwater microbial communities from McNutts Creek, Athens, Georgia, United States - 2-17_Aug_MG | ecosystem: Environmental > Aquatic > Freshwater > Creek | place: USA: Georgia...
CCGCACCCGTGGAGGTGCAACCATGAACACCGCCGTGCAAGACTGGGGCGTGTGGTTGGCCTTGAGCGCGGCCTGCTTGGGCACGTATGCCTGTCGCGCCTTGGGTGTGAAGTTGTCAGGTCACATTGACTCAGAGAGCGAGATTTTTCGCTGGGTGGCCGCTGTCACCTACGCCATGGTGGCCGCGCTGACCGTGCGCATGCTGCTGATGCCCTTGGGCTTGTTGGCCACCGTGCCCATGCTGTTGCGCATTTTGATGTGCGTGGTCAGCTTGGCCGTGATGGTGTCGCATCCCACGCGCCGCATGGGGCCGGCGCTGCTGATTGGCACCTTGCTCATGCTGGGCTATGGCGTGGTGCGCACGGCTTAAGCCTTCTTCACAAACTCCGTCTTGAGTTGCATGGAGCCAAAGCCGTCGATCTTGCAATCGATGTCGTGGTCACCGTCGATCAAGCGGATGTTCTTGACCTTGGTGCCCACCTTGACAACCGAGGACGAGCCTTTGATCTTCAAGTCTTTGATGAGGGTGACCGTGTCACCGTCTTGCAGCACATGGCCGTGGGCGTCTTTCCAAACGCGCGCCGCAGGTTCTGCGGCAGCACTTTCTTCGGCACTCCACTCATGGGCGCAGACGGGACAAATCAACAAGCTGCCGTCTTGGTAGGTCAAGTCGGCGCTGCACAGGGGGCAGTTGGGTAGGGCGCTCATGACTGGGCCTTACTTCTTGCTGCCGCCTTCGAGCTTGATCATGTCGGCCCCTTCGCCCAAGGACAGCAAGCCCGTGTGCGAGTAAATGCCGAGCTTGGCGCGGGTGTCCACGATGTCCAAGTTGCGCATGGTCAATTGGCCAATGCGGTCCAGCGGTGTGAATGGTGCGTCCTCGACCTTTTCCATGCTCAAACGCTCAGGCGCATAGGTCAGGTTGGGGCTTTCGGTGTTCAAGATGCTGTAGTCGTTGCCACGGCGCAGTTCCAGCGTGACCTCACCCGTGACAGCACGCGCCACCCAGCGCTGTGCGGTTTCGCGCAGCATGAAGGACTGTGGGTCGAACCAGCGGCCTTGGTACAACAAGCGGCCCAAGCGCAGGCCATTGATGCGGTATTGCTCGATGGTGTCTTCGTTGTGAATGCCCGTGACCAAACGCTCGTAAGCGATGTGCAACAGTGCCATGCCCGGGGCTTCGTAGATGCCGCGGCTCTTGGCTTCGATGATGCGGTTCTCAATCTGGTCGCTCATGCCCAAACCATGACGGCCGCCAATTTCGTTGGCTTTCAAGAACAACGCCACGGGATCAGCGTATTCCACGCCGTTCAAGGCCACGGGTTGGCCTTCTTCAAAACGGATGGTGATTTCTTCGGCTTTGACCACGCAGTCGTCACGCCAGAACGGCACACCCATGATGGGATTGACGATCTTCATGCCGCTGGCCAAGCTTTCGAGGTCTTTGGCTTCGTGGGTGGCGCCGAGCATGTTGCTGTCGGTGCTGTAGGCTTTTTCGGCGCTCATCTTGTAGCCAAAACCATTGGCGGTCATGAAGGCAGACATTTCAGCGCGGCCACCGAGTTCGTCGATGAACAGCTGGTCCAACCAAGGCTTGTAGATTTTCAAGCTGGGGTTGGTCAACAAACCGTAGCGGTAGAAGCGCTCGATGTCGTTGCCCTTGAAGGTCGAGCCATCGCCCCAGATGTTGACGTCGTCTTCCTTCATCGCCGCCACCAGCATGGTGCCGGTCACAGCACGGCCTAAAGGCGTGGTGTTGAAGTAGGTGATGCCACCGGTGCTGATGTGAAACGCACCGCACTGGATGGCGGCAATGCCTTCATGCGCCAGTTGTTTGCGGCAGTCGATGAGGCGAGCTTTTTCAGCGCCGTATTCCATCGCCTTGCGTGGGATTTCGTTGTAGTCCGACTCGTCGGGTTGGCCCAGGTTGGCGGTGTAGGCATAGGGCACAGCGCCCTTTTGCTTCATCCACAGCAAGGCGGCAGAGGTGTCCAGACCGCCTGAGAAGGCGATGCCGACTTTTTGGCCCTTGGGCAGGTTTTGAAGAATGGTGCTCATGGATGGATCAACCGAAGTGGCAGATGTAGTGGTAGGGCTCGGTCACGCGAATGTCGAACTTCGAGTTGCCGGGCACGCTGAATTTTTCGCCAGCGCTGGACTTGACCCAGTCGTTGCTGCCATCGAGCTTGTATTCGCACGAGCCAGCCACGCATTCCATCACTTCGGGAGCTCCGGTGTTGAAGGTGAGGGTGGCGGGCAAGATGACGCCGACCGACAGCTTGGTGCCGTTGGCTGTGGTGATGGCATGGCTCACACATTTGCCGTCAAAAAACACATTGGCTTTGGTGGCGATGCTGATGCTGTCGATTTTTTCTGTGGTCATGGTGCGACTCGCTAAGGAAATGCAAAACCGTTGATTTTAGAGGACCCCAAACGACAAAAGCCGCACAAGGCGGCTTTGGGTCAAGAGGGCGCTCTTTCAGTACCGTGGTGCAGAACCTGCGGGGGGCACGCCATAGCCCGTGCTAGCAGGGGGTGGCGCCACGGGGGTGATTTGCAAACGCACGGTAGGACCTGGGTCTTGCGGCATTTGCACGGTGTATTGCTTGCCTGCAAATTCGTACACCACGTTGTAAGCCATGGTGCGGTTCTCGTAGAACATTTGCTGGCTGCAGTTTTGCACGTTGCGCACTTCAGGGGTGCCAGGGCCTTCGACTTTGTCGCCCAAAATGGCGCCGCCGAACAAGCCCAACATGGTGGCTGCGGCACGGCCAGAGCCTTGGCCCATGCTGTTACCGATGGCGCCACCAGCAATCGCGCCCATGGCAGCACCGGCGCCTGATTTTTGACCTTGGGTCACCACTTGTTCGTTGTTGCAAACCTGACGGGGCACCGCCACTTGTTGAATGATGGGCGTGCTGGAGATCACTTTGCCCACTTCTTGGGCTTGTGTGGCGAGGCTCAAGCCAGCCAACACGGTCATCAAACCGGTCAGCAGCGCGTTGTGAAGAGATGTATTTTTCATAAGAGAAGTGTAGTCCTTGGGGTTGTTCAAGTCTGTAAAGCGACGGTAAAACTTCAGATTAAAACGTTTGTCCAGCGCTCTGGGTTGACGCCCACGATCACATCTTTACCTTTGACCACAACAGGGCGTTTGATCACGCTGGCGTGTTCCAGCATCAGCGCTTTGGCCGATGCCTTGTCTTGCACACGGTGTTGAGTGGCGGCATCGAGTTTGCGCCAGGTCGTGCCTTTGCGGTTGACCAGCACCGCCCAGTCCACCACGGTGAGCCACTGGTCAATGGCTTGGGCAGGGACGCCTTGCTTTTTGAAGTCATGGAAGGTGTAGTCCACGCCATGGTCTGTCAGCCAAACGCGGGCTTTTTTCACGCTGTCGCAGTTCGGAATGCCGTAAACGGTGATGTTTGCTGTTGTCATGCCCGCCATGATGCACCAAAGTGCCTGGGCCTTCATCCGTGGGCGACAATTCAGGGATGAATTCATTGGACAGTTGGCTCGCACACTGCGAGCGTTTGCATCCCAAAAATATCGACATGGGCTTGGACCGTGTGCGCACCGTGGTCGACCGCATGGGGCTGGCGTTTGCTTGCCCGGTCATCACTGTGGCGGGCACCAACGGCAAGGGGTCGACCTGCGCCATGCTGGAAGCTTGTTTGCTGGAAGCGGGTTACCGCCCTGGCGTGTACACCTCGCCGCACTTGGTGCATTTCCAAGAGCGCTGTCGCGTGCACGGCGAGACCGTGACACCTGACGATTTGCTGCCGCACTTTGCGCTTGTAGAAGCGGCTCGTGTGCAAGGCAGTGAGGTTTCGCTCACTTACTTTGAGTTCACCACCTTGGCGATTCTGAGCCTGATGGCCGCCTCGCGCTTGGATGTGGCGATTTTGGAAGTCGGCCTGGGCGGGCGTCTGGACGCCGTGAATGTGATTGACCCCACGTGCGCGGTGATCACCAGTGTGGATCTGGACCACATGGACTTTTTGGGCCCAGACCGTGAAACCATTGGCCGCGAAAAGGCCGGCATCATGCGCACCGGCCGTCCGGTGATCGTGAGTGACCCCGTGCCACCGCAAAGCGTGCTGGACCACGCTTTAGAAATTGGCGCTGACCTGTGGCAATTTGGCAAAGACTTCAATTTCACAGGCGATAAACAGCAGTGGGGTTGGGCGGGGCGCGGGCGGCGTTACAGCGGCTTGGCCTATCCCGCGTTGCGCGGGGCCAACCAATTGGTCAACGCCAGCGGTGTGTTGGCGGCGCTGGAGGCTTTGCGCAGCGAGATGCCTGTGACGGCCCAAGCCATTCGCAACGGGCTGGCCATGGTCGAGTTGCCGGGGCGTTTTCAAATCGTTCCGGGCCAGCCTGCCTTGGTGCTGGATGTGGCGCACAACCCGCATGCGGTGGCGGCCTTGACCGAAAACTTGGATGCCATGGGTTTTTATCCCACCACCCATGCGGTGTTTGGTGCCATGGCTGACAAAGACTTGGCGCCCATGTTGGCGCGTGTGGGCGCCTTGGTGGACCGTTGGTATTTTTGCGATTTGCCCACTGAACGGGCCGCAACTGCGGTGCAGCTGCACGCCCAATGGCAAGCCGGCAACACGCGCCAAGGCGTGCAAGCCAGCACCCACGCAGACCCGCAAGCGGCCTTCGCTGCGGCAGTCGCTGCGGCAGACCCCGCTGATAGAATTGTGGTCTTCGGATCGTTCTTCACGGTCGGGGGGATTTTGGCGAATGGCATACCCCGTTTAGACGCCCCACATTTGAGCTCCTGAGACCCGATTCACATGGCTTTTTTCAAGTTTCGTATGCCCGGTCAACCGACCAGCGAGCCCCAAGGCAATTTCAGCAATTCACCGGCTGAAAGCATTGATGTCATGCGCCGCCGCGCGCGTCATCGCTTGATTGGTGCTTCGGTGCTGGTCATGGTGGGTGTGCTCGGGTTCCCACTCTTGTTCGATACCCAGCCCCGTCCGGTCTCGGTGGACATTGCGGTCGACATTCCAGACCGCGCCAACAGCAAGCCCCTGGCATCGGCTTCTTCAGCGACCAAGCAAGCGCCGCTGTCCACCGGTGCTGGCTTAGATCCCAAAGAAGAGGTGGTGGCCAAGCCTGAGCCCAAGGTCGAGCCCAAGCCTGAGTCTGCTGTGGCAGCCGTCGCACCTGTGGTCAAACCCGAGGCGGTGAAGCCAGAGACTGCCAAGGCCGAGGTTGCCAAAGTGGAAACCCCAAAAGCTGAAGCTAAACAGGCAGAGGCCAAACCTGCGGCATCAGACACCAAGGCCGATGCGCCGCGTTTTGTGGTGCAAGTGGGCGCCTTCTCGGATGAAGCAAAGGCCCGCGAGGTGCGCAGCAAGCTCGAAAAAGCAGGCTACAAAACCTACACCCATGTGGCGGACACCAAAGAAGGCAAACGCACCCGTGTGCGCATAGGCCCCTTCACCAGCCGCGACGAAGCCGACAAAGCGGCGCACAAGATCAAGCAGTTGCAATTGCAACCGCAGGTCTTGACGCTGTAATTTCGCCATGACGATGTTGACGGCCGTGGATTGGATTCTGCTGGCCGTGTTGGGCCTGTCGATGCTGCTGGGCCTGTGGCGCGGCTTGGTGCAAGAGGTGCTGTCGCTGGCTGGTTGGGTAGCGGCTTTTTTTGTCGCCCAAATTTATGCCCCACAAGCTGCCGCCTGGTTGCCCATGGAGGGCAGCAGCCAAATGCTGCGGTATGCGGCGGGCTTTGTGGCCGTGTTCATTGCGGTGCTGGTTGCCACGGTGTTGGTGAGTTTTGTGATCAAAAAATTGGTGTCGGCGGTGGGCTTGGGGCCGTTGGATCGACTGCTGGGCAGCGTGTTTGGTTTGCTGCGCGGCCTGGTGATTTTGTTGGCGGTGACCGTGGTGGTGGGCATGACGCCGATGCGTGAGTCCGACGCCTGGCAATACGCGCAAGGTGCGCAGTGGTTGCAACAGTTTTTGCATGTGTTGAAGCCGGTGCTGCCGGCTGATTTTGGAAAGTACCTCCCCTAATGTGTGGCATCGTCGGCGTTGCAAGCAACGCACCTGTGAACCAGTTGATTTATGACGCCTTGCTGCTCTTGCAGCACCGGGGCCAAGATGCCGCGGGCATCGTTACCCAGCTGGACCGTAAATTCTTCATGCACAAAGCCAAGGGCATGGTGCGTGATGTGTTTCGCACGCGCAATATGCGCGCCTTGCCCGGCAACAACGGCTTGGGCCAAGTGCGTTACCCCACCGCAGGCAATGCGTTCAGCGAAGAAGAGGCGCAGCCTTTTTATGTCAATGCCCCGTTTGGTTTGGTGTTGGTCCACAACGGCAACTTGACCAATGCGCAAGCGCTCAAGAGCGAGCTGTTCACCGAAGACCACCGCCACATCAACACCGAGAGCGACTCTGAAGTGTTGCTTAATGTGCTGGCGCACGAGATTGATAAAACCACCCGTGGGGTGCACCTGACGCCAACCGATGTGTTCGAAGCTGTGCGACGTGTGCACCGTCGCATCAAAGGCTCGTATGCGGTGATCGCGATGATTGCTGGCCACGGCCTGTTGGCGTTTCGTGATCCGTTTGGCATTCGTCCCTTGTGCATTGGCCGTGGCAAAGATGGCACCTACATGGTGGCCAGCGAGTCGGTGGCTTTGGAAGGCACAGGCCATGTGTTTGAGCGCGACATTGCACCCGGCGAAGCGGTGTTCATCGACCTTGAAGGCAAAGCCAGCTTCATGCAATGCGCCGATGCGCCGCAATTGAAGCCGTGTATTTTTGAATACGTGTACTTGGCACGCCCTGACTCCACCATGGACGGTATTTCGGTCTACCAAGCACGTTTGAACCTGGGCGAAACCTTGGCCAAGCGTGTGATCTCGATGGTGCCGCCTACCGACATCGATGTGATCATCCCCATTCCCGAGTCCAGCCGTCCCAGCGCCACGCAACTCGCGCATTTGCTGGGCTTGCCTTACCGCGAGGGGTTTGTCAAAAACCGTTACGTGGGCCGTACCTTCATCATGCCGGGCCAGGGCGTGCGCAAAAAATCGGTGCGTCAAAAACTCAACGTGATTGCCAGCGAATTCAAAGGTCGCAATGTGCTGTTGGTGGATGACTCCATCGTGCGCGGCACCACCAGCCGTGAGATCGTGCAAATGGCGCGCGATGCCGGTGCACGCAAGGTCTACATGGCCAGCGCGGCGCCACCCGTGCGTTTTCCCAATGTGTATGGCATCGACATGCCCACGCCCGAAGAATTGGTGGCGCACAACCGCACCATCGATGAAGTGCGTGAATTGATTGGCTGCGATGCCCTGATTTACCAAGACGTCGATGCCATGAAGCAGGCCGTTCGCAACGCAGTCGCCTCAGGTTCTGCCCACCTCGATGGTTTTGATGCCTCGTGTTTTGACGGTGTGTATGTGACGGGTGATGTGTCGGCACAAGACATCGTGCGTTTGAATGAGAAACGTGTGGGGACCGAAGAGGGCGCAGAAGACAACTCGCGCCTGGCTTTGCCCAACGCGTCCGAGTAATCGTTGGAGTCATGGCCATGAGTCAACATCCCTTACCGAATGATTTGCACCTGGAAACCTTGGCCGTGCGCTTGGCCGCTGATCGCAGCCAGTACGGCGAAAACTCAGAAGCCCTGTACCTGACCAGTGGCTATGTGCAACCTTCGGCCGAAGCCTCGGCACGCCGCTTCGCTGGTGAAGAGGACGGCTACACCTATGGCCGCTCGGGTAACCCCACGGTGAGCAGTTTTGAAATGCGCTTGGCTGCCTTGGAAGGCAGCGAGGCTTGCTTGGCTACGTCCTCTGGCATGTCGGCGGTGATGCTGATGTTGTTCAGCTTGCTCAAGGCGGGCGACCATGTGGTGTATTCGCAGTCCATGTTTGGCTCCACCCTCAAGTTGATCGGCTCTGAGTTCGCGCGCTTTGGTGTGGAATCGACCGTGGTGCCGCAAACCGATTTGGCAGCGTGGAAAGCCGCCATTCGCCCCAATACCAAAATCTTGTTTGCCGAAACGCCCACCAACCCCTTGACCGAGGTGTGCGACATCGCCGCTTTGGCTGACATGGCGCACAACGCAGGCGCTTTGCTGGCGGTCGACAACTGTTTTGCGACGCCTATTTTGCAGCGCCCCATGGCCATGGGCGCCGACATCGTCATGCACTCAGGCACCAAGTATTTGGATGGCCAAGGCCGTGTGATGGCGGGTGCTTTGTGCGCGAGCGAAAAGCTCATCAAAGAAAAGTGCTTGCCAGTGATGAAAAACAGCGGCATGGTGTTGTCGCCGTTCAACGCCTGGGTGGTGCTCAAAGGCTTGGAGACGCTCGACATTCGCATGCGCGCTCAAAGCGCTCATGCCCACGCGATGGCGCAGTGGTTGGAGCAACATCCTGCTGTCTCACGCGTTTACTACCCAGGTTTGGCCTCTCACCCGCAGCATGCCTTGTCGATGAAACAAATGTCATGCATGGGCGGTGCAGTGTTGTCGTTTGATGTGAAGGCGGCTGACCCACAGCAAGCGCGCACCCGTGCTTTCCATGTGCTCGACAGCCTGCGCACGCTCTCGCTGTGTACCAACTTGGGCGACACCAAAACCTTGCTCACACACCCAGCCAGCACCTCGCACGGCAAGCTGTCGGAAGACCAACGTCAAGCGGCAGGCATCAGCCAAGGCATGATTCGTTTGGCGGCAGGCCTTGAGCATTTAGACGACATGAAGGCCGACCTCTTGCGCGGCCTTGAGACCCTTTGATTTTTATTTCTGCATGACCAAAATTCGCACCCGTTTCGCGCCATCACCCACTGGCTTTATCCACCTCGGCAACATCCGCTCGGCCTTGTACCCCTGGGCGTTTGCACGCGCTACGGGTGGCGACTTTATTTTGCGCATTGAAGACACCGACTTGGAGCGTTCGACCCAAGCGTCGGTGGACGTGATCATCGAAGGCATGAAGTGGTTGGGCCTCAATCACGACGAAGGCCCGTTCTATCAAATGCAGCGCATGGACCGCTACAAAGCGGTGCTGGAGGACTTGAAGGCTGCGGGCCATGTCTACCCTTGCTACATGAGCATGGAAGAGCTCGACGCCCTGCGCGAACACCAAATGGCCCACAAAGAAAAGCCGCGATACAACGGCACTTGGCGTCCTGAGCCAGGCAAAACCTTGCCTCCCATTCCCGAAGGCGTGAAGCCCGTGTTGCGTTTTAAAAACCCACAAGGCGGCTCGGTGGTGTGGGAAGACAAAGTCAAAGGCCGCATCGAAATCAGCAACGACGAGCTGGACGATTTGGTCATTGCCCGCCCCGACGGCACACCCACCTACAACTTCTGCGTGGTGGTGGATGACATCGACATGGCCATCACCCACGTCATCCGTGGCGACGACCATGTGAACAACACGCCGCGTCAAATCAACATCTTCAAAGCCCTGGGCAAAGAACCACCGGTATACGCCCACTTGCCCACCGTGCTCAACGAGCAAGGCGAGAAGATGAGCAAGCGCAACGGCGCCAAAGCCGTCACGCAATACCGCGATGAAGGCTACTTGCCCGATGCGATGGTGAACTACTTGGCTCGCTTGGGTTGGAGCCACGGTGATGACGAAATCTTCAGCCGTGCGCAATTTTTGGAATGGTTCAACCTTGACCACTTGGGCCGCAGCGCTGCGCAATTTGACGAAGCCAAATTGCGTTGGGTCAACGCCCAGCACTTGAAAGCCATGGCCGATGAAGCCCTGGCGCCGTTGGTGAGCGCTGAGCTGGCCAAGCGTGGCATCACTTCAGACGATCGCTTGCCCGCGATTTGCGGTTTGTTCAAAGACCGCTGTGACACCTTGTTGGTGCTGACCGATTGGGCGACCGCGTTCTACCGCGATGTCACGCTGCAAGCAGAAGATGTGGCCAAACACATCACGCCAGCGGTTGCGCCTGCATTGGCGGCCTTGGCTGAAAAATTCAAAGCCGTGACGGATTGGAATGCGGCCAACGTGAGCGCAGCCTTCAAAGAAGTGTTGACCGAGCAGGGGCTGAAAATGCCTCAGCTCGCGATGCCCGTGCGCGTGTTGGTGATGGGTACGCCACAAACGCCTTCTGTGGATGCGGTGCTGTGGCTGTGCGGTCAAGAAAAAGTTTTGCAGCGTTTGACCAAACACTGAAAATTTGGCTATACTATCGTTCTCGACACCCAATGGGGGTATAGCTCAGCTGGGAGAGCGCTTGCATGGCATGCAAGAGGTCAGCGGTTCG
>Ga0228699_1001739_pt1 | contig 10274 bp, 8 predicted proteins | sample McNCre217_Aug_MG_FD_178016 | JGI IMG/M metagenome (GOLD analysis project Ga0228699, IMG submission 178016) | Freshwater microbial communities from McNutts Creek, Athens, Georgia, United States - 2-17_Aug_MG | ecosystem: Environmental > Aquatic > Freshwater > Creek | place: USA: Georgia...
GAACATGCGCACCATCTGGCGACGCAGCACATGGAAGATCTGGCTGGCCGTGGTGGGCTGCACGATCTGCATGTTGTTGTCGGCGGCCAGCTGCATGAAGCGCTCCAGGCGCGCCGAGCTGTGCTCGGGGCCTTGGCCTTCATAGCCGTGCGGCAGCATCATCACCAGGCCGTTGGCGCGGCCCCACTTCACTTCACCCGAGGCGATGAACTGGTCGATCACCACCTGGGCGCCGTTGACGAAGTCGCCGAACTGGGCTTCCCAGATCACCAGGCTGTTGGGGTCGGAGCCAGCGTAGCCGTACTCGAAGCCCAGGATGGCCTCTTCCGACAGGATCGAGTCGATCACCACATACGGGGCCTGGTTCTCGCCCACGTGTTGCAGCGGCACGTAGGTGCCCTCGTCGAACTTCTCGCGGTTCTGGTCGTGCAGCACGGCGTGACGGTGCGTGAACGTGCCACGGCCGCAGTCTTCGCCCGACAGGCGCACCGGGTAGCCCGAGGCCACCAGCGAGGCGAACGCCATGTGCTCGCCCATGCCCCAGTCGACGTTGATCTCGCCACGGCCCATGGCCGCGCGGTCGTCCACCACCTTCTGCACCAGCGGGTGCAGCTTGAAGTTGCTGGGGATGGTGGTGATGCGTTCGGCCAGGCGGCGGAACTCGGCCAGCGGCAGCGCGGTGTCGGCGCTGTCGGTCCACTTCTTGCCCAGGTACGGCGACCAGTCGACCGCGTACTTGCTCTTGAAGTTGGTCAGCACCGGATCAACCGTGTGCTTGCCGGCTTCCATCGCGGCGCGGTAGTCCTTGACCAGCTGATCGGGCACGTCGGCAGCCATCGAGCCACCGCCCACCAGGCGGTCGGCGTACACCTTGCGGGTGCCGGGGTGCTGGCCGATGCGCTTGTACATCAGCGGCTGCGTCATGGACGGCGTGTCCTGCTCGTTGTGGCCCAGCTTGCGGAAGCAGATGATGTCGACCACGACATCCTTGTTGAACTGCTGGCGGTAGTCCAGGGCCAGCTGGGTGCACAGCACCACGGCTTCCGGATCGTCGCCGTTGACGTGCAGCACCGGGGCTTCGATCATCTTGACGACGTCGGAGCAGTACAGCGTCGAGCGGGTGTCGCGCGGGTCAGACGTGGTGAAGCCGATCTGGTTGTTGATGACGATGTGCACCGTGCCGCCCGTGTAGTAACCACGGGTCTGGGCCAGTGCCAGCGTTTCCATCACCACGCCTTGGCCGGCGAACGCGGCGTCGCCGTGCACCAGGATGGGCAGCACCTGATCGCCCTTGACGTCGCCACGGCGATCCATCCGGGCCTTGACCGAACCCTCCACCACCGGGTTGACGATTTCCAGGTGGGACGGGTTGAAGGAGAGTGACAGGTGAACCGGGCCGCCAGGGGTGGTGACGTCCGACGAGAAGCCTTGGTGGTACTTCACGTCACCTGCCGGCAGGTGTTCGGGCGCGGTGTGCTCGAACTCCTGGAACAGGTCCTTGGGCTGCTTGCCCAAGGTGTTGACCAGCACGTTCAAACGGCCACGGTGGGCCATGCCGATCACGATCTCTTGCACGCCTCTTTCGCCAGCGCGCTGGATCAGTTCGTCCATCGAAGCGATGAAGCTCTCGCCACCTTCGAGCGAGAAACGCTTCTGACCGACGTACTTGGTGTGGAGGAAGCGCTCCAGGCCTTCGGCGGCCGTCAGGCGCTCCAGGATGGCCTTCTTCTTGTCGGCGCTGAAGGTGGGCTTGGAGCGGATCGACTCCAGGCGCTCTTGCCACCAGCGCTTTTCGGTCGGATCGGTGATGTGCATGAACTCTGCACCGATCGAGCCGCAGTAGGTGTCACGCAGGGCCTGCACGATCTCGCGCAAGGTCATGTGCTCGGCCTTGGTGAAATACGTGTTCGTGGCCGAGAACGTGATGTCCATGTCCGACTCGGTGAACCCGTAGAACGAGGTTTCGAGTTCGGCGATCTTGGGACGCTCTTGGCGCTTGAGCGGATCGAGGTCCGCCCAGCGGGAGCCGAGGAAGCGATAGGCAGCAATGAGGGACTGAACGTCGACTTGCTTGCGCGCCACAGCCAGATCAGCAGAGCTGGTCTTGACCATGAAGGCGTTGGCCTTGGCACGCTGGGCAAACGATTCCACCACCGGCGCATGCGCGACATCACGATGGTCGGTGCCATCGGTAGCGGGGACGTTCTGGAGGGCGTCGAAGTACGAACGCCAGTTGTCGGGCACGGAGCCCGGGTTGTCGAGGTAGGCCTCGTACAACTCTTCAACGTATGGGGCATTGCCCCCGAACAGGTACGAGTTCGACCTGAACTGCTGCATCATTTCGCTCACCTCGCTCTCGGGTCTGCCGAGAAATTGGCTGGTTGAAAACCTTCCGCGACACGGCTTGACCGGTTGGCGGATTGCGACCCGCCTTGCTGACTGCTTGGAGAAAACAAACCCAGCAAGGGCGACGGGAAGGGCCGATAAGAACCACCACCACTGTAACACCAAAGCGGCGACCGGCAGCAACTTCGGGCGCAAAGACGGCGGAAGACCTGCAGCCATTGGACGCCCCGCTGGCACCACGCAGGCAATAAAAAACCGGGCAAGAAGCCCGGTTTTCTGAGTGGATGCACGCTGTTGTCAGCGCACAGATCGGCGATCAGCCGAAGTTCTTGGCGGCGAAGTCCCAGTTCACCAGGCTGTTGAGGAAGGTCTCCACAAACTTGGGGCGGGCATTGCGGTGGTCGATGTAGTAGGCGTGCTCCCACACGTCGATGGTCAGCAGCGCGGTGTCGCCGGTGGTCAGCGGGGTGCCTGCAGCGCCGGTGTTGACGATGTCGACCGAACCGTCGGCCTTCTTCACCAGCCAGGTCCAGCCCGAACCGAAGTTGCCCACGGCCGACTTGGTGAAGGCTTCCTTGAAGGCGGCGTACGAGCCGAACTTGGCGTTGATGGCAGCAGCCAGGGCACCGGTGGGCTCACCGCCGCCGGCCGGCTTCATGCAGTTCCAGAAGAAGGTGTGGTTCCACACCTGGGCGGCGTTGTTGTAGACGCCACCGCTGGACTTCTTGACGATGTCTTCCAGCGAGAGGTTTTCGAACTCGGTGCCCGGGATCAGGTTGTTCAGGTTGGTGACGTAGGCCTGGTGGTGCTTGGCGTAGTGGTATTCGAAGGTTTCCTTCGACATGTGCGGCGCCAGGGCGTCTTGAGCGTAAGGCAGGGGCGGGAGGGTGTGTGCCATGTTGCTGTTTCCTGAATCAGGGTTGGTGGATGCGGGCGATTGTAGGCATGGGACAAGGGCCAGTGGCGCACACGGTCATTCGTCGGGCGCGACATCGACCGCCGTCACGCCCAAGTGCAGGCGTCCGTCTTGCATGACGGCGTGCAGGGCTTGACCGGGCTGGGCATCGGCGGCGCGCGTGAGGGGCTGGCCCCCGTCAGCCTGCAACCACGCGTAGCCTCGCTGCAACACGCGCTGCGGGCTGAGGCTCTCCAGGTGCTGGCCGTGCCAACGCAAGGTGTCGCGTTCGCGCGTCAGTCGGGCGGCCAGGCCGCGCTGCAGGCCGAGGGCCAGGCCGTCCAAATCGGCGGCCTGCTGCTGGCGGTGCCGCGCCACGGCCGACTGCATGCGGTGCGCCAGCAGGCTCAGGCCATGGCGCTGCTGCCCCAGGGTCTGTGCGGGCCGCTGCAACTGCAGGCTGGCGCGGTCCAGGCGCTGGGCGTGCCGCCACAGTTGTTGCTGCACCGACAGGCGCATGCGGCGCTGCCAGCCGTCTAGTTCGTCTTGCAGGTCAGCCTGCGCCAGGGCCGCCAGTTCAGCTGCTGCCGTGGGCGTGGGCGCGCGCAGGTCGGCCGCCAAATCGGCCAGGGTGATGTCGGTCTCGTGCCCCACGCCGCACACCACCGGCACGGTGCAGGCCACCACAGCGCGCACCAGGCGCTCGTCGTTGAAGGCCCACAGGTCTTCGAGCGAGCCGCCACCCCGGCACAGCAAGATGGCGTCCAGCCGGGTGCCCGCGCGGTGCAGCGACTGCAGCGCCGACAGCGCCGCCACCAGTTGCGGCGGCGCCTCGGCCCCTTGCACCGAGGCCGGCGCCAGCACCACCTCCACATGGGGCGCACGGCGGCGCATGGCGGTCACCACGTCGTGCAGCGCCGCCCCCTGGGCCGAGGTGACCAGGCCCACGCGCACCGGGTGCGGCGTCAGCGGCCGCTTGCGTGCCGGGTCAAACAGGCCCTCGGCCGCCAGCCGTGCGCGCAGGCGCTGGAACTGCTCGAACAGCGCGCCCTCGCCTGCGCGGGTCAGGCCTTCGACGATGAACTGCAGCTCACCCCGGGCTTCGTAGACGCCCAGGTTGCCGCGCGCCTGCACCAGCATCCCTTCGCTCGGCGCGAAATCGACCTGCGACAGCGCGCGCCGAAACATGGCACAGCGCAGGCTGGCCTGGCCGTGCTCGTCTTTGAGCGTGAAGTAGCCATGCCCGCTGGCCGCGCGCACGAAGCCGCTGATCTCGCCTTGCACCACGGTTTGGCCGAAGCGGGCCTGCAGGCTGTCGCCCACGGCCTGCACCAAGGCGCCCACGCTCCAGATGCGCGCCATCGCCCCGCGCTCGCCGCCGCGATCCCAGCCGTTCACGACCAGACCTTTCCCTGGGGAAGACCCGCCACAGCTGCGCCAAGTTGTTGATTCATATGGAATTGCATCTGCTTAAAAATGCAGCAAACGAAGGAAAAGCCCGATGAATGCGGGTCTTTCCGCGTTCTTCTACCCCTTGCCCACAAAGTTATCCACAGGATCGGTGGATGACCGTTTCGTGAAACATGCACGCGCCGGGTGGACACCCCGATCGGACACATCCCGACACCATTGACGCCCCTCTGCGGTGTGGCGCCAGGGAGCCAGCCCAGGCCGAGGCAGGCGCGGAAGCGCTGATAATCCTGCGCAGCATGTCACGCGGCACGCCCTCGGGCGGGCCACCCCAAACGGAGCAAGACCTTTGTTCTCGATCTTACAAGCCGCAGGCTGGCCCATCATCCCTTTGCTGTTGTGTTCGGTGGCCGCCCTGGCCCTGATCATCGAGCGCTTCCTGAGCCTGCGTGAGGCGCGCGTGGCGCCCGCCCGCCTCGTCGACGAGGTGGTGTCGGTCACCCGCACCAGCCTGCCGCCTGCCGACACCATCAACAAGCTGGCCGAAAACTCGACGCTCGGGCTGCTGCTGGCCCAAGGCCTGCGCTCGATGGCGGCCGAGCCGCGCATCAACGAGGCCAACCTGCGAGCCGCCTTCGAGACGGCCGGCCGCGAGGCGGTGCACCAGCTGGAGCGCAACCTCAACGCCCTGGGCACGATCGCCAGTGCGGCCCCACTGTTGGGCCTGCTGGGCACCGTCATCGGCATGATCGAGATCTTCGGCGCCACCAACGCCTCGGGCGGCAACCCGATGGAGCTGGCCCACGGGATCTCGGTGGCGCTCTACAACACGGCCTTCGGCCTGATCGTGGCCATCCCCTCGCTGATGTGCTATCGCCACTTCCGCGCCCGCGTCGAGGCGTACACGCTGCGCATGGAGTTGGCGGCCGAGCGCATGGTGCCGCACCTGCTGCGCCTGACGCCGTCTCGCCGCTGAGCGTGGGCACTGCCGACAGGATCTGCCATGAACTTCAAGCGCCGGCACCTGGCTGAAGAGCCCGAGATCAACCTGATCCCCTTCATCGACGTGCTGCTGGTGGTGCTCATCTTCTTGATGATGACCACGACCTACGCCAAGCTCACCGAGCTCAAGATCAACCTGCCGACCGCCAAGTCGCAGGCCGCGCAGCCGCACAAGCAAGAGCTGGTCGTGCTGGTGGCAGCCGATGGCCGCTACATGGTCAACCGCCAACTGCTGGGCGGCCGCAGCATCGAAGAGCTGGCCCTGGCGCTCAACCAGGCAGCCGCAGGCAACCGCGATGCCGTGGTGGTGGTGACGGCCGATGCCTCGGCCACGCACCAAAGCGTGATCAATGTGATGGACGCCGCACGCCGCGTGGGCCTGGCCAAGCTGACGTTTGCCACGCAAGCGCCGGGCGATGGTGCGGGCAGTGGCGCCGCAGGCGGCGCGGCAGCCCAACCTTGAACGCCCCTCCCAGGGCAGGCGCCGCTGCGGCCCTGTCGCTGGATTTGACGAAAGCACCACGTTGAGCGAACGCGCCGGCCAACTTGAACAAGCCCTGCTGCGCGCCTGGTCGCACAAGGGGCTGTGGGCCTGGGTGTGGTCGCCCCTGGCCTTGGTGATGTGGGCGCTGACCTCGGTGCGGCGCCTGGCCTACGCCCAGGGCTGGCTGGCCGCCGACCCCCTGCCCGTGCCCGTGCTGGTGGTGGGCAACCGCATTGCCGGTGGCGCAGGCAAAACCCCCGCCACCTTGGCCATCCTGGCGCACCTGCGCGCCCAGGGCTGGCGGCCTGGCGTGCTGACCCGGGGCTACGGCGCCGACCTGGGCTCCTCGCCCCACCGCCTGCTCGACGCCCAGTCGGCCGCGTCGTCGAGCGCGCGCGAATGTGGCGACGAGCCCATGCTGATCTGGCGCCGCAGCGGGGTGCCCGTGATGATCGGCCGCGACCGCCGCCGCGCCGGGCTGGCGCTGCTGGCCGCCCACCCTGAGCTGGACATCCTGGTGTGCGACGACGGTCTGCAGCACCTGCAGCTGCCCCGCGATGCCGAAGTGGTGGTGTTCGATGACCGCGGCGCCGGCAACGGCTGGCTGATGCCCTCAGGCCCCCTGCGCGAGTCCATCAACAGCCGCTCAGGCAGCCGCAGCGGGCAGCCCCCGGTGGTGCTGTACAACGCTCCAGCGCCCTCCACGCCCCTGCCCGGCCACCTGGCGCGCCGCCAGCTGGCGCCCATGCAGCCCCTGCAGGATTGGGCCGCCGCCCTGCCCGCCTCTGGTTCGCCCCAGCCCCCGCGCGATGCCGAGCTCTGGGCCTGCGCCGGCATCGCCCAGCCCGGGCGGTTCTTCGCCTCGTTGCGCGAGCAAGGCTGGCGGGTGCACGGCGTGCCCCTGCCCGATCACGCCGACTGGTCGCGGCTGGCCGATTGGCCTTGGCCGCCCGAGGTCGCCCACGTCGCCATCACCGAGAAAGACGCGGTGAAGCTCGACCTGACGCGGCTGCAGCGCCAGCGCCCCCGCACCACCGTGTGGGTGGCGGCACTACACTTCGACCCCGAGCCCGCTTTCTGGACGGCGCTGGACAGCCTGCTGCCCCGCGCGCCTCACGCCTGACACCATGGACACCCGACTCATCGAATTGCTGGTCTGCCCCATCTGCAAGGGCCCCCTGCACCGCTCCACCGACGGCCAGCTGCTGGTCTGCCGCGCCGACCGCCTGGGCTTCCCCATCCGCGACGGCATCCCCGTGATGCTGGAAAACGAAGCCGTGACCGTGGACGACCAAGACAGCCCCCTGCCCACGCCCGCCCCGCTGCCCGCCGGAGACGCCTGATGGGCTACACCGTGCTGATCCCGGCGCGGCTGTCGTCCACCCGCCTGCCCAACAAGCCGCTGGCCGACATCGCCGGGCTGCCGATGGTGGTGCGCGTGGCCCAGCGCGCGGCGCAAAGCCAGGCCAGCCGCGTGGTCGTGGCCGCCGATGACGCCAGCATCGTTGAGGCCTGCCAGCGCCATGGCGTTGAGGCGGTGTTGACCCGCGCCGACCATCCCACCGGCAGCGACCGCCTGGCCGAGGCCTGCGAACAGCTGGGCCTGCTCGGCGACGACCGCGTGGTGAACGTGCAGGGCGACGAACCGCTGATCGACCCCGCACTGATCGACGCCTGCGCGCAGATGCTGGTCGATCGCCCGGATTGCGTGATGAGCACCGCCGCCCACGCCCTGCCCGAGGCCAAGTTGTTCACCAACCCCAACGTGGTCAAGGTGGTCTGCGATGCCCAAGGGCGTGCGCTGTACTTCTCGCGTGCGCCAATCCCCTGGTGGCGCGACGCCCCCCACCCCGGCACGCCCGCTTCAGGTGGCGGCACGCCGCTGCGCCATGTGGGCATCTACGGCTACCGCGCGGGCTTTTTGCGCGCGTTCCCGGGCCTGTCTGTCAGCCCGCTGGAGACGGTCGAGTCACTGGAGCAGTTGCGCGTGCTGTGGCACGGCGAGCGCATCGCCGTGACCGTGACCGAGCACGCACCGGGCCCTGGGGTGGACACCCCCGAGGATCTGGCGCGCGTGCGCGCCTTGTTCTCGCCCCTGGGTTGAGCACATCCATGTGGCTGTGTCATTTCGGGACAGCCTAAGCCCCACTGGGCTCAGGGGCTGCGTGGTATCCTCCGCCCTTGATCCAGACCACGTCTGAACACAACGGAGCGAGCCAGCCATGGCAGTCGGCACGCCGGCCATCTTGGCGACGCAGCGCTCTTTCCGCTGGAACCGAGGAGATACATGAAACTCATTCTGTTGGGCGCGCCCGGCGCCGGTAAAGGCACGCAAGCGGCCTTCCTGTGCCAGAAATACGGCATCCCCCAGATTTCGACCGGCGACATGTTGCGCGCTGCGGTCAAGGCCGGCACCGAACTGGGCCTGGCCGCCAAGAAGGTGATGGACGCGGGCGGCCTCGTCAGCGACGACATCATCATCGGCCTGGTCAAGGAACGCATCCAGCAGGCCGACTGCGCCAATGGCTTCCTGTTCGACGGCTTCCCCCGCACCATCCCTCAGGCCGAGGCCATGAAGGCCGCAGGCGTGAAGATCGACTTCGTGCTGGAAATCGACGTGCCCGACTCGTCGATCATCGAGCGCATGAGCGGCCGTCGCGTGCACGTGGCTTCGGGCCGCACCTACCACGTCGTCTTCAACCCCCCGAAGGTGGCTGGCAAAGACGACGCGACCGGTGAAGACCTGATCCAGCGCGAAGACGACAAGGAAGAGACCGTGCGCAAGCGCCTGGACATCTACCACCAGCAAACGCGCCCTCTGGTCGACTACTACGCCCAATGGGGCGCCACGGGCGACGCCGCCGCACCGCAAAGCCGCAAGATCAGCGGCTTGGGCTCGGTCGACGAGATCACCCAGCGCGCCCTGCAAGCCCTGGGCGCCTGAACCGGCCCCACCTGGCGCCGCGCCACCCGTCGCGCGGCCCCCACCACAGCCCCGAGCGCACTCGGGGCTGTTTTGTTTTGTATGCTCGGCACGTGATCCCTTCATCGTTCATCCAGGACCTGCTTGCGCGCACCGACGTGGTCGACATCGTCGGGCGGCACGTCACGCTGAAAAAGGCCGGGATCAACTACAAGGGCCTGTGCCCCTTCCACGGCGAAAAGTCGCCGAGCTTCATCGTCAGCCCCAGCCGCCAGACCTACCACTGCTTTGGCTGTGGCGTGCACGGCAATGCGCTGGGCTTCTTGATGGAGCACGCCGGGCTGAACTTCGTTGAAGCGGTCAAAGACCTGGCGCAGATCCAAGGCATGCAGGTGCCCGAAGAGCGCAGCAGCCCGCAAGAGCAGGAGCGTGCCCGCCAGGTCAAGGCCCAACAGGCCTCGCTCACCGATGTGCTGGGCAAGGCGGCCGCGCACTGGAAGCAGCAGCTCAAGGCCAGCCCCCGCGCGGTGGCCTACCTCAAGGGCCGCGGCCTCACGGGCGAGATCGCCGCGCGCTTTGCCATGGGCTATGCGCCCGACGGCTGGAAAGGCCTGGCCAGCGTGTTCGCCCAGTACGACGACCCGTCGCTGGTGGAAGCTGGCCTGGTGATCGTGCCCGATGAGCCGGGCGTGGGCGCCGACGCCCACCCGCGCCGCTACGACCGCTTCCGCGACCGGATCATGTTCCCGATCCGCAACGTCAAGGGCGAGATCATCGGCTTTGGCGGACGGGTGCTCGACAAGGGCGAGCCCAAGTACCTGAACTCGCCCGAGACGCCGGTCTTCCACAAGGGCCAGGAGCTCTACGGCCTGTACGAGGCGCGCACTGCCTTGCGCAACAAGGGCTACGCGCTGGTCACCGAGGGCTACATGGACGTGGTGGCGCTGGCCCAGTGGGGCTTTGGCAATGCCGTGGCCACCCTGGGCACGGCCTGCACGCCCGACCACATGGCCAAGCTGTTCCGCTTCACCGAGCAGGTGGTGTTCAGCTTTGACGGGGATGCCGCGGGTCGCCGCGCCGCCGGCCGTGCGCTCGAAGCCGCCCTGCCCCACGCCACCGACACGCGGCGCATCAGTTTTTTGTTCTTGCCGGCCGAGCACGACCCGGACAGCTACATCCGCGAGCAAGGCCCCGAGGCCTTCGAAGCCTGCGTG
>Ga0228699_1001740_pt1 | contig 10272 bp, 12 predicted proteins | sample McNCre217_Aug_MG_FD_178016 | JGI IMG/M metagenome (GOLD analysis project Ga0228699, IMG submission 178016) | Freshwater microbial communities from McNutts Creek, Athens, Georgia, United States - 2-17_Aug_MG | ecosystem: Environmental > Aquatic > Freshwater > Creek | place: USA: Georgia...
ACCACAGCGCCGATCACTTGTACGATTTTTCCTTGGGCTTTCATTTTTTGCTCCAGCAATTAAATTTCAATTTAAATTAAACAGCCGCCGCACCAGCGACGATTTCTGACAATTCTTTGGTAATGGCAGCTTGGCGGGTTTTGTTGTAGATCAACTTCAACTCGCCAATCACACTACCTGCGTTATCGGTTGCCGACTTCATCGCCACCATGCGCGCCGATTGCTCGGAAGCCATATTTTCAGCCACCGCTTGGTACACCAAGGATTCGGTGTAGCGAACCAGCAATTCGTCGATCACGGTTTGCGCATCAGGCTCATACAGGTAATCCCAAGCGTGACCTTCTGCATCTTTCGACTCGGCAGCCATCGTTTCAGCCGACAAGGGCAAGAGTTGCATGATGACCGGCTCTTGCTTCATCGTATTGATGAAGCGCGTGTAGCACAGATAAACCGCGTTGACTTCGCCCTTGGCATACGCATCTAGCATGACCTTGGAAGGCCCGATGAGCGCATCCAAATGCGGCTTGTCGCCAAGCTGAGTCACATGCGACACCACTTTAGCGCCCACGCGATTCAAAAAGCCAAAGCCCTTGTTACCAATTGCAACCGCCTGTGTGCCTACGCCCGCGACTTGCAGATCTTTGATCTTGTTAGTCACCGCGCGAAGCACGTTGGTGTTCATGCCGCCGCACAAGCCCTTGTCAGTTGTCACGACAATGAAGCCTGCAACTTTGGCTTCATTGGTTTGCATGAAGGCGTGTGTGTACTCGGGATTTGCCTTGCCAAGGTTGGCAGCAATGTTGCGCACTTTCTCGCTGTACGGACGTGCCGCACGCATACGCTCTTGCGCCTTACGCATTTTGGAGGCGGCGACCATTTCCATCGCCTTGGTGATCTTCTTGGTGTTTTCCACCGATTTGATCTTGCCTCTAATTTCCTTACCTGCTGCCATGTTGGCTCCTTATGTTCAGGTAGGGGTTAAGCGAACGACTTTTTGAAGGCCGCAATCGCGCTGTTCAATTCAGCTTCCGCATCTTTGTCCATGGCTTTGGCAGCTTCTAATTTGGCGAGCAGCGGTGCGTGCTTGTCTTTCAAATAGCTGTGCATGCCCGACTCAAATGCCAAGACTTTCTTGACTTCGATGTCGTCCATAAAACCCTTGTTCACAGCAAACAAAGTCGACGCCATAATGCTGATGGATTGTGGGCTGTACTGGGCTTGCTTCAAGAGTTCCGTCACGCGAGCACCACGGTCAAGCTGCTTACGGGTGGCTTCGTCAAGGTCAGATGCGAACTGGGCAAAAGCAGCCAATTCACGGTACTGTGCGAGGTCAGTACGAATACCGCCAGACAAGCTCTTCACCAATTTCGTTTGCGCTGCACCGCCCACGCGGGACACAGAAATACCTGCATTAATCGCAGGACGAATACCCGCGTTAAAGAGCGATGTTTCCAAGAAGATCTGGCCGTCGGTAATCGAAATCACATTGGTTGGAACGAATGCCGACACGTCACCTGCTTGGGTTTCAATAATTGGCAAAGCCGTGAGTGAACCCGTCTTACCTTTGACAGCGCCCTTAGTGAAGGCTTCCACGTAATCTGCATTCACGCGCGATGCGCGCTCCAGCAAACGGCTGTGGAGATAGAACACATCGCCAGGATACGCTTCGCGGCCTGGTGGGCGACGGAGTAACAAAGACACTTGGCGATACGCCACAGCTTGCTTAGACAAATCGTCATACACGATCAGCGCGTCTTCACCGCGATCGCGGAAGTACTCACCCATCGTGCAACCAGAGTAGGCAGACACATACTGCATAGCAGCAGATTCAGAAGCAGTCGCTGCCACCACAATGGTGTAAGCCATCGCACCAGCTTGCTCGAGTGAACGCACCACGTTTTTAACGGACGATGCTTTTTGACCAATCGCCACGTACACGCAAGTGACGTTTTGACCTTTTTGGTTAATGATGGCGTCAATCGCAACAGCTGTCTTACCTGTTTGGCGGTCACCAATAATCAATTCGCGTTGACCGCGACCCACTGGCACCATGGAGTCAATCGACTTCAAGCCAGTTTGCAATGGCTGATCCACCGATTTACGAGCAATCACGCCTGGTGCAACTTTTTCAATCACGTCGGTCATCTTGGCGTTGATAGGACCTTTGCCATCAATAGGCTGACCCAGTGCATTGACCACGCGGCCAATGAGTTCAGGGCCCACAGGTACTTCCAAAATACGGCCTGTGCACTTGACGGTGTTGCCTTCAGAGATGTGCTCGTAAGCACCCAAAATAACAGCACCAACAGAGTCACGCTCCAAGTTCAGCGCGAGGCCAAACGATGGTTGGCCGTCAGCGCCTGCTGGAAACTCAAGCATCTCGCCCTGCATCACGTCAGACAAGCCGTGAATACGCACAATGCCATCGGTCACGGATACAACCGTACCTTGGTTGCGCACATCGGTATTGGCAGTCAGGCCTTCGATTCGGCTCTTAATCTGCTGGGATATTTCTGCGGAATTGAGTTGCATGACTCGTCCTTCTTTTGTTTAATTCAGTAAATTCGTAACAACGTGCACTTCGCGCTTACGCGACTAGCGCCGCCTTCATTTGATCCAAGCGGGAGCGCACTGAAGTGTCAAACACTTCATCACCCACCACCACTCGGACACCACCAATCAAGCTCTCATCTATCACAACACGGGCATTCAACTTGTGAGCAAAACGCTTCTCAAGCAACGCAACCAAATCGGTTAGTGATCCTGCGTCAATCGCAAATGCGCTATAGACCACAGCATCATTCACACCTTGCGCAGCGTTTTTCAGCTTTTGGAATTGCGCAGCAATTTCGCCTAGCGCATTCAAACGGTCGTTTTCAACAACCGCCGTCAAAAAGTTAGTCGCCGCAGGCGTCATCTGCACCTTGGACACTGCCTGCACAAGATCAATGACTTGTGCGTTCGTTGTTCTCGGATTCCCAGCAAACTCAAGCAGCGCAGCATCCGCAGCAACCGCCGCCAAAGCCTCCAGCCATACCTGCGTAGTCGCCAGATCCGATTGAGACGCCTGGAATAAAGCTTGCGCGTAAGGCCGGGCAATTGTTGCAATTTCAGCCATGATTACAGCTCTTGCTTGAGCTGACCCAGCAGGTCGGCATGAACAGTGGCATTGACCTCGCGGCGCAAGATTTGCTCAGCACCTCTGACAGCCAAAGCCGCCACCTGCCCCCGCAACTGCTCTCGCACTTGAACGCTTTGCGACTCCGCCTCAACCTTCGCTGCCGCGATGATTTTGGCGCCCTCTTCGGAGGCGCGAGCCTTTGCATCCTCAATCATCACTTGCGCGCGACGCTCTGCATCGGCCAGACGAGCAGCCGCATCGCCACGCGACGACGCCAGCTCGGACTGAACGCGCTGGTTGGCGCTTGCCAATTCCAATTTAGCATGGTCAGCAGCATCCAAGCCTGCTTTAATTTTGAGAGCCCGCTCATCGAGCGCAGCCATGATGGGGGGCCACACAAACTTCATTGTGAACCACACCAAAATTGCAAAAACGATCGCCTGCAGGAACAGGGTTGAATTAATGTTCACGACTCAAGTCCTTCTTTAACGTGAAAGAGTATTTATTAACGCAGAACAAATGGGTTAGCAAATGCAAACAACAAAGCAATCGCAACACCAATCAAGAAGGCAGCATCAATCAAACCAGCCAAAATAAACATCTTGGTTTGCAATTCATTCATCAACTCAGGTTGGCGTGCTGAAGACTCTAAAAATTTACCGCCCATCAAAGCGATGCCGATTGAGGCACCAACTGCGCCAAGACCAACGATTAAACCGCAAGCAAGTGCCACGAGGCCGAGAATGTTTTCCATGAGAAGCTCCTAAAAGTAAAGAAAAAAGAAAAAAGAAAAACTGACCAATTCATCAATGTGCGTCATGCGCCTGACCCGTATAGATCAACGTCAACATCATAAAAATGAAAGCTTGCAAAGTGATGACTAAGATGTGAAACAACGTCCACACCGTACCAGCAAGGATATGGCCAATGGCCAAACCAACACCAGTTGCCGAGATCGCCCACCCACCACCCATAAGAGCGATTAACATGAACACCAACTCACCTGCAAACATATTGCCAAACAACCGCATACCGTGAGACACCGTCTTAGCCACGTACTCGATCATCTGCATTAGAAAATTAATAGGATAGAGCGCCCAATGATCACCAAATGGCGCCGCAATTAACTCATGCGCCCAACCACCCAACCCCTTGATCTTGATGTTATAGACCAAGCAGATAAACAAAACTGAAGTAGACAAACCCAAAGTTGTCGATAAGTCAGCAGTTGGCACAACACGCATGTAATCTTTAAACCCCAAGGCGGGGCCAGCAGCATGCCAAAACTGAGGAATCAGATCTACAGGCAGCATATCCATGGCGTTCATCAAAAAGATCCACACGAAAACCGTCAGCGCCAAAGGAGAAATTAGCTTGCGACTTTTCTCGTTATGAATCACCCCCTTAGCCTGCCCCTCAACCATCTCAACCAGCAACTCGACTGCCGCCTGAAAACGACCTGGCACACCCGATGTTGCCCTGCGAGCAGCGCACCACAACACCAAACAACCCACCACACCCAGCAGCAAGGAAAACACCACGGAGTCAAAATTGAAAAGTGAAAAGTCTACGATGCTCGTTTGCTTGACATTTTCAAAAGCAAAATTCTTTTGCAAATGTTGCAAATGATGCTGGATGTACTCTCCAGCCGTCGGAGCATGCGCTCCAGCGTGTTCAACAGCCATAGTTAACTCCAATCCCTAATTTCACATTGGGCGGCTACGTTTGATTTCCCAATAGCACGCCACCCAATGCACCTTTATTGTTACCACAAAGCCGGCCAACAAAGCCAGCCAACTGAGCTCAAAAACGACTCTGGGCGCCGCCAAAAGCAACACCACCGTCAACACCACCTTCACCAGCTCCCAAACCATGAGTCCAGCCAACGACCCCCCAGACGACAAAGAACGCACCATTTGCTGGGAAAGCGCCCTTGCAAACACCGCGCCAGGCAGCACCACACACAAACCGCCCCACCCAACCGAGAGCATCACCGCCCACCTTTGCATGACAACCAACGATAACGCCGCCAAGAGCGCCGCCGCCAAGGCCTGCCACCCAAGCACACGCCAAGGATTAAGATTCGGGTTGCGCATCCGAATCAGCGCAGCCTGCGCCTTGTTGAGCACTTGTATCTGCGGCTCGTCGTCAATTAATTCCAAGATGTACCCAGCTTAGCAAAGCCTTTGATTATATACGTATAAACCCCAGCTCCGCAAGGAGGTACCATTCACAGCTCGCTCATCCCCCTGCTTTTTATATCACTTCAAAAGGATTTCAAATGAAACTGTATTACTCCAAAGGCGCATGCTCGCTCTCCCCACATATCGCACTGCATGAAGCAGGATTGGCGCACACCGCTATTTTTGCCAGCACAAAAACACACCAACTAGAAGATGGCACAGATTACTACACCATCAACCCGCTCGGCTATGTGCCACTACTAGAGTTAGACGACGGTACACGCCTCACAGAAGGTCCTGCCATCGTGCAATGGATTGCCGACCAAGTTCCCGCTAAAAATCTTGCGCCAGCTAACGGAACACTTGAGCGCTACAAAATGCAATCGTGGCTCACCTTCATTGGTACAGAACTGCACAAAGGCTTTAGCCCGTTATTCAACCCTGCCACACCGGCTGAATACAAAGCTGTCGTCATCGAAAGACTGGTGTCTCGTCTTCACTATGTTGACAGCCAATTAGCAGGCAAAAACTATCTAATGGGCGACAATTTCACAGTTGCCGATGGTTATTTATTCACCGTTAGCAATTGGACCGTCCCTATGAAAATTGACATCAGCGGGATGCCCAACCTCACCGCCTTCCGTGCTCGTATGCAAGCACGGCCTGGGGTGCAAGCCGCTATGAAGGCTGAAGGGTTGATCTAAATAATTGCGCCGCAGGGGTGAGCGATCGCCCCTTGCGCGTAATCAGCCCTAATCGCCGCTCAACCACTGGGGACACCAAAGGCACAGCGACCAAAGATGCCGCCTCGGACTGATACGCAAGTGCGGATGCGGGCACTGCCGCCACACCAATACCCGCCTCCACCATCCCAAGCTGGGCTTGCACGTGCTGGGCCTCATAAAAAGTAGCGGGCCTATTCGCGACCTTGGCCAATGCCAAGTCCAGCACCAACCGATTGCCAGAGCTCTTACCCAGACCGATGACATGATGCGTTTTTAGCTCGGCCCACGCCACGTGCTCCCTTGCAGCTAACGGGTGATGGCGCGGACAAGCCAAGACGAAACGCTCGTCAAGCAACGTCTCAAATGCAATCTCATTCTCCTGTGCCCCCATAAAGTTGATGCCCAAATCGGCATGCCCCTTCATGACATCAATCAACACCTCATTAGCGCTGCCATCTTGCACACGAATGCGAATACGTGGATAGGCCGCATAAAACTTGGCAAGAAAAGGCGGTAAGAAATGCCAAGCAGCAGAGTGAACGCAGGCAATGGTCACCTCGCCCATGCGCGTGGCCGCAATGTCCGCAACGTCCAGCAACATGTCATCCAAGTGATCGAGCAGTCCCTGCGTTTTGCGCGCAAAATCACGCCCAACAGCGGTTAGATTGACCCGCCTTGTCGTGCGGTCAAACAGCTGAATACCCAGCGCCGCCTCCAACTTATCAATTCGCCGACTCAGCGCGGGTTGAGACAAGTGGATACTGGCCGCTGCGACACTGAATCCACCCAAATTGGCAACGGCATGAAAGGCTTGCAGATCAGCGATGTTGAATTTAGATTTCATGAGTCTGTATTTTTTGCATCAATAAATGTTAATTATGCAATTTACAAACCATAGATTCTTTTGAACAATTCGGTTTTTCACATGCAAAGGAGCTGATTCATGGACATGCAACTCAAAGGTAAGACCGCCTTGGTCACAGGCGCTAGTGTGGGCATTGGACGAGGGATCGCGCTATCACTCGCCAGCGAAGGCGTTCGCTTGGCGCTAACGGCGCGGCGCGTTGACAAACTAGAGGAAGTCGCCGCAGAAATTGTCGCCCAAGGCGGTATGCGGCCAATCCTTCTTGCACAAGATATGTACGCCGATGATGCAGCAAAAACCTTATCCCATGCGGCTGTGCAGGCATTAGGCCAAGTCGATATCTTGATCAACAACGCAGGCGGCTCGCGTAGCTTCAAAGACTTGCACGTCAGCGAAGAACAATGGCAAGAAGCCATGACGCTTAATTTTCATCGTCCGCGCCAATTGGCGGACTGCTTAATTGACCAAATGATTGCCAATCAATGGGGGCGCATCATCAGCATTACGGGCAAGAGCGAGCCCGAGCACATCAACGGTGCGTTTTGCGCGAAAGCGGGCATGCACTCGTGGGCCAAAGGCTTGTCGCGCATGGTCGGCAGGCATGGCATCACCGTCAATTGCGTGCCGCCAGGACGCATTCATTCTGAGCAAATTTTTCGCAACTACACGCCCGAATATCGTCAGTGGCAATGCGACAACGAAATCCCAGCGGGTCGCTACGGTGAGCCTGAGGACATGGCTAATCTCGTCACCTTTTTAGCCAGCCCGCGAGCCAGCTACATTACGGGAGCCGTCATCCCCGTCGATGGAGGTCTGCGCAAATACCAGTTCTAAAGGACAACAGATGAACACAACCCGCCGTACCGCTATCGCCCGTGGATTAACGCTTGCAGGCGCATCCATGCTGGGAAGCCCCATTCCACCCGCCCTAGCGCAAAGTGCTTGGCCGCATAAATCCATCCGATTTGTCGTTCCGTTTGCTCCAGGCGGCTCGTCCGAAATTGTGGCGCGCAGCGTCGCGGTCGAACTTGGTAAACAGCTCGGGCAAGCGGTGTACATCGAAAACAAAGGCGGCGGCGGCGGTGTGCCAGCGATGCAAGACGTAGCCAAAGCGGCACCTGATGGCTACACCTTAATTTTGGGCAATGTTGGCTCACTGGCGGTCAACCCCTTCATCTATCCGAACTCTGGTTTTGATGTCAATAAAGACTTCGCGCCTGTGACCTTGCTCGCCAAAGTCCCCAACGTCTTTGTGATTCACCCCGACTTGCCCGCCAAAAACTTAGTGGAGTTCGTCGCCTACGTCAAAAAGAATCCCGGTAAGTTCAACTACGGCAGCGCAGGAAACGCCAGTGCGGGACACTTGGCGATGGAGTACTTGAAGTTGATGACGGGGATGTTTATGACGCATATCCCGTACCGCGGTACAGGCCCTCAGCTCACCGATCTTTTGGCAGGCCGCACGCAGGCTAGCTCGGCAGGATTGCCTGCACTGTCCGCACACATCAAAAGCGGCAAGCTACGCGCCATCGCAGTCGGCACGCAACAGCGCATCCCCGCATTGCCAGACGTACCCACCGTGGCGGAAAGCGGTAAGGCGCTGGGGCTTGGCAAGGCGTTAGACCACTTTGAGACCAGCCAGTGGTACGGCATCATGGTTCCAGCGGGCACGCCTAAAGAGATCATCAAACGCTTGCAAGAAGAGTCACTAAAAGCGCTCAAAGCCAGCAGCGTGACCGAGCGCTTTGCCAGCGACAACGCAGTCAGCGGAGGGATGCCGTCCGAAGAGTTTGGCAAGTTCATTGCCAATGAGCAACGGATTTGGAAGGATATCGTGACTCGGGCAAAAATTCGAGCGGATTGATTCACACATGATTGATGTTTTAGTGATTGGTGGGGGCAACGCCGCCCTCTGCGCTGCTTTAATGGCACGCGAAGCGGGCGCTAGCGTCTTGCTTTTAGAGTCCGCCCCGCGCGAGTGGCGTGGCGGTAACTCGGTTCATACGCGCAACTTGCGTTGTATGCACGATGCGCCGCAAGATGTGCTCACCGAGGCTTATCCTGAAGAAGAGTATTGGCAAGATTTACTCAAAATCACAGGAGGGCTCACCGACGAACATCTCGCACGCATCGCACTGCGCGAGTCTTCCAGTTGCCGCCCTTGGATGCAAAAGCACGGTGTGCGCTTTCAAGGCTCGCTATCGGGCACGCTGCATTTATCGCGCACCAATGCTTTCTTTTTGGGCGGTGGCAAAGCGCTAGTGAACGCCTATTACCGCAGCGCTGAGCGCCTCGGCGTGCAGATCAGGTATGACTCGCCCGTAACGCGGCTAGAGATGGAGGATGGCGTATTCAAAGCCGCCTACGTCCAAAAAGAGAATGCTGAGGAACGCATCGAAGCTAAGACTTGTGTGATCGCCGCTGGCGGGTTCGAGAGCAACCGCGAGGCGCTACGCGAAGCCTGGGGCGTCAACGAATGGGGTGAGCATCCAGCGGACAATTTTTTGATTCGCGGCACGCGCTTTAACCAAGGCATCCTCTTGCAGGCCTTACTGGATAAGGGTGCAGACCAGGTCAGCGATCGCACCGCCGCGCACATGGTCGCCATTGATGCACGCGCACCGCAATACGACGGCGGCATTGCGACCCGCGTGGACTGCGTGAGTTTGGGCATCGTTGTTAATTCAAACGCCGTGCGTTTTTACGACGAAGGCGAAGATTTTTGGCCCAAGCGTTATGCGCTATGGGGACGCTTTGTCGCGGCGCAGCGCGGACAAACGGCCTACTGCTTGATTGACAGCAAACCCATTGGCCGCTTTATGCCGCCCGTGTTTGCTGGCGAACAAGCCGATACGATTTCTGAACTAGCGACAAAACTAAATTTAGATCCTGTGCAATTGGAGTCAACCGTGCGTGAATACAACGCCGCATGCTCGGTCACAAAAGGCATCGGCACTTTTGACCACACCGTACAAGACGATTGCGTGACGGAGAACCTTTCACCAGCCAAGACCCATTGGGCATTGCCACTCGACAAGCCGCCTTACTTTGGTTTCGCCCTCAAGCCGGGTGTCACATTTACGTACCTTGGGGTTAAGGTCGATGATCAAGCGCGAATTCACTTCAAAGGTAAGCCAAGCACTAATTTATTTGCCGCAGGAGAAATCATGGCGGGTAATGTGCTGGGCAAGGGCTACTTGGCAGGCATCGGCATGACCATTGGTACAGCTTTTGGCCGCATTGCTGGGCGCGAAGCAGGAATGCAGGCAAGAAAACAAACGGCAATAGCATGAATGACATCTTAAAAACAATTGAGCTGGCACGAGCAGAAACAGCTTCGGAGCTGGAAGCCTCGCGCGTCCTCACCATCTGCAACGC
>Ga0228699_1001743_pt1 | contig 10240 bp, 10 predicted proteins | sample McNCre217_Aug_MG_FD_178016 | JGI IMG/M metagenome (GOLD analysis project Ga0228699, IMG submission 178016) | Freshwater microbial communities from McNutts Creek, Athens, Georgia, United States - 2-17_Aug_MG | ecosystem: Environmental > Aquatic > Freshwater > Creek | place: USA: Georgia...
CTGTAAATATTGCCGACCTTTGACTGGGTGGCCTTCGGGCCAAGCGGGTTGGTGTCATGCGCTGACATAAGCGCTCCATCATGAAATTTGAAGAATTGAACTTGGCTCCGGCCATCCAAAAAGCAGTGGCCGAACAAGGCTACGAAACCCCAACCCCTATCCAAGCGCAAGCGATTCCTGCGGTTCTCGCCGGACACGACTTGCTGGCGGGCGCCCAAACCGGCACCGGCAAAACCGCGGCCTTCACCCTGCCCTTGTTGCACAAGCTCACCATGAGCCGCAGCAAAGAAAACAAGTTTGGTGTGTACGGCGTGCGCGCCTTGGTGCTCACCCCCACCCGCGAACTCGCGGCCCAAGTGGAAGAGTCGGTGCGCAACTACGGCAAATACTTGCAACTCACCTCCACCGTCATCTTTGGTGGCGTGGGCATGAACCCACAAGTCGCCCGCATCAAAAAAGGCGTGGACATTTTGGTCGCCACCCCAGGCCGCTTGCTCGACTTGCAACAGCAAGGCTTGCTCGATTTGTCCACCGTGGAAATCTTGGTACTCGACGAAGCCGACCGCATGTTGGACATGGGCTTCATCCACGACGTCAAGAAAATCTTGGCCTTGGTGCCCAAAGAAAAACAGAGCTTGTTGTTCTCGGCCACCTTCAGCGACGAAATTCGCGAGCTGGCCAACAACCTGCTCAAAAACCCACAAAGCATCCAAGTCACGCCCAGCAACACCACAGTGCAGCGCATCACGCAAGTGGTGCACCCTGTGGGTCGCGGCAAGAAAAAAGCTTTGCTGGCACACATCATCAACGAGCACAACTGGAGCCAGGTGCTGGTGTTCACCCGCACCAAGTTTGGCGCCAACAACGTGGCCGAGTTCCTGACCAAAAACGGCATCAGCGCCATGGCGCTGCACGGCAACAAGAGCCAAACCGCCCGCACCCAAGCGCTGGCGGGGTTCAAGAGCGGCGAGATCCGTGCCTTGGTGGCCACCGACATTGCCGCACGCGGGATTGACATTGACGAGTTGCCACACGTGGTGAACTACGAAATCCCGAACATCAGCGAAGACTATGTGCACCGCATTGGCCGCACCGGTCGTGCCGGTGCCACGGGCGAAGCGGTGAGCTTGGTGTCCTTGGACGAACAAGGCTTCATGCGCGACATTGAAATCTTCACCAAGCAGCAAGTGCCTGTGGTGACGGTGGAGGGCTTTGGCCCAGAACCCGACGAGAAAGCCGAACCGATTGCCATGGGCCGTCAAACCCTGTGGGGTGGTCTGGGCAAGCCCCCAGGCCGTGACGTGATGGCCGCAGCAGCCAAAGCGGCACGCAGCGAAATGATGCAACGCATCCGCGACACCAAGGGTGACAACGGTGGCGGTCGCAGCGGTGGTGGACGCAACGGCGGTGGCCGTGGTGGCCAAGGCGGCAACGCCGAAGGCCGTGCACCCCGCCCCAACGGCCATGTGAGCCGTGACCGCAACAGCGAGCGCCATGGTGAACGCGCCCTGCGCGATGGTGATCGTCCCGAGCAATTTGGCGACCGCCCACCCCGTGGTGACCGCCCACCCCGCGACGGCAACCGCCAGCCAAATCAAGGCCAACGCCAGCCACGTCAGTTCGACAACCGTGGGCCACGTAACGATGCGCCACGTCCACCCCGCGACTTTGATGCACCTCGCGCACCGCGTCGCGACGATGACGACTTCCAGCCACGTGCCAACGCCCACCTGGGCACGCAAAGCGGTGTCAACGCCTTTGGTCACAAAACCCAGGGCGGCGGTCAGCGTCAACCCGATCCCACACGCACCAGCGTGGACATGATGACCGAGCGCAAGCGCGGCGGTGGCGGAGGCTTTGGCCGTCGCAACGGCGGCGGTGGCGGTGGTGGTCGCTCAGGCGGCGGCCGCAGCGGTGGCGGTGGGTTTGGTGGCGGCGGGTATTCCCGCTAAGCGCTTAAGCGCACCCACTCGCCCTCACCGGCAACACCCACAAAAAAACCGCCTCGGCGGTTTTTTTGTTTGATGCATCTCACGTCACATCACGTCAGCGCAGAGGCTTGACATTCGGGCACTGGCGTCGGCACAGGCTGTTTGGCGTAGAACGCGCGCAAGTTGGCCATTGTCAAATCGGCCATGGCGCGGCGGGTTTCTTCGGTGTGGCTGCCAATGTGCGGTGTGAGCACCACATTGCTCAAGCTGCGGAATTCAGCAGGCACACGGGGCTCATCCCAAAATACATCCAAGCCTGCGCCAGCAATGGTTTTGTCTTTCAAAGCTTGCAACAAGGCGGCGGGGTCGACCACGGCGCCACGGGCAATGTTGATCAGGTAGCCCTTGGGACCCAGCTTGTTCAACACAGCCGCATTGACCAAATTTTGGGTTGCAGCGCCGCCCGGCACCGCCACCACCAAAAAATCAACCGCCGAGGCCATGTCTTCCACCTTGTCATAAAAGGTGTACGCCACATCGGCCTTGGGCGCGCGGCTGCAGTACGAGACCTGCATGTCAAACGCTTCGGCCCGCTTGGCAATAGCCCGCCCAATACGGCCCAAGCCCAAAATGCCCACACGCGCGCCAGACACACGGCGTGTCATGGCGAACGACTCCATCACCCAATCGCCGTTGCGCAAAAATTTGTCCGCTTGCGGGATGCGACGCCCTGCCGACAACATCAAGCCCAAGGCCAAGTCGGCCACATCGGCGGTCATGGTGCCGGGGGTGTGGGTCACCACAATGCCACGTTCTTTGACGGCATCGAGCTCAATGCCGTCGTAGCCCACGCCACACAGGGCGATCAGCTTCACATTGGGCAGCATGGTGAGCAGTTTTTTGTCGACCTTGGACTCGCTGCCCGTACCCACCAAGGCCGTGACCTTGCTCAAGGCGTGCGGGTCCACGATGTGGGCATGGTCGTGCACGGTGTAGTCCTCTTGCAACAAGGCGTCCGTCAAAAATGACGGTAAGTTCGACACTTTCATGATGTGTTGGGTCATTGCAATTCCTCCGGCTCAATTTCGTTATACCGTGACTCTACCCCTTCATTCGCTAACATCAAGCCCATGATGGATGGATCCCCCACACTCGACCTCAGCGGTCACTTGGCCACGCTGACCCTGCGCCGACCGGCCTTGCGCAACAGCCTCAACGACGACGACCTGAACACCTTGCTGGCGCACTTTGACGCCATCAACGCCAACCCCGAGGTGCATGTGGTGGTGTTGCGCGCCGACACCCAAGGCCAAAAAAGCCCGGTATTCAGCGCGGGCTACCACGTGGGCGGCTTTGACAACGACCCGATGGCGCCGTTGTTTTTTGAAAAAATCCCCGATGCGCTGGAACGCCTGCGCCCCGTCACCGTCTGCGCCTTGAACGGCAGCGTGTATGGCGGCGCCACCGACCTGGTGCTGGCTTGTGACTTTCGCATCGCCCAGCAAGGCCTGCACTGGCGCATGCCGGCCTGTGCCTTGGGTCTGCATTACTACCCCAGTGGCCTGCGCCGCTACGTAAGTCGCTTTGGGCTCAACGCCAGCAAGCGTGCGTTTTTGCTCGGTCAATCGCTGCGCTTTGACGAGCTGGACAAACTTGACTTGTTTGAGGCCCTGGTCCCCGCCGAAGAATTTGAAGCCGCCCTCGCCACCTTGACCCACACATTGCAGGCCATGTCACCTTTGGCACTGCAAGCCACCAAAAAAAGCCTGAACGAGATCGGGGCCGGTCTATATTGCGAGCCAGTGTTGAAAGAACGTTCGCGCCAGTCGGTGCACAGCGCCGACTTTGCCGAAGGGCGCGCTGCATTTGCCGAGCGACGCACCCCGCAATTCACAGGCCGTTGACACGGCGCACAAAGAAAGAGACACATGAGCACAGCGCAAGACACCCTGGCCACCTGGATGGCTGAAGAAGAGACCGTGCGTGCACGCCTGATGCCCGTGGGCATCACGCCCATGAGCGAGGTGCTGTCACGCACCGGCTTGCAGTTCATGCAAGACATGTTCGCTGGCAAGTTGCCTCCAGCCTCCATTGGCCGCACCATGGATTTCCTCTTGGTCGAAGTCGGCGATGGCAAAGCCGTGTTTCAGGGCACGCCCAGTGAGGCGCACCTCAACCCTATGGGCACGGTGCACGGCGGCTGGTTTGCCACCCTACTCGACTCAGCCCTGGGTTGCGCCGTCCACACCAAAATGCCTGCGGGCCGTGCCTACACCACGACCGAGCTGAGCGTGCAGATGATCAAAGCCATCACCCCCAAAGTGCAACGCCTGCGCGCCATTGGGGAAGTGGTTCACACCGGACGACAACTGGCTGTCGCGCATGGTCGCTTGGTCGGCCCTGACGGCACGCTCTATGCCCACGCCACCACCACCTGTTTGGTATTTGACATTCCAGGACAAACTAAATCATGAGACTTCTACACACCATGCTGCGCGTGGGTGACTTGCAAAAGTCCATCCACTTCTACACCCAAGCCATGGGCATGCAACTGTTGCGTGTGACCAAGCGCCCCGAGCAAAACTACGACTTGGCGTTTGTCGGCTATGGCACCAACCCCGAGCATGCTGAGATCGAGTTGACCTACAACTACGGCGTGACCTCGTACGACTTGGGCACAGCCTACGGTCACATCGCCATCGGTGTGCCCGATGTGGCGGGCACGTGCGCGCAAATTGAACAAGCGGGTGGCACCATCACGCGTGCGCCAGGCCCGGTCAAAGGCGGCAACACGGTGATTGCCTTTGTGCAAGACCCCGATGGCTACAAGATTGAGCTGATTGAGCGCCCTGCGCTTTAAGACGCAAAGCGCTGCGGTTTTTAAGCCTTCTTGGCGTAGGCCGAGCACCAGCCCTTGCCTGCCACTTGCTTGCCAGCAAACAGCGGGCAACCGCCAGCGGCGTCGCTGGCTTTACCCTGGAACAAGGCACAGTTGCTGCACTGCTGACCGGCGGCATATTTAGGTTGCTTGGCTTTGTCGACTTTGGTGGCATCGGCCTTGTAGCCCAAGCCTGCGGCTTGGGGGTCTTTTTCATCCACCATCGCGGCTTGCGCAGCGGTGCTCACAAAAGCAGCCGCACCTGCGACAGCAACAGATTGCAGGATGAAAACGCGACGGTTGGTAGGTGTGTGGTTCATGTCGTTCTAAGAATAAAAGTACCAGAGGATGCTGGCAGGCATGCATCTTAGCGATGGAATCGCAGCCTTGGCTTGATAGAGGTCAATGACCCGAAAAACTGCCTTGCGCCAACACGGCGCGGGCCTGCGCCAAGGCATCCACCGTGTCCACGTCTAGCACGCAACCCGGGTCTTGCAGATCCAAACGAAAAAAGCCTTGCTGCGCCACCACGCTGCGGGCGCCTTCGTCACCCCTCAAACCCATCAAGGCCTCACGACACATGGGCGCAAAGCCCACTGGGTGGCCTTTTTGGCCTTGGTAAAAAGGCACAACCACGGCGTGCCCACGCAGAGCCTGAGCAACACGCACCAAGGTCGCCGCTTGAATCAACGGCAAATCGGCAGGCAAGATCAACCAGCCTTGGGCCTTGGGTGTGGCGGCCACACCGCAGGCAATGCTGTCGCCCATACCGGGATGGTTCAGGTGCGCAGTATCCGAGCGCTCCACCACATGCCAGGACAAGCCACTGGCGCGCACACTGGCCAACACATGGTCGCGCACGCGCTGGCCGTTCAGGTCAGCTTCCAGCTTGTCTTGGGTGCCGCCTGAGGCTTTGAACCGTTGGCCCAGGCCTGCGGCTAGGACGATGACGGTGGGTCCTTGCGCGGGAGCGTCTGACGCAGGGGTCACGACAAGTCGCAAGAAGAAGTGCTGGCAGCAGGTGCCGATGCGTGTGCAGACGCCGCATTTTTGACTTGCACAATTTCGGCCACGATGGACACCGCAATTTCAGCCGGTGTTTTGGCGCCAATGCGCAGGCCCACAGGGCCGTGCAAACGGGCCACAGCCTCGGCGCTCAAGTCGAAATGCTCCATCAAGCGCTTTTTGCGCGTGTCTTGGTTGCGTTGGGAGCCCAGCGCACCCACATAAAACGCCTGCGAATTGAGCGCCTCCATCAAGGCCATGTCGTCGAGCTTGGGATCATGCGTCAGAGCCACGATGGCGGTGTGGGCGTCTGGCACAAGCTCTTTCACCACATCGTCTGGCATACCCAAAACACGGGTCACGCCGTCCAGACCCAAGGTGGCGGCGTATTCCTCGCGTGGATCACACACCAACACCTCAAAATCCAACAAGCCCGCCATATGCGCCACTGCCTGGCTGAGCTGCCCGGCGCCAATCAGCAGCAAGCGCCAGCGTGGGCCAAACAAGGTGGTGAGGGTGCTGCCGTCAAACTGCATGGCGTCGCTGCGCGAGGCATCATGCAAAGTCACTTGTCCAGTGGCAAGGGTCAAGGTGCGCGCCACCAACTGGTGTGATGCGGTGCGTTGCAACACCTCTTGAATCCAACCCACGTCGCCGACGGGTTCTTGCACCAAGCGCAAGGTGCCGCCGCAGGGCAAGCCAAAGCGGGCGGCCTCTTCTTTGCTGACGCCGTAAGCCACCATGGACGGATGCGACAAGCTGTCGTACTCACCGGCCTTGATTCGGGCGATCAAGTCATCCTCGACGCAACCGCCCGACACCGAGCCACTGACCACCCCATCGTCACGCACGGCCAGCAAGGCCCCCGGCGGACGCGGGGCGCTGCCCCAGGTCTCCACCACCGTGACCAAGGTCACGCGCCGACCGGCTTGACGCCAAGCCAACACATCACCGAGTACGCGCAAGTCCAAGCTTTCCATGGTGTGCTTTTCTCAAAATAAGATTTCACAAGAAGACAGAGCATAAAGCGCAAAGATGGATTCAAAATAAGGAATCCTCTGATCGCAGTCTCCCAAAGCGCAGATTCTCCCCAATTCATACCCAGCCTTCAGGCTTGTCATCCATGAACCACATTGCCAACCTTCGCAAAAGCTACGAACGCGCCGAGCTCAACGAGTCCGCCTCGGCTGCAGATCCGATGCAGCAGTTTGAGCAATGGCTGCAAGAAGCCATTGCTGCCGAGGTGCCCGAACCCAACGCCATGACCCTGGCCACCGTGGGCAGCGACTTGCGCCCCAGCACCCGCATTGTGTTGATCAAAGGCTATGACGAGCGCGGCATTGTTTGGTACACCAATTACCAAAGTCGCAAAGGTGAACAACTGGCGGGCAACCCATTTGCCGCGTTGCAATTTCACTGGGTTGAGCTCGAACGTGTGGTGCGCATTGAAGGTCGGGTGGAAAAAGTCAGCGATGCTGAGAGCGATGCTTACTTCCACAGCCGCCCGCTGGATTCGCGCATTGGTGCCTGGGCCAGCCCCCAAAGCCAGGTGATTGAAGGCCGTGCCACCTTGGTCGCGAATGCCGCCAAATACGGCGCGCAGTTTTTGTTGCAACCGCCGCGCCCACCCCACTGGGGCGGCTACCGGTTGGTGCCCGAGCAATGGGAGTTTTGGCAGGGCCGCAAAAGCCGCTTGCATGACCGTTTGCGCTACCGCAGTTCAGGCAGCGCCGCCACCGAACAGCACTGGATACGCGAACGCTTGGCGCCGTGAACGTATCAGTGCTGAACAAGCCGCAGCTTGCGAATGCGCTCCGCTTTAAAAGCTGGCTTGCAAGCCCAGCTTCAAGCTGCGCCCCGCCAAGGGCGGTGCATTACTGCCCATGGTTTGGGTGAGCACAGCGGTCGATGAATAGGCGAGCTGGTTGGTGAGGTTGTCGAGCTTGGCAAACATCATCCAATGCGTCGCACCGGTGTGGGTGTGGTAATTCACACTGGCGTTGAGCAAGGTATAGCCAGCGGTGGTGACATCGCCCGGATGGGGCACACGCTGTTGCGCCCCGGCATGCAACACGCCCAAACGCGCGCCCCACGCGGCACGACTCCAAACCCAATCGGCGCCTAGACGGGTGGGTGCGATGCGCGGCAAGGAGCGGTTGTAGGTCAAGTCGTCCGCGCGCACCTGGTCGGCACGCAGTTCTAAATCCATCGCACCATGGGTGGCGTTGGATGTCCACAGCGCTTGCGAGCCGCCCACCATGCGCAATTTGGCGCTGGACTCCACGCCCACCAAGCGGGCGCGCACCCCCTCGTACTGGTACACCGGGGCCCCGAGTGCAGAAGATGCCACGATGGCACCGCTGCTGTCCTTGAACTCGCCCGTGGGCTGCAAGGACAAGTAGTTATCAAAGTGCGTCACAAAGCCTGTCAGCTTAGCGCTGTGGGCACCGTCTTTCCAAGCGCCGCCAAGGTCCCACTGGGTGGCTTTTTCCATCGCGCTGCGGCGATCGCCTTGCTCGTACGTCCCGGTGGCAGCATGGGGGCCATGGGCAAACAGTTCGTAATCTTTAGGGGCGCGCTGGTTCCAGCTTAAATTGCTGCTGAGTTGCCAGCCGTTTGAAGCCTCGCCTTGCCGTAAATCACGCATCACGCCCAAGGCCAGGCTGTGCGGGTTGAAGCGTTTTTCTTCCACTGGAAACCGCGTGGGGTCGGCGTTGTCCAACGAGGCCACCGTCACGCTTTCGGTGCGAAGGGCCGCACTGATTTGCCCCCAAGAGGTTTTCAAAGCCTGGTAGGCAAACCAAGCGGCGCTGTCGGTGCGGCTCGACGGCACAAAGGCTTCGCTGCCTTGGGCCGACAAGCGGTTGCTGTCACGCTGCAGTCCCACCACGCCATCGAGCACCAAGCCCTGCCCCAGGGGCTGGCTGTGTTGGCGAGCCTCGACACGCAAGGCATTGCCCGCGTTGTCAAAGCGCGTGCCGACTTGCGCACCGGGATATTCGGTGTGGGTGTAGTTGGTTTGGCCCCATTGAAACTTCAGCGCATCAACATTCGGTCCCATGTCACGCCACTCACCCTCCATGACGGTGTGGCGGCGCAGCATGCCAATCGTCACATCAGGCTCAGCCACGGTGCCGTAGCTGCTGCGGTATTCGCTGGTAGACAGACCCAAATAACCATGGTCGAGCAACAGCGTGCCACCCACCCCTGCGCCCCGGGTGTTGCTGGCCGAGTTGCACACACGGCGTTGCGTGGTGGTCACCCCGTTCAGGGTGCAGTCCATCGGTTTGGGCACATACAGGTTGGCGGTGTTGCGATCGAAGGCGTCCACATGCACAGCCAAGCGGTCATTGCCCGTCTCGAGCATGGCAGCCGTGCTGCGCTCACGCACAGCACCACCGGCGCGCACTTCGGCTTTGCCCATCACGCCGCCCTGGGAGTCGAACGCACGTTCGCGGGCAATGCGGTTGTCGATCACGTTCACCACGCCGCCCACCGCACTGCTGCCATACAACAAGGTGGCAGGGCCATAGAGCACCTCGATGCGCTCGGTGGTCAACGGGTCGATCGGCACCGCATGGTCAAAACTCAGGCCCGACACATCCATGTTGCTGCCACCGTTTTGCAAAATGCGTACGCGGTCCCCTTCCAAACCTCGCACCACAGGGCGTCCCACATTGGGACCAAACGAGCTGTTGGCCACGCCGGGCAGGTTGTCCAGGGTCTCGCCCAAGGTGCTGCCTTGTTTTTGGGTCAAGGCCGCGCCAGACAGTTGCAAAGCCGGCGCGAACAAGGGACTCGCTTGATCAGGACGTGCGGTGATGGTCACCTCGGCCAACGGCGCATGTGTGGTGTCGTCGTGGGTTTGGGCCCCAACCATTTGAGTACCCAAGCCCACAGCCAAAGCCGACATCACAGCAAACTGGCGAACGCAGTCACCCATGTTTGACACGATCCGCAAAGGTCTGCAAAAACTTCTGCACTTTGGGTGCCACCACATGGGCGCAATAGCCCTGCTCGGGGTGGTGTTCAAAATAATCTTGGTGGTAGGCCTCGGCACTCGAATAGTTATTCAAGGTTTGCAACTCGGTCACCACCGCGCCATGGAAGTGGCGATTCACCTCGTCCAACACCGACTGCGCCTCGGCACGATCGCCCTCATCACTCAGGTAAATGCCGCTGCGGTATTGGGTGCCCACATCATGGCCTTGCCGGTTCAAAGTGGTGGGATCGTGAATGACAAAAAAGATTTCCAGCAAGTCACGCAAACGCACCACCTGCGGGTCGTACACCAGACGCACGACCTCCACGTGGCCCGTGGTGCCCTCGCACACTTGGGCATAGCTGGGGTTGAGCACATGGCCGTTGCAGTAGCCTGACTCGACATCCAGCACACCTTGCACGCGAACAAACACGGCTTCGGTGC
>Ga0228699_1001744_pt1 | contig 10238 bp, 9 predicted proteins | sample McNCre217_Aug_MG_FD_178016 | JGI IMG/M metagenome (GOLD analysis project Ga0228699, IMG submission 178016) | Freshwater microbial communities from McNutts Creek, Athens, Georgia, United States - 2-17_Aug_MG | ecosystem: Environmental > Aquatic > Freshwater > Creek | place: USA: Georgia...
GTTGCAGGCCAAGCAGCGCGCCATCCTCGCCAGCGCCGCCCGGCTCGTGAAGCCGGGCGGGCGGCTCGTCTATGCGACCTGCAGCCTGCTGGAGGCGGAGAACGAGGTCATCGCCGATGAGTTTTCTGCCGCGCATCCGGCGTTCAAGCGCCTGGACGCGGCCGAAGCGCTTGCCAAGGTGCAGGTGGACGGGACCGATACGCTCGTCGACAACGGCGCGCTGCGGCTGTGGCCGCACCGTCATGCGACGGATGGCTTTTTCGCCGTGGCCTGGGAACGGGCGGATTGATCCGCATCAAGGAACCGCGTCGCATCACACGTGCTTGCACGATCGCGGCGCGCCAGCTCCCTTGTTTTTGGGGGCGTACCCCTACAATTGTTTTTCCTTTGCATGCCCCTTCGAGGGTGAGGTCCTGCACAGATGAATGAATTCCTGAACGCGCTGTTGAACTGGCTCGCCGATGGGCTGGTCGGCTTCAGTGCCTGGCAATTGGTGGTCTATACGCTGATCGTGACTCACATCACGATCGCTTCGGTCACGATCTTCCTGCATCGTGCACAGGCTCACCGTGCGCTGGATCTGGGTCCCGTCCCCTCGCACTTCTTCCGTTTCTGGCTGTGGATGACCACCGGCATGGTTACCCGCGAGTGGGTGGCGATCCACCGCAAGCACCACGCCAAGTGCGAGACCGAGGAAGACCCGCACAGCCCGCAAACGCGCGGCCTGAAGAAGGTGATGGCCGAAGGCGCTGAGCTTTACCGCGCCGAAGCCAAGAACGCCGAAACCATCGCCAAGTACAGCCACGGCACGCCCGATGACTGGATGGAGCGCAACGTCTACCTGAAGCACAGCGCACTCGGTATCGTGCTGATGCTGATCATCAACGTCACCCTGTTCGGTGCCATTGGCGCCACCATCTGGGCCGTTCAGATGGCCTGGATCCCCTTCTGGGCCGCAGGCATCGTCAACGGCGTGGGTCACTATTGGGGCTATCGCAATTTCGAAGCGCCCGATGCCTCGACCAACCTGGTCCCCTGGACCTTGATCATTGGTGGCGAAGAGCTGCACAACAACCACCACACCTACCCGACGTCGGCCAAGTTCTCGGTCAAGCCGTATGAGTTCGACATCGGCTGGGTCTATATCCGCGGGCTGGAGATGCTGGGTTGGGCCAAGGTGCGCAAGACGGCGCCGCGCCTGAGCCTGGGCGAGATCAAGCCGGCCGACGCGCGCACGCTGGAGGCGCTGATCGCCAACCGCTATGAAGTCATGGCCAGCTATGCCCGTGACCTGAAGGCGGCCTGTTCCGCCGAGCTGGACAAGATCAAGGCTGAGGGTGGCCGCCACACCGAGCGCTTTGCGCAGTTCAAGCTGGCCGCCCGTTGGCTGCATCGCGACGAGGATCGCATCCCCGTTGACGTGCATGGCGAGCTGGCCAACGCGCGTGCGGCCAGCCCGGTCATCGACAAGCTGGTGACGATGCGCGAAGAGCTGCGCCAGTTGTGGACCCGCACGAACGTGTCTGCCGAGCAACTCGTGGCCGACCTGCAGGGTTGGTGCCGCCGCGCCGAAGAGAGCGGCATTGCCGAGCTCCGCGCGTTCTCGATGCGGCTGCGTTCGGCTCACGCCTGATCGCTTTCGTTTCCCAGAGTAAAGGGCGCCCCGCGAGGCGCCCTTTTTTCTTGTCAGTCCTAGACTTCCACCGCGCCGTCTTTCGTTCAGGAGGCATGTCATGAACTACCGCTGGATCGCCCTGGCTCTGCTGGCCGCCACTGCTGGCGCTGCGCATGCGGACGTGCAGGTCAATTTCGTCAAGCCGGAGAACTTTGTCGACATCAAGGACAACAGTGGCTTTCGCGACGAGGATGTCCTGAAGGACATCGAGAAGCACTTGGCGGCTCAGGCGCAGAAATACCTGCCGGGCAAGGACGTCCGCATCGATGTGACGGATGTTGACCTGGCCGGCCAGGTGGAGCCGCTCGGCCGCAGCACCACCTGGGTGCGTGTGATGCGCACGGTGACGCTGCCGTCGATCTGGTTGAACTACGAAGTTCGCGAGGACGGCAAGGTGGTGCGGCAGGGCAAGGCGGTGTTGCGCGACATGAACTACCAGAGTGGCTTCAACAACTACTTCAGCTCCGATACCTTGCGCTACGAGAAGCGCATGATCGACCAGTGGTTCGTCAGCGAGTTCCGTGCTGATGCCGCGTCGGCCTCGTCGCGCTGAATGCTGCGGGTCGGCTCAAGCCTGCTCGATGGCTTGAGTGAGTGGCTGGACCTGATGGTTCGTCGGAACGTAAAAAACCCGCCTGCGTTGCCGCGAGGCGGGTTTTTGACTGAGTGTTGCCCTGCACGGGCTCCAGGGCGGCTGACGCCGCCTGGTTTCACTTCAGCTTGATTTCCTTGTACAGCACGTGCTTGCGTGCCTTGGGATCGAACTTCATGAATTCCAGCTTTTCGGGCGTGGTCTTCTTGTTCTTGTTCGTCGTGTAGAAATGGCCGGTGCCCGCAGTGGACTCCAGCTTGATCTTTTCGCGGCCGCCTTTGGATGCCATGGTCGTGTTCCTTCAGTAGGTCAGTGGACGGCGCGCTTTACAGCTCGCCCTTGGCGCGCAGGTCGGCGATGACCTGGTCGATGCCGACCTTGTCGATCAGACGCAGAGCGGCGTTGGTGATGCGCAGGCGCACCCAACGGTTTTCGGACTCCACCCAGAAACGGCGGTATTGCAGGTTCGGCAGGAACCGGCGCTTGGTTTTGTTGTTGGCGTGGGAAACATTGTTCCCGACCATGGGCTTCTTGCCCGTGACTTGACAGACGCGTGCCATGACGCTTCTCCACTCTGACGTTTGACCAGTTGCCCAAAACGATTCAGGCAACCCTTTGACCGCATATGCCTGCTAAATCCGGTCATCATGCGATGACCTGATGCGGTCCATCCGGCAGGCAAGCCCGCAAGTATAGCGGGAATTGCGCGGCTTTGAAAACCGCGCGGTGCCGTGAGGCTCAGCCGTGCTCCTGCTCCAGGAAGCGCTGCGCATCGAGCGCTGCCATGCAGCCGGTGCCGGCGCTGGTGATGGCCTGGCGGTACACGTGGTCCTGCACATCGCCGGCGGCAAAGACGCCGGGCACGCTGGTCATCGTCGCGAAGCCGTTCAGGCCGCTGCGGGTGACGATGTAGCCATCCTTGGTTTCTAGCTGGCCCAGGAAGATGTCGGTGTTGGGCTGATGGCCGATGGCGATGAAGCAGCCATGCACGGGGATGTCGACCTTGCGGCCATCCTGCACATTGACGGTGCGCACGCCATTGACGCCGGCGTCGTTGCCCAGCACTTCATCGAGTTGCTGGAACAGGTGCAGCTCGATCTTGCCGGCGGCGACCTTCTCCATGAGCTTGTCGATCAGGATGGGCTCGGCGCGGAACTTGTCGCGGCGGTGGATGACGTGCACCTTGTTGGCGATGTTGGACAGGTACAGCGCCTCCTCGACGGCGGTGTTGCCGCCGCCCACGACGCAAACCTCCTGGCCGCGGTAGAAGAAACCGTCGCAGGTGGCGCAGGCGCTGACGCCGCGCCCCATGAACGATTGCTCTGAATCCAGGCCGAGGTATTTGGCCGACGCGCCGGTGGCGATGATGAGGGCGTCGCAGGTGTAGGTGCCGCTGTCACCGAAGAGCGTGAAGGGGCGCTTGGAGAAATCGACCTTGTTGATGTGGTCGAACACGATCTGCGTGTTGAAGCGCTCGGCGTGCTCCTGGAAGCGCTGCATCAGCTCCGGGCCCTGCACGCCCATCACGTCCGCCGGCCAGTTGTCGACCTCGGTGGTGGTCATGAGTTGCCCCCCTTGCGCCATGCCCGTCAGCAGCGTCGGCTTGAGGTTGGCGCGGGCGGCGTAGATCGCGGCGGTGTAGCCGGCGGGGCCTGAGCCGAGGATGAGCAGGCCGTGGTGTTGGGTGTTGGCAGTCATGTTGGGCAAGTTGAGGGTGGTGCGGCGTCTGGCAAGGCCCTTTTAGGGGTGAAATCCCGGCTTAACTAGGGCAGAGAAGCTCGCCGCGTGTGCACAATGCACGTGATTCTAGGCAGGCGCATTTATGAGTCGGCCTGTGGGCTCAAACCTGGAGACTGCATATGGCGATGATTTCCAACCTCGACCTGATCCGCCGGGTTCCGTTGTTCTCGATGTTGACCACCGATCAGGCCCAGTCGATTGCAGATAGCGTCGTCAAGCGGCGTTTCAAGCGTGGCGAGCTGATCGTGGAGCAGGGCACAAAATCCAACGCCCTTTTCATTCTGTTAAATGGTCGTGCCCGCGTGCTGACGGCTGACCAGCGCGGGCGCGAAGTCATCCTGGCTGTCCTGCAGTCGGGTGACTATGTGGGCGAAATGAGCCTGATCGACAACGAGCCGCATTCGGCCACTGTGCGGGCGGAAGTGCAGACCGACATGCTCGTGCTGGGGCGGCTGGAGTTCGCTCGCTGCCTGCCGGAGAGCAGTAGCCTGTCCTACGGCATCCTGCGCGGCCTGGTCGCGCGGCTGCGCAACGCGGACCGCCAGATCGAGTCGCTGGCGCTGCTGGACGTGTATGGCCGCGTGGCGCGCACGCTGCTGGACATGGCCGAGGACGAGAAGGGCATCAAGATCATCCGCGGCAAGGTGTCGCGCCAGGACATGGCCAAGGTGGTGGGCGCGTCGCGAGAGATGGTCAGCCGTGTCATGAAGGACCTCGAGGAGCGCGGCGTCATCGAAACGCTTGAAAACGGTTCGGTGGTCATCAAGGAACGACTGACGCACGACTGAATGCGTGAGGGGGCGAGGGTGCCCGACATGCCCGTCCTGTCACCCCAAAGCGTCCCGCCCGTCATTGCAATTGCTCGCCGTCGTCAGTACGACGACTGTGCTTGGTGCTTTGGCTGAAACGCTTTGGAGCAAGCTGCCGCGCTCGCCGGGCGGCCTGCCACCCTCTGACGGCACAATGCGGGGATGAGTTTTCCCCTCGGTTCCCTGATGGGCGGCGATGAGGCCGCTGGCGAACCCGCCGCGCCCGCCAAGCCATCGCGCCGACAGGCGCCCAAGCGTGACGTGCCGCCGCCGTCTGCGGCCTCGCGTCTGCTGCGCACGCCGTTGTGGTTGGCGCTGACAGCCTTGCTGCTGGCGTTGCTTGTGCTGGCCATGGTCACGCATGACCTGCGTGATCCCGCCTTCAGCACCAGCGGGCAGCGCGCCATCGCCGGCAATCGCGTCGGCAGCATCGGCGCCTGCGTGTCGGACGGGCTGCTCTTCCTCTTTGGCTTTTCGGCCTGGTGGCTGCCGCTGCTGGCGCTGCGGGGCTGGCTGCGCAGCCTGGCCGGCCTGCTGCGGCATGACGTGGCCCCGGCGCTGCGCTGGAGCCAGCGGGCGCGCTGGTGGCTGGGCGTGGTGCTGCTGCTTTGTGCGAGTTGCGCGCTGGAATGGAGCCGGCTGTACGCGGTCGAGCCGCGTCTGCCCAACCATGCCGGCGGCATGCTGGGCTACATGCTCGGCCCGCTGGGCATGAAGGGCCTGGGCTTCGCCGGCTCGGGTGTCGTCTGGATCGTGCTGCTGCTGACCGGCATGTCGTGGGCCTTGCGATTCTCGTGGGGCCATCTGGCCGAGCGCATCGGCGAGTGCATCGAGCAGCTGCGTGAGCAGTACCTCGAGAAGCGCGAGATCAAGGCCGACCAGAAGGCCGGCCAGCGGGCCGTGAAGGAGCGCGAGCATGAGGTGAAGGTCGAGCGCGAGGCCGAGCGCCTGTTCGAGCGCGAGCTGGGCATCGAGGACGTGCCGCTCGTCATCGAGCCGCCGATCGTGGAGGTGCCGCAGTCCACCCGCGTGGCCAAGGAGCGCCAGCAGACGCTGTTCGTCGACGTGGGCGATGCCAAGCTGCCGCAGGTGGACCTGCTCGACGCCGCGCCGGCGCGGCAGGAGACCGTGACGCCGGAATCGCTGGAGATGACGAGCCGGCTCATCGAGAAGAAGCTGCGCGACTTCGGCGTGGAGGTGCATGTGGTGGCCGCGTCGCCGGGGCCGGTCATCACGCGCTACGAGATCGAGCCGGCCACGGGCGTGAAGGGTTCGCAGATCGTCGGCCTGGCCAAGGACCTGGCGCGCTCGCTGAGCCTCGTGTCGATCCGCGTCGTCGAGACGATTCCCGGCAAGAACTACATGGCGCTGGAGCTGCCCAACGCACGTCGCCAGACCATCCGCCTGTCCGAGATCCTCGGTTCGCAGGTCTATGCTGACGCGGCCTCTCAGCTGACCATGGGCCTGGGCAAGGACATCGTCGGCGCGCCGATCGTGGCCGACCTGGCCAAGATGCCGCACTGCCTGGTGGCCGGCACGACCGGCTCGGGCAAGTCGGTCGGCATCAACGCGATGATCCTGAGCCTGCTCTACAAGGCCGAAGCGCGCGATGTGCGCCTGATCCTCATCGACCCGAAGATGCTGGAAATGAGCGTCTACGAGGGCATCCCTCATCTGCTCGCGCCGGTCGTCACCGACATGAAGCAGGCCGGCAATGCGCTGAACTGGTGCGTTGGCGAAATGGAGCGGCGCTACAAGTACATGTCCAAGCTGGGCGTGCGCAACCTGGCCGGCTACAACAAGAAGCTCGACGAAGCCAAGGCCCAGGGCCTGAGCATTCCCAACCCGTTCAGCCTGACGCCCGAGGAGCCCGAGCCGCTGGAGCGGCTGCCGTTCATCGTCGTCGTCATCGACGAACTGGCGGACCTGATGATGGTCGTGGGCAAGAAGATCGAGGAGCTGATCGCCCGCCTGGCTCAAAAGGCGCGGGCGGCCGGCATCCACCTCATCCTCGCCACGCAGCGTCCGTCGGTCGACGTCATCACCGGCCTGATCAAGGCCAACATTCCGACGCGTCTGTCGTTCCAGGTCAGCTCCAAGATCGACAGCCGCACCATCCTCGACCAGATGGGCGCCGAGGCGCTGCTGGGCATGGGCGACATGCTCTACATGCCGTCGGGCACGGGCCTGCCGATTCGCGTGCATGGCGCGTTTGTCAGCGACGACGAAGTCCACCGCGTGGTGGAGTACATCAAGTCGCAAGGTGAGCCCAACTACATCGAAGGCATCCTCGAAGGCGGCGTGCTCGACGGCGTCGACGGCGAGGCGCCCGCGCCGGGCGAGTCCAGCGGCGAGCAAGACCCGATGTACGACCAGGCCGTCGCCATCGTCCTGCAGCATCGCAAGGCGTCCATCTCGCTCGTGCAGCGCCATCTGCGCATAGGCTACAACCGCGCCGCACGGCTGCTGGAGCAGATGGAGAAATCCGGCCTCGTCGGCGCGCTGGCCTCCAATGGCAGCCGAGAACTGATCATCCCCAAACGGGACGAATGACACGATCCATGAAGCAATTTCTCTTTTCCCTGTCGCTGCTGGTCGCGGCCGTGGCAGCCCGGGCCGACGCGGTCGACGCACTGCGCGACTTCGCGCGTGATGTGAAGAGCGGCAAGGCGGGCTTCACGCAGACCGTCACCTCACCCGACGGCAAGCGCAAGAAGGTGTCGTCGGGCACCTTCGAGTTCGAGCGCCCCAATCGCTTCCGCTTCGCCTACGCCAAGCCCTTCGAGCAGGTCATCGTCGCGGACGGCGCCAAGGTCTGGATCTACGACGCCGACCTCAACCAGGCCAGCTCCCGCAAGTTGGCGGATGCCCTGGGCGCCACACCGGCGGCGCTGCTCGCCGGAACCAACCTTGAGCGCGACTTCACGCTCAAGGCGCTGGCCAGTGAGGGTGGCCTGGACTGGGTGCAGGCCGTGCCCAGGCAGGCGGAGTCCACCATCCAGTCGCTGAAGCTGGGCTTTCGCGACAAGGGGCTGGCGGCGATGGAGATCGTCGACGGATTCGGTCAGCGCTCGCGGCTGGACTTCAGCGCCGTGCAGGCCAACGTGCCGCTGGCGGCTGACCGGTTCCAGTTCAAGCTGCCCGCCGGGGCCGACCTCATCGAGCAATAACGCACTGTGAACGAACGGCACTCGTCCGCTCACGCCGGCGCCACGCTGCCGCTCGGTAGCGTGCAAGCGATGCGCAGCCTGTGAGCGGCTCTCTCTTCGACGACGACTCCATCCCCGACGCAACCCCGGCGCCGGCGGCGCCGCTCGCCGGCATCCCGCTGGCCGAGCGGCTGCGGCCCAGGACGCTGGACGAGGTCATCGGCCAGCGGCACCTGCTGGGCCCGGGCATGCCGCTGCGCGTGGCGTTCGACGCGGGCCGCCTGCACAGCATGATCCTGTGGGGGCCGCCCGGTGTGGGCAAGACGACGCTGGCGCGGCTGATGGCCGGGGCGTTTGATGCGCAGTTCATCGCGATCTCGGCGGTGCTGGGCGGCGTGAAGGAGATCCGCGAGGCCGTCGAGCGCGCGCAGGTCGCCGCCGCGCAGGGCCGGCGCACCGTGGTGTTTGTCGACGAGGTGCATCGCTTCAACAAGTCGCAGCAGGATGCCTTCCTGCCGCACGTCGAGGCCGGCCTCTTCACCTTCATCGGGGCGACGACCGAGAACCCCAGCTTCGAGGTCAACTCGGCGCTGCTGTCGCGCGCGACGGTGCAGGTGCTCAAGAGCCTGGACGCCGAAGAGCTCGGGCAGCTCATCGCCCGCGGCGCGGCGGAGCTGGGCGTGCCCGAGCCCACCCCGGAAGCGGCCCAGCGCCTCATCGGCTATGCCGACGGCGACGCCCGCCGACTGCTGAATGCGTTCGACACGTCGGCCTCGCTTGCGCAGGGCGCGCAGATCGACGAGGCGCTGCTGGAGCGTGCCCTGGGCGAGCAGCTGCGCCGTTACGACAAGGGCGGCGACCAGTTCTACGACGTGATCTCAGCGCTGCACAAGTCCGTGCGTGGCAGCAACCCGGACGGCGCGCTGTACTGGTTCGCGCGCATGCTGGATGGCGGCGTGGACGCGCGCTACATCGCACGCCGGCTCATACGCATGGCCAGCGAGGACATCGGCCTGGCCGACCCACGTGCGCTGCGCATGACGCTGGATGCGGCCGAAGCCTATGAACGGCTCGGCTCGCCGGAGGGTGAGCTGGCGCTGGCGCAGGCGGTCGTCTACCTCGCCGTGGCCGCGAAGAGCAATGCCGTCTACAAGGCCTTCAACGAGGTGAAGGCCTTCATCAAGCAGGACACCTCGCGCCCGGTGCCGGTGCACCTGCGCAATGCGCCGACCAAGCTCATGAAGGAGCTGGGCTACGGCCGCGCCTACCGCTACGCACACGATGAGCCGCATGCCTATGCGGCCGGCGAGCAGTACCTGCCCGACGGGCTGGACGGCCAGGGCTGGTACGAACCCGTGCCGCGCGGCATGGAGGCCAAGATCGCCGAGAAGCTGGCGTGGCTGCGCCAGCTCGACGAAGAAGCCGGGCCGCCCGGTACCTGAGCCGTCAGGCGATGGTCACCTGCAGCTCGGCCGTGTAGCCGCTCGTTGCGTCGCCGCTGATCGTGGCCATCTGGTAGGTCGTGCCGTCGCTGAACACGTTGTCGGCCGAGAAGCTGGTCACCGACGTGTTCTGCCCCTTGGTGTAGAGCGATGTGTTGTAGACGGCCTGCGTCGTGGCCTGCGGGAAGGCCAGCTGCGACGTCGCCGTGGCCGTCACGCTCAGGTTGTTGTTCAGGTAGACCTGGAAGTGCACGTGCGTGATGCGGCCCGCGTACCAGCCGGGGTAGACGGTCGTGAACGTGACGAGGCCGTTGCTGTCCGTCACCTGGATGCCGCGCAGATAGGTCAGCCCAGTCTGGCCCGTGTTGTTGGACACGTTGTAGCCGGAGTAGAGGCCGTCCTTGTCGCAGTGCCAGATGTAGACGGCTGCACCCGACACCGGCGTGCAGCCGTTGCTGAGATCCAGGATGGTCAGCTTCACCGTCAGCGGCACGCCGGTCTTGCTCTCGCGGATGTCGCTGCGCACCATCGCGCTGTTGGACAGGATGGCCAGCAGCGGGTAGGGACCTTGCGTTTCCGTGGGGGTCAGCGTGCAGGTGCCGACGCTGGCGCGCGTGGCGAGCAGCGTGTAGGTGCGCGTGGTCGTGCCGTCCTCTGCCGTCACAACGATGGAGATCGTCACCGTGCTGCCCGCCGTCAGCGCGACGGAGGCTGATGCGCTGCCGCGCGTCACCGTGCTGCCGTTGACCTTGACCGTCGCGGCGCTGCTCGTCGCGGTGGGCGTCACGGTGATGGACGTGACCGTGTTGGCCAGCGCGGCCGTGTAGCCGG
>Ga0228699_1001746_pt1 | contig 10226 bp, 9 predicted proteins | sample McNCre217_Aug_MG_FD_178016 | JGI IMG/M metagenome (GOLD analysis project Ga0228699, IMG submission 178016) | Freshwater microbial communities from McNutts Creek, Athens, Georgia, United States - 2-17_Aug_MG | ecosystem: Environmental > Aquatic > Freshwater > Creek | place: USA: Georgia...
GTTCTTCAGCTCGGGAGCAAAGTAGTCGTTGGAGCCGTTGACGAAGACACCGGGGACGCCTGCGAATGCGCTCAGGGCCTCGCGCAGCGCTGGAAGGGCGTTGGTGTGACCCAGGTTGTCACCGGTGTTGACGACAAGGTCGGGCTCCAACTCAGCCAGAGTCGAGACCCAGGCAATCTTGTCTTTCTGCCAGGGCGCCAAGTGCAAATCGCTCATGTGCAGCACGCGCAGCGGTGCCGCACCCGGCTCCAATACCCGTGCCGTTACACGCCGAAGCGTGAAGGCGTTACGTTCCACAATTGAGGCGTAGGCAAGCACGCCCACCGCTACCAGGCCGAGACCAAGCAGGGTGTTGCGTGTTGCGGTGCCCGCCATGAACTAGCCGCTGACGGTGACGTTGACGACAGAGCGGGGCTTCACGAAGCCACCCGTGATGTCCTGCGTCAGGATGACGGGCGATGCTGCCGTGGGGCACGGAGCTGCACTAGCGCCACCTGAAGGTGAAGGACACGGAGTGGGGCTTGCCGTCGCCTTGACGTTGAGCGTAAAGCCCGCCGCCGTGAGCGCTGCCGTGGCCTGGGCTACGGTCATACCCACAATGTTTGGCGGACCAGCAACGAGGGTGTGGTTGGACGTGTAGACCGTGACCACGGCGCCAACACTGGCCGCTGCCTCCGACTCAGGATCGGACTTCACGATGGTGCCCTCGGGCAGCTCAGAGTCAATAGCTCCGCCGTCCTTGATCGACATTCCCACACTCGTGAGGAGGTCTGTCGCCTGCTGAATAGTGAGGCCCTTGATGGCAGGAACAGTCACGGACTTGCCCTTGATCATGTTGGGATCAGGGGTACCGAACTTGTCGCCGCCATAGATGGGGTTTGCCACGCGCATGATGTCGCGCCAAATGAGCTGCTTAGTTACCCAGGGCTGGCCCCCGGTGAAGCGGGCTCTGGCGACACCGAGGTGACCCGAGACGTTACCGATCCACACGACGGTTCCCACCTTGTTGGTGGCACCCATCACCCAGTTGTGCTCCTGGTTTTCAGAGGTACCGGTCTTGACGATCCAAGGGATGTTGTCGCCCGTTGCCGTCTGAGCACCGGTTCCACCAGCTGAGTGCACGAACTCCATGGCGTATTCCATGGCACGGGCGATGTCGGGAGTCACAGACTGGCTACACGTGGTCTTGGGAGGCGTAATCGTGTTGCCGTTGTGGTCGGTGATCGAGTCGATAGCAATAGCGGTACAGGTCTTGCCATCGTTAGCGATACCCGCCACAGCAACAGCCATGGTCAGCGGCGAAATTTCGTTCGTACCAATGACAGCGGAGGGGTTGCTGGTCAGCTGCTTGCCGTCCGCACGGTGCACGCCGAAGGCTTCTGCATCCTTGCGAATCTCACAGAGGTCAACCTTGGTCGCCATATTGATGAACGTGAGGTTGAGCGACTGCTTGAGGCCTTCCATGACGGAAACGGTCTGGCCGCTGTCGTGGTCGTTGGTGGGCTTCCAGTTGTTGAGTGGGCCTACGCCATCACAGGAGTTCTTGAAGTCTGTGGAGACGAAGACACGCTCTTGGCCGTAGACGACCTCCTGAAGGCCGTGGCCTTGCTTGAGCCATTCCTCCATGGTGAAAACCTTGTAGGTCGATCCCACGGGGAAGCCAGTGGAGCTACCGTACTTGCTGTCCGTGTTGAAGTTCACCGACGAGTAGTTAGCGCCACTGGCAACCTGAGCCTCGTCTTGTGAGTAGTCCTTGCTCTGGTACATCGACAAGATGCGACCAGTGTTCGACTGCACTGAAACGGTAGATGACGCGATGTCGCCCTCGGGGACAATCTTCGGGACGCGGCTGTCCATTGCTTCCTGAGCAGCGGCTTGAACGGCAGGGTCAAGCGTGGTCATGATCTTCCAGCCACCACGGAGGAAGGCTGCCCAACGCTCGTCTTCGGTTGCACCGAAAGCCTTGTCGTTTTTGATGACCCAGGTTACGTAGTCACAGAAGTACGCTGCGCCACCGGCAGTCTGGCAACCGCTGCTTGCTGGAGTGATCTTGGGGGTGACGGGCTCTTTGATTGCGGCATCGTGCTCAGCCTGCTGAATCTTGCCCTCAGCGAGCATGCGGTCGAGAACATAGTTGCGACGGTTGGTGTTGGCCTGGATGAATTCAGGGTTGTCGATGCGCAGGTTGTTGGGGTTGTTAACTGTGGCAACGAGGCTTGCAGCTTGTGAAAGCGTGAGGTCTTTGGCCTTGACGCCGAAGTAGTGCTCGGCAGCAGCCTCGATACCGTAAACACGGCCACCGAAGGAAGAGATGTTGAGGTAACCGTTGAGGATTTCAGCCTTGGAGTAGCGGCTCTCGATGCCGATAGCCAGCTTCATTTCTTTGAGCTTGCGCTCGAGGGTGGTCTGCGTAGCGGCCGTATAGGCGGCCTTGCGCTCTTCGGGATCAGCGATGTCTTCGGCTCGCATCACGAGGATGTTCTTCACATACTGCTGCGTAATCGATGAACCACCCTGCGAAGAGCCGCTCGAGGCGTTGCTCAGGAAAGCGCGGGCAGTACCAATCAGGTCAATACCTCCGTGCTCATAGAAACGGGGGTCTTCGGCTGCAACCGCAGCGTCTTTGACGTAGGGCGAAATCTCGTCGAGGGGAACCGTCACGCGGTTTTGCGCATAAAAGGATGCAAGGAGAACTTCTTTGCCGTCTTTGTCTTTGGCGTAGAGGCTCGTCTTTTCAGCCAAGTTGGCGATCTGCAGGTAGTCAGGAAGCTCTTCAAAGATGCCCAGGGTGCCGTTGGCGGTGAGCCCAGAGACGGCGATGGCGGGGGTCACAGCAGCGGCGATCAGAACCGAGGCCACAGCGCTCATTCCGATGAAAGCTAGCAGGCCACCGGCCATTTTGGGCTGAGAAGGCTTTCGGGCAAACATAGACTCTAGGGTAGCCCGGATTTCTGGGAAAGAACCGAACGGAGACCCATGCCTGTTGACAAGTGGGAGTATGCAACGACTCCATTGTTGATTCACAACACCACCGCGATCCTCAATACGTGGGGATCTGAGGGCTGGGAACTCGTCCAAATCGTTACCGGACCTGAAGGTGGCCTCGTTGCCTACCTCAAGCGTCCGCTGGCCTAAGTAGGGGAACCATGTCCAAAATTGATGCACGTCTCGCCGAGCTCGGAATCGACCTACCTGATGTCGTTCCGCCCGTAGCGGCCTACGTACCTGCCGTCATTCACGGTGACCTCGTTTACACCTCGGGCCAACTGCCCATGGTCTCGGGTGCTCTTCCCGCAACCGGAAAGGTGGGCGATGGCCACGGCCTCGTTCCTGCCTCTGACGCCAAGGAATACGCACGCATCGCTGCACTCAACGCTTTGGCAGCCGTCAAGAGCCTGCTGGGTGACCTCGACCGCGTCACTCGCGTGGTGAAGGTCGTCGGATTCGTCGCAAGTGCACCCGAGTTCACCGGTCAGCCTGGTGTTATCAACGGTGCCAGCGAGGTACTCGGTCAGATCTTTGGTGACGATGGCGTGCATGCCCGCTCGGCTGTGGGCGTTGCGGTTCTTCCGCTGGACGCACCCGTTGAGGTAGAGATCGTCGTCTCGTTTAAGTAGTCCTGAGAACTGAAGAAGGTGCAGCCCGTGGGCTGCACCTTCTTTCGTTTGAGCTCTGTTGGGCCCCTAGCTGAGGGCGAAGCATCGCTTCGCCGCTAGTTGGGCCCCTTGCTGAGGGCCAAGCATCGCTTCGCCGCTAGTTGGGCCCCTTGCTGTGGGCGAAGCATCGCTTCGCCGCTAGGGCTAGTGAACCTGAGCGCTGATGATGTTGACCACCGAGGTGTCAGCCAGCGTGGTGGTGTCACCGATCTCGCGACCCTCAGCCACATCCTGCAGCAGACGACGCATGATCTTGCCCGAGCGGGTCTTGGGCAGCTCCTCGACGATGAAAATCTTCGAGGGACGAGCAATCGCACCAATCTGGTCGGAGACGTGCTTACGCAGCAGCGCGCTTGCCTCTTCGGGAGTCTGGTCGTTGACGTGGCTCTTCTTCAGGATCACGAAGGCCACAACAGCCTGACCCGTGGTCTCATCAGCAGCACCAACAACAGCAGCCTCAGCCACGATGGTGTTACCCACCAGCGCCGACTCGATTTCTGCGGTGGAGAGGCGGTGACCCGACACGTTCATGACGTCGTCAACGCGACCGAGCAGCCAGATGTCGCCATCCGAGTCGTAGCGCGCACCGTCACCGGCGAAGTACATGTTGCCGAACTTCTCCCAGTAGGTCTCCTGGTAACGCTTGGGGTCGCCCCAAATGCCGCGGAGCATGGCGGGCCAAGGCTCGGAGATGACTAGCAGGCCACCGGAGTTCTTGCCTTCCTTGTTGCCCTTCTCGTCGACGATGTCGATCGCCATACCGGGAACAGGAACCTGAGCACTACCGGGCTTGAGGGTGACGACACCGGGCAGAGCGGCGATCATGATGCCACCGGTCTCGGTCTGCCACCAAGTGTCCACGATGGGAGCCTTGCCGCCACCGATGACGTCGTGGTACCAAATCCATGCTTCGGGGTTGATGGGCTCGCCCACCGAACCGAGAAGGCGGATGCTCGACAGGTCGAACTTCGCTGGAATCTCGCGACCGTTCTTCATGAACGAGCGGATGGCCGTAGGCGCGGTGTACAGGATGGTGACCTTGTACTTCTCGATGATCTCCCACCAGCGACCGGGGTGAGGTGCGTCGGGGGTTCCTTCGTAGACAACCTGGGTTGCACCGTTTGCGAGGGGACCGTAGACAACGTACGAGTGACCGGTGATCCATCCGACGTCAGCGGTGCACCAGTAAACATCGGTCTCTGCGTGCAGATCGAAGATGTACTTGTGGGTGTAGGCAGCCTGGGTCAGGTAGCCACCCGTTGTGTGCAGAATTCCCTTGGGCTTTCCGGTGGTACCAGAGGTGTACAGGATGAACAGGGGGTGCTCAGCTGGGAATGGCTGAGCTACGTGCTCGGCATCAGCCTTGGCTACCTCGTCGTCCCACCAGAGGTCGCGTCCCTCGGTCCAGGCAACGTCGTTCTGACCGCGCTTGACAACCAGCACGTGCTCAACGGAGCTGCCACCACCGTTGGCGTCGAGCGCAGCATCCACCGTTGGCTTCAGGGGGAAGACCTTGCCCTTACGCCACCCACCATCTGTGGTGACAACCAGCTTGGCTTCAGCGTCATCGATGCGGCTGCGGAGGCTGTCTGAGGAGAAGCCACCGAAGACGACGGTGTGTACAGCGCCAATGCGGGCACTTGCCAGCATCGTGATGACAGCCTCAGGAATCATGGGCATGTAGACGGCAATGCGGTCGCCGGCCTTGATACCCAGTTTGGTGAAGACGTTAGCTACGCGCTTGACCTCGGCGGTCAGCTGAGCGTATGTGTATACACGCTGGTCTCCGGGCTCGCCCTCGCCATAGATTGCGACGCGGTCACCGTTGCCGGCCAGCACGTGACGGTCCAGGCAGTTGTAGGCGACGTTGAGTTCACCATCGTCGAACCACTTAGCAACAGGAGCGTCGCTCCAGTCGAGGGTGCGAGTGAAAGGCTTGCTCCACGTGATCAGTTCTTTAGCCTGCTTTGCCCAGAAACCAAGGCGGTCAGCTTTCGCTTCTTCATAGAGTGCGGGGGTTCCCAGTGCCTGAGCAGTGAATTCTGCGGTGGGGGGAAAACGACGCTCTTCGTGCATCAGGTTGTCGATGTTATTGCTCATATTCGAGCACTCCACTTCTTTGGGGGTGACTTAGAACTTACAAAGCTGATTTGAGATTACTCTCAATCGCGAACTTTGTATACAAAGAGAAAATTCACAGCAGGGGTACAGCTTTAAATCTTTCTGTGCCCTATGCTGGAAAGCGTTCAGAGCTTCGTATCTGACTTGCGGCGCCGCTGATTCCCCCCAATCTGGCGCCGCGAAGGCGACACCGCTCCCCCCAGTTGGTGTCGCCTTCCCATTTAACCCGTGGGTTTTGTCCCCCTCTGATGTCTCCCCCACAGCCCCATTTGGGGTACAAAAGAGGCACATGCACCAAGTTTTTGTGCTTGAACCGTGATTTTTTGGCCTAATTTCTGGCCATGCTGAGCCAACTTGATGAGGTAATCCGGCGCCCCGGAATCACCGACATTCTTATCAACGGCGACCGCGGAATGTGGGTAGATGAAGGCCACGGGCTTGCCCGGGAACTTTCCTGGGTCGCGACCGAGGCCGAGGTACGGCGCTTGGCCAGGGAGCTCGTGGCCCGAGGCGGGCGCCACCTGGACGAGGCACACCCCTGTGTCGACGTGCGAGCGGGGCAGGGCATCCGCGTACACGCAGTTCTCCCGCCTATTTCTGGTGTGGGCACGGTGATCTCGATTCGCGTTGCCGGGGCGTTGGCGAGAACTTTGTCTGATCTTGTTGACGGCGGCATGATGACTGCCGACCAAGTAGAGCGCATTGGCTCGGTGGTGCGCTCGCGCGGAACCCTGCTGATTGCCGGGGCGGCAGGTTCGGGTAAGACCACCTTGCTCGCTGCTGCGCTCGCTGAAGCGCCTGCGACAGAGCGCATCATTGTGCTGGAAGACGTTGCTGAGCTGGCGATTGCCCATCCGCATGTGGTTTCTCTCGAGACGCGGCAGGCAAACATCGAGGGTGCTGGTGCTCTAGGTATGAGCGAGCTCGTGCGTCACTCGCTGCGTATGCGGCCAGACCGGTTAGTTCTCGGTGAGTGCCGCGGTGCTGAAATTGGCGTGTTCCTCACGGCGCTCAACACGGGCCATGGCGGGGGAGGCACAACCCTTCATGCGAATTCATTAGCTGAGGTGGCACCTCGCCTGGAATCGATTGGGATGCTTGCGGGACTCTCCCCCGAGGTGCTTGCCCGTCATGCCGCCTCAGCGTGGGATTTCGTCGTGTTTGTGGAACGAAATGCTGGTGTGAGGCGTGTTGCCGGGATTGCCGAGCTCACCGTGGGGCCAGATGGCCTATTGCAGTGTCAGTGACTACCAGCCCCGGAAGCGTTGCCGAACTGCGGGACCTGTCTTCCGCCTGTCGCAGTGTCGCTCTGATGCTGCGCGCCGGTCTCACACCTGAGCGGGCGCTCTTCGCGTCGGGGTGTGATGTTGCTACCTGGCGGGCGGGACAGGGGCCTGGCCTTCTCGTTGCATCGCTGTGGGATTTCTCGCTCGAACGCGGACTAGCTCTGGCTGCCACAATGACGCAGTTGGCCAACTTTCTGGAGGAGCTGGCCGAACGCCGGCGCGAGGTGGAAATACGCGGAGTGGGCCCCCGCACAACATCACGGCTCATCCTCTGGCTACCTGTCGTCTCCGTGCTCCTGGCCAGTGCGGCCGGTTTCGCCGTTCTGCCCTTTCTTATGGGCACGGTTGTGGGCTGGTTCCTCATAGTGATCGCTGCGCTGCTGATGCTGTGCGCGAGGTGGTGGAGTAGGCGCCTGATGCTGCGCGCGAGCTACTCGTCGTGGGCGGCGGGGATGCCGGCGGCGCTTCTTGCCTTGAGCGTTCGCGCGGGGGTTGTGCCGCCGACGGCGGAGGAGGTGGCGCGGATCGTGCCGAGTGCGGGGTACCGCTCGCCCGCCGACGCGGAGCTCGACCTGAGTCAGGCCACGGCCATGCTGGAGCGAGCTGTTGAGTGGGGTGTGCCCGCGGCGGCGCTGCTTGAGGCGCAAGCAGAGCTCGCGCAGCGGCAGGAGGGGGAGCGTCTGCGTGAGGTGGGGGAGAAGCTGGCGGTGAGCATCCTGCTGCCCCTGGGCGTCTGTGTGCTTCCCGCGTTTATTGCGGTGGGCGTTGTTCCGATCATCGCTGTGATGCTCTCCTCCACAGCTCTGCGCTAAGCCCGATTGTGCACCTCTATATAAGAGGGGTGATTTTCAGGGTCGGTGAGAGGCCATCCTTCCCACATGACGACACACACCATTCAGCCCAGATCTCTTTTCCGTTGGCTCCCCGATGCTCGCTCGCTCGTGCGTTACCTGCACGACGACACTGGTTCAGCTACCGCTGAATACGCCATCGCAACCATGGCCGCGGTCGGCTTCGCCGGACTCCTCGTGGTCATCCTTCGAGGAGACGAAGTGAAGTCCATCCTTTTCGACATGGTTCGCCGTGCGCTGCTCCCTGGCGGATGACCGGGGCTCAGTCACCGCGGAGTTCGCAATCGTGCTCCCCGCAGCACTGCTCGTGCTGGGGCTCTGCCTTGCAGCACTCTCGGCTGCGGCAACGAACATTGCGAATACGTCAGTGGCACGAGATGCAGCCCGGTCGCTGAGCAGGGGCTCGACGGAGGAAGATGTCACGGCTGCAGTCGCGTTGGCAAGGCCCCAAGCATCCTTAGCCATTGAACGCACCACCCTGGCGGTGTGTGTTCGATTGCGAGAAGTTGTCCCTGCGGTTGCCCTGATCGAGGCATTGCCACCGATGGAGGTTTCAGCATGTGCTGTGCGGGAATGAGTAAAGTCGAGACCGGTGCCGGTTCGATTGTCAGCCTTGGCATCGTCGCAGGGATTATTGCCGTGACGGCTGCTCTCGCGCTGGGGGCAGGGGCATTACTCACCCTGCACCGGGCTCAGTCGACGATCGATGACAGCGCGCTCGCCGCAGCAGATTCTGCCAGCGGAAGGGTTGCTGGCTACCCGTGTGACCGGGCAACGTCGGTGGCGCAGGAACAGTCTCTCGTGCTCGATTCATGCCAGATCAACGGCCATGCAGCGAGGGTCACGGGCACGGTCATCCTGTTCGGAATTTCCGTCCCGATTCGCGCTCAGGCCGGCCCGCCACAATCAGGGTGAACTTGACGATGTGAAATTGCCGTGTATCTTGACCTCTGGTACCCCCACTTTTTTCGGAGGAATGTTTGGCCCCCTCAAAGAAGCTCGTCATCGTCGAGTCCCCAGCTAAAGCCAAGACCATTGGCAAGTACTTGGGCGACGATTACGAAGTGCTGGCTTCGGTCGGTCACATTCGTGATTTGCCCGTACCCAGTGAGCTTCCCGCCGACATGAAAAAGGGCCCGTTCGGCAAGTACTCCGTCGATATCAACGACAACTTCACCCCGTATTACGTGGTCAGTGAGAACAGCAAGAAGACTGTTGCCGAGCTGAAAAAGGCACTCAAAACTGCCGATGAGCTCTACCTCGCAACCGATGAAGACCGCGAAGGTGAAGCGATTTCGTGGCACCTGCTGCAGGTGCTTGCGCCCAAGGTTCCCGTGCACCGCATGGTCTTCCACGAAATCACGAAGGAAGCTATCCAGGAGGCGCAAAAGAACACCCGCGAGCTGGACACGGCTCTTGTTGACGCTCAAGAAACCCGCCGAATTCTCGACCGTCTCTACGGATGGGACCTCTCCGATGTCACCCGCCGCCGCGTTGGTGCAGGTACCTCGGCTGGCCGTGTGCAGACCGTGACCGTGCGTCTGATTGTTGACCGTGAACGCGAGCGCATGGCCTTCACGTCGGCCAACTACTGGGACCTTGCCGCCACCTTTGGCACCTCGGCAGATGCATCGACCCACTTCGAGTCAAAACTTGTTCGCCTGGGTGGCACCTCCGTTGCCTCGGGTAAAGACTTCGATGACACCGGTCGCCTCACCAACGCAGCTCGGTTGCTCACCGAGGATGAGGCGCAGAAGCTCGCTCTCGTTCTGCAGGAAGCAACAACTCAGATCAGCGTTGCTGGTCTTGAGACCAAGCCCTATACGCGTCGCCCCGCAGCGCCCTTCACTACCTCCACGCTGCAGCAGGAAGCTGCCCGCAAGCTCAAGTTCAACTCTCGCCAGACCATGAGCGTGGCTCAGGGGCTTTACGAGAACGGTTACATCACGTATATGCGTACCGACTCGCCCGCGCTCTCGAGCCAGGCGATTGCGGCAGCCCGCACCCAGGCCACCAAGCTGTACGGTGCCGACCAGGTGCCGGATGCCCCCCGCGTTTACACCGGCAAAAACAAGAACGCCCAAGAAGCACACGAGGCTATTCGTCCCGCAGGAGAGACCTTCAAAACTCCCGCCGAGCTTTCCACGGTGTTGCGCGGTAACGAGTTCAAGCTCTACGAGCTGATCTGGAAGCGCACTGTTGCCTCGCAGATGGCTGATGCCAAGGGTCAGACTGCTACCGTCACCGTTCGCGCTACCCCCGCCTCGGGCGAAGCCGCCGAGTTCACCGCGAGCGGCACCGTCATCACCTTC